>Ga0308419_1000134_pt1 | contig 61288 bp, 45 predicted proteins | sample HotsprSampleMS50_FD_203674 | JGI IMG/M metagenome (GOLD analysis project Ga0308419, IMG submission 203674) | Hot spring phototrophic mat microbial communities from Mushroom Spring, Yellowstone National Park, Wyoming, United States - 20090730_MS50 ... | reverse complement strand
ATATTCATTGGCATGGGCGGCGCCGTCCAGATGCATGTCGGTGACGAGAAAACGCTGCGCGTGCAGTCGCCGCGTGATCTCAGCGGCCATGACCGTGTGGTAGTACATGTCCGGACCGGACCAGGAGGCGAACAGCACGTGACCACGCCAGGAAAACCGCGTCGGGTCGCACACGAGAATCCCGCGGCGGGGGCGCGGGGCGATGAGTCCTTCGCGTTTGAGCTGGGCCAGAGCGCGGCGGATGGTGATGTCGTTGACGCCGAGTTCCGCCGCCATCTCGAGTTTGGTCGGGAGCGTGTTCCCCGGCTTGAACCGGCGCGTGAGAATGGCCTCGCGAAGCCCGTCGGCCACCTGCGCGGTCAGCGTCTTGCCGGCCTGGCGGTCAATACGAAACGGCAGTCGATATGATGCCTTGCCCATAAACTACTCGCTATGATACACCCAATACACTCAAATGTCAAATCGGAGCGATAAATTTACTTTTTTCAGCGGGAAAGGCGACGAACGGGCTCCGGCGCGAAGGGAACAAACCAAGAGGCGGACGAAGCGCCCGGGCCCTCCGTACGAATGATCACATCGGTATCGGGACCTCCCTGTCGGAGCGAGAGAACGACCGGAGAAGGTCCGAAGGTCCACGCGGCCAGGAACAGAGCCTTCCGCTCGGTGGCACGGGCCAGAACGGTGTATCGGGGAAGGACGGGATCGAGTTCTCCGATGGTGTGGCTCGTTTCAGCCGGCGGCAGGGGATCGCGCGCCAGATAAACGGCGGCCCCCTTTGGAGCCAGAAGCCCCAACTGCGTATAGCCCCGAGCCCGTTTCCAGACGAGCGTCAGGAGTGACTCGCGCCCCGGCAAACGCCGAACCTCCGAAAAATGACGGTACCCCCGTCGCTGTCCCAGCCTCGCCGATCTTCCCGATGGGACATGATCGGGAGTTCCCACGACATGCATGGCCCAGTCGTACCGATGCCGCCGATTGCTGAGAATCCGAAAGAGGTCCAGCACCAACCCTTCGGAGACGATCACCGTGCGGTCAAGGCATACGCCGGAATAAACGCGCTCATTCAGCGCCCGAACCGCCTGAAAACCGCGCCCGTCCGGCTGAAACAGCAACCGTTCCCCATTGGATATCGAGTCGCGCCAGCGGTCGCATTCCCAGATCGAATGGGTCTCGAAATCATAGGGAAACATGGGCGTCCCATCCACCGTGACGGTGTTATGGGCAATCGTCGTTCGGGCCCAGGTCAGGTAGAGCGGGTCCGCATAGCCGCGATCGTCCATGCGGGGCGCATCGGTGACCGGCTCTCCGCCGGCGTGGAGGTCCAGATGGAGGGCGGCGGGAGATTGATGCCCGGCGACATGCGGGCCCCAGAAGAGGAAGGCGGAGGGCGCCGAAGGGGTGGCCGGCTGTGCCCGGAGAACCGCTGCTCCGTAAACGGGAAACAGCGTCGCGTGGTTTTCGTGGCGACCCGCCAAAGAGAAGGAGGCCGTCCGGGGGAGTCGAAACGGCTGTTCGGGATAGCGGGGACGGGGGATTTTAAGAAATTCCACCTCGCTGATCCAAGGCGATTGAAGCGCCAGGGGAAGACCGGGGAGCGGCCGCCGGTCCTGCGGAATTTCACGCTCGGACTTTTGAATCAGGGCGGCGTAGAGCGGGTCGCGATAGGCTTCCCAGGCGCGGTGGAGGAGGGGACCCCATATGAAAAGCCCCCGCAGATTGACGAGACGCGAGTCGTTCAACAGGGAAAGATCCCCACTGGGGAACGCGAGAAAGACGAGCGCATCAAAGGCGGCCTTGAGCGTTTTGGTCCCCAGCCGCGTTCCATAATCGCGGTGAAGGTCCATGCCGTCGTTCTGCCAGAGTGGCGGGAGAGGTTTGTGCCAGAGATCCACACCTAGGGGGTCGAGCATATCGGCCATTTCGGCCATGAGAAAGAGCACATACCCGTGGTAACCCGGCGCCCGTTCCCAATGAAGTCCATCGTCCAGAACGTCGTGGCGCAATTGATGGACGAGGCCGTACCGCCAATCGGCGAGCGACGTTCCCCACCCGTAAAGGACATCGTGCACCCCCTGCCGGTCATGGAGTGCGATCGCCGCGGCGAGCCGCCCGCGCAACACGGCGGTGTTATGGTTGCCGCAATCCTGCTGGGCGCCCGATTCCGAGGCGGCCCGCGTGGACTCCAACAAATGGCGGAAGAGGCGATCCTCCCTCAGGGCAAGACCCTCCGCGGCCAGAAGGTCATAGGTCTGGGCGATACGGACAATAAACTGCGCTTCTTGGCTGTCTTCGATCCCGAGGCGTCCGAGACCGGCGCTCACAGGCAGGGCAGGGTACCAGGCGGCCAACCGGCGGAGAAGGGCTCGGGCACGGACAAAGAAGGCGCGCCGGCCGGTCAGTGTTCCGGCGACCGCATTCCGAAGGGCGGCCAGGGCTGCCGTTTGAGCCCAGGCGGGATCCGCTTTGGTCGGCGAGTCCGGCGTCTCCGGAAGGGGCGTTTCCGTTCGCTCGAGCAACAGCGAGAAGGCGCGCGCATGCCAGCCGGGTTGATGAATCAGGCGGCGGAATCGCCGAATCCCCCGAGGGGTGATCAGGAGGTGGGGGTGTGAGGGGAAGAATCGCGGCATCAGATGAAACGGATCGTAGTCCGCCGCCTGAAGGAGGTCCGGAAAGGATTTTGGCGTCAAGGGATCGGGATAGGGCGACAGGCGGTTCATGAGAGAGGTCCCTGGCATGTTAGTCGGTGGTGAACAAAGGCCGCGTAAAGAGAGCACGGACGGGAGTGGGAAAAGCGATTGAAGCGCGCCGATGGGTAGGTTAGAGTAGCCCATTGCTGCCCCCGTAGCTCAGGTGGACAGAGCGAGTGATTCCTAATCACTAGGTCGCAGGTTCGAGTCCTGCCGGGGGCATTCGATGGCTTTTGGCTCATGGTTCCTCGACTCTAGGCCCGGGCCATCGGCGATCGGCCCACGGCGAACGCAGGGGATCTGTTCCCACGCGAAACGGCCGCCCGTTCCGGACCCAACCGCACGTTCTTTGTTCGAGAATCTCGGTCAGGCGATTCCGCCATAGGGCGATCTCGCTTTGACGCGCGGGATCTTCGATCCGATTGTGGCATTCCCCGGGGTCCTGCTCGAGATCGAAGAATTGTTCCTCTCCTGTCCGAGAGTACCAGATGAATTTTCGGCGGCCATCGGTCAGGTAGTGCATCTCCATCTCCGGCGCATAGCAGGCCAGGTGTTCGCCGTGGACATAGGGACGGAAGGGTGCCCTCTCTCCGCGGAGCAGTGGCAAAAGGGAGAGTCCTTCGACGGTCGGGGGAATGGGAAGCCCTGCGGCCTCGAGAATCGTCGGCATGAGATCTCGGAGTTCGACACAGGCGTCCGGCCGGTGGTCGGCGATGGGAAATTCGCTTCGAAGGGGAGGAACGATGAGAAGGGGGATCCGGGCGCTTCCTTCGTAGGCATAGGTCTTGCGCCACAGGTGATGATCGCCCTGCATGTCCCCATGATCCGACGTGAAAATGATCCAGGTCCGCCGGAAGGATTCGGGGTCCTCCCGCTCGAAAAAGTGGAGGAGCCGTCCGATCTGGGTGTCAAGGAAGGAGATCTCTCCCAGGTAGCCAGAACGTGCCCGGTGAATGGCTTCCGGCCTCATCTGGCCCCGCCAGGCATTGGGATCCAGCGCGGTGAACGGATCGTCATGGCGACTCGCCCAATCGCCGACGACGGGGGGAGGAGTCGCGCGGCGGTAGTACCGATCAAAATACCAGGCGGGCGGGGCATAGGGTGAATGCGGGCGGGTAAAGGAGATGTTGAGGAAATAGGGGCGCGAGCGGTCCCGTCTCCGGAGGAACTCGAGAGCCCGCCACAGAGTCCAGGCCGTAGGGTGCAAGCGTTCCTCCGTATGCCAGGGGTGGGCATGCCACGAGTTGAAATGAACCCCGTGATCGTCTGGGGTGACCCCTTCAGGTGCTTCCCGGGCAAACCAGCGACGATAGTCACAGTCCGGCAGTCGGGCCTCTTCGTCGAGTTCGGCGGTCTCGAAGCCCATGGAGGTCCGAGGAGGATGGAAGTGGCCTTTGCCCACGAGGTGGACACGGTAGCCCGCGTTTCGGAACTCGCCCGGCAGCGTATGGGGGAAATCGTTTGGAATCGGAATGCCTCCCGGCCCCATGCCGAGGACGCCGGTATGCCACTGGTCTTGCCCGGTCCAGAGGATGGCTCGGGCCGGCAGACAGGAGGGAACGGCCGAGTAGGCGCGGCGAAAAAACGCGCCCCTGGAGGCAAGATAATCGAGAAAGGGCGTTTCGACGACCGGATGGCCGGCCGCGCCGAGGCAGTCGCCCCGCATCTGATCGGCCAGAATGAGAATGATATTCGGAGGGTTGGTTTTCATAGGGTGTGCGTTCCAAGACCCAATCGCTCGAACTGTTCCGGTGGGACGTGGTTGGCCTTCATCAGGCGGATCATCTGTTCGATCATCCGCGATTCGATCTCCGGCGACAGGATCGGCTGTTTCTGCCGAGGATCGGTGTCCAGATCGAAAAGCCAATGGCTGAAACCGTGCGGGCGGCTGGCCTTTTTCGCCGGGATCTTGAGCGTTCGGCACCCCTTCGTGAACGGAAAGGGGTCGGCCAGTGTGACGGACTGAAGTTCATCCACGCCGAAGGCCTGCCGCATATGGGCCGGCATGAGAGTGTACTCGTAGAGCGGCGTGTTGTCCGGTCGGACCGGAGCCCGCATGTACACATAGCGGCCATCGGTTACGTTGACCTGTGCGCCGAACAGGCCGAAAAGCGCGGCCTCGCGAATGGGCGCGTCCCGCTCGACCGTCTCTCGCAGGGGGCGTCCCTGCATGTCCGGTGGGAGGGGAAGTCCGAAAAACTCCAGAAGGGTGGCGGGGAGGTCAATGGTCTGGACGAGACTGCGACGGCGTTCGCCCCGGACCCTGGAACGGGGATCCCAGAGGAAGAGGGGGATGTGGGCGATTTCGTTGTAAAAGGGTTGGACGCATGTGGCCCACCAGCCGTGCTCGCCCAGGAGGAACCCATGGTCGGTGTTGACGATCAGAAGGGTATCCTTCCAGAGGTCGTAGCGATCCATGAGGTCCAGGATGCGTCCCAGATAGTCGTCACACATCGTATGAAGCGCGGCGCAACGGGCCCAGCAGTGGCGGACGGCTTCCTCGCTCTCCTCAACGCGCCGGTACGGCGGCCAGTCAAAATGGGGCCCCTTCAGGTATTTCCGATAGAGCGCCAGAAAACGCCTGGGTGCGAAATAGGGTTCGTGCGGGTCGAAGGTTTCGATGTGGAGAAACCATCCGTCGTGGCGATGATGGCGCTCGAGAAACTCGATCCCACCCTGGAATGTGCGGGCCTGAGGGAAATCCCGTTCCCGCCGCATGTAGTGCCGGTTGATCCAATCCTGTTGGAGGTGAGGGCCGTGGTGCACCCGGTTGTTGAGGCTCTCGGAATGGCGGTCGGGAGCGCGGGTCAGATCCGCTTTCCAGGGGTCGCCCTCCTGGCCGCGGATGCACTCCCAGGTGCTGTATTTCGTATGGTAATTCGCACCGCCTTCCTCCCAGTAGTGGTAGTGATCGCTGAAAAGGTGGGTGGAGATGCCCTGCCGCTTCAGGATCTCCGGCGTCGAATCGTCGAAGGGTTCCAGAGGGCCCCAGGAACGGTGGAGAAAATTATAGCGGCCCGTATGCAACTCCCGCCGGGCCGGCATGCAGGGCATGCTGCCTACGTAGGCCCGGTCGAAGAGGACCGCGCGCTCCGCCAAGCGGAGAAAGTTTGGCGTCGACACCTCCGTGGCCCCGTAGGGTTGCAACATCCGCCGATTCAGGGAATCGAACATGATTTGGATGGCTCTCATCGGGGCTGGACCTCCGGTTCCGATAGGGCGGGACGATCCCGCAGAATAACCGGTTCGGGTAACAGAAGCTCTTGGGGCGTACGGGCGAAAAAGGGGGGAACGGAAAGGAGATGAAAGACGCGTTTGGCCAGGGAACCATCGAACGACCATAGATCGCCGTCCTCACCCTCCCCCACGGGAATAGTGAAATGATCATCCTCTCCGCGCCAGGTATGCCGGGGCTTCTGATCCGGCCCATAGAGCGTGCCCGAAAAGCCAGCCGCATAGCCAGTAACGTGGCGGGTACCCCGGGGAACGTAGAACCAGCGAGGTCCCGACCCCTCGTCATAACGGGGCTCCATATGGGTCGGGAAAGTGACCCCAAGGCCTTCCGGCCAGGCCAGTCGCGTCGCGGCCATCCCGTCGGCGAATTGAATTCGATAGAGCCCCGCTTCGGCGACCGCGATTTCGATGGGATGGGGTTGGCGGTCGGGAGGAAGAGACCACGCGATTTCGGATGCACCGTAGGACCAGGTGATCTGCACGGGACCCCGTTCGGTGTATATCAGTCCGCTGGTCACCGTAACAACGAGGGTGGTCGGTGCGACCGGCACCCAAACCCAGAGCGTTTGTGCGCCCCGGCTCTGCCAGATGGGCTCTGACCAGCGGGGATTGGGAACCGCCGGAAAGCCGAGCGCTGCCGCCGCCGGTCGCAGAGGACCGTCCCAATACACCGGTTCGATTTCGAGAGTCGGATTGTTCCTAAGGCCGTCCTCCACGAGCGTTCGGATCTCCTCCTCCGTGAAGGGGGAGGATTGCTTCCAGGGGTTCTTCGCTTCCGGGACGTTCCATTCCGCTCCGGGCGGGGGGGCGACGGACCGATCCCGGTTGGCCAAATCCCGATAGAGGGCGTAGGAGTGGACCATGCCGGTGCGGCGGATGCGCCAAGCGTGGCGGATGAGCGCTTCGTAGGCCGCCTGCCGCCCGTCACCGCGGGCTGCCGAATAGGCCCGGTAGAGTTCGACGTAGCGGGTGTAGAGGACCAGATCGCCGATCCGGGCTCGAACATCGGCCCGATCGCCGGCCCTCTCGAAGGCGTCGGCCGTCGCCCGGTAGAGACGCCCGAGGAGATCCCGACTTATCCGGGGCCGTTGGGAGCCCTCGATCAGACGGTAAAAACGGTCCATCGCCTCCCGGGCGGGTCCGAAGGCCATGGAAAGGAACTCCTCCCGCCGTTCGTCGAGCCGAGCGACTTCCTGCGTGGACCAGAGCATTCGGGCGGCCAGATAGTAGCCAAGGCCATTCGGACCCCAGTTCTCGGAGGATTCCGCGCTCAGGAAGCGGGCGCCCATGGAATGATAGCGAGGGATGGTGTCGGCCAGGTATTTCAGATTCGACCCGCGCGCGGAGCCAGGCCGGTCGCGATCCCAGGTGTTCACGCTGTAATACTCGCGAATGCCAAAGAGCGCCGCCCCTTTTTCACGCCAGGACTCGATCAGGCCGTCCACGGTCCATCCCCCTTTGAGAAAGGCGGTGGCCACGGAGACAATGACGGCCGGATGAACCCGAAGACGGGTTGGCGGCGGCGAGTGATAGTTGTACGCGTAGAGACCGATGAAGCCGCGGCCCAGTTCGCGGCGGACGGCCTCCGCGGCTTCGTTGGCGAGGAGAATCGCCCGATCGGTCGGCGGGCCGAGCGCCGCGCAGACCTCGCATTCGCACCATCCGCCCCCGTCGCTGGGGTCGAGGGATAACGAGGAAAGGGTGGGATCCTCGCGAAAGGCATTCACCGCATATTGAACAATAAGGGCCCGGAGTTCGGGGTTGGAGATGCAGAACTTTGAGGATTTCCGTTCTCCCCCGACCAATCCCAAGTACTCGGGATGGGCATCGAATACCATTTTGAACCGGCGTAGGATGTGGTCGTAGGCGTGGCCGGTGTTCAGTTGAAAGGCGGAGACGGTTCGATTCCGGATGCACCAGACTCTGTACTCCTCCTGATTTTCCGGCCACGTTCCCCAGCCATACCAGATGCGACGGTTGAGGTAGTCCGGCGACTCGACGGCATCGAGCCAGACCCTGAGTTCGGCATGGCGCGGGATGATCTCCCATTTCGGTGCCGGGAAGAACCGCCGGTATCCCAGCCGATCGAGAAAACTCCAGACGGCGTGGCGGGCGGCCGTCGGAGTGGCGCCGATCAGGAGAAGGCCGTTCGTATGGGAGAGCAAGAGATGGTCGTCGCCGTGGAGGAAATCGTTCGCGTCGAGTCGGATAGCTGCATTCAGAAGGGGAAATTCCGTCACGGTACCGACGGCGACGCCGGCCGTGCCATCGCCGGAGCGAAGCTCGGGTCTTCGGCCGGTGATGGCGCCGATCATGGCGGCGAGTTCGCAGGCCGCCTCCCCGGACAGAGCGCTGGCTTGAGCCGCCGTGACTACGGCCATGGGAGGACCATCTCGGGGAACAAGGGAGACCTCGCCCGGCAGGGGCAGATCGGCAGAGAGCAGCGTGGGAACGAGCAACGCTCGCACGGCCCACCGGACATACGGCCGTGCCTGACCGATCCCGACGAGGGGTGAAACCATAAGTATCATAATAGCGTTGGGAATCAGGTCAGACCAGAAAAAAACTCCGGAAATGGGACGTCGAACCGATCGGACGATAGCCCTAAGCTGGACAGAGATCCATAGGAGCCGTACTATAGAGTTCTGAAAGGAGCGCAGGGAGCATGTCGGACGAGACCCTGGAAGCACGATTGAAACGGTTGATCGTGGATCGCCTTTTTCTCCAGATCCCCCCTTCGGAGATCGAAGACGACAAGAAGCTGGTGCAGGATTACGGGGTGGACTCCGTCAGTCTCTTCGAGCTGGTGGTTGGACTCGAAGAAGAGTTCGGCATCCGGATCGAGGATCGGGAGTTTCATCTCCGGCACTTCGAATCCGTGTCCGCCCTCGCCCGGTTCGTACGGGCCAAACTGGATGCCGCCTCTCCCGCCGCCCCCACCGCCTCATCCTGATGCCGGAAACCTCTGTCGTCTTCGAAAGCGGCGGCCGCCGGCTGGTTGGCCTGCTCCAGACGCCATTCGAGGGCGCGGTGCGGGAACGGTGGCTTTTTGCCTACCCGCTCTTCGAGGAACGGAAATCCTCCCAGCGCGTGCTCGTGACGATGGGGCGCGCTCTGGCGGCGTCAGGTCGGGCCGTCCTCCTCTTCGATTATCGTGGCTGTGGAGACAGTGAGGGCGATTTCGAGGCCTTTTCTCTTCCTCATTGGCAGGCCGATCTCCAGACGGCGGCCGACTGGCTGGCGGCGCGATTTCCACACGCTCGGCCGGGAATCCTCGGTCTCCGCCTCGGCGCCACCCTGGCCTGGCGTGAGGCCGCTCGACCGGAGAAACCCTTCGATCGCGTCGTCCTGTGGTCCCCGGTTGTGAACGGCCAGGCCTATCTCGTGGCCGAACTTCGTCGCAAAGTGATGAAAGAGATGCTGACATTCGGGGCCGGCCAGAGCCGTCGGGACGATCTCGTCCGGAAGCTTCAAGCGGGGGAGTCGGTGGACTTCGACGGCTACGCCGTCTCTTCCTCGCTCTTTCACGATCTGGCCGAGTGGGATAGTACCCCTCCCTTCCCGTCGGTTCCACCGGAGGGGGCCATCATCGGTCTGACCCCGCAGGCGCGCCCTGATCCTGCCCTTGTCCGGTGGGCGGAGGCGTGGCAACAGGCCGAAGGACGGTGCACGCTTCAGTTCGTGGCGGAACCGCCTTTCTGGAGTCTGATCGGCCTGGTCCCTTGCACGGCGCTGATCCGAACGACGCGGTTCTGGATTACCGGAGAAACCGGATGACGGCCACAGAAGTGCCATTCGCCTTCTCCTCCAGCGGGCTGACCCTTCGCGGTCTGCTTCATCGTCCGGACCGTCCGCGGGATCTTGGCGTTCTCTTTCTCCATGGGTGGTCGGGCAACCGACTTGGTCCTCACCGCCTCTTTGTCCATCAGGCCCGCCGATTGGCGGCCATGGGTGTGTTCTCGCTCCGTTTTGATTTTCGAGGGCGCGGCGAGAGCGAAGGGGAGACCTTTTCGACGTCCCTTGAAGACATGGTCACCGATACCCTTTGCGGCCTCGAGGCCTTTCAGAGGGAAACGGGCCTCCGGCGGATTGTTCTCGTGGGTATCTGTTCGGGGTGCAAAGTGGCCATCGGTGCGGCGGCGCAGCGCCCGGATCTGGCGGGCCTGGCGCTCTGGTCGGCCGAAGCCATGGGGCCTCTTCGCGCGCCCACGCAGTCGGTGCGCAAGACCCTTTGGGCGTTGCGTGCCTACGCCCGGAAGCTCGCGACGCTGGAAACCTGGACGAAAATCCTCACGGGCCGGGTGCAGACCCGCTTTGTCCGAAAAGCGCTGATGACCGATGAACGGCCGACCCTCAACGAGATCCGGCGTGAGGCGGCCTGGCTGGACGCCTTCCGATCGTTCCAGAGCCCTGTGCTCTTCGTCTATGGAGGCAATGATCCGGATACCGCAGCGGCGGCGCGGGCCTACGCCGCTTTTTGCACGCGCCATGGTCTGATGTGGGAGATGCATGAAATTCCCGAGGCAAACCACAGTTTCTATTCGCTTCGCTGGTCCGGGGAGGTCATGGATCGGACGGAGCGATGGATTGGGTTGCGTGTGATCCGTTCGGACGGGGAGAGCCCGTGAAGGAGCGACGGCGCATCGCATTCCTGATTCCCGTGTCGGAGGCCGGCGGAGCGGAACGGAGCCTTTTGCAGACGATCGCTCTTCTTCCCCGGGACCGTTACGATCTCTGGGTGGTTCTCCCTTCCGGCGGCTCACTGTCGGAACGCCTGAAGGCCCTTGGCGCATCGGTCGTTTCCTATCCGCTCCGACGGTTTCAGCGGACCGGCCACCCGTATCGCCTCGCCAGGGATTTCTGGGCCATCCATCGCGCCGCCCGCGATCTGGCCGCCTGGTGCCGGGAGGCGAGCATTGCCCTTCTCCACGCCAACGGCGACCAAGCCCTGCTGGTGGCGGGTCCAGCCGCCCGCCGGGCGGGGATCCCCTGTGTTCGTCATGCCCGTGATTGGACCGCGCCGGATCTTCTCGGGCGGTGGTTGGCGCGTCAGGCGGATCACACCATTGCCGTTTCGCAGGCGGTGGCGGATCGGATCGTTCAGGCCGCGCCCCGAGGTCCGGTCTCCGTCGTGTACAACGGTTTCGATGTCGAGGCCTGGCGGCAGGCGGCCGGGCAGGGATCGTTTCGCCAGGCCCAAGGCATTCCTTCCGAGGCCCTTGTGATCGGGATGGTGGCGCAGCCGGTGACGTGGAAACGGGCCGATCTCTTTATCGAAGCCGCCCAACGAATCGGGCGCGAGCGGCCCGACGCTCATTTTGTGATGGCGCTGGGCGACCGGTTTGGGGGGGGTGAGGCCTATCTCAGAGCTCTGGCTCGACAAATTCAGACCACCGGGATGATCGACCGGTTCCATCGGCTCGGGTGGCGCGAGGATATCGCCTCAGTGATGAACGCGTTCGACATTCTGCTCCATCCTGCTGATGGCGAACCTTTCGGCCGTGTCGTTGTGGAGGCGATGGCGCTTGAAAAGGCCGTGGTTGCGGTGCGCCAGGGAGGACCCGCCGAAACGATTCGAGAGGGTCAGGAGGGGCTGCTGGTCCCGCCTGGGGATCCAGCGGCCATGGCCGAGGCGGTCTTGACCCTCGCGCGCGATCCGGCTTTGCGTCGCCAGATGGGCCAGACGGCCCGGCGGCGGGTCGAGGAGGCGTTTTCGCTGGGCCAGCATCGGGACGGCATCCAGGCGGTGTATGACCGGTTATTGGGACCGCCCCGGGGTGTGGCCATCGTGGTGGGCGGCTTCCCGGGACGCTCGGAGACCTTCATCCGGCGGGGGATGACGGCGTTGATCTCTGAGGGGACGGACGTGCACGTTTTTGCGATGGCGCGGGGCCGAGGGAACTTGAGCCAGCGAGAGCAGCGAGCGTTGGCGGGGCGGGTCGTGCCGTCCTTCGGCCATCTTTTCATTGGGATCGGCGCCCTCCGGGCCCTGGCCGCGACCGTCCAGCATCCCGAGGGGCACAGGATCGTTCAGGAGCTCCTGCGCGGAGATCCCGAATACGGGTCGCGACTTCGAATGATGGCCCGTCTGGGCATGGCATGGCTGTGGACCGCAGAGGCGCGACGACGGCGAATCGGGCATGTCCATGCCCACTTTCTCTCCGCGACGGCGGATGTAGGACGGTGGATGGCGCTGTTGATGAAAACCCCCTTCACGCTCTCGGCGCATGGGAGGGATCTGTTCGCCAGTTCTCCGCCCATCATCCGCCGCCGGGTCGAGCCCGCCGCCTGGATCGCGGTATGCAGTCGGGCCGGCCAGGATCGCCTTCGCGCCCAGCTTCCCAAGGATCTTCCGTCTGACAGGATCCGGTTGATCCCTCACGGTCTGTGGATCGAGGAGTTTCCCAAAGACTGGGATTGCCGACGACCGCCAAGGATCGCCGCGGCCGGCCGGTTTGTGGAAAAGAAAGGCTTTGCGTATCTGATCGAGGCGTGTCAACGTCTGGCCAGCCGGGGAACCGATTTTACGTGTACCCTTATTGGAGACGGACCGCTCCGGGCCGATCTCGAACGGCGGGTGCACGCGGCGGGGTTGAGCGGTCGTCTTCGGCTGCCTGGAGCGGCGGACGATCCGAGCCGGGTCATGGATCTTTTCTCTCAGGCGCGCTTGGTCGCGATCCCTTCGATCGTCGCCTCCGATGGCGACCAGGATGGGATTCCCAATGTGGCGTTGGAAGCAATGGCGGCGGGGGCGCCGATTGTGGCTTTTGCGACAGGGGGCTTACCCGAGGTCGTCGTGGAGCGACGGACTGGATTTTTGGTCCCGCCAGGGCGGGTGGATCTGTTGGCCGAGGCCATGGATGTTCTTCTGAAAGACGAGGCGATGGCCCATGCCATGGGGCGCGAAGGACGGGCCGAAGCCGAACGTCGTTTTGATGTCCGATGGGAAGCCCAGGCGTTGAAGAAGGGATTTGACGAAATGGGAGTTGGGGTATGAGTCGGAGTCTGACTCGGTCGGTGGCCGGAGGAGCCGCGGTGGTCAGCGCCTTTGCGCTGGCCGGCAAGGCGCTGGGCTTTCTCCAGAAGCTGGTCATGGCCTACTACTTTGGCACGAGCGGATTGGCCGATGCCTTTGCTCTGGCCTACAACAGTCTGATTGCGGTGATCAGCCAGTTCCCACCGCAGGTTCTGGCGCCCTTTCTCCCGGTTTATATGAGTGTACGGCGGGAGCGGGGGGAGGTGGCCGCCCGCCAGTTGGCCGGAACGGTGTGCGCTCTGCTCGTGCTGGTTCTCTCGGCGGCGGTTGTTGTGGGATTTCTCATGGCCCGGCCGCTTGTGGAGGGCCTTTCGCAATTTCCCGTCGCGGAGACGCGCGCGGCGGCGATTCGTCTGACCCGGATCATGATCCCGTCGGTTCTGTTCTTGGGTCTGATCGCCTTCGGAACGGTACTGCTTCACGCCGAGAAGCGCTTCAGCCGGCCGGCGTTTGCCGAAACGCTGAGCAAGGGCGGATCCATCGTCGTTCTTCTGCTGCTCGGACATTGGATGGGGATTGACGCGCTGGGGCTCGGCGTGCTGATCGGGACGGTGCTCGGCTTTGCTGTGATAGCAGCAGGGTTGCGAGGGCGGATTGTGCTTTCACTCGCCTTCCGTTTGATCTGGCGTGATCCCGATCTGCGCCGTTGGGTGGGGCTGACGGGTCCCATCCTCCTCGGGGTCCTGATCGCCCAGATCCGGACCATCTTGGACAATCGGTTCGCGTCTGGAATGGCCTCGGGGAGCGTGGCCGCCTTGCAGTACGCGCGGGGGTTGAATGACACCCTCGTGCTTCTGGTTCCTTCGGCCGTTGGCGTGGTGCTTTATCCGGTTTTTTCCGAGATGGCGGAACCGGCTAAGCGGGCCATGCTTAGCGACACCCTTCTGCGTTCCCTCCGGGCGATGATTGTTCTGCTGCTGCCGCTCAGCGTCATCCTCATTGCTCTGCGGCAGCCGATCATTCAACTGCTCTTTCAGCGTGGGCGGTTCCGTGCCGATTCGGTCGCCCTCACCGCCTGGCCGCTTGTCTTTTACGGCGCCGGGCTGCCCGTGTTTGCCGTGGAGATTCTTCTTATGCGGCTTTACTATGCCCTCAAAAACACGTGGGTCCCCACGTTGGTCGGTGCGGCCTGCGTTGCGCTGCACGTGGGGATCATTCTGCTCACCCGCGACGCGCTTCAGCATGGCAGCATGGCGCTGGCGGCGACTCTATCGAAAGGGGTCAAGGTGGCGATCCTCTGGATCGGTCTCCGAGCGTTTCTGCCCTCGCTTCAAGGTCGCCGCACATGTCGGTTCGCCGTTCAAACCGCGTTGGCCCTGGCGGCCATGGCGGCCGCGGTCTGGCTCGTGTCGAATCTTCTTCACCGTCTGGCTTGGCCGGGGGCGGTGGGGGGGATGGCGATCCCGCGCGCCCTCGGCCTGGCTCTTGAAATCGCAGGGGCGAGCAGCGTGGGTCTGGCGGCCTATCTCCTCGTGGCCTGGCTCGTGCGGTTGGAGGAGCTGACGCTGGCGGCCGGCTGGCTTATGCGCCGGGGGAAGGAAAAGCGATGAGCCTACAGCGTGTGGCGTTGATGGCGGAAGCGACGTCGGGAGGCGTTCGCCGCCATCTCACCACATTGGCGATCGGACTCCAGGCGGCGGGGCTGGAGACGACCGTTCTAGCCGCGCTGCGGCGGGATCCGGCTTTCGGCGAGGACATTCGTCTCATGCGGCAGAGCGGCATTCGCGTCGTGGTCCTTCCCATGGTCCGTTCCATCTCGCCCGTTCGCGACGCCTTTTCCCTGATGGCGCTTTTGCGCGTGATTCGTCCTGGCACTTTCGATCTTCTTCATACCCACAGTTCCAAAGCCGGATTCCTGGGACGCGTGGTCGGCCGGGTCCGGGGCATGCCGCTCCTCGTCCATTCCCCCCATCTCTTCGCCTTTTCGGTCGAACGCCAGGCTCTTCGTCGGGTCCTCTATCGCCGCCTTGAGCACTTCGTTGCGCCCTTCACGACGCGTTTCATCTGTGTATGTGAAGAGGAAAAAGCGCAGGGGGTGCGGGCCGGCTTGGGATCTGCCGATCGCTTCTGCGTGATTCCGAATGGCATGCCTGATGAGTGTTTTGCAAGGCGGACTACCGACCGGCGCGACCGGAAGGCCGTTTGGGGGGTGGGAGAAGGGGAGTTTCTGGTCGGGACAGTCGGGCGGCTGGTCGAGCAAAAGGGCCACCGCGTGCTCATCGAAGCGGCGGCGCAGTTGCGGGCGCGAGGCGTCGGCCTCCACGTGGCGATTGTGGGCGAGGGGCCGTGGCGGCGCCGGCTCGAGCAGGAGATCCGGCGCCAGGGGCTGGCGGACCGGGTGCGGCTGGTCGGGCGCATGGATCGGCCGGACTATTGGACACGGGCGTTTGATCTTTTTGTCCTTCCTTCGCTTTGGGAGGGGTTGCCGTATGCCCTGCTCGAAGCGATGGCGGCTGGTCTGCCGGTTGTGGCGACCCGGACGGGCGGGATTGCCGAGGCGTTGGCCGAGGGGAAAGCGGGGTGGCTTGTGCCGGCGGGGGATGCGGCGGCCCTGGCGGAGGCGATCCACCGTCTGGCGGCCGATCCGACGCTTCGGGAAACCTTGGGAAGAGAAGCCCGGCAACGCGCCTGGGCCCACTACCGGGCACAGGAGATGGTGGCCCGGCATATCGCATGCTACCGAAGCCTGCAGCCTTTCAGCGGCTGCCCGCGGTGAGCTCGAAGGTCACGGTCACCGACCGGCGTCGGATCAGAAAGTCGGTCGGCAGTCCTTCGATTCGCGCCACGGACTGGACGGCTTCGAGAACCGACCGATCCATTTCGGCATGGCCGGAGGGGCGGATCAGGCGGCTGGAGAGAATGTACCCGGTGGAAGAGAAGGTCAGTTCCACTTCGGCCTTGAGTTGGGGCGGTGCCGAGGGGGGTTGTTGCCAGGCGCGGTAGAGTGTCCGACGGATAATTTCGAAGGCCAAGTCGTCGCCGGTCGGCACGGTCGTCTGGTGGCCGGGCGTGGCGCCCAGATCCAGCAGACGCCGAATTTCTTCTGGCGAGAGGCGGGGCGTAGCGGGCGGAGGAGGCGGTGCCGGTCGTTCGATCCGGCGTCCCTTTTCCAAGGGAGGTTTGCTTGTGGGCGGTTTTGGTTCCGGGGGTTTGGAGGGAGTCAGCTTTTTCTCCGGAGGTTTGGGAGGTTCCGGTTTTTTCTCTGGGGGTTTGGGGGGTTCCGGTTTTTTTTCGGGCGGCTTGGGCGGCTCCGGCTTCTTCTCCGGCAGAACAATATCCTTGGGTGAAGGGGGAGGTGAGGGCGGAGGGGGGCTGGGGGGCGGCGTCGGGGGCGAAGGGGGGGTGTCGTCTACGGCGACCATGAACTCGATGGGGATCAGAGGGGGGCGGCGTCGGGCGGTGCAGCCGCGGTACCCAGCCAGAAGCAGGAAAACTATGATCAGAAGGTGAAAGAGCGTGACGATCCCGACGGTGAACCAGAAGGGGGGGCCGTGGGGTTTCATGCGCGCTACGGCTCCATGCTGCGAGTAACCAGTGCCAGGCGGGTGACCCGGCAGGCATGGAGTTTTTCGAGCAACTGGATGACCTTGCCGTAGTCCAGCGCCTCATCGGCGCGGACGAGCACGGTCAATTCTGGATGACGGCGCTGCCGATCGGTCAGCGTGGCCTCCAGGTCGGAAAGGGTGATAGGGGTTCGGTCGAGGAAGAGACGGCCGTTGGCGTTGAGCGTCAGGGTGAGAGTTTGGGTTTGAGGCAGTTCGCGGGCTTTGGCGCGGGGAAGGTTGACGGGGAGTCCTTGCTCGACGAGGGGGAAGGTGATGATGAAGGTGATGAGCAGGAGGAACGTCAGGTCCATCAACGGGGTCATGTTGATGTCGCTGATCTGCGCGAGGGTGCGGGTGGCGGTTTTGCGAGGCATGTCAGAGGGCGCGGTCCGTGCAAGCGGATTGCAGGTCAGCCATCAGCTCGTCCGCGAAGTTATCCATCTGGACGGCCATGATCTTGATCTCGGCCACCAGCAGATTGTACCCGATGGCGGAGGGGAGGGCGACGAGGAGACCGACGACGGTGGTGAGCAGGGCGCCAGCGATGCCGGGCGCCACCGCCCCCAGCAGAGCGCCGCCCGTGCTGGTGGTCATATGGGTGAAGGCGACGAGGACGCCCCAGACGGTGCCGAGTAGGCCGAGAAAGGGAGCCGCATTGACCGAGATCGCCAGGAGGGGCATTTTTGATTCGATCGCCAAGGCCTGATCGGAGGCGGTCCGATCCACGGCTCGGCGGATGATATCCATCTGCGTGCTGGTGAGGCGGAGGCTATCGAGGGGCGGAGAGGCCATGTCGGATCCCGGCTGAGACAGGAAGGCGGCCTCCCGGGCGGCGGCACGGTAGATCGCCGAGAGGGGGCAGGGTGGGAGTGGCCGGTTGGAGATCAGCAGTTCGAAGGGATGATTCTGGCGGGAATAGCGGTCATGAAAGAGGCGGCTGAACCGCCGGAGGGTTTTCAACTCGATCCATTTGGAGACCATGATGGACCAGGCGAGGATGGACATGACCAGCAGGATGACGACGATGGTCTTCCCAATGGGATCGGACTCGCGGAAGGCGAGGGTGAGGGTATCCAGGCTTCCGGTGGAGGCGAGGAGCGCGAGCGAAGCGGGATTCATGTCGGCATTATGGCGATAGGGCGGAGGGGAGTCAATCCGTCCTCGACGCCAGGGTCCACACCGCCCTCTGGGCGACGGACTTTTCGTCGCTTGTAATGAGGAACGAGGCTTAACCGGGTGAGGCATAAGAACACAAGGCGATCCATCGTCTTCGGTAGGATGGCACGGGTTTCGCTTTAGTGCTGGGGTTCCCGGCAAAGAAGAAGCGGAAGCCGCAGAATCGTGAGCGAAACCGCTAGGGCATTTGTCTCGCAGGGGTTATAATCACGACGGATCCTGCACCGCCTGCCGCGGCATCCGCCGCCAATGGAGACTATTGCCCTGAAAAAGGTGGTTATGACGCCAGCCGGCCCGAGCTGGGTGCTTTTGCTCATGGCCCTGGGGGTCAGCGGAATTCTCGGTCAAATTCTTCTGTGGCGCGAACTGGTTGTAAGCTACGGCGGCAACGAAATGAGCACGGGGATCATCCTTGGAAATTGGCTGTTGGCCGAAGCGATCGGTGCCATCGTGTTCGCCCACCGTCCTGTTCGTCGGATACATCCCTGGATCCTGTTTGGCCTTCTGACGGTGTTGTATGGAGTGGCCATCGTGGCCGCGATCACGGCCGCGCGCACGGCCAGAGGGCTGAGTGGATACGCTTTGGGCGAGCCTGTCGGCGTGGGATACACGGCTCTGTCATCCCTGCTTATTTCGGCGCCTGTGGCCTTCCTGCACGGAGCGCTTTTTCCAACGGCCGGCTATCTCTATGGGGGGAATCGCCCGATGAACGATCGGACCGCTGTGGGCACGCTTTACCTATGGGAAATGGCTGGGACGCTATTGGGTGCTGTTCTTGGGACCTGGTACTTTGGTGTCGGGGGAGGCAGCTATCGCCTGGCGGGTTTTCTCTTATTGGTCAACGGGGTTGTTCTATTTGGGGCGACGGTTCATAACCGTCACGTTCGCCCCCATTGCATCGGCATGGCTATCGCGGTGGGCACGCAAGTCCTGGGTCTTGCGCTGCTGGCGACAGCCGGCGCTCTTCACGAACGAACCCTGGAATGTCAGTGGAGACCGTTGTCGGTCCTGTCCAGCCACACGTCGCCTTATGGGAACCTTGTGGTGCTGGAAAGTGACGGACAATACCTATTTGGAGTGGACAACCAGCCTGTCCACCTTCTTCCGGAACCCGATCATGCGGCAGTTGAAACCACGGTTCTTCTTCCTCTGTTGGCGCATCCAGCGCCTCGTCGAGTCCTGGTGATCGGCGGGGGCGTTGGAGGGGTACTGAAGAGCATTCTTTGTTTCTCGGAGGTTGAGGTTGTGGACTACGTCGAGCGCGACCCGATGCTTCTGAATCTCTTTCGCCGATTTCCAACCGCTCTGAGCTCGGCCGAACTGGAAGACCCCCGGGTGCGTCTTCATTTTCGCGATGGGCGCCGCTTTCTCCTTGAGGAGGCGCCTGTTTACAACCTTATCTGGCTCGGCATTTCCGAACCTTCGACCCTCCAGGCCAATCGCTACTTTACGGCAGAATTCTTTTCCCTGGCCCGTCGCTGCCTATCTCCGGAAGGGCTGTTGATTCTGAGCGTTCGTGGCGAGATAGGGAGGCTTACAGACGATCTGGAGCTCCTGCATCTCTGCCTCTTCGAGACGCTCAAGCAGGTGTTTGAAGAGGTACGGGTGTTCCCGGGCGAAGGCCGTTTCCTGTATTGGGCCTCTCCCCAGTTGCCCTTGGGTGAATTTACGCCCCGCATTGCCCTCCTCCGAATGCAGGAATGGGGGCGGGCCGACGTCGGCCAGCTCCCATGGCATTTGGAAAACCGACTGCATCCCGGGTGGGTCTCCTGGTTCGAGGAACGACGCGTCCGGGTGGTGGCTCCTGTGAATCGTGACCTCAAACCTATTGCCGTTCATTATGCACTGAAGCATCATCAGACGGCCTATGGCCCGTGGATTTCAGCGATCTTCCGTTACGCGGCTCGTCACGCGTTTCTCCTGAGCATGATGGTGCTGGGTGTGGTTGTATTCTTCGCCTGGCCGGCGTGGCGGGCGCCCCATGTCTGGACGACCCGCCGGGCCCTTCCTGCTCTCGTCATGACGACCGGCTTTGCCGGGATGCTGCTCGATCTGCTGATTCTGTTGACCTTCCAGTCTGTGTTTGGTCATGTGTATGGCTGGATCGGCCTTCTGATGGCCTCGTTCATGGCTGGCGTGACGGTCGGCGCCCTGGTGGGCCGCCGCTGGTCTCACAAGGCGAGCGACGTAGCGGTTCCGCTCCTTTTGACCGAGACAGGTATGCTTCTCTTTTGTGCGATCTTTCCGAGGCTCATGAGCGGGCTGGCTGGTCTGACGGCGGCCCATTGGCCATCGGTCATGAGTCTCTTTCTTGGGGTCGAGTTCCTGGCGGGAGTGCTGACGGGACTGCCGTTTCCGTTGGCTGCGGCATGGAAATTGCGCGACGGCGAAGCGGAGGGCTATGCGGCCGGTGTTTTGCAGGCGTCGGATCTGCTCGGCGGATGGGTCGCCGGAATGCTGGGGACTGCGTTTTTGCTGCCTTTGGGGGGTATACCAGGGACATGTGGGATCGTTGTCTGCCTGAAAGGGGTCAGTTTGGGATACATTCTCCTTGGCATTATGGCGATTCGAACGTACCATGGAAAGTGCCGATTATGAGACATGTAAACGATACGGAACCGTGGTCGCGACGCCGCTTCCTTCAAACAGCGGGCAGCGTGGCGTTGGCGTTGGGGGTAGGCTCGTTGACACGGTCATGGGCCAGGAAAGAGGAAGTGGATAGAGTGGAGCGGCCTATGTCCAGGAATGATCCTGAGGACCTCCCCTATCCCTCCTATCTCCGCCTTCAACGCCTCGGGCAATTGCGCCGTTCTGCTGAAGAGGTGTGGGATCGCATGCGGGAATGCGATCTTTGTCCACGCGAATGCGGAGCAAAACGTCTTGATGGTCAGCGTGGATTTTGCCGAGCCCCGGGCGCGCGATTGATAGTCTCGTCCTATAGTCCGCATTTTGGCGAAGAACGTCCCCTGGTGGGGCGAGGAGGGTCCGGTACGATATTTTTCAGTCACTGCAACCTGCGCTGCGTATTTTGTCAGAACTGGGAAATCAGCCATGTGGGGCGGGGGAAAGAGTATTCGATTGCCGATTTGGCAAAGGCGATGCTCGCGCTTCAGGAAAAAGGATGTCACAATGTCAACCTCGTGACCCCGACGCACTATTTGCCACACATTTTGAAGGCATTGGATATGGCCGCGGAACGGGGGCTGAAAATCCCATTGGTGTACAATACCTGTGGTTGGGAAAAGGCCGACGTCATCCAGAACTTGGACGGGATTGTGGATATCTACCTGCCGGACTTCAAATATGCCGATGGGGAGTTGGCGGCACGATACTCGGCCGGGGCGAGGACCTACCCGGAAACCACGAAACAAGCGATTTTGGAAATGCATCGGCAAGTAGGTGTGGCCAGGACGCCAGCCGACGGCATCATGCGGCGGGGGGTCATGATCCGTCATCTCGTGATGCCGAATCATACGGCGGATTCCATGAAGATTCTGGAATGGATTGCGGCTCACCTCCCTGGGGATACCTACGTTAATTTGATGGCCCAATATAGTCCCTGCTACAAGGCGTATGATTTTCCCGAGATTGCCCGCCGGTTGACGCGCGAGGAGTATCGGTCGGTGGTCCTTCGCGCACGAGAACTGGGCTTGACCAACCTCGATGTCCAGGGGTCATGGTGGCTTTGAGGGAGCGTGAGGTTTCGTGTCCGAGTCTCAAGCGGTGGCCGGGGGGGCGAGCTTCAATAGGAGCGCTGGAATGCCAGCCGTAGACAGTGTTCCGGCGACTTGTGCCATGCGGGACGTCATGCATGGGTTCGGGCGTCGGCCTTGCGTGCCGAGTGCTCCCCGGAGGCGCTGGCCGGTCGAGTGTGTTCGACCGGTCGCTGTGGCCGGGACCCGCTCGCTTGGGCCGACATGCTCTCTGAGAAGGCCATGCTCGCGGCGTTCCTGGATCGGCCGCGCAGGCGAGGATAAACAGGCGGTCCCTATCCGTCGGCGAGTGGAGGCTTGACAGGAACCGGCGGCCGTGCCATTCTCTCCGCCGTGATGATGACCGCTGTGATGGGTTGGCCTCAATGGTGTGGAGCGGACGCTCGGCGTCCGAAGGGAGTGGATCGCTCTTGGAACCGGATCTGAACGCGTTGCGCCACAGCGCCGCCCACGTTCTGGCCGCCGCTCTTTGCCGTCTGTTCAAGGGCATTCAGCTGGATATTGGTCCGGCCACCGACACGGGCTTTTATTACGATGTGGACTTCTCCCGGAAACTCACACCCGAGGATTTTCCGGCGATTGAAGCCGAGATGGCCCGGATCGTGGAGGCCGATTACCCCTTCGAACGGATCGAGGTGACCCGCGAGGAGGCGGAACGCCTCTTGCGCTCGATCGGGCAGACCCGCTACAAGCTGGAACGGCTGGCCGATATTCCGGAGGGGGAACCCATCACCTTGTACCGGTGCGGCGATTTTCTAGACCTCTGCCGGGGACCCCATCTTCCGAGTACCGGAGGTGTCCGCGCCTTCAAGCTGACGAGTGTGGCGGGTTCTTATTATCGGGGCGATGAGCGGAATGTCATGCTCCAGCGGATTTACGGCGTGGCCCGGGAATCCCGGGAGGCGCTGGAGTCCTGGCTTCATCAGCTCGAGGAGGCGCAGCGGCGGGATCATCGCAAGCTCGGCCGTGAACTGGACCTTTTCAGCGTTCAAGAGGCGGTTGGGCCCGGCCTGATTCACTGGCATCCCAAAGGGGCACGCATCCGCGCCGTCATCGAGGCGTTTTGGCGGGAGGCCCATTTCCGGGGAGGATACGATCTTCTCTACACGCCCCACATCGGGCAGGCGGGGCTCTGGCAGACCTCGGGCCATCTCGATTGCTACCGAGAGAACATGTACGCCCCGATGTCGATTGACGAGACGGCATACTACGTCAAACCGATGAACTGTCCTTTTCATGTTCAGGTCTACAAAAGCCGCAAACGGTCCTATCGCGATCTGCCGCTGCGCTGGGCGGAACTGGGGACGGTCTATCGCTATGAAGACAGCGGAGTTCTCCATGGACTTCTCCGCGTTCGCGGATTCACCCAAGACGATGCGCACATCTTTTGCACTCCCGATCAGATCGAAGCGGAGGTGGCCCGGACGGTCCGGTTCGCGCTGGAGATTTGGAAGACCTTCGGCTTTTCGGATGTGACGGCCTACCTTTCGACCCGACCCACCAAAGCGGTGGGCGACCCGGCCCGATGGGAACAGGCGACCGCCTCGCTGGAATCGGCGCTTCAGCACGAAGGGCTGGCCTACCGGCGGGATGAAGGCGGCGGGGCCTTTTACGGGCCGAAGATTGACCTCAAGGTGCGCGACGCCATCGGACGGGAGTGGCAGACGACGACCGTCCAGTTCGATTTCAATCTGCCCGAACGGTTCGATCTGGTGTTCACCGGTGCCGACGGGCAGGACCACCGGCCCTACATGGTCCACCGTGCCCTTCTGGGCAGTCTTGAACGTTTTTTCGGGATCCTGATCGAACACTATGCGGGGGCCTTTCCGCTTTGGCTGGCGCCCGAGCAGGTCCGCGTGCTCCCGGTTTCGGAGAAACAGGACGCGGCCGCCCGCGCGCTGGAGCAGCGGCTGCAGGAGGCGGGGTTCCGAGTGGGGGTGGATCTCTCTCCCGGAAAGATTGGAGCCCGTATCCGCGAGGCCCAGCTCGAGAAGATCCCGTACATGGCGGTCGTAGGCGCCCGGGAAGCGGAGCAGGGGACGGTGGCGGTCCGGTGCCGGACCCGGGGCGATCTCGGGCCGATGCCGATCGCCTCCTTCCTGGCGATGCTTCGCGAGGAGGCCGAACGTCGCAGCGCGATGCCGCGCGTGGAGAGGTGTTGAGTCGGTCCGCATGGGGCGGGCCGTGAACCGAAGGAGGTCGTTATTCGTCCACAACTGATCCGCACGAATGACAAGATCCGGGTGCCGATGGTTCGGTGCATCGGCGCCGACGGGGCGATGATCGGGATCATTCCCACGAGTCAGGCCCGCCAGATGGCCGAGCGGCTAGGGCTCGACCTGGTGGAGATCTCGCCGAATGTCAATCCGCCGGTCTGCAAGATCATGGACTACGGCAAGTACCTGTTCGAGCAGAAGCGGAAGGAGAAGGAGGCGCGGCGGCACCAGGCCTCGCAGGTTCTCAAAGAGATCAAGTTTCACGTGAACGTGGCGGACCATGACTTCCAGACCAAGATCAACCACATGAAAGAGTTCTTCGAGCGCGGCTTCAAGGTCAAAGCCTCGCTCTTCTTCCGCGGTCGCGAGAACGCGCACAAGGAACTCGGGATGGAGCTGATGGATCGCGTTGTCAAGGCCTGCGAGGAGGCGGCCGTCGTCGAGCAGCTGCCCAAGCTCATGGGCAACCAGATCGTGATGATCCTCGGCGCGAAACCCCGCCGGTGACGCCGGCTTCAAAAAAACTGGACAAATCGCCTGCCCGTCCCTACACTACCTCGTTCTTTTTTTGATTGAGGAAACGACATGCCCAAAAAGAAGACCAAAAAGGCTGCCGCCAAGCGGTTCAGAGTGACCGCCGGAGGCAAGGTGCTCTTCAACCGGCCTGGCAAGAGCCACCTGATGACCGGAAAATCGAGCAAGCGCCGGCGCAAGCTGGCCAAGGCCGCCGTTCTGAACGAATCGTTCGGGCGGAATGTCCGGGCTATGGTTCAGACCTGAACACTCGCGCGAGGAAACGATCATGTCCAGAGTGACCAATGCACCGGCGTCGCGTAAGCGCCGGAAACGGATTCTGAAACGGGCGGCCGGCTTTCGGGGCAACCGGAGCAAGCTCTTCCGTCAGGCCACGGAAGCGGTGGATCGGGCCATGCGGCTGGCGACGGAACACCGTCGGGCGCGAAAGCGGGAATTCCGTTCTCTTTGGATCGTTCGCCTTTCGGCGGCATGCCGGGCGGCCGGTCTCTCCTACAACCGATTCATCAGCGGCCTCCGCAAAGCGGGCATCCAGCTCAACCGAAAGATGCTTTCGGAGATCGCCATCCGCGACCCGGAAGGCTTTCAGCAGATTGTCGCGCAGGCCAGGACGACCGTGAGCTGAGGTTTCGCGCCCACGCCCTTTTCTGCGGGATCGTGTGGAACGGCCAACCGGCGCGGTTGGCCGTTGCCGTTTCAACTCGGAGCGACCATGAAACCCGCTGATATTCCCGCCCTTCAGACGCAGGCGCTCGAGGAACTCGACCGGGCCGGCACGCCGGCGGAACTCGAGGAGGTTCGCGTCAAATATCTGGGACGCAGGGGCCTTCTGCCGGCCATTATGGAAGGGTTGGGCGCCCTTCCGCCCGAGGAGCGGCCCGCAGCCGGCCGCGCCGCGAACGCCTTCAAGCAAGCCTTCATGGCCCGGCTCCAGGAGTGCCGCGCCAGGCTGGAACAGACGGAGCAGCGCGCCGGACGACGTCCCTGCGATCCCACCTTGCCGGGACTCTGGCGGGGTTTGGGCTCCCGACATCCCGTCTCCCAGATCATGGCGGAGACCATTCGGATCTTCGATCAGCTTGGCTTTACCATTGCGGACGGGCCCGACATCGAAACCGAGTGGCACAATTTCGATGCCCTCAACACCCCTGCCGATCATCCCTCCCGCGACACGCAGGATACCTTTTGGCTGACCGATACCCTTCTTCTGAGGACCCAGACCTCGCCGGTGCAGATCCGCGTCATGGAGTCCCGAAAGCCCCCGATTCGGATCATTGCGCCCGGACGATGCTACCGGCGGGACAGGACCGATGCCACGCACAGCGCCAATTTCCATCAGATCGAAGGGCTGTATGTGGACCGAAAGGTGTCGCTGGCCGATCTCAAGGGCGATTTGACGCACTTTGCCCGCGCCCTCATGGGCGCGGATGTGAAAGTCCGGTTCCGGCCCCATTTTTTCCCCTTCACCGAACCCAGCGTCGAGTACGACTTTTCCTGCCACGTCTGCGGTGGCCGCGGCTGCCGAGTCTGCAAGAACAGCGGGTGGATCGAGATTTCCGGCGCCGGCATGGTGGATCCGAAAGTCTTCGAAAATGTGGGGTATGACCCCGAAACGTGGACCGGCTACGCCTTCGGCATGGGGGTCGAACGGCTGGCGATGATCAAGTTCGGGATTGACGATATCCGTCTGCTGTACGACAACGACGTGCGCTTTCTGGAGCAGTTTGCATGAAAGTCCCCCTGGAGTGGCTGAGCGAGTATGTGGATCTGAGTGGGCTCTCCCCGCAGGAGATCGCGGACCGGCTCACCTTTTCGGGGCTGGAGGTCGAAGCGGTTGAAGCCGTCGGCTTGCGGGCCGAGGGAGTGGTGGTCGCCGAGGTGCTCGAGGTTCGGCCCCATCCGAAGGCGGACCGGCTTCAGCTGGCGGTGGTGAAGGCGGAAGAAGGATCCGCTCCTATGACGGTTGTCTGCGGGGCGCCGAATGTGCGGCCGGGGCTCAAGGCGCCGCTGGCCCGGGTGGGCGCCCGATTGGCCGACGGGACGCTCCTTCGACCCGCGACCATTCGTGGCGTGACCAGCGAGGGCATGCTGTGCGCCGAGGACGAGCTGGGACTCTCCGACGATCACACCGGCTTGATGGAACTGCCGCCCGACGCTCGGCCGGGAGAACCTCTGGAGCGCCTGCTGGGGCCTGCCGACACGGTGCTGACCGTCGAGGTGACACCGAACCGGCCCGACTGTCTGAGTCTGGTCGGCGTCGCCCGTGAACTGAGCCTTCTTCTGGAAAGGCCGCTTCGGATTCCTGAGCCGGCGCTCCCGCCCAGCAGCGGCTCTGCCACCGAGCGCCTGGGCGTCGTGCTGGAGGATCCGGTGGGATGTCCGCGATATACCGCCCGCCTTTTGACCGGCGCGCGGATTGCTCCTTCGCCGGCGTGGCTGCGGCGACGGCTCGAACGGGCCGGCGTGCGGGCGATCAACAACGTGGTGGATATCACCAACTATGTCATGCTGGAGTGCGGACAGCCCCTTCACGCGTTTGACCTTCGGCGGCTGCAGGGCGGGCGGATTGTCGTGCGTCGGGCCCGGGAGGGGGAGACCCTTCAGACGCTCGACGGCATCGTCCGCCGTCTCACACCGGCCATGCTGGTGATTGCCGATAGCGAACGACCGGTGGCGTTGGCGGGGATCATGGGCGGGGAGGAAAGCGGTATCGGCCCCGACACAAGCGAGATCGTTCTGGAAAGCGCTCATTTCCAACCGGCGCTGATCCGCAAGACCAGCAAGACCCTGGGCCTGACGAGCGAATCGTCCTACCGCTTTGAGCGGGGATCCGATCCCGAGGGAGCGGAATGGGCCAGCCGACGCGCGGCCGCGCTTCTGGTGGAACTTGCCGGAGCGTCGGTGACTCCGGAGTTCTGGGATCTCTACCCCTCTCCTCAGCCCCGGCGTCGGATTACCCTGCGCTTCGAACGAGCGCGGGATCTGCTGGGCACCGATCCCGGGGCCGATCGGATGATCCACTATTTCGAAGGGTTGGGACTCCGCGTTCTTGCCCGAGATGTGCACCAAGTCGAGGTCGAAGCGCCCTCCTGGCGAGTGGATTTGGAACGAGAGGCCGACCTGATCGAGGAGGCCGCCCGTCTCTATGGGCTCGACCGAATTCCGGCCGCTGATCCCGCGGCTCGACTCGCGCCGGGAGCGGATGATCGGCCCATCCGGGCACGGTTGGAGGTGGGTCGCGCTCTGTCGGCTCTTGGCTTAATGGAAATCATGAATTACAGCTTCACCTCCGAAAAGCTGCTGGAGCGTGTGGATCCCACCGACCGCGACCGATGGGCCCGTCTTCCGAATCCTTTGAGCGCGGACCATGCGGTGCTTCGGCCCTCCCTTTTGCCGCAGATGGTCGAAACGCTGGGGCGCAACCGGTCACGGCAATGTGACGAAGCGGCGCTGTTCGAGGTCGGGCGCGTCTTTTTCCGAACCGCGGACGGCGGCTGGGGTGAGAGCGAACGCGTGGCGATCGGCCTCATGGAACGCTCCGGCGTGGGGGCGCTCGATGAGGAGAGCAGTTTTCGGCGTCTAAAGGGCATTTTGGAAAGCCTGAGCTGTGCTCTTCGGATGCCGCCCCTTGAAAAAGGGGGTTTGCGGCTTCCGGCCGTGGAGCTTGAAGCGGCCGAGTGGCCCTGGGCCGAGCCCGGCCTCGGCGTGACGGTTCGAATGGGGAGACAAGCAGCGGGGCGGGCGGGGGTGCTGCGGACTGACCTCCGGCGCGAATGGCGCATGGCAGATCCCGTGGCCGTCGCGGAGCTCGAGATGGAGGCCCTGACGCCGCATCTGTTCCGGGTGCCCGCCTATCGGCCGGTACCGGTGCATCCCTCGGTGGACCGCGACATGGCCTTTCTTGTAGACGAATCGGTTCGTCATGCGGACGTCCTGCGCGTCATCTTGGAAGGGGCGCCTCCGGAGCTGCGACGGGTGAGGCTGTTTGACATCTACCGGGATCCGGCTCTGGTAAAGGCGGGCCGCAAGAGCATGGCCTACCGGTTGACCTATCAGTCCGCCACAAAGACCTTGACAGACGAAGAAGCGAACGCGTATCATGATCGTATCAAGGCTGGGATCACCCGGGCGCTCCGGGCGGAGATGCGCGAGTGATGGCTGAGGCCATCGAGTGGCCGAGGCCGATACCAGACGGGACGAATGATGACGACTGTGGCATGCACCCTTCCGGGTTGGGCGTATTGGATTGTGAGCTTCCTGCTGGGATGGGGAAGCCAACACGCCGACCCGGTTGATCTTGAGGGAACGATTCATCCGTGTGAACGGGTGAATGGGCCGGGGGCGACCGGTGAGGAACCGGGGGATCCTTCGGGATGGGTCCAACGACGAGGTTGGCCCCGTCCCCCGTGGTCGCGTATCCGGGCATGCCCCGGTTGGGTTCTTTGACAGAGGGTGGACAGGGTCTGGTTGTCTTTCCCTGCCTTGACCGTGTATAGGCCACGTGCTGTTACCCTTTATCAACAGCTCGGGAGCCAAATACGACGCGGCCCGCAAGCCCGCTTGACGGGAAGCGGAAAGCGTCGGATCAGGCGCCCACCTTGGAGACGCAAGGTAACGAGCCAAGCGCCTTTACGACAAGGCGGGGTTTTTTTATGGATTTTTTTGACGGACAACCTCGGGGCGACGAGGGGACGGCTGGCGCGCAGACGCCGCTGGCGGTCCGGATGCGTCCTCGTACGCTCGATGAGATCGTGGGTCAGGAGTCGGCGATCGGCCCCGGCACGCTGCTCCGCCGTGCGATCGAGGCCGACCGTCTTGTCAGTGTCATCCTCTACGGGCCGCCAGGCTGCGGCAAAACGAGCCTGGGGGAGGTGGTGGCCCGCCTTACGCATCGGCGATTCGAACGGACCAGTGGGGTTCTGGCCAATGTGGCGACTCTCCGCGGGCTGCTGGAAACCGCCCGCCACCGCCGGGAACGCGGGGGGGCAGGCACCATCCTCTTTATTGACGAAATTCACCACTTCAACCGATCCCAGCAGGACATTCTTCTCCCCTATGTGGAGAATGGCGATGTCACCCTGATCGGCGCCACCACTCACAACCCCTATTTTTTCATCAACAGCCCCCTCACGTCCCGTTCCCTGGTGGTGGAACTTCAGCCCTTGTCCGAGGAAGCCATCCGGGTGCTTCTTCGGAGGGCCTTGACCGACCCGCGCGGTCTGGCGGCGCTGCCCATCGAAGCGGAGGCTGACGCGCTCACGATCTGGGCACGACTCTGCGAGGGCGACGCGCGGCGGGCGCTGACCGCGCTCGAAATTGCCGCCCGGACGACGCCGCCCGGTCCAGACGGCCGGATTCATCTCACCGCGGCGATCGCGGAAGCGTCCATCCAGAAAAAGGCCGTTGTCTATGATCACGATGAAGACGGCCATTACGACACGATCTCGGCCTTCATCAAAAGTGTCCGGGGCTCGGATCCCGACGCCGCGCTCTACTGGCTGGCCAAGATGCTCTATGCCGGCGAGGATCCCCGGTTTATTGCCCGACGGCTCATTGTGCTGGCCTCCGAGGATATCGGCAACGCCGATCCGCGGGGATTGACGGTCGCCGTGGCCGCCCTCCATGCCGTCGAATTTCTCGGCATGCCGGAAGCCCGGATCACCCTGGCGCAGGCGACCGCCTACCTGGCCACGGCGCCCAAGAGCAATGCGGCGATTGTCGCCATTGACAAGGCGCTAGCCGATGTGAAGGCGGGCCGGGTGGTGCCCGTACCGCGGCCGCTGCGCGACGCCCATTACCGCGGAGCGGCGGAGCTCGGACATACCGGCTATCGCTACGCCCACGACTTCGACGGCCATTTTGTTCCCCAGGTCTATCTGCCGGCCGATGTGGTCTATTACGAACCGACGGATCAGGGTTACGAAGCGACGATCCGCCGACGGCTGGAGGAGTGGCGGGCGGCGCTCCGGCGCGCTCGGCTCGAGACGCAATCCCCCAGGCTCGCTGGGGGCCCGGCCGATTCCCCGGAAGGAGGCGGTTCATGAAGCAGGCCCTTCGGAACGAGATGCGGCATCTCCTGCGATGGCCGGAGGTGGCGGTGAGGGCTGCGGCCTCTCGACAGGCGCAGGAGCGATTGATCGCGCAGCCCGAGTTCCGTCAGGCCCGCCGGGTCGCGCTCTACTGGGCGCTGCCCGAAGAGGTGGGGACCGAACGGATTCGGAAGGCGTGCCACGACGACGGACGGGAGATCGCCGTTCCGGCCTGGCAGCCCGATCGGGACGCCTACGGCTTTTCGCTTTGGTTCGAAGGAGCTCCCACGGTGGCGGGGCCGCTCGGGATTCCCCAACCGGCGCAGCCGATCTGGGTCGCCGCCGCCGCTATGGATCTCATTGTCGTTCCTGGGCTGGCCTTCGATCGGCTTGGCGGACGATTGGGGCGGGGAAAGGGATTTTACGACCGCCTGCTGGCGGCGGCGGGTCCGGCGTGCAAGGTCGGCCTCGCCTTTCGCTGGCAGATATGCGACCGGGTGCCGATGGAACCCCACGACATCCGGATGGATCTGGTCGTAACGGACGATGCGGTGTATCGCGCCGTCCGGGCAACCGGCGCATGAGACAAACCCCTGGGGAATGATGGGAGAAAGAAGATGGACGTGTGGATGACGGCAGCCATTGGTGTGATTGGATTGCTAGCGGGTGGCGGCCTGGGTTTCTGGCTGGAGCGGACGATCGGCCGCAAACGGATGCACTCGGCCCGGGAGGAGGCGGAGGAGATCGTGCAGCGCGCCCGACGGGAGGGCGAGACGATTCTCAAGGAGGCCCGTCTTCAAGCGCGTGAGGAAGTGCATCGGGCGAAGGAGGAGTTCGAACGCTCGACCAGTGCGCGGAAGCAGGAGCTGGCGGCTCTCGAGGAGCGCTTCAAACAGCGTGAGGAGAATCTCGAACGGAAGCTGTCGGTCGTCGAACGCAAAGATCGGGTCTTACAGGAGCGCGAGGCGGCCCTGGCAGGGCGTGAGGCGGAGGTGGAACGGCTGCGGACGGAACTCAGCCGGGCGGTTGAGGAGGAGAAGGCCGCTCTTCACCGAGTCGCGGGCATGAGCCGCGAGGAGGCGCGGCAGGTTCTGCTTCAGCGGCTGGATGGGGAACTCCAGAACGAGGCGGCAACGTTGATCCGCCGTTCTCAGGAATATGCGCGCCAGACGGCCGAACGCGAAGCTCAGAAGATCGTGACCCTGGCGATCCAGCGGTATGCGGCCAGTCATGCCAGCGAGTCCATGACGTCTAGCGTGGCTCTGCCCAGCGACGAGATGAAGGGGCGGATCATCGGACGGGATGGACGTAACATTCGAACGATCGAGAGCCTGACGGGGGTGAATCTTCTGATTGATGACACGCCCGAGGCGGTGGTGATCTCCGCGTTCGATCCGGTGCGGCGGGAGGTGGCCCGGCAGGCGCTTGAACGGTTGATCGCGGATGGGCGCATCCACCCCGCCCGCATCGAAGAGGTGGTCGTCAAAGTCAAGGAGGAGATGGAGGCCGCCATGCGGCAGGCCGGTGAGGAGGCGGCCTATGCCTGCGGAATCCAGGATCTGCCCTCCGAGGTCCTCTTCATGCTCGGCCGTCTCCAGTACCGAACCAGTTATGCGCAGAACGTGCTGATCCACAGCCGCGAGGTGGCCCACCTCATGGGGCTGATGGCGCCGAACGTGGGGCTCGATCCCGCGCTGGCCAAGCGGATCGGTCTTCTGCACGACATCGGCAAGGCGATGGATCACGAGGTCGAGGGCGGCCATGCGGTCATCGGCGCCGATTTCCTCCGGCGCCACGGAGAGTCGGCCGTGGTCATCAATGCCGTCGGCGCTCACCACGAAGAGATGCAACCGGAGAGCCTCTACGCGGTTCTGGCCTCGGCGGCCGATGCCATTTCAGGCTCCCGGCCGGGCGCCCGGGCCGAAACGACCGAGATCTACATCAAGCGGCTCGAGAAGCTGGAGGCTATCGCCAACTCCTTCCCCGGCGTGGAAAAGAGTTACGCGATTCAGGCCGGCCGAGAGGTTCGGGTGATCGTCAAGCCCGAGAAGGTAGACGATCACGGGGCGCTGATCCTCGCCCGGCAGATCAGCAAAAAGATCGAGAGCGAGCTCCAGTTTCCCGGCCAGATCCGCGTGGTGGTCGTTCGCGAAACGCGGGCCGTGGAGTATGCCCGATGATTCGGATTCTGATGGTCGGCGACATTGTGGGGGCGCCCGGTCGCGCCATTTTCGCCCGGACCGTAGCCCGCCTCAAGCGGGAGCGGAAGGCGGACCTCGTCGTGGCCAATGCAGAAAACGCGGCCGGCGGCAAAGGGTTGACCCGTGCGCTGGCCGAGGAACTCACCGCGGCCGGGGCCGATATTCTGACGCTGGGCGATCATGCCTGGGATCAACGGGAGTTCCTCCGCGAGATCGCGCAGCTTGACAACGTCGTCCGCCCGGCCAACTATCCGCCAGGCGCCCCGGGGCGGGGATGGGTGACACGGGAATGCAAGGGTGTCAAGGTGACCGTGATGGCCCTCCTCGGTCGGGTGTTCATGACGCCCTTTGTGGAGTGCCCGTTCCGGACGGCCGATGCGATTCTGACGCGCGAACCGGGGCTGGGCCGGGTCGTTCTGGTGGACATGCACGCCGAGGCGACGTCCGAAAAGACGGCGATGGGACGTCATCTGGACGGACGGGTGACGGCCGTCTGCGGTACCCACACCCACGTTCAGACAGCCGACGAGATGGTTCTTCCCGGCGGCACGGCGTATCTGACGGATCTGGGAATGACGGGGCCCAAAGACTCGATTATTGGGCGCACGACCGATACGATTCTTCGCTCATTTCTGACCGGCCTTCCGGTTCGGTTCGAAGTGGCGGATGGGCATCCTCAGTTGCAGGGAGCCCTCTTGGAGGTGGATGAGGCCACCGGCCGGTGCCGGGCCATTCGACGAATTCGGGAAGGAGAGGCGCGCGATGGCGCTTGAGTTCGAGGCCCGGATGGAGATCTGGACGGTGGGAGAGCTGACCCGCCGGATTCGACTGACGCTGGAACGCGCCTTTCCCGGCGTGGTCGTCGAAGGGGAGGTCTCTAACGTGCGATCGCCGGCCTCCGGCCACCTCTATTTCACGCTCAAGGATGCGGAGGCTCAGATTCAGGCTGTCGTATGGCGCTCGCAGCGCCGCTTTCTCAAGGAGGAACCGGCCGACGGGATGGCCATCCGCGTGTGGGGCGACGTGACGGTGTATGAAAAGGGAGGGCAGTATCAGATTGACGTGCGCCGGGCGGAGCTTCGGGATGTTCGGGGGGATCTTCTGCGTCGGTTCGAAGCCCTGAAGGCCCGCCTGCGGGCCGAAGGGCTTTTCGAGGAGTCGCGGAAACGGCCCCTTCCGCTGCTGCCCCGTCGGATCGGGATCGTCACGTCGCCGACCGGTGCGGCCTGGCGGGATATTCTGAGCGTCTTCGGACGGCGGTTTCCCAATCTGCACCTCATTCTTTCTCCTACCCGTGTCCAGGGCGAGGGGGCGGAGGAGGAGATCGCCCGGGCGATCGAACGACTTAATCGCCACGGGCAGGCCGAGGTCATCCTGGTGGCCCGGGGCGGGGGGAGTTTGGAGGATCTGTGGTGTTTCAACGAAGAGCGGGTGGCGCGTGCCATTGCCGCCTCGGCCATTCCGGTCATTTCTGCCGTGGGCCATGAAGTGGATTACACAATCAGCGACTTTGTAGCGGACGTTCGCGCGCCGACGCCTTCCGCGGCGGCCGAGATGGTGGTAGGCCGCAAGGAGGAGTTCGAGGAGCGGCTTCGTATCCTGGCCCGGCGGCTGGTCATGGGTTTGCGGGTGCGGGAGGTTTGGCGCGATCGCCTGGGGGCCGGCGAGGCTCGGCTCCGGCAGGCGTTCCGGGGTTATCTTCGGGAGGTCCGCCAACGACTGACGTCGGCGGCCGACCGTTCATTTTGGCGGTTTCCTCGGCGTCTCCTGGATCGGCCCCGAGAGCGGCTGCTTCGGTCGGCGGAGGCGATGCGCCGGACCTATCGGGACGGCCTGCATCGAACGGAGGAAACGCTGGACTATCTCGCCCACCGCCTGGCGGTTTCAGCGCGGACCGGTTTGCTTCGGACGGCGGGGCGGCTGGAACGCGACGAGGTCCAGCTTCAGGCGCTCAATCCGCTGGCGGTGCTGAGCCGCGGATACAGCGTCACGTTCGGATCCGACGGCCGCGTCGTGCGGTCGGTGCGCGCGACGCGACCGGGGGACCGGCTCCGGACCCGGGTGTCGGATGGAACGATCGAATCGGAGGTGAAGGAAAGCCATGCCACGGAACAAAAGCAAGGAGAGCCAGAAGGCGCTCACGTTTGAGCAGGCCCTCGAACGCATCGAGGCGATCGTCCGCCGGATGGAAGAGGGGACGATGGGCCTCGATGAGATGATGGCGCGCTTTGAGGAGGGACGGGCGCTCATTACGTTTTGCCGTGAGCGCCTCAATGAGGTCGAGAAGAAAGTCGAACGGCTCCTCGAGAAGGACGGGGAGCTGATGACCGAGCCTCTGGATCCCACGGTGCCGGAGGCGGCGGGCGACGAGGAGCCCGGTGACACGGCAGGGTCTTAATGGATACGCCGTTGCTGCGCGTCGAGGGTTTGAGCGTGACGTTTCGGACGCCCGAAGGGGAAACGGTCCGGGCTGTCCGGTCCGTCTCCTTTGATCTCCGGGCTGGTGAAACGCTCGCCCTCGTTGGTGAGAGTGGTTCCGGCAAAAGTGTGACGGCGCTGGCGCTCGCCCGGTTGCTGCCTCCCAACGCCGAATGGCGCTCCGGCGACGTTCTGGTGGAGGGACGGTCGGTCTGTGCGATGAACGCCCGCGAGTTGCGTGCGTTGCGGGGGGGGACCATTGGGTACATCTTTCAGGAGCCGGGCGGATCGCTCAATCCCGTTTTGACGGCGGGCGAGCAGATTGCCGAGGCTCTTCGGGCCCATCACCGGATGTCTCGTGCTGAGGCGCGGGCTGAAGGGATCCGGCTGATGCGCCAAGTCGGGCTTCCGGATCCCGACCGTTGCTGGCGGGCCTGGCCGCATGAGCTCAGTGGCGGCATGCAGCAGCGGGTTATGATCGCGATGGCACTGGCCTGTCAACCGAAGCTTCTGGTGGCGGACGAACCCACGACGGCGTTGGATGTGACGATTCAGGCCCAGATACTGGAGCTACTGACGCGTCTGCAGGAGGAACTGGGGATGGCCATCCTGTTGATTACCCACAATCTGGCGCTGGTCGCTCACATTGCGCAACGGGTGCTGGTCATGTATGCGGGACAGATCGTGGAGACAGGCCCCACCCGGGAGATCCTCGCCCAGCCCCGTCATCCCTATACGCGGATGTTGATGCGGGCGGTGCCCCGCCTTCGCGGGCCAGCGGCCGGCGGGAGCAACGGCGGCGGGGCCATTCCGAACCGCGCTGAACCCTCGATTTCCGGTTGCGTCTTCTATCGGCGCTGTCCCCTGGCCGTCCCTGCTTGCGCCGAACGCGGGCCGGCGGAAGAGGAAGAGGGAGAAAGGACCGTGCGATGCTTTTACTGGAAATAGAGGCGCTCTCGGTCCACTATCGGATCGGTCCATTTTGGAATCGGCGTATCCTGCGTGCCCTGGATGGGGTCACGCTGGGGATCGAGGAGGGGGAGTCTGTGGGCGTAGTGGGCGAGAGCGGATCGGGAAAGACGACGCTGGGTAGAGCCATTCTGGGACTTCTTCCGCCCGCGGAGGGACGGATTCGCTTCCGAGGCCGGCCTCTGGCCGTTTTTTCCGAACGGGACCTTCGCGCCTATCGCCGGCAAGTTCAGATGGTCTTTCAGGATCCGTTTGAATCGCTCAACCCGCGCCTGACGGTTCTAGCGGCCCTCGAGGAGGCATTGGCGTTGCAGGGGATGAGGGGGGGAAAGACGCGCCGTCAGCGGGTCGCGGAACTGTTGTCGCTGGTCGGTCTCTCCCCCGCGCACGCCGCGCGTTATCCCCACGAATTCAGCGGGGGACAGCGCCAGCGAATCGGCATCGCCCGTGCCCTAGCGGTTCGACCATCGCTGCTCGTTTTGGACGAGCCGGTTTCGGCATTGGATGTTTCGGTCCAGGCTCAGATTCTCGAGCTCTTGCGTGGATTGCGTCGGGAGATGGGGTTGACGTACCTCTTCATTGCGCATGATCTGGCGGTGGTGCGTTCCGTCTGCGAGCGTGTGGCGGTGCTCTATCTCGGGCGTCTGATGGAATCCGGCCCAGTCGAGGAGGTGTTTCGCCGGCCGGCTCATCCCTATACCGAAGCGCTTCTTCAGGCGGTACCGGATATGGACGCCAGCGATCCTCCTCGCGCGGTGGTGCGGGGAGAGGCGCCTCGGGCGGGAGCGATCCCCAGCGGCTGTCCCTTCCACCCCCGCTGCCCTCGGGTGCAGCCGCGGTGTGCGGTGGAACGTCCCATGGGCGTTGCGATTGCCGTGGGCCGCTGGAGCGCATGCCATTTTGCCCACGAGGTTTGGGCGGGTGTGGCCCGACCCTCCGCGGTGGCCGGATAAGAGAGTCTACGGCGGCCGCGATGGCCCCTCGTCGTTTATGGAGACGCCGTCGGGGATGCCAGAAGGCGGGGAAGCGGGCAGGACTGACAGCGGGTGCGGTCCTGCAGGCAGAAATCCTGAAAGATCTGCACGAGTCCCTGACGGGCCAGCGCGGTCGGGTAGAGCTGGGGGGAATGATCTCGGCCGAAGAGCAGATGGGCCGTTGTTCGGAGGATCCGGTGATCGGCTTCGGGTGGGAGCGTGCGGAGAAGATCGCGGGCGGCCGGGGGGAGATGGTCACATGCGGCGAGGAAGGGGATGGCGACGTTGATGGCCATGGCGGCGGCGCGATCCGGTCCGATCAGCGCCACGGGATGGGCTGTCCGTTTTCCTCCGAGGCCCTGATGCCAGCTCCAGTAGGGATCCTCGGGTAGGTTCGAGAAGAGATGGGTCAGGTTATCGAGGAACGCGGGACTTTCCGGGTTGACCCGCTCCAGGAGATGGTCGGTGAGTGAGCCGGGTCCGCAGAATAGACGGGCCGCTGCCATCAGCCGACGGAGGGGATGATTGAGCGGGCGGACGCCGGCCAGGCGCCATTCGGAGTGGTCCATGACATGGCCGGCCCAGGCGTCCGCGAGTTTCCACCAGAGGTTCCAAACGCGTCGGAGGAAGGTTCGCGTCTCGTCGTCCCATCGGGCGTTCAGGCGGTTCGGAAGCAGGCCGGAGACGCCGGCCAGTAGGGCGTAGCCGCGGATTGGGTCGTGGCCGGCGTACTGGCGCAGGGTTTGAAGCGGTACTCGCTGGGCGAGCCGACGGAAGGGCATCCGGTTGTGTTTGTACCCCAGAGCGGCGAAGAGTTCCTCGTAGAGCGTCTGGTGTGGATCCTGGTGATCGGTGTCGGCCTGGAAGCGGGCCGTCTTAATCTGGAGCCGATATTCTCCGGCGGACTCCAGAAAGGCGACGATTTCCTCCGGTGTCAGACGGGAGAATCCGTCGGCGCAGGGCGGGCGAGGTGCCCGCGCGGGCCAGGGGTACTCGGTTACATCCACCAATTCAAACGAAAAGGCCCGGTTGTGGCGAAGGGCGGTGCTCAGGGCGATTGAGACGGCGGATTCGGGCAGTCCGGGGGCGGCGCCCGGCCACCAGGTGACGTGAGCGATCACCCGGCGGTATCGGGGATCCCCGGCGTGGCCATGATGCTGCCAGTCCGCGGGGCGCACATGGATTTCGACATCGCCGAGTAGGCGCCGTGTGGCTGGGCCGGACCCGACGAGGAGGGAGGCGTTCACGAAGTCGGGGCCGGCTTCCAAGTTCCATTCTCCCGGTGTTTCGACCACGACCGGTTCTCCCGTGTGGGTCTGGAGGGAGGCGGGGCGAAAGGCTGGATCGAACCAGACGCATTGGAGGTGGCGTTCGGACCAAGGGTGGGGCTCCGTGGTGGGACGGGATTCTCGGACGGCCGAGGACACGCCGGAGGTGAAGGCTCCGGGGTATTGGGAGGCCAAGGGGAAGGCGAGGGAGAAGAGCGGGACCTGTGGGCGCATGGGGAACCCCTAGTAAGTGAAGCTGCTTTCGCCGATATATTCCCGCAGGATCGAGGTTGGCGGGACTTCGTGGGACGACATCGGGAGAAAATGATCCAAGAATCCGGCAAGGCGGCGGGCTACGGAGTATTCCGGCTCGGAGGGTTTGACCTGGCGCAGGAGGGGCTCGGCGAGTGGTTTCAGAACGGCCAGTTCGTAATCGAGGGCCGAGTTGAAGGTTTCGTCCGCGCGCCGCTGGAAGGGAAAGATCCAGCGCTTCTCGCCTCGTCGGACGGAGGGCCACATGCGGAGCGTTTCCAGGGCGGAGTGGCCGCGGAAACGCGCATCGCGGACCAACCGGCGGAGCAGGCGGTTGTCCGTGGTGGAGATGCGGTTGACGGCATCGAAGCTGAGCTGGGTGAGGGCACTGATATAGATGCGGAATTTCGCCGATTCGGGCACCATGGGCAGGAGGCGGGGATTGAGGCCGTGAATTCCCTCGATGATCAGGACGTCGCCATTGACGAGCTGGAGAGGGGCGTCGGCGAAGCGCCGCGTTTTTGTAGGGAAGTGAAAGCGGGGCGGATGGACGGGTCGTCCGGCCAGCAGCTCGTTCAGGTGCTGGTCGAGGAGGTCCAGATCCAGGGCTTCGATATGCTCAAAGTCGGGGTTTCCGTCGGGGCCGGAAGGGATCGCCTGGCGGTTGCCCTTGAAGTAGTTGTCCATCTCGAGGATGTGGGGTCGGAGGCCGCAGACCCGGAGCTGGATGGCGAGGCGCTTGGAGAAGGTGGTCTTGCCGGCCGAGGAGGGCCCTGCCACGAGGACGACGCGGGTGCCGCGGCGGGCGATGGCGTCGGCGATTGCCGCGGTTTTTCGTTCGTGGAGGGCTTCGGCAATCTTGATGAACTCCCCAGCGCCGCCGGCGAGAGTGAGGGCGTTGAGGCGGCCGACGGTATTCAGACCTAGAATGCGGCCCCACTGCTTGTGTTCCTCGAAGATGCGGAAGAGGTGGGGCATCTCTTCGAACGGCGGCGGCTCGTGACGGGGGTGGTCGGGATCGGGCAGTTGAAGGACGAATCCCGGCGGATAGGGGATTAAACGGAAGAATCGGAGGTGTCCGGCTGAGGGCAGAAGCGGCCCCTGGGGGAAGGCCGCATAGGCTCCGCAGAAGGCGACGCGGACGGCGGGGGCGTGATGGGAGGCGAGCAGCTCCACAGTATCCTGGGCGCCCTGCTCCTGGAAGAGGGCGAGTGCCTGCATATAGGCCATCGGGCGGGTGGCGATGGGCGTATCGGCGGCCACGTCCCGGCGCATTTGCTCTTCAATGTCCGCCAGCAGGCTTTCGCGGATGCCGGGGGAGGCGTCGGGCGATTCGCGGAATGAGCAGAACAGCCCCGACCCGACGGCATAATCAATGGAGAAGTGCGCGCGAGGCGCCCGTTCGCGGACCGCCTTGGCCAGGAGCAGACTGACCGACCGCTCATACATCCGCCATCCGTCGGAATGCTCCAACGTCAAGGGTTGGATATTGGCGTCGTAGGGTACGCCGGTATCGAGTGAGACGGCTTCGTGATTGACCAGGGCACCGACCAGGCGGCCTTCGCGCGCTTCTGGGGTGTGAGCCAGCAGAACACCGGCGGGGGTATAGCGAGGCACGCGGAGGCGTTGGCCATCAGGCGTGGTGACGAGGATGGTGTCCATAGGCAACCTCAGTATTCGATGCCTGGCCGCGCGGATGTGCCGCGGTCGAAGTAATGTTTGACCGCTCGCATTTCGGTGACGAGATCGGCCCGTTCAATGAGGGCGGCTCCGGCCTGCCGACCGGTCAGAACAAGCTCCACGCCTGCCGGCCGTTCTTCGGCCAGGTGGACCAGATCGTGCTCAAGGAGGAGTCCTGCCGAGACAGCGGTCAGCGCTTCGTCGCCGACGACCACTTCGTACCGGCCGGAGAGGAGCGCGGCGCGAAGCCGGCTAAAGCCGTTCCGGGCCATCGTGCGGTCATGGTCGGTAGGGCTTTTCCGGATAAAGTGGAAGGGTCCGTACGCCTCGTAGCAGATCCGGTCGGCGAACCGATCGCGGAGGACGCGCACTTCGGCGGATTCCGTGGGTTTGAGGAATTGCCCGAAATAGATGTGGAGGCCGGCTCCGGCCGCTCGGAGGCAGAGCCCGAGCGCGGCTGTGGTTTTGCCCTTGCCTTCTCCGCAATAGATCTGGAATCGGCCCTCCATGGGTCCTCTCAGGCGGGGTCGCGTGAAAGAAGGGTGGCCAGATCCCGGCGGATGGCGGCGGCGGTGATCGGCCAACCGGCGGAGGCCAGATCGCGGTACTTGGCGGCGAGGACGCGCCCGATGATCCGGCGGGAATGATCCCACTTGTAGATCAGTTGATCGAGCACGCGGGCGTCGGAGTGCTGGGGGACGAAGCTCAGGCCGAGCAGTTCCAGGCGCATGGCGGTGATCTCTTCGATCAGGGAGGGGTTGTTGAGGAACCACCAGCAGCCGAAAGGAACGAGGTTGGCGAACTTGCGGGCGGCCACGGCGAGTTCGTGCATGTTTTCGCGGGCCAGCATGGTCACCCAGAACCGGTTTTCGGGGAAATCCCGGGCCAGGGCTTCGACCGTCTCGATATCGGATCGTCCGACGGAGTCGCCGGCCAGTCGCAAGGCGGGGTTGGCGAGCTTTCGGACCCCGATCATGAGGGCGGCGGGAATTTGCCGTTCCCGGCAGATCGGGAGGACGCATCGCGTGTAGAGCAGGGTGAGCGCCGAATCGGGATTGGGATAACGGAAGGAAGGGGGAAGGCTGATAGCCGTATAGCGCGCGGTCATCCGTTCGATCCAGTCGGAGAGGTAACGCCGGAGTTCGGCGAGGGTTTGGCCGGTCAGAGCCTCTTCCACGTCGTAGCCCAGCGCCCGGAGGGCGGGGACGGCGGCCGGCCAGTGCATGAGGGCCGAATCGAGGCGAAGAACCGCTTCGAAACGGGGATCCCGTTCAAAACCCTTTTCCCAGACCTCTCGCTCGACGGGGTCAAGCGGGTCATTGGTCATATAGACTTTCTGAAGATGAGCGAGGCGAAAGACGGCGTCCACATAGGTCTGTGGGCTTTGGTGGCGGAACCAGGCGCGAATGGGGTCGAGCGTGTCCGCATCGGGGTTGAACCCGAGCCGTTGGAAGACCGTGAGGACGCCCCGGCAGGCTTCGGAGAGAGGGGATCGGCGTCGAAACAGCTCCTGCCAGATCAGGTCCGCCTGATCGGTTTTAGGCATTTCCCAGAAGCGGGAGGGAGGAAGGTCAGGACGGGCCCGGAAGAGTTCGGCCACGAGGTAATGGTAGGTCAGGAGCTCGTCCGGTCCCCAGAGGAGTAGGGGGCCGAACGCCGGATCATAGGTATGGGTGTGGATGTCAATGATGGGAAGGGCGTCGAGTTCCCGTTCAACGACGGAGTCAATGCGGGAGGGAGGAATTATCGTGTCCATGGGGGTGTTTCGGGGAGAAGGGCTTCGAATTCGCGGATGAGTTCCGTTTCGTAAGCGCCGGCGAAGCGACCCTCCAGGAAGCGGTCGAATCCCTCCCGGCAGAAACGTTCCCAGGAGGCATCTTCGTGGCCGGGGTTGATGGGGAAGAAGAGGGCGCCGGCCGATCGGGCGGCCTCGAGATCGCCGGGCGCATCGCCGATCATCAGGATTCGGCCGGGAGAATATTTGCCGCCGGCGGCCAGCTGGAGGTGTTCGGTTTTGGTGCCCAGTTCCTGGCCGGCGATAATCGCGACATAGGGGAGTAGACCGGCCTCCCGCCACTCCCGCATGAGGGCTTCCGTGGGGGTTTGGCTGACGCAGATGGCATCGGCGGCCGCGGCGATCCGCTTCACTCCTTCGCGGGCATGCGGAAAGGGGTCGAAGCGGGGGCACTCCCGCGCGACGGCTTCGTTGACGGCCTTGCTCCATCGGAGAAGGAGGGCCAGTTCGGCGCTTCCCGTTTCGTGGACCTTTCTTTCGAGGGCGGGGTTGCCCAGCTCGCGGCAGGTGGCGATCCACTGACGGGTTTCGTTCAGTTCCGGGATGGGGACGCCAGAAGCCCGGACTTCGGGCCGCTCTCGGAGAAGGTCCATGGTTCGCACGAGGCACGGGAAACGGTTCTGACCGCGCCAGCGGGAATAGAGGTTGACGAATTCGGCCGTCTCACGGACAAAGCGCTCGATGGGTTCGAGGTGCCACATCCGAACGATGAGCCCATGGAAGCACCGCTTCTGTTTGATTTCCATGGAATCGAAGACGCACCCGTCGGAATCAATGCCGACGAAGGCGCTGAAGCGGGGCTGGAATCGGATCAGATCGTCGCGCCGGAAGGGAGCCGACATGCCTAGGGTGTTTCCTTTCGAGGGGTTCGGGAATTCGACAATAGGGCGACTATTAGCCAACTGTCCCGCTATCGTCAAGAAGAAGCGGGGCACACGCCGCCGAGCGCCGATTTCCCAATGTCGAAGCCCCGGGTTCGATGCTTGTCGGAGACCCTGGCATTCGCTACACTATCGCTTTCTTTTTTAGGATGGAGGCGTTATGGGTGGCTTATTCGGCGTTGTCGGAAAACAGAGGTGTACCGAAGACCTTTTTTACGGAACCGATTACCATTCCCATCTGGGGACCATGCGTGGCGGATTGGCGACGGTCGAACGGGGCCACTTCCATCGCACCATTCACGACATTACGAATAGCCCGTTTCGAACCAAATTCGAGTTGGATCTTGTCCGTTTGAAAGGCCCGATGGGCATCGGCGTGATCAGCGACTTTGACGACCAGCCGCTGCTGATCACCTCGCACCTCGGCACCTACGCGATCGCAACCGTCGGTAAGGTTGCTAACGCCGACGCCCTCTTGAAACGGACCTTTCATCGCCATGCCGCCCACATTTCCAACATGACCATGGGCGAAGTCAGTCCGACCGAACTGGTGGCCACGCTGATCAACCAGGCGGACAGTGTTGAGGCGGGGATCCGCAGGGTTCAGGCTCAGATTCGCGGTTCGTGCACCCTGCTTGTTCTCACGCCGGATGCTCTCTATGCCGCCCGGGATCGCTGGGGGCGGACGCCGTTGATCCTTGGGCGGCGGGAGAATGGCCGGAAATCGGCGTGGGCGGTGACCATGGAGACGACGGCGTTTCCCAATCTTGAGTTCGTACCGATCCGGGATTTGGGTCCTGGAGAGTGTGTCCGGATCACGCCCGAGGGGGTCGAGACGGTCATTCCTCCCTACTCCGGCATGAAGATATGCGCTTTTCTCTGGGTCTATTACGGGTATCCCTCCTCCACCTACGAGGGGGTGAATGTCGAAGAGTGCCGCAACCGATGTGGCGTTTTTCTGGCCCGGCGGGACGCCCGGGAGGAGGGGCAGGCCGCCGCGGATATCGTTTGCGGAATTCCCGATTCAGGGGTGGGTCATGCGCTCGGCTATGCCCAGGAGAGCGGTCTTCCCTACCGGCGGCCGTTTGTCAAGTACACCCCCACGTGGCCCAGGAGCTTCATGCCCCAGGATCAAAGCGTCCGCCAGTTGATCGCCCGGATGAAGCTGATTCCGGTTCGCGAGCTGATTCAGGGGCAACGCCTGATCTTTTGCGAGGATTCCATTGTCCGGGGAACCCAGTTGCGGGATACCCTCAAGCGCATCCGGGCCGAAGGGGCCCGGGCGATCCATCTTCGGGCCGCTTGTCCTCCGTTGGCCTTTCAGTGCCCGTATCTCAACTTTTCCCGATCCAAGAGCGAAAAAGCGTTGGCCGTTCGCCGGACGATCGAGAAGCTGGAGGGATGTTCCGATGCTCACCTCGATGAGTACGTGGATCCGCGGAGCGATCGTCATGCCCGTATGGTGGAGACCATCCGGCGGGCCATGCGGCTCGACAGCTTGAAATATCAAACGCTGGACGATCTGTTGGCGGCGATCGGTCTTCCGACCGGTCGGGTCTGCACCTTTTGCTGGAATGGGCAGGAATAACCCTATGCTGGGTGTTTCGGCGGATCGGATTCTGCTGACGGGACTCCTGGCTGGGGGAGGGGTTCTGCTCTTCATCGCCTTTTTGAACCGGCGCCTCATCATTGTTCGCGACAGCCGCCTGAAGGGGCCCGTGTTGCTCGTTGTGCTGCTGCTGTTCATGGGCGGGGCCATATGGATCGCGCAATGGCTTCCGATGGCCGTTCAGATCGGGATCGTCGCTTTTTTATATTTGGGTCTCCTGGGGGGTGAAGTCAGGCGGGTGATGCTTCGGCGTCGGTATGCCGGTTCGCCGCCGATGGACACGGTGCTCCATGATGTTCCGCTGCATCGGCCGCTGACGACGACCGATTTGGTTATCCACCGTTATCAGATTCTTCTGCCGGAATGGAAGGGTCCGCCTTTCCGCATTGTCCATCTAAGCGACTTTCACGCCAACGCCTGGATCGAAGAGTCCTTTTATCGCGAGACCGTGGCGCGGGCGGGGGCCATCGGAGCGGATTTGGCCTTTTACACCGGCGACTATGTCACGCGTTGCGAGGCGATTCCGCTTCTCGAGCGGTTTCTTCGACCCATTGGGCGGGTTGGTGATTTTGCGGTTCTAGGCAACCATGACCACTGGACCGATCCGGATCGGATTGCGCAGGTGTTGCGCGACAAAGGGATCCGCGTTCTTCGGGGCGAATCTATTGAAACGGATCTTGACGGGCATACGGTTGAGATTTGGGGATGCGATTATGCCGGGTATTGCGCCTGGACGATTCCGCCCCCGATCCGGGCGGAGCCTGGGGTGAAGTTGGCGCTCTGCCACACGCCTGATGCGATCCGGGCGTTGGTCTCCCGGGGGGCGAGTGCGGTCTTTTCTGGGCATAATCATGCCGGTCAGGCGCGGATTCCTCTTCTGGGCCCGATTATCGTCCCCTCCCGGTTCGGGCGGCTCTTCGATCATGGGCATTTTGTCATCGAGGGCACCCATCTTTTTGTCAGCAGCGGAGTGGGAGCGGCCACCCCGCCGGTTCGCCTCTACTGTCAGCCTGACCTCTTCCTCGTTGAGATCCGGGGGGAGGGAGAGAACTAGAAACGGGCAACAGGGCTCGATTGTTTTTCTTTGTCTCACCGTGACGGAAGGTCTATAATATAAGCGAGGACAGGGAAGTTCGGGAAGCGTAGGGGAGAATGCGGATGAGCGGTTTGTCACATTTCCTTCCGGTGTTAATAGGACTTGTAATAGTAGGCCATAGGGTCTGCCATGCGGAGGAGGTCCAGCCCTGGGTTGTGCCGCGAACGGAGGAAGGTATTCGCGAGGCGTTGTCGCAGTTGGCGAAAGAGCAGCAGGCCCTGTTCGAGAAGCAGCAGGCGATTATGAGGAGGTGGCAGGAGCGCATGGCCGCGGCGGCCAACAATCACTTGGCGGATGAAGAAAACCCAATTCTGGCGGAAAAGAGAAAACGGTTGAAGGAACTCGAAGAGGAGGCCCGGCGTCTTCGGGCGGAGATTCGGGAGATAATGCTTCAAAATCCGGCCATTCAGATGTCGCAGGAGGCTGTGCAGACGGAGCAAAACGAACTGCGCCAACTGATGGAGCAACGAAAGGCGTTGGACGAGCGGCGACAGATCTTATTGAGGGAGAAAGATGCGTTGATCCGCGAGCGCCGAGCTGCGCCCGGCTCTTAGCGGAAAAACATTCGACAAGTGGGACGGAATGCGTTATAAAACCATATTTTAGAGCGAAACGACTCATGGAGACGCGAGAACCAGTCGTCAGCCGACTCCTCCGGGGGATCGGATGGGGAATTGCGGTATTTTGGGTGACCGTAGCGGTTTCTTGTCGGCAGGCTCGAAAAGGTGAATTGCACCCCTCCCACGATCACGAGACGGGGGCTACGGCGGGAGAGAAATGCAAAGAGGCCGCTCAGGGCGTGAGCGAGGCGGAAATCGTCGCCCGGGTGGCCGAGCTTCACGACTCCGAGTGGCAGTGGGTGCGCCAGGATCCTCAAGCGGCGGAAGCGTTTCGGAAACGGGAAGAGACACGGACTCGATACGAGGAGGCTTTGGCCGCCTTTGGACCCTATGCGGCCGCAGCGCGCGAACGCGATCAGGCGGTTCAGCGTTTGATGGAGACCCGCGCACGGGGGGATGCGGAAGCCATCGCTTCGGCGGAAGAGGCCGTGCGACAGGCCAATCAGAAGCTGGAGGAGACCGCGGCGTGGGTTCGACTTGGCAATCCCCGTGTTCAAAAAGCGTACGAGGAGTGGGAGGAAGCCCGGGTTCGGTATGCGAATTTGAAACGAGGGCAGACCAATTTGGTTATGAAGGCGGCGGCGGTTCGGGATCGAAAGGCCGGCTTGGATTCCCAGAACTCCCCTGTGACTGAAGGCGCAAAGGAGAATTGACATGCAAACGACACGCATGAGAACTCCCTCGTTCCACTTTCGACGGCTTCGATATGGTTCCGTTGCTGCCGGGGTGTTGGCATTTCTGCTGGTTGGTATGGCGTCGGCAGCGACGACCAACTATGTCTATTTTCAGATGGCCCCCATGCCCAATTCGGGATACCTGACGAATGGTCTATTGGATGGAATGCCGACCAACTGGGTGCCGAATGCCACCAATGCGGTTGTTGACGCCTATGGGTTTGGCAATTACCTCTCGGTCAAGGCGGAGCCCTTCTCCCCGGCGGCCATCTTTTCTCACTGGTCCGGTACGTTAGCCGCTGATCTTCCTGATACGAACAGTCCTGTCATTTCCGATCTCCTCATTGGAGGACAATCCACCTCCGTCGTCGGCACGTTGGTGGCCAATTTTGCGGCCAAAGTGAACCTGTTAGTCAGTTCTGCGAATACCAGCCAGGGACAGACCATTCCGGTTTCTGGGACCACAACGGGGATTCCGCTTGGGCGGGCAGTCAGCATCTATGCCGTACCGCTCGGGAACTATGAGTTCGCGTCGTGGCAGGTCCTGGCGGGCAATCTCACGGTAGTGGACACCAATGCGAATCCGGCGGTCGTGGTGGCAAATGCAGTCAATCCCCAGCCTCACCTGAGGGCGTTCTTCAAACTGAAGAAGCGGTTGACCGTAGGAATCATCGGAACGGGTGATGTCTACATGAGTTCACCCCATGTGCAGCCGCCTGTCAAAACCAATATCTATTACTTCAATCAGGGGGACATCGTAACGCTTACCGCATTCCCAGGAATCGGGAACGAGTTCAAGGGCTGGACAGGGAATGTGGCGGATCCAGATGATCCCGATACCACCATTTTGATGAATCAGGACCAGACGGTTACGGTCCAATTTGGGCCGCCGGTGGTCAAACGAACCCTGATCGTGCTGGCGGGACCGAACGGAACGGTGACCCCCTTTGGAACCAATCTGGTAGACGATGGGAAGAGTGTCGAGATTGCCGCCTCGCCGAATCCTGGCTATGCCTTCTATCGGTGGACCGGGACCAATGGGGTTTCTCCAGTGGGGAAACCCCTGGACAATCCGGCGACCTATGTGATGGATATGGACCGCAATTTTCTGGCCCATTTTACCAACATTTATACGGTGACGGTCCATGAGCGGATTCCCGCAAGCACCGTGCCGGATATCTTTAATGTGGTTGCGGGGATGCCCTGGACTCAGGCCCAGTCAAATCGCTGGTTTCAGCCAGATCCGACCCAGCGGGAGCGGTATTATCTGCTGGGATGGACTCAGGGAACAGGCGATGTGGTTCCGACCAGCGGACCGGGCATGGAGGTGACGGTTCTTTCGGCCAAGCAAAACTCGTCGTTTCGATGGAACTGGCAATTGCAGTATTTTCTTACTGAGAATGTAGCCCCCTCAAATACGGGAACAATTTCGGTGGATCCTCCCACTCGTTGGATTCCGGCCGGATCGAATGTGACCCTCACCGCGGTTCCCGAGACGGGCTATGCCTTTATCGAATGGCGCATCAATGGCATCGTTTATACTGATAAAAACAGCACCATAACCTTTGTGATGGATGGCCCGAAGAATGTACTCGCCCGGTTTGAACAGATCAGCGAAGAAGATAAGCTTTACCGCGAGTGGGCGCTCAGCATGGGGCTGGATCCCGACAATCCGAATTCGGCTCCCGATACCAAGGATGGCGATCCTGACAATGATGGGTTCAGCAATTATCAGGAGTTTTTGCTCTCCCTCGATCTGAACGCCGCCAGCAATCGTTTGCTTCCAAGGACCTTTGATCCTCTGAGCGCCGATACGGACGGGGACGGGATGGATGATTACTGGGAGCATTTCTATCTGACGCCGGAAGTGGAGCAGGGGCAGTTTGTCGTTTCGGCCGCGCTTCTGCGCGAGCAACAGGGAGGCCGTTACGGGGAACACGGCAACCCGGATGGGGATTTCAAATGGGATACGGAAACCGGCTATCTGCTTCCCAACCAGCCGCTCTATAACATTGACGAGTGGACGGGGCCTGATGGCCAACCGCCGTACACCTACCAGCTGGTTCCCTGGACGACGGTTTTTCCGATGGGTAGGGATACCGGAAAACGACGATCGGTACTTGTGCGTGTGCCGAATCCGCTGGATACGAAAGATAGCAGTCACCCATGGCTGACCGATACGGACGGAGATGGTTTTGACGATGGGTATGAGTTTTCCTGGGATCAATGGCAGCAGGCCCATCAGGGACAATCCATAAAGGCGGATCCGACGTATTGGCCAGGCATTACTAATGTGGTTCCGGCCTGGCCCTCGGAGAGGCGTTATAATCCGGCGGTTCCGCTGAATGTGACGCCCAACACTTTAGCCCCCGATTTCGATCGTCTTTACAATCCGGCGACCGGTTCCTCGGGGGGGGCATTTTCTGATTATCATGAATATCAGGCCTCCATCCTTTCCCAGGCAGGGGGACCGTCTTCGAACTGGTATCCGGTCGTTCGCCACGTCCAGAGACCGGAACGATGGTGTACGAATCCCTTCATGTGGGATACCGATGGAGACGGCCTTCCGGATGGGTGGGAACTGGTGTTTGGGTATGATCCCTGGTGGGCTGATCCGCACGACCGGTTGAATCCCGACGGGGATGCCTATGCCTACATTGACGACAGCACCATTCACTCCAACGTCTATCTCACCATCGGGTTCAACCCCTGGACCGCCTGGCTGGTTGGCAATGCGGCGCAGTATTCCCGTCCGTTTGTCAATCTCATGGAGTTTGCGGGCGCGGAAGGGCTAATGTCTACGGGAGGGGTAGAGAGCATAGGGGTTGGGAAACGCACCAACCCCTATAATGTGGATACCGATGGGGATGGCATGTGGGACGGTTGGGAGCTCTATCTCGGCTTCGATCCGACGGATCCATTGGGATCGGAAGAGGACATAGATGGAACGGAAGCGCCTGCCGGTGATGGGCTTCTCAACTATCAGGAGTTTCTATGCGTCAACACGCTGCTCTATTGGCGTTATCTGATTGACGCGGGACGAACTCCGGATGCCATTCAGCCCGGGTGGCTTGCTTTTGTCGAAAGCTGGCCCAACAAAACACTGCCCACCGATCCCTATGACCATGATACCGACGGCGACCAGATTTGGGACGGAAGCGAGCAGGGCTATTTCAACTACCAGGCCGGCTATGCTCTGCCGGCTGGCGCTATTCCAGGAGGGTCCGTCCTCGTTGCGGGTGGCGGTCTGAACCCTTGTACAGTGGATACGGATCTGGACTACCTCCCTGATTTTTGGGAGGCCTACTGGACGGGCTCGATGCAGACCGACACCAATGGTGTGCCCACTTGGGGAGGGGGCATGGACGGCACCGTCAGCGACGCCCTCCTCGATTACGACGGCGATGGCCTGTATAACTATCAGGAATATATGGTTGGCGCATGTTATCAGTGGCAATGGGTCTTCAACGATGGGTCTAGCACGCTGAACGATCCCTATGGCACCGATTATGACCCCTATGACTTCTTCGATATTGGTCTTTCCGCCGGCGATGCGGGAACGGGGCCTGGCGCTCTGGCTGCCCGGGGCGAGTGGGATCCGGCCTACTGGGCGGACCGAATAAATCTAGTTCCCTACAAGCGCTTTACCTTCCTTTCGACGCCTCCCTATCCTCCGGTTTACCGTCACTTCAGTACGTGCTCCCCTGGACACTCGGATACCGATGGTGATGGCTATGACGACTATTATGAAATATACCATTCCCTTAATCCCATCCGAGGAACCGAGGATCGCGTTCCTGGGAAATTATTCGGCGAACCGTCCGCCACGGATCTGTCCTATTTATTCCCGATTAATTACAATCAACCTTACCGGTGGGGCGAATCTCCGTTGGTCATTGCAGCCGATTTTGACCAGGATGGTTTGGTTGATGCGGAAGAAAACCTGACACCGAACCTTCCTGCGGTTCAGACCTACTATCACACCGATCCATCGCCCTACTTCGTGGCCGACCTGAGCACCAACGCCAGCTACGTGAACCGTTTCTACAAGACGGGGTGGGTTTTTGGTGCTCAAAGGTATTGGTTCTGGGATTTGGATGTGCTGGCGGATCTGAAATTCCCGGCTGCGTACCTCTTCTCCTTTGAAGTCAACGAGGGCTACGACACCGACAATGACATGATGCCGGACAGCGTGGAGGTATCCGGTACCCTTCATGGGCAACCGACGGCGATGGGAGCAACCGATCCTCTGGACGATGACTCGCCGCTCCGGCAGCGTGCCCTCTATCTGGATGGCGTGGACTCCGCCGCACGCCTGTTCATGCCTGGCAGCCATAGTTGGTTTTCGTTCCGTTCGTTCACCGTGGAGGCATGGGTGCGGCCGGCGAGCCTGTCGGGCGACCGGGTCATCGTTGAACGGGCTGGATTGATAACATCGGGGAATCCCGGACTTCCCGCAGGAGTGAAACTGGCCCGTAATTTCCGGCTTGGTCTCACAAACGGGATCCCATATATCGGGTTCGATGGTTACGGTCTGACGTGGAATTACAGTATCGTTCAAAGTGCGCCCCAGTTCCGGTTGGAGACCAACCGATGGTATCATTTGGCGGGTGTCTTTGACGCGGCGAGTAAACAGCTTCGACTTTACGTCAATGGCGAATTAGTTGCTGGCAAGAGCACCATGCAGATCCCTTACAACGGCTATTTGGCGGGAACTACGAATGGAGTGATTGCGGAAGCGATGAATGTGATTGTCGGGGCATCGGATTGGAACCCCCTCGGTGTCTGCGACGGCACCCGAGATCGCATTCTCTCCGGATTCCCGGCTTGGGGGGTACCGTTGTCTTTGAGTTATCCTAATCTTAGGGACTATTTCCATGGATGGGTGGATGAGGTTCGTATTTGGGATGGGGCACGAACAGCTGAACAGATCCGGGCTTTGCGGACTGTAAAAACCACCCGACGGCTGGTCAACGAGATCAACGGTGTCATTACGGGGAATCAATCCTTCATGGGTGACCTTGGTGGGAACGAGAACAATCCCAAGCTCCTTTATGCCTATAACTTCGATTCCCTCCAAAATCCTGATCAGGGGATTGTTCCGGTGGGACATGATCAGGCGGTATATCCTTCCATCGGCCCGTTTACTTGGGACAAAGTGTTGTGGTGGGCCGAATTTCCGCTGGCCAGTCGAATTTACAATGACCGGCGGTTTGTCAAATGGATCCAAAATATGGCTTCTCGCACGCCCTTCAGCCCTCCCCGCGATACCCGGCTGATCCTTTGGATCAACGAGGATGGCACGACGAATAACTTCCCCAATAGCTCCAACCCCTACAACTTCGAATACATTCATGGCCAAGGGGGGTCTTTTGAACATCATCCGCAATATGGATTCACGGATGTCATTCTGTTCACGGGGTTGGGCGGACCGAATGCCGCCCGCCCCTTCAGCGGGGTCTACGGCGATTTGCTTCCGCTTGGGGGGGCCCGGGGAGACGACACGATTCCCATGTGGGATGGAAGCCTGCCCTCGACCGGCACGCGAGACCATGACTTGGACGGCATGCCAGACGAGTGGGAGGAGCGGTACGGTCTGAACCCGCATAATCCCGCGGACGCCCATCAGGATGTGGACGAAGATGGACTTTCCAACTATCTCGAATATCGCATCGGCAGCGATCCGCTGAGTGGATATTCCCTATCGGCTGACGTGTCCGACTTTTTCGCTTATATCAATGGCGTCGCCGGTCCATACCGTTTTGTTGGGGAGGAATGGACCGATATGGATTACATGGAGGACTACTGGGAATCTGTGTATGGTCTCAATACCGAAATGTTCGATGCCACTGGCGAGAAAGCGGACCCCGATGGCGATGGATGGAGCAACCTGGCGGAGTTCCAGTCGCTCATTCGACTGGCCCTCCCCGGCCAAGGGTTAGCGACCAATGTTCTGCCGGAGTTGGCGCCCCTGGCGAACAATCCGTACTACGCCTCCCTCCTTAACTCGCTGGATTATCTGGGCACGAATATGAGCACAAATCTTACGGCGGCGACGATTGAGTGGAATCACCCCAACGACGACCGCTTCTATCCGCGACCGGAAGTTCTCTTCCGATTCCAGTATGCGGGACAATACCGCGAACGCCCGAATCCCACGTTTGTGGTTCTGGCTTATACCGATCGCATGATGGACATCCCGGATGCCGTTATTCGCGGGACAGGGGATCGCAGTGTCTCCTATCCGCGGTTCATGCGAATCAATGCCCTCAACGCCAATGGTCAGGTGCTGAATGGCCATCTGCGTGAAGGCAACAACTGGTTCTGGGGCTTCATGGATCTCAATGGCGATGGCGTATACCAGGCGCGCGAGCCGGCGGGCTTCGCGGGACCATTCAATGTCCGGTGGGGCACCGTGGGCCCGATTGACATTCCGTTGACCGATCGGGCGCCGGCTGGCTATGCCCGGTTCTCGTGGGCTCCGAACGCCGATGCGGAGCAATATCGTGTTTACATTGTCGATCGCAATCTGGCCAACGCGCCGACGGTCTTCTTCCAGACGTACTCGCCGTTCCGTACCTTTGTTCACGAGGGCGACCTGATGCGGCTCAACGAGACCAAACGTGGCTTGCCGCGGTCGGGCGGCTATTCGTGGTTTGTCCGCGCACGCATCAACAACCAGTTTACCGACGTCGCCGATGGCGGGGCCTTTGTGGATTACAGCGCGCCTCCCGGGCCGCCGACGCTTCTCTGGCCGCGCAATGGCGCCCGGTTGCGCCAGTCGCGCGATGTGTTCCAGTGGAAGATGGATCCGACGGTCACCTGGTGCGTCCTACGCGTGGTTCGGGTCAGCGACGGCCAGGTGGTGCTGAATTATGGATTTGCGCCGCCCTTCGGAAACGCCTTTGGACGCTACGCCATGGCCATGCCGATCTATATCGGCGACGGCGTCTTCCAAAATGGGGTCTACGAGTATACGCTTGTCACCCGTAATCCGGCCGGATCCTCCTCGGCCAGGAGCCGGTTCGAGGTCAAAGTGGGCAACTATCCGGGATACTCCTACTCCTTCAGCGGACGCTTCATCTATCCTGGAAAAGTCACCAATGGCGTTTTTGTGGCCGAAGCCTTCACCTCGCCTGGATTCGGAGGTGAACCTGCGGGCCGGGTTCTCATCCCCAACACATCGACGGCGAGCGCCTGGCCCACCAATCTCTACACCTTCACCATCCGGGGCCTCCCCGCGGGGAACTACTACATCCGCGTCTATCTGGATCAAAACACCACGGCGTATCCCAATTACAAGGCCGATGATTGGGAGTCACAGGGCTGGCTCTCCAAGAACTTCTACTTCCCGCGGGCCGTGACGGTGAACGGCGCGATTTCGGATAGCGAGTGGATCAAGGTCCTTATGCGCGACACGGATCAGGATTTGCTTCCCGATGACTGGGAGGTTATGCACACAGGCGACCTAACCACATTCGGCTTCGGTACCCTCCGGGGGTATACACCGGCCCTGAACCTTCCGCTGAACGTCTTCGAGTGCTATGGCGATTCTCCCTTTGGCGCAAACCCGTTGTAAACATGGGTCCGTCGGAGGGCTATGACCAGGAAATCGTCTACGGAAAGTGCTTGCGAAACGGGCGAAAATGGAGTTTACTGCGTAGCAACTGTATGGGGAGAACGACGAATGAATCTGGGCAGCAAAACGACGTGGTTGGCCGCCATTACGTTGTTGGTTGGATGGGGCATCACCGGTTGTGAATGGGAAAGCGCCGGCGAGGATTCCTATTGGTCCGACCGATACAACTGGGTGGACTTCAGCGGGGTCTACAAGAACCCGAATGGGGGATCGGTAGTCACCGACTTCACCTTTACGACCCCCGGAACCGGTGGAACAGGGCTTGTGGTCGCTATTGGACCGGTGACCGTCGCCACAGGCAATGGCGGAAACAGTTACAGTGGAACCCTGCTTCCGAACGTGGTTCCAGGCTCGGTTCAGATCACGGCCGGCGGTGTGACCTTCACGGATAACGGGAATGGCGGTTTGGTTCCCTCTTCCGGTCTGGCCACCATGAATGGCTCGATCAGCTACAACTCCGGCGCCTGGAATATCTTTCTCGGAGGCGTGACCGTGCCGAGTGGGGACCCCATCCGTGCGCGTTACAGTGTCTACCAGAGCTCCGGAACCAGTGGAACAACCGGTGGGAATCCGAAGAAGGGAACGACCAAAACCATTATCTATTCTCTGGCGGTCTTTCAGGAAGGGAATCAACTTCGGGTTGTAGACAGCGACGGCCACGAATACACCGGCAAGATGGGCAGCCTTCGCTCCGCCAGCGGCGAGCTGGGAGTCGAACCTCGCCTTGGTGATACGGTTATCGCCCAGTATTCCGTAAAGGGTGTCAGTCGCGCCGGTTTGAATGTCGAAATGACCGGAACGTTTCAGGGGACAATTCTTTCAGCTTCCGACGGCGGGCGGTACGTCATGGGGCAGCGAAGGATGGAAGGACAGTGGATCGAAAAGAACGGAAAGGTTGGCGACATTGTGGGACAGGCTGCCAATATATCGTTTACCTATACCTCTTCCACCACCCCATGACATTCCGTTCCTCGTCCGGTTCGACCGAAACGCCTCGGCATGCGTTTTTATAACACACTGACTCGGTCGGTCGTCCCCTTCGAGCCGTTGTCCCCCGGACGGGTGGGACTCTATACCTGCGGTCCCACGGTCTATAACTACGCCCACATCGGCAACTTCCGCGCCTACCTGTTCGAAGACATTCTTCGGCGCGTTCTCAAACACGGAGGCTACGCGGTCACTCAGGTCATGAACCTGACCGATGTGGACGACAAAACCATTCGAGGCGCCCGCGCCGCCGGCGTGCCGCTCGATGCTTTTACCCGCCCCTTCAAGGAGGCCTTTTTTGAGGACCTGAAAACGCTCTCCATCGAGCCGGCCGAACACTACCCCGAAGCGACCGCGCACATCCCCGACATGATCGGACTGATCCAGATCTTGATGGACAAGGGCTACGCATACCAATCCGACGACGGCTCCGTTTATTTTAGCATCGCACGGTTTCCTGCTTACGGCCGGCTGGTCCGGCTCGACAAGACCGCCTTGAGGCCGGGGGCGAGGGTCTCCCACGATGAATACGAGAAGGAAAATCTGGCCGATTTTGCGTTATGGAAAGCGTGGGATCCCGACGATGGCGATGTCGCTTGGGATTCCCCATGGGGTAGGGGACGACCGGGTTGGCATATCGAATGCTCGGCTATGAGCATGAAATACCTTGGTCCAACCTTTGATATCCACACCGGCGGCATCGATAATGCCTTTCCCCATCATGAAGACGAGATGGCCCAGAGCGAAGCTGCCACCGGAAAGCCATTCGCCCGGTACTGGTTGCATTGCGCCCACCTCATCGTGGACGGGCGCAAAATGTCCAAATCCCTCGGCAACTTTTATACGCTGCGCGATCTGACAGCCCGAGGGTACTCGGGACGCGAAATCCGATATGTGCTCCTCTCCGCGCACTACCGGCAACCCCTCAACTTCACCTTCGAGGCGCTTCAGTCCGCTCGTTCCACTCTGGTCCGGCTGGACGAGTTCCGGCTGCGTCTTACCCGCCACGCCGAAGGCCGCGCCGGGGCCGCCTCGGACCGGCCGGCTTGGCTGGAATCCTATCGAAGTCGTTTTTTCGGCTCCCTCGAAGATGATCTCGGCATGCCGGAAGCCCTGGCGGCGCTTTTTCAACTCGTGGCCACGGGAAACCGGGCTCTCGACAGCGGTGAGTGGACGCCGGCCGAGGCGCACGCCGTGCTGGATCTACTCGCGGAAATGGACACGGTACTGGCCGTGCTTGCCCCTTCCGCCGCAGCGGAAGCCGATGCCGACGTCCAGGCCCTGGTAGCCCAGCGGGAAGAGGCCCGCCGGCGCAAGGATTGGGCCGAAGCCGACCGTATCCGGTCGCTCCTGGCCGAAAAAGGCTGGGCCGTCCAGGATACGCCTCAGGGTCCACAGTTGCGGCGCCTGATCTGAAATGGCTGGTGCTTGCTTTTCACCCTTCCCGGCCGTATAGTATTCCTTTCCATTCAGGATCATCCTTATGCACCCCTTTCGAACCCACACCTGCGGGGCCCTCCGGAAAACCGACGCCGGCCAGGTCGTCCGGCTTTCCGGATGGATTTGTCGGAAACGCGATCACGGCCAGCTCCTGTTTCTCGATCTCCGGGACCACTACGGCGTTACCCAAATCGTAGCTGACCCTGCCAGCTCCTGTTTCGACACGGCCTCAAAACTCCGTCTGGAAACCGTAGTCACGGTGACCGGACGGGTGGTCGAACGCGCGCCCGAAACCGTCAATCCGAACCTGGCGACAGGAGAGATCGAAGTTCAGGCGGAAACTATCGAAATCCAGGGCCCTTGCGATCCACTCCCTTTTCCGATTGCAGGCACCGAAGAGGAAGCCGGCCCCGAAGAAACGCGCCTCCGATACCGGTACCTCGATCTGAGGCGGGAACGACTTCACCGAAACATCGTTCTGAGGTCCGACGTCATCGCTCTGATCCGCCGGCGGATGCAAGCCCTGGGGTTCCGGGAATATCAAACGCCCATTTTGACCAGCAGTTCCCCCGAGGGCGCACGGGACTTTCTGGTCCCCAGCCGCCTTCACCCCGGCCGCTTCTACGCTCTGCCGCAGGCCCCGCAGCAGTTCAAACAACTCCTCATGATTGCGGGATTCGATCGGTACTTCCAGATCGCGCCGTGTTTCCGCGATGAGGATGCCCGGGCCGACCGGTCGCCCGGCGAGTTCTACCAGCTCGATATCGAGATGTCGTATGTCACGCAGGACGATATTTTTGCCGTCGTGGAAGAGGTGCTCTCGGAGGTTTTCAGCACCTTTTCCACGTGGAAACAGGATAAGCCGCCCTTCCGGCGGATTTCCTACGACGACGCGCTTGTGCGATACGGAACAGACAAGCCGGATCTTCGGAACCCCATTGAAATCCGGGATGTGAGCGACCTGTTTCGTCAAACCTCCTTCAAGGTGTTTCGATCGGTTCTTGATCGGGGCGGAGTCGTGCGCGCGATTCCGGTTTCGGATCTCGCTGCGCAACCTCGAAGCTTCTTCGACCGGATGGTCGAGTACGCTCAATCTCTGGGAGCCGGCGGTCTCGCCTACCTCGTCTGGTCCGCTGAAGGCGTAAAAGGTCCACCGGCCAAATTCATGACCTCTGCCGAAATTCAGGGAGTGGTCGAACGGACGGGCGCCCGGACGGGCGATGTGGTCTTTTTTGTCTGCGATCAGGAAAGAAAAGCCAATCGCTGGGCGGGTGAAATCCGGACGAAACTCGGCCGCGATCTCGATCGGATCGAAAAAGAGACCTACCGCTTTTGCTGGATCGTGGATTTCCCCATGTTCGAGCGGGATGAGGAGACCGGCCAGATCGTATTCTCGCATAACCCCTTTTCGATGCCTCAGGGGGGAATGGAAGCCCTGATGACGCGCGACCCATTGACGGTCAAAGCCTTCCAGTACGATGTGGTGTGCAACGGCGTAGAACTCTCCAGCGGTGCCATCCGGAATCACAGCCAGGAAATCATGGTCAAGGCCTTCGAAATCGCGGGCTATACGCGTGAGGATGTCGAGCAGAAGTTCCCGGCTCTCTTCAATGCCTTCCGATATGGCGCGCCGCCTCACGGCGGAATTGCCCCCGGCATTGATCGCATCGTCATGCTTCTGGCCGGCGAAAGCAACATCCGGGAGGTGATCGCCTTTCCCCTGAACCAGCGCGCCCAGGATCTTATGATGGGGGCGCCCTCGCCCGTGACCGAACGTCAACTCCGAGAGCTTCATATCCGCCTGGCCCTGCCTCCCAAACCGACAACCTCGACCTCCTGAAAGGACAACGCGCCGTGTATCGTGTCGGGACAGGCCACGACATCCACCGATTCGAAGCCGGCCGGCCTCTCGTGCTGGGCGGCGTGAGGGTTCCCTACGGATGGGGACTCGCCGGTCACTCCGATGCGGATGTCCTGACCCACGCCATCATGGATGCGCTGCTTGGCGCGTTGGCGCTGGGCGATATCGGACGGCATTTTCCGGACACCGACCCCCAGTGGAAAAACGCGGATAGTCTGGCGCTCCTAGCCCGAGTGGTGGAGATGATCGGTGAACAGGGATGGCAAGTCGGCAACCTGGATGCCATCCTTTTGGCTGAAGCCCCCCGTTTGGCGCCCTATCTCCCCGCCATGCGAGAACGCCTGGCCTCCGCTCTCGGCGTTGAGGCGGACCGGGTCTCCGTCAAAGCCGGAACCCATGAGCGCATGGGATCCATCGGGCGAGGGGAAGGCATCGCAGCAACCGCTGTCGTTTTGCTCGAACGGACTTCATCCGCTCCATAACCTGATCCCGGGAGGCTCCCATGGTACTGCCGACTCTTCAGACGTTCGAAGACCCGCCGCGGCCAAGCCGCCTGCGATGGATCGTTGCGGCGTCCGTCCTCCTCGTCCTGGTGGGCCTTATTCTATGGGCGGCCCACCGCTGGGGACCGGAACCACGAACGGTTGCACCGGCCCCGCCGTCCCACGATAGCGTCCACACTCCAACATCCCCCCCTACAGACACGCCCCAGACCGTTTCAGAACCGGATCCCAACGTCCAAGAACTTCTTGCCCGGGCGGAAGAACTGGAACGTGCCGACCGGCTTTCCGAAGCCCGTGAACTCCTGCTGGCCTTCTGCCAGGCCAATCCGCAGACGGCCGGAATGGCCCAGATCGAGGCCAAAGCAGGGGATTTGGCCATTCAGCTGGCGTTCAATCCCTATCCCATGCCTGAAAAGCAGGAGGTTGTTGTCGGACCCGGCGACAGCCTCGACCGCATTGCCCGGCGATTCGGGACGACGGCCGAATTGACGGCCACCAACAACCGAATCGCCAATCCCCACCTCATCAAGCAGGGTGACCGATTGAGAGTGCTGAGCGGAGAATTCAAAGTCATCGTCAACAAAACGCGCAATGAGCTTACGTTGACCCTCAATGGTCGCTTCTTCAAACGATACCCCGTCGGCACCGGCAAATTCGGCCGAACCCCCGTGGGAACTTTCGTCATTGCCGACCGAATCGCCGAACCCGCCTGGTGGCGTCCGGATGGAAAGGTCATTCCCTATGGCGACCCGGAAAACATCCTCGGCACTCGCTGGTTGGCCCTTAAACCGACAGACAACACGCCGCCGGTTTCCGGCTATGGCCTGCACGGCACGTGGGATGAGACAACGATTGGGAAGGCGGAAAGCGCCGGCTGTATCCGCCTGAGAAATCAGGATATCGAGGAACTTTATCTGCTGCTTCCCATCGGGACGACGGTGACCATTGAGGAATGACGAAATCCCTCCATGGCGGCCGAAAAAGGGGTGTCTTCATCACCTTGGAGGGCCCTGACGGCAGCGGCAAGTCCACCCAGGTCAGCCTGCTGACGGAACATCTGTGCGCCCGAGGGATCGAACCGGTGGTCACCCGAGAACCTGGTGGCACGCGGACTGGCGAACTTATCCGGGAAATCCTGCAACATGATCGGACGGAGGAGCCCCTGGCGCCGGAGACCGAAACCTTTCTCTTTCTGGCGGCGCGCGCCCAGCTTGTCCGTGCTGTCATCCGCCCAGCCTTGGCCGAAGGGCGATGGGTCCTTTGCGATCGCTTCATGGACTCGACGGTGGCCTACCAGGGATATGGCCGTGGTCTCGGGCCAGACCTTATCGAGCCGATGAATGCGTTGGCCGTGGGCGAAACCGTGCCTGATCTGACGATTCTGCTCGACCTTGACCCTGCGATCGGATTGGAACGGATCGGCCATCGGAATCGCGTCATAGGGCGTCAGGCGGATCGCTTGGAACGGGAAACCCTGGCCTTCCACGAACGTCTTCGTGAGGGCTATCTTGCCCTGGCCGCCCGTTTCCCTGAGCGTATCCGTCTGGTTGATGCCCGCCCCGAACCTCGCGAGGTGTTTCTGAGGATCTGGAGCCTGCTGGAGGAACGCTTTGGAAACGCTCTGGGATGAGGCATTCGAAGGCATTCGGAGGGCCTATGAACTCGGCCGCCTAGGACAGGCCTACCTGTTGATCAGCCCCCCGCATGCCGAGCTGAGGCGGCTCCTCGGCCGAATTCTGGGCCTTCTCTTCTGCCGGGCCGATACGGGACGACGCCCCTGCGGCCATTGCCCCGGATGTCGGCAGTCCGCCCTCGGCGTGCATCCGGATGTGCACTTCGTCGAGCCGAAACTCAAGTCGCGCGCCACGGCCATCGAAGAGATTCGGACGCTGATTCATGGCCTCGAACAGACCGCCTACGAGGGCGGGTGGAAAGCCGCTGTGCTCTGGAAGGCCGATCGGATGACGGATCAGGCGGCCAATGCCCTCCTTAAACACCTCGAAGAACCGCCCGGTCGGACCCTTTTTCTGCTCCAGACGGACCGCCCCGACGCCCTGCTTCCGACCATCCGATCCCGGTGTCAAACGCTCCGGTTTCCTCTGGAAACGTCGGACGAAATGCGGCAATGGATGGAATCGGTCGCCGAGCTGATGAGCGATTCGGAGACCGGGGCGCTGGCCGTTTGGCGCCGTTGCGCGCGAGTGGCCGAGATCATGGGCCATTGGATGGAAACGGTCCGGCAGGAGATCGA
>Ga0308419_1000132_pt1 | contig 61700 bp, 50 predicted proteins | sample HotsprSampleMS50_FD_203674 | JGI IMG/M metagenome (GOLD analysis project Ga0308419, IMG submission 203674) | Hot spring phototrophic mat microbial communities from Mushroom Spring, Yellowstone National Park, Wyoming, United States - 20090730_MS50 ... | reverse complement strand
TAGACTGAAGTTGTTCACGGGAAGGACCTCACTTCTGGTTCCGATGGGGTCGGACTAAGTGAGGTCTTTCCTTGTACCTAGCCTTCCAAGTTCCTCTCCGCGCCAACGTTAATCTTACTCATACCGAAGACGCCGGGCGCGACCTAAGGTCGCCACCCGCTCACCAACCGCCCGTAAAGGTGCTTCAGGAACACCTTTCCGACGGCCACCACGGGAACGGCCAGGACGGCCCCTGGCAGACCGAACAGCTCCGCGCCCGCCAGGAGCGAGAAGATCACGACCAGCGGGTGCAGCCCGACGTGGTCCCCGAGTACCCGCGGGGTGATGAAGAGGTTGTCTATCTGCTGGATGACCAGGAAGACGGCGACCGTCTCCAGCGCCAGGAGGGGGCTCTCCAGAAGGGCGAGCAGGACCGCCGGAACCGCCCCGATGACCGGCCCGAAGTAGGGGATGATGTTCGCGACTCCCGCGACGATGCCCAGGATGGCCGAGAACGGTAGTCCGAGGAGCCAGGTCCCCGCGCCCACCAAGAGCCCGACGGCCAGGGCGACCACGAGCTGGCCGCGGATGTATCCGCTAACGACCCGGTTGGCTTCGGCCAAGGCTTGGAGGGTCTCACGGCGTACGTTCATCGGGAGCATACGGAGGACCCAGCGCCGGACGAGATCGCGGTCGCGGAGTAGGTAGTACGCCAGGAAGGGAGCTAGGAGCAAGACGGCGACGGCCGAGACAGCCCGCAGCAACCCCTCGATGGCTGCCTGGACGGCCCTGAGGAGTCGCACCTGGGCGGTCACGACGGCCTCCTCCACGACCTGGCGGACCTGCGGCGGCAGCTCGTACTGGGCGTACCGGGCCTGGGCGCCGGCGATGAAGGCCTCCACCCGGCGGCCCAACGAGGGCAGGGTCTCGGCAAGGACGGTGAGCTGGCTGACGAGCAGTGGGATGAGCCACAAGAGGAACACGATGACGGCGCCACCCACGACCACGTAGACCAGGGCGATGGCCGTCGGCCGGCCGACACCGCGGCTCTCTAGGAGGCGCACCGGCGGCTCAAGAACGAAAGCTACGACCAGCGCAAGCACGAACGGGGCCAGCACCCCCCGCACCAGGTAGAGGAAGAAGGCAAGACCGGCAGCCAGGACCACCAGCACGGCAACCCTGGCTCGCCGGTCGCCCATCATCCCACTCCCCGGGGCCGGACCCTCCCCGGAGGCGCTACCGGAGGTCACTGCTCCTCGACGGCTTCCTCGACCTCGCGTCTGGCCCTCCGCGCCAGCCGCTCGGCTCGCCTCCTGAGGTCGCGCCCTCGCTCCATCATCTCCTCGCGGAGCTCGGGCCTCATCGATGGGGCCAGGAACATCCCGACGAGACTGCCGATGATGCCTCCGGTGATGAGACCCTGCCAAAAGCTCCTGGCCAACGGCTCACCTCCCCGGTCCGAGGCTCGTGGCGTCCTTCCCCGGTCGGCTGTGGCCCGCAGGGCCGCCGCCTACCGGGAGCAGACTGCCGTCCTCGCCGACTTCGAACACCTCGACCGTAGTGTTCCCCACGATGAACTGGACGAAGCAAGCCCAGCAGTAATAGTGGTGCGAAGGGAGGCGACCGACCAAGCGGGAACCGCAGCAAGGGCACATCACGGGGCGCTTTCCTCGCCGGCGTCGGACTCACCCGCCGGCCTGAGGTCGTCCGGGTCGACCACCACTACGCCGGCCGGGCCGACCACGAGCTCGTCCGTCAGGGGAACCGCCTTCTTGCCCTCGACGAAGTCGGTGATGAAACCTGTGGAGAGCTCGAAACCCCAGACCGTACCGCTCTCCGGGTCGAAGACGATGTCGTCGACCAGCCCGACGAGCCGGCCGGTGCGGGTCACGACCGGACGTCCCAGCGGGGGCTCATGGTCGTGCTCATGGTGGGCTTCTCGCCCCCCCGCGACCCAGCCGCCCTGCCTGGACGGTTCCCTGGCCCGGCCGCCCTGCCCGGACTGCCCCCTGGCCCGGTCACCCTGCCTGGACCGCCCCCTGGCTCGGCCGACCTCCGCCTCGCGCTTCACGGTGACCCGGGTGAGGTCCAGCCGGACAGTGTCGAACGGCAGGAAGACCTCGTCCGCGCCGACGGCCACCCGGAGCCCTTCCAGGCGCCCGCAGCCGAGGTCGAAGACAAGGTCCTTGACCTTGCCGACTGTCCGCCCGGAGTCTTCCGCGACCACGGGCAGGTCTAGGGTATCGGTCCGTCTCCGCAAGCCCAGGCCCCTCGCCCGGTGTAGCTTCTCTCCGACCCCCTCAGGCCATACCGGGTCCCAGCGCCACCGAGCGCCCTCTCTCCGAGGCCTCCGTGCGGGCGATTATCCCGCCGCCCAGGCACTCCTCACCCTCGTAGAGGACGACGGCCTGCCCCGGAGCGGCGACCTGCGGCTCCTCGAAGTTGAGACGGAAGCGACCCTGGGGCTGCCCGGCAGGGAGACTCAGGCGTGCGCGGACCCCGCGTGCGCGGTACCGCACCTTCGCCTCGACGAGCGCACCCCCGTCGGGGGGCCGGCCGGTGACGAAACTCGCCTCCTCCGCCTCGAGCCACCTCGACTCGACCTCGTCCGCCCCTCCGACGACGACGGCACCGACCTCCGGGACCAACGCCACGACGTACAGGGCCTGTGAGGCCCCGCCCCCGAGCCCGCGCCGCTGGCCGACAGTGTAGCGGTGCAGCCCCCGGTGGGTGCCCAGCCTCCGCCCCGCCGTATCCAGGATGGGGCCCGGCCGGAGACCCGGAGCGTCCGGAGCCAGCAGAAGGGCCATCTCCTCGACGAGCCCGACGTGGCCCGGGGTGCCGACAAAGCAGGCGTCCTGACTCTCCCCGCCTGACACCGGAAGACCTCGCTCCGCAGCCAGACGCCTGACCGCGACCTTGGTCAGGCCACCCAGCGGGAACAGCACGCCCGCGAGGTCCTCCTGCCCCAGGGCGTAGAGGAAGTACGACTGGTCCTTCACCGGGTCGACCCCCCGGTAAAGGCGCCACACGCCGGCCGGGTCCTGGGCCACCCTGGCGTAGTGACCGGTGGCCAGGAGGTCCGCCCCCAGCGAACGGGCGGCCCGGCGGAGCTGCCCGAACTTGAGGAGACGGTTACAGCCCACGCAGGGGTTGGGGGTGCGCCCGGCGAGGTAGGCGCGACAGAAAGGCTCGACCACGCTCTCCCGGAAGGCCCTCCTGACATCCACGAACGCGTGCTCCAGGCCGAGGTGCGCGGCGACCCGCGCCGCCGCCTCCCGGAGACCGGGAGGCTCCAGGCCGGTGAGCATGGTCAGGGCGATGACCCGCCGGGCGTCCTCCAGGAGCAGAGCGGCGGCAGTGGAGGAGTCCACGCCGCCGCTCAAGGCCACCGCGACCGTGACGCCCCGGCTCACTCGGTCGACGACCCCCGCGACGCGGCAGCCGCGGGGTCCCGGTCCGACGCCCCCAGGAAGCGCCCCTCCGCGAGCTCCCGGCCGATCTTACCGCAGCACGTCGGACACTTGTCCCCCGGGCCGGCCTCGCCCTCGGACGGTCGCGCCCCGACAGCTCCGGCCACCGCCGGCGGGACGGCAGGCTCCGACACCCGGCCGGAGCGGCGCCGCTCGTAGTCCTCGATGGCCTTGTGCAGGGCATCGGCCGCGAGGTTGGAACAATGCATCTTCGCCGCGGGCAGCCCGCCCAACGCCTCGGCGACCGCACGGTTGGACACGGCCAGAGCCTCCCGGATGGTCTTGCCCTTGACCATTTCCGTCACCATGCTGCTCGTGGCGATGGCCGCCCCGCAGCCGAAGGTCCTGAACTTGATGTCGCTGATGCGGTCCCCGTCGACCTTGATCGCGATCCGCATGATGTCGCCGCAGACGGGGTTACCGACCTCCCCTACGCCGTCGGCGTCCGGGATGTCCCCCACGTTGCGCGGGTTGGTGAAGTGGTCCATCACCCTGTCGTTGTACAAGTTCTCCCTCCTGACGTTCCTCGGACGCTACCCCTGCACCCCGGGAGGCCTGCCGGAGACCGCCCGGGCGTAGAGCGGCGACATGCTCCTGAGGCGTTCGATGATAGGAGGCAGGACCTCCAGCACGTAGTCCACGTCTTCCCGCGTGTTCCCGGTCCCGAGGGTCATCCGGACCGACCCGTGGGCGACCTCGGGCGGGACGCCCATCGCCACGAGCACGTGCGAAGGCTCGAGCGAGCCCGACGTGCAGGCCGACCCGCTCGAAGCGGCGATGCCCTTCATATCGAGCGAAAGCAGGATGGATTCGCCCTCGACGAACTCGAAGCTCACGTTCACGTTGTTGGGCAAGCGGATGGTGGGGTGCCCGTTCAGGCGGCAGAAGTCCACGCGCTCCAAGATCCCGCGGATGAGGAGGTCCCTCAGGGTCTCCAAGTGGCGCCGGCGAGCGTCCATCTCCTTCTCAGCGAGCTGCGCGGCCATCCCCAAGCCCACCGCACCGGGCACGTTGGACGTCCCGGCCCGCCGGCTCCGCTCCTGAGAGCCGCCGTGGATCAGAGGGCGGATGCGCGTCCCGCGGCGCACGTACAGCGCACCGATGCCCTTCGGCCCGTAGATCTTGTGAGCCGAGACGGACATCAGGTCGATGTTGAGCTCGTCCACGTCGATGGGGATGGCTCCGTAGGCCTGGACGGCGTCTGTGTGGAAGAGCACGCCCCGCTCGCGGCAGACCCGGCCGATCTCCGCCACCGGTTGGATCGTCCCTACCTCGTTGTTGGCGAACATCACGCTCACGAGGACGGTTTCCGGACGGATGGCCGCGGCCACGTCCTCCGGCGAGACCATCCCCGTGCCGTCCACCGGCAGGTAGGTGACCTCGGCGAGACCCTCGCGCTCCAGCGCCTCGCAAGTGTGGAGGACGGCGTGGTGCTCGACCTTGGTCGTCACCACGTGCTTTCTGTCCCTCCGGTCCGCCAGGACCGCCCCCCGGATGGCCATGTTGTCGGCCTCGGTGCCGCCGCTCAGGAAGATGACCTCGTCGGGGCTGGCGCCCATGAGGCGGGCGACCTGTCCCCGGGCGTTCTCGATGGCCTCCCGCGCGCGCCGCCCCAGGCTGTGGATGCTCGCGGCGTTGCCGTACTCCGAGACCATGAACCTGAGCACGGCCTCGGCGACCTCCTGCCGCACCGGGGTGGTCGCCGCGTGGTCGAGGTAGACCACGCGGGGGCTCCCCCCGCCGCCGGGGTGACTGCCAGACTCGAACTCGCCCACTCTACTCCCTGCCTCCCCCTACCCCGCCGGTGCGCCCCGGGTTCCGTCCTGCCGCCTCGGCGACCAGGTCGGCGAGGGAGACGGAGTCCAGGACCTGGGCCATACTGTCCCGTAGCTTCTCCCACACCGGCCTCGCCACGCAGCCTCCCTGCCTGGCGCACGTCGCCTCGGGACTCCGCGCCTCGGTCACGCATCCCACCGGGGCGATGGGCCCCTCCAGGACGCGGACGACGTCGCCCACGGTTATCTTCTCCGGGCTGCGGCTGAGCACGTAGCCACCCTGGGCCCCACGGATACTCCGGACCAGCCCGGCCCGGCGCAGCACCGCCACCACCTGCTCGAGATAGGCCTCGGGGATACCCTGCTCCTCCGCGACCGCCTTGAGGGGGATCGGGCCTCCCCCGTGATGACGGGCCAGCTCGCAGCAGGCGATGACCCCGTACTCGCTCCTCGTCGAAAGCCGCAGGGCACTCCATCCCTCCGCCGCCCGGGTGCCCATGGTCCAACCCGATAATTCCTACCGGCTAAGTCGGCATTCCCATGGTAGCACCGGGGTCCCTGCCAGTCAATCGTCCAGCCCCAGGGCATAGACATAGGCCGGCTGTCCGTGATGCGGTTCGGAGGCGGTCCGGCATGCACCGAAGGTCCGATATCCGCCGGAGGCTGCGCGCCCCCCGGGGCTCCCGCCCCTCGGCCGACCCCGCGGCCGCCCAGGGCGGCAGAGCTCTCGCGCGCCTCCTGGCCGTCGCCCTGCTCGTCTGCCTGGTCGCGCTGGCGGTCTACGCCGGGACGAGTCTTGTCCTGCCCGGGCTCCTCCGGCTCACGCGGGGCCCGACCGTAGCCCGCGGAGTGTGGCTCGAGGTGGGGGAGGTCCGTCTGGAGCTTGGTGGGCTGGGCCGCGAGGAGCTCCTGGGGGCGCTGGAGGACGCCGCCCCCGCACTCAGCCGCCCGCCCGTTGACGCCCGGCTCGACCCCGCCACCAAGGGCGTCCTGCCGGCTCTCGAGGGGTGCCGTCTCGACGTGGCCGCCACTATGGAGGCGGCCTTCCGCGCCCCGGCGGGAGGTCGGGTCGACCCGGTCTTCTACGCCGTCCCGCCGGCGGTGAGCTTGGACGACTTCGCCGACCGCCCCATCTACCGGGGCCTGCCGGAGAAAGGCGCGGTAGCGCTCGTGCTGAACGTGGCCTGGGGCGACGAGCACCTCGACCGCATCCTGGCGCTCGTCGAAGAGGCGGGAGGGCGGCTCACCGTCTGCCCGGTCGGGGCGTGGCTCGAAGGTGACGAAGGTAGGGCCGGCTGGCTGGCCGCCGCGGCGAAGCGCGGCCATGAGGTCGGCAACCACGGGTACTACAACCGACCGATGACCTACGCTGAGGAACAGGTCGCCGAGGAGATCCTGCGCACCGGGGCGCTCATCGAGACGGCCTGCGGCCTGCGGCCCCTCGTCTTCGCCCCCCCGATGGGAGCCTTCGCCGAGAGCACCCTCAAAGCCGCCGCGCGGCTGGGCTACCGGACGGTCCTGTGGTCGCTGGACACGGTGGACTGGCGGCTCGAGGGGGTGGACGTCATCGCCGGGCGGCTCGCCCGGGCCGAGGCCGGGGACATCATCCTCTGCCACCCCACGGCCCAGACGGCGCCGGCGCTGGAGCAAGCCCTCCCCGGGCTGGGCGCGAAAGGGCTCCGCCTCGTGACCCTGAGCGAGCTCCTCTCGCCGGCCCTCCCCCCGCCGGGTCAGGGAATTCCATCCCCCGAAGGGGGGTAAAGTTACCGCCGGGGCGAGATTGTGATCTACCTGGAGGTCCTGTGGCGGACCCTGGCCGCCTACGCGGGCATCCTCCTCATGACGCGCCTCAGCGGCAAGCAACAGGTCCGCCAGCTCAACTTCTTCGAGTACGTCGTCGGCATAACCATCGGTAGCACCGCCTCGACCCTCAGCGTCAACACGACCGAGCCCTTCCTCCCCACCCTCCTCGGCCTCGTCCTCTGGGTCGGACTGGGCATCTTCCTCCACAACCTCGGCCTCCGGAGCCGGCGCTGGGGGAAGATCCTCCGCGGGGAACCTACCCTCGTCATCCAGAACGGCCGCATCCTCGAGAAGGCGTTGCGCCGGATGCCGAACTTCACCGTTGACGACCTGCTCATGCTCCTGCGCAACAAGGACGTCTTCGACGTGGGCCAGGTGGAGTACGCGATGCTGGAGCTGGACGGCACGCTGAGTGTGCTGAAGAAGAGCGAGTACCAGTCGCCGACGGCCAAGGACCTGAAGTTGAAGAAGAAGCCTGTGACCCTCCCGACCGAGCTCGTCTACGACGGACGCATCATCGCTAAGAACCTTGCCGGCCTGGGCAAGGACGAGGATTGGCTCCGCCGGCAGCTTCGGGCCCACAAGGTCGAGCGGCTCGAAGACGTCGTGCTGGCGCAGCTCGGTCCCGACGGGACCATGTACGTGGACGTCCGGGACGACCAGCCCATCCGCTTCGACGTCTCGGATTACGAGGGCCAGGCCGAGAAGCTCTGAGACCGGAGAGGGCTCAGGCGGCCTCGCGGAGGGCGGCGGCCTCGAGGAGGGCTCAGGCGACCTCGCGGGCAGCCTCGGCGACGAGGGTTAAGGCCCGGTCGATGTCGGCCGCGTCCACGTCCTTGTGGGTCACGAACCGGAGGCGGCGCACGTCCACGGCGTTGACGAGCACGCCCTTCGAGGCCAGGCACCGGGCGAAGTCGGGCGCCGCGACACCCAGACCCTCCACGGAGCACATGACCATGTTGGTCTCGACGCCGTCCAGGTCGACCCCGAGCCCCGGTATCCCGGCCAGCCCCTCGGCCAAGCGCCGGGCGTTGGCGTGGTCCTCGGCCAGACGGTCGACCATGGTCTCCAGGGCCACGAGCCCCGCCGCGGCGAGGACACCGGCCTGCCGGAGGCCACCCCCGACTATCTTGCGGTTCTTCCTAGCCCTGGCGATGAAATCCCGCGTCCCGACCAGGACCGAGCCGACCGGTGCCGCGAGCCCCTTGGAGAGGCAGAACATGACCGAGTCCGCCTCCTGCACAAGCTCGGCCGCCGGCCGACCCAGGCGCACCGCTGCGTTGAAGATGCGGGCCCCGTCCAGGTGTACGGCCAAACCAGCCGCGTGGGCCGCGCGGGCCACCGCGTCGAAGAGGTCCGGGGACCAGACGGCACCGCCGGCGCGGTTGTGGGTGTTCTCCAGGCAGACGAGGGTCGGGGTCGGAAAGTGGATGTTCGGGGTCCGCAACGCGGCGGCGAGGTCCTCCGGGCCGAAACAGCCCCGCCGCCCGGGGATGAGGCGCGGGAGCGTCTGGGCGACGACGGCCAGCCCGCCGACCTCGTAGTAGTAGATGTGTGATTCCGCCTCGAGGATGACCTCGCTCCCCCGCGAGGTGTGCGTCATGACGGCGACCAGGTTCCCCATCGTGCCGCTCGGAACGTAGAGCCCGGCCTCCTTGCCCAGGAGCTCGGCGGCCTTCTCCTCCAGACGGCGCACGGTGGGGTCCTCGCCGTAGACGTCGTCGCCGACCTCCGCCGAGGCCATCGCCCGCCGCATCTCCGGAGTGGGCGTCGTCACGGTGTCCGACCTCAGGTCGATGCGCATGCGGGAAGCGCTCCCTTTCCGTCGCGTGGTCAGTCCGGACCCACGACCGTGTGGTCGGGGCCGGCCAGGCCAGGGTTCAGCCGTCCCACGCCCGATTCCTGCGTCCGTGCCCCGTCCTGTCGCCTGTGTCCCCAGGAAAAGCCGCGGGCCGCGTCGCTCCCGCGACGCGGCCCGCAGTGCGCCACCGGTTTAGGCCCCACCGTGTCGTGCGACCGCCCTGTCTTGAACCTGCACTCAGCAGGTGGGCGCCGCCTGCACGGTTACCGTTTCCTTCCTCATGTACGCCCCGCAAGGGGCGGGAGGCCTACGTCACCGCACAGAGTTTGGGCTCCCCAGGTGTTTGTGTTGGCTCAAAACACATCACGGCCAGACACGGGCACGGCAGGGGACTGCTCTTTTCGGTCCTGTCACGGAGCCGGTCCCGCCCGGCGGGACCGCAAGCAGATTCTAACACGTGGCCCGCGGCGGTTCAACGAAGGCTTGAACCGAATGTCTGACAGATTGCACCGCGACGGCCAGCTTTCGACAACCTCTTTGACGATGACGGGGAGGACCGGCGGCCTCGGCCCCGCGCCGCCGTCCGGCTAACTCTCGCTCACGCTGATGCCCAACTCGCGGAGCTGGTCTTCCCCGACACTCGCCGGTGCCCCGGTCAGAGGGCAGGTACCGCGGGTCGTCTTCGGGAAGGCTATTACCTCGCGGATGTTCTCCTCCCCGACCAGGAGCGCCGCGATGCGGTCCAGACCGAGGGCTATGCCTCCGTGCGGCGGCGCCCCGTACTCCAGAGCCTCGAGGAGGAAACCGAAGCGCTCTAGGTACTCGTCGGGCGGGAGCCCCATGGCCCGGAAGACCCGCTCCTGCAGCTCGCGGTGGCGGTTGCGGATGGAGCCGCTCCCAAGCTCGTACCCGTTCAGGACCAAGTCGTAGTGCTTGGACCGGACCCTGGCGGGGTCGGTCTCGAGAAGGTCGGCCTGGCCGTCCGCCGGAGCGGTGAACGGATGGTGCATCGGAGCCCACGTCCCCGGTATCTCGCCCGGCTCGAAAAGTGGGTAATCGACAATCCAGACGAAACGCCACTCGCCGGTGTCGCAAAGACCGAGGCGCCTCGCCACCGATGACCGGAGCTGCCCGAGGACCGTCGCCGCCGTGGGCTCAGGCGCGGCTACCAGTAGGGCGAGGTCCCCTTCCCGACAGCCGAGACCCTCGGCCAGCCGGTCCACCGCCGACGGCTCCAAGAGCTTCGCCGCCGGGGAGCGCAGGCCCGACGGCTCGAAGGCCATCCACACCAGGCCCTGGGCGCCACCCGCACGCGCTTGCTCGGTAAGCTGGTCGAGGTCCTTCCGGCTGAAAAGGGCCGCCCCGCCCGGCACGCCGAGACCGCGGACCACCTCCCCGCGGGCGCCCGCCTCCCCGAAGACGCGGAACCCCGACCCGGCGACCCTCTCCGTCACATCCGCTATCTCGAGACCGAAGCGCAGGTCCGGCTTGTCGCACCCGTAGCGCAGCATGGCCTCGTCGTAGGTGAGACGCGGGAACGGGACCCGGAGCTCGACCCCCAGCGTCTCGCGCCAGATCCGGGCCATCAGACCCTCGACGAGGTCCTCGACGCCCTTCTCGTCGACGAACGACATCTCGATGTCGATCTGGGTGAACTCCGGCTGGCGGTCCGCCCGGTTATCCTCGTCGCGGTAGCAGCGGGCGATCTGGAAATAGCGCTCAAGTCCGGCAATCATCAACAACTGTTTGAAGAGCTGCGGAGACTGCGGGAGCGCGTAGAACTTCCCCGGGGCGATGCGGGCCGGGACGAGATAGTCCCGTGCCCCCTCAGGCGTGCTGCGGGTCAGGTTCGGGGTCTCGATCTCCAGAAAGCCCAGCTCGTCAAGGTAGTCGCGCGTCACCTTGACCAGCCGGTGCCGCACGGCCAGGTTACGCTGCAGACGCGGCCGCCGGAGGTCGAGGTAGCGGTAGCGGAGCCGCATGACCTCCGCTGCCTCCCCGCTCTCGGCGGTCCTGGCCGAGGCGGGCAGGTCGTCGGTGTAGATGGGCGGGGTCTTCGCCGGGCTCAGCAGCCTGAGCTCGGCGGCCCGCACCTCGACCTCGCCGGTGGGCATGGACGGGTTGACCATGCCCTCCGGCCGGCGGACGACCTCCCCGCGGATGGCGACGACCGACTCGACCCTGAGGTGGGCCGCGCGCGCAGCCAGCTCCTCGGCCAGCACGACCTGGGCCACCCCCGACCTGTCCCGGAGGTCGAGGAAGGTCACCCCGCCGTGCTCCCGCCGCCGCGCGACCCAGCCCATGAGGACGACCTCACGCCCGGCGTCCTCGGCGCGGAGCTCGCCCGCACCCTTGGTCCTCACCCAGTCGCCCATCTCTTCGAGCGGCAGAGTCCGCTCGCCGCTAGTCACGACGGAACACCTCCAGCAATCCGGCCTCCGTGACCCGAGCCTGCTGACCGGTCGCCAGCTCGCGCACGGTGACGAAACCTCCGCTGAGCTCCTCCTCGCCGATGACGACGACCCAGCGCGCCTGCGCCCGGTCGGCAGCCTTGAACTGCGCCTTGAGGCTCCGCCCGAGGAGGTCGCAGACGGCCCGGAGGCCCGCCCGGCGCAAGGTCCGAGCCAAGCGGAAGCCCTCGAGGGCCGCGGCCGCTCCGGTCGTCGCAAGGTACACCGTGTCCCGCTTGCCCGGCGGCGGGCCGGGCGGGACTTCCAACCCCTCGGCCTCGAGCGTGGCCAAGAGCCGCTCCACCCCGAGGCCGAAACCCACCCCCGGGGTCGGCAGGCCGCCGAGCTCCTCGATGAGCCCGTCGTACCGCCCGCCGCCGCAGAGGACGTGGTGGGCCGCCGCCGCACCCGACGCCGGTCGGTAGGCGACCTCGAAGACCGTCCGCGTGTAGTAGTCCAGGCCGCGGACAAGGTGTGGGTCGTCCTCCCACGGAAGGCCGAGGGCGTCGAGACCCCGCTTGACTCCCTGCAGGTGCCCGGCGCACTCGGGGCAGAGGTGGGCCACGCTCAGCGGCGCCTCGCCCAAGAGCTTGCGGCAGGCCTCGTTCTTGCAGTCGAAGATCCGGAGGGGGTTGTGCCGGAAGCGCTCACGGCAATCCTCGCACAACCGCTCCAGGTGTCTTTCGAAATAGGCGACCAGCCTGACTCGGTAGTCCGGACGGCAAGCCGGGCACCCGATGCTGTTGAGCCGGATGGTGAGCCGCTCCAGGCCGAGGCGTCCGAACAGCTCGCCGGCCAGGAGGATGACCTCGAGGTCGGCCAAGGGGGAGGCCGCGCCGAAGACCTCCACACCGAACTGAGTGTGCTGGCGGAAGCGTCCGGCCTGCGGTCGGTCGTAGCGGAACATGGGGCCGAGGTACCACAGCTTCACCGGCTGCGGTGCCGAGGCGAGCCCGTTCTCGAGGTAGGCGCGGCCCACCCCGGCCGTACCCTCCGGGCGGAGGGTCAGCGAACGTCCCGCCCGGTCGAGGAAGGTGTACATCTCCTTGCGGACGATGTCCGACGAGGCTCCGGACGTGCGGGCGAAGAGCTCGGTCTCCTCGAAGACCGGGGTGCGGATCTCGCCGAAACCGAAACTGTCGCTGTGGTGGGCGATGAGTCCCTCCAGGCGGCGCCACCTCGCCGCGGTCTCCGGAAGGACATCCTGAGTGCCACGCGGCCGCTGGAAGCCGGGCATCCGGCCCACCCCCTTCTGGCAGTGAGATGATTTTAGTCGTCCCCGGCGAAGCCTGTCAAACCGGCCTCGGCCGGGGCCGGGACCTGGAGGGATAGACCCAGCCCTCCTAGAAAGTTCCCGGCGCCTGGCCACACACCTCCACCCGCCACAGGGGGGTCCACCGTTGCCCGCTGAGCCAGTGAAGAAGACCAGAGCGCGCCTGTCGCCCCTCACCCTCTTGTGGTTCCTCGACCTGACCCGGCACCCCCTGCGTTACCTCTTCATCGTCATCGCCCTCGTGGTCGTCCTCGGCACCTTCGGGGTGGTCTTCCTCCTGGCCGAGCCGGGTTCGGTCGGCGACCTCCGGGCCGACTACGTGACGCGGGAAGCCTACACTTTCCGGAAGCTCCGTCTCGAAGGCCTGTACTGCACCGTCACCTACGAGAACGGGGGGGCCATCATCCCGGTCTACTCCAGCGGCAAGCAGGTTACCGCGGCCATCATCACCGGCCGTGGGACCCTCACCTTCAAGCCGGCCCCGGTCGCCCTGGAGGAAGTGGCCGAGCTCGTCGGCGACCCTGAGGCCACCTGCCTCACCGACATCGTCGACGGCTGCTACCTCCCGACCACCTACCAGGAACTCGAGGCCATCAAGGATTCGTGCTTGGCGGAGGTCTCACACGCTTACGGCATCCACCTGCCTGAGGCGGAGGCCATCCTCAGGGACGTCAGGCGCAACCCCAACCTCGTCATGGTCTTCGGCCAGACACGCCAGTTCACCGAGGGCGCGCCTGTATCAGCCTACTTCCGCAGCCAACGGTACGGTGGGCTGACCGTCCTCGAGGGCTCCCGGGTGACCCTCACCGTCGGCGAGCCGCAGCGGGTCCGCATCAGCTTCACTAACGAGTTCCCCTTCCGCTCCATCTTCTCCCCGCGGGTGGTCGGGAGCGACATCCTCACCGGGCCGTTCATCGGGTTCGGCGTGGTGAGTTTCCTCCTCGTGGCCCTCACGTACGTCCTGACCATCGACCTCGTCCACCCCCGACCACAGCCGCGCTACCTCAAGGGCACCCAGCCCCACCCCGCCGCTTGGGACTGGGCCTTCGTCGCGGTCCTCCTCCTCGGCGAGGTCATCGTCAGGTTCTTGGCCAACATCTCCCAGGTCCGGTCGGAGACCGTCCTCCTCTACCACCTGGCGGGCCTGGTGGCCATGGTCTACTGGCTCGAGTACGTCCGGATGGACCTCGCCACGTACTTCGGGGTCACCCGCCGCAATCTTTGGCGCGTGCTCTTCGTGGGGGCTTCGGTGGGACTCCTGGCCACCATCGGCGGGGCGCTCAGCTTCCCGAGCGGGTTCAGGAACATCCACTTCATCCAGGTCCTCGGCCAGTTCCTCTGGTCTTTCGGCGTCATCGGCATCGTCAGGGGGCTCTACTACTACGGCTTCGTCCAGACCACTTTCGAGCGTCGCCTCGGCCGCTGGTGGGGGTGGCTCGGAGCGGCCCTGGCCACGAGCGTGGTCTACTTCCTGCCGGGCTTCATCCCCGCCCCGGGGAACCCCATCACCTGGCCTGCCTCCATCCTGGGGGGCCTCGTCACCCTCACCCTCACCTTCGCCGTCATCGGCTTTCTGTTCCACCGGACGAGGAGCGTCTGGGGCGCCGCCGTGGTCCTGGGCCTCCTGGACTTCCTGCCGAAGATACTGACCTTCTAGGTACCTGACCTTCTGGGTCCCCCGGCCCGGTCGAGGCGGGCCGGCGGTCCTGCGAAGGAGGCTCGCAAGAGCATGAAAGCCTTGCTCTTCACCGGGTCAGTCCCGGCCTATGCCGTCACCCTCGTCCTCGGGCGGCTGGTGAGGTCTGCCTACTGGGGACCGCTGTCCTGCGTGAGACTCGTCGACCTGCCCGAGCCCGCCCTCCCTGGACCCGAGTGGGCCGTCGTCCGAACGCGCTACGCGGGCATCTGCGGGAGCGACCTGCACCTGGTCGAGCTCGAGACCAGCCCGACGGCCTCGGCCTTCACCTCGTTCCCCTTCGTCATCGGCCACGAGAACGTGGGCCGGCTGGAGCTCGTCGGGGAGGCCGTCGGGCTACCCTCCGGCCGGAGGGTGGTCGTCGACCCCCTCCTCACCTGCGAGGTGCGGGGTATAGAGCCGTGCCCCGCCTGCCGGGCCGGGAACCACTCCCGGTGCGAGAGCTTCACCCGGGGCAGTCTCTCACCCGGGATGCTCCTCGGGAGCTGCCGCGACGCCGGGGGCACCTGGAGCCCGTTCTTCGTCGCCCACTCCAGCCAGCTCTTCCCCGTCCCGGACGCGGTCTCCGACGAGGCCGCCGTCCTGGTCGAGCCCCTCGCCTCGGCGATGCACGCCGTGGCGAGGTCGGGAGCCGCCGCCGACCCGCCCACCGCCACGACTCTGGTCGTCGGGGGCGGCGTCATCGGGCTGGGGGTCCTGGCCTGCCTCCGCTACCTGGGCAGCCGGTCGCGGCTGGTCGCACTCGTCCGGCACGACCACCAGGCCGAGCTCGCCCGGTCACTCGGTGCGGACGAAGTGGTCCTGGCGCAGACCGGGTGGGAGGACCGTCTAGCGGAGGTCCTCGGCGCCGAGCTCCGCCGGCCGCTCATCGGGCGCCCGGTGCCGGTGGGCGGGGCCGGCCGCGTCTTCGAATGTGCCGGGACCGGCTCGGCCCTCGAAACCGCCCTCAGGTTCGCCGCCCCCGGCGGGCAGGCCGTCCTGGTGGGCCTCACGGCCGCGCCGAAGGGCATCGACTGGAGCTTCGTCTGGAGGAAAGAGCTCTCGGTCCGGGGCTCCTTCTGTCACGGGGTGGAGGAAGTCGACGGCCGGCGCCGCAGGACCTTCGAGCTCGCCCTCGACCTCCTCGCCTCGAGCCCCTTCGACTTCGGCAGCCTGGTCACCCACCGCTTCCGCCTGGAGGATTACCGTCGGGCCCTGGCCACTCTGCTGGACAAGCGGCGCAGCCGGGCGGTCAAGGCCGTCTTCGACTTCGGTCCACCGTGACCGTCCCGGAATCGCCGTCGAGGGTGACGACATCACCGTCGTGGAGGACGCGGGTCGCTTCCTTGAGCTGGACCACCGCCGGCAGCCCGTACTCCCGGGCCACTACCGCGCAGTGCGAGAGGAGGCCGCCCTCCTCCAAGACCAGCCCGGCAGCGAGGTGGAAGAGGGGGACCCAGCCGGGGTTGGCGTACCTGGCCACGAGGACCTCGCCCGCCCGGAGGCTCGCGGCTTCCTCGAGTCTCGTCACCACCCGGCACGGGGCGGTCACCCTCCCGGCCGAGCAGCCCACTCCCCGGAGCACCCTCCCCTCCTGAGGCGGCCTGGCCGAAGCCTGTTCTGCCCTGGCCCAAGCCCGTTCCGGACTGGCTGGAGCCTGCTCTGGACTGGCCGGAGCCCGCTCCGGCCCACCCGGAAGCCCACCGCCAGCCCCAGCGGGGGTGCCCCTCTCCCCCCTCTCCGTCCGGCGGAGCGGCAAGCCGTCGGGTCCGAAGGGGCCGGGCAAGATGTTCGGCGGGACCGGGAAATCTCGGAAGAGCCGGGCCACTGAGGCTCGTCTCCTAGCCCGCTCCGCGACCTCGCCGAAGTCGGCCTCCCCGCGGACGAGGCCGAGGACCTCCTGGAGCTCGAGCCAGAAGATATCCTCCGCGCGGTCGAGGCGTCCGGCCTCGGCCCACCGGCGGCCCTGCTCGACCAGGGCCCGCCGGCAGTGGTAGCGGGCGCGGCTGAGATAGACCCGGGTCTCCTCGCGCCACCAGCAGAACTCCTTCACCAGCGCGTACTGGCGCTCGAAGCGACGACCCCACAGGGGGTCGAGGCCCCACCGCCACCAGCGCCGGCCGAGCTCCCTCGCCTTGGCCGCCTCCTCCTCGCGTACCCGGCGCTGGCGCTCGAGCTGCGCGGCCGGCGACTGCCCCGACCCCCCGTGCCCGAGGACGTAAGACCGGAGGACGGCCAGCGGGACGGCGGGGTCCTCGGACCAGCGCGGCACGGACAGGTCCTCGTCCACGTCGGCCATGTGGCGGTAGCGGGCGAGCCACGCCAGGACCTCCCGCCAAGCCGCGGCGGCCGGGCCGCCCCGGGCCAGCTCCCCCAGGTCCGCGGCAAGCTCCGCGGGCGACCGCTCGCGCAAAGCCGCCTGGAAGCCAGGGACGCCCTCCAAGCGGCAGGCGAGGTCCCACAGGTCGTGGAGTGGCCGGGCGGTGGCCATACCGTCCAGGCCCGTGAGCAGGCGTGCCTCGGAGGGCCGCAGTTCTTCAGGCACCTTCCGCTCCAGGGCAGCCAGCGTCCGGTGGAAGTCCTCCTGTGCCTGGGTGGAGAGGAGGGACACGAGGAGCGCCCAACGGTTGGTGCGGGAGTGCAGGTCCAGACCCCAGGTGACCCGCGCGGCCAGGGCGTCGTCGTCCAGCGCCTCCGGGTCGACGAGGTCCCAGGCGGGCTCCTCGGCGTCGAACCAGGCCAGGAAGGTGCGGGCCTCCTCGGGGACCCGGCGGTACTGCCGCCCGAGGGCGAGCAGCACCGGGACCGCCTGCAGCACCGTCGCCAGCGTCCACGGAATCACCCGGCCGTCCCCCTCGTAGAGGGGCTCGATACCCACCGTCCGGTCGAAGGAGCGTTCGCAGAAGCCGGGGATGCGGGCGGCCACCCGTTTGGTCGCCCCGACGTTCCAGTAGGCGTGACCGAAGAACGTCCTGGCCCAGACCGTACCCGCGTCTTCGGGGCGCCAGAGACCCAGGCGCCTGAACAGCTCTTCCTGGGCCCGGGCGAAGTCGTGGTGGAGCGAGAGCGACTGCCCGAGCGTCGAGGCGAACCCCGGCATCACCTCGCGGAAGTTGGCCGAGGTCCACTCGCCGGTGTCGGCGGCGAAGGACCAGGCGGTGATGGGGCGAGCCTGAAAGACGTGCACCAGGCCGTCCACCACACCGAACTCGATGTCCTGTGGCCGCCCGAAGACCTCCTGCACCCTCCGGCCGGTCTCGGCCAGAACGGCGAGGACGTGCTCTTCGACCACGGGCCCTCGGCCTCCCGACGCCGGCCGGGCCGACCGCACCTCCCCGTCCCAGAACCCGAGGACGTACCGCTCCGGGCTCAGCTTGCCAGAGACGACGCCCCCGCCCGGACCAGGAGCGACCTCGACTAGCATCTCCTCTTCGCGCCCGGTGAGGGGGTTCATCGTGAAGAGGACCCCGCTCGCCTCGCAGGGAAGGGCCTTCTGGATGAGCACACCCATGGCCGGGGCGACGTCCCCGTCCGATCCTCCACCCGACCAGTAGGCCTGGGCCCGCTCGCCCCAGAGAGAGGCCCAGCAGACGCGGACCGCCCGGAGGACTTCCTTCTCGCCCCGGACGCCGCAGACGCTCGTGAGGACCCCGGCCGCCGAGCGGTCGGCCCCGTCCTCGCGTGCGGCCGAAGACCGGACGACCAACGGACCCTCCGGGTGAAGGCCCCGCCTCCGGAGGGTCTCTAGGATGGTCCTGGCGAGGGCTTCGGGGATGGGGGTGGCGACCACCGCCTCCCGGAGCTCGGCCGCGTCCCGGGCTGCGCCGTCGAGCCCCGCTGCCTCCAGGTGCTCCCGGAGGGCCTCGGCCAGGACGACCACCGCGTCGGGGACCCGGACCCCCGCCCGCCGGAGCTCGGCGAGGCGGCAGGCCTTGCCTCCCGCCGACGAGAGGTCGGCCGGGCCGAGCTCATCCAGGGCCACCACCAGGCGCTCCCGCTCAGGCCCGGGAACACCCTTGCGCATCACCGACACTCCCACCACCCCTCAAGGCACCGGCGGCGTGAACCCGGCCTCCAGCAGCGTCCGCATGAACTCGAGGGCCTGGTCCATGGCCGCGACAATCTCATCCACCTCGCCGGGCGAGACGATGAGCGGCGGCATGATTTGCATCGCCCGCGGCCGGAACTCGGAGAACACGGCTATCACCCCAAGCTGGCCCAGGGCGTAGGTCATGAGTGGGCCGAGCTCGTCCCGCTGGAGCTCGAAGGCGAGCATCAGGCCGCGACCGCGCCAGCCGGAAGCGAGGTCGGGGTGCTTAGCGCACAGCCGGTCGAAGCCGGACCCGAGCCGCTTACCCATGGCCCGGACGTGCTCCAGGAACCCGGGGGAGGTGGTCTCCTCGAGCGCCGCCAGCGCGGCGACGCAGCCGAGGTCCGACCCGGCGAAAGAGCTGAGGTGCGAGAACGGGTGCGCCCGGAAGAAGGCGTCCAGGTGCGGCCTGAAGCACACCGCCGACATGGGGTAGACCGCCCCGCCCAGTCCCTTGCCGAGGACGAGGATGTCCGGGACCACCCCCCACTCCTCGCAGGCCCAGAGGCGCCCGGTCCGGCCGAGACCCGCTTGGACCTCGTCGAGGATGAGGACGGCCCCGACCCGGTCGCACACCTCCCGCACCCGCGGGAGGTAGTCCGGAGGCGGGACGATGATCCCCGCCGTGGCCTGGATGGTCTCGAGGAGCACGCAGGCCGTCTCCGGCCCCACCGCCCGCTCGAGTGCCTCGGCGTCCCCGAAGGGGACCTTGGTGAAACCCGGGGCGAGCGGCTCGAAGTGCCGACGGAAGTGCGGGTCCCCGGCGGCCAGCGCGAGGCCGGTGTGGCCGTGGTAACCCTTCTCGGCGGAGACGACCCCTGGCCGCCCCGTGTACCCACGGGCGAGCTTGATGGCCAGGTCGACAGCCTCCCCGCCGCTCGGCACGAAGAAGCTGAGGCGGATGTCCCCCGGGGTGAGCTCGGCCAAGCGGCGGGCGAGGATGGCCCGCTGCTCGCTCATGAGCATGTGGTCCCCTACGTCCAGCTCCTCGAGGGCCTGCCGGAGGGCCTCGACCACCCTGGGCGGCCGGTGCCCGAGGTTGAAGACCCCGCCGGACGAACGGCAGTTGATGTACCTGCGCCCGGCCAGGTCCCAGACGTAGACTCCCTCGCGCCGACCCGGGACCGACTCGAAGCCGAGCCGGCGGTAGACCTCCACCTTCCCCGGCGAGACGTACTCCTCGAAATCCCTTACCGCGGCGGCTTGGGACAGCCGCCCGACGAAGCCCGCCACCATCACGGTCCCACCCTCCCCGCGCCCCGGTTCTGCCCGTCTAAGACCTGCTCCTTCGGACCAGCCGGAAGAGTTGCTCATAGGAGCAAGGCCAGGTGGCCGCTCCCACATTCTCCCAGGGTGGCCACATCACATCCGGCCTCGTCGCCTCCGGGGCGGACCGAGCACGGGCGGAGCAACGGCCGTCGGGGGCATCCGACACCGGCTCCGGCTGGAGGAACATGCGGATACCGGTCAAAGGTTATCCTCCGCACGCAGGACGGGGCTTCGTCACCGTGGACAGGCGGGAGGTGGGTCGCCGTGGAGTTCCTCTGGGGCACGGCTGTGGCCGGGCACCAGGTCGAAGGGGACAACGTGGCGAGCGACTGGTGGGACTACGAGGAGAGGGGGCTTCTCCCCGAGAAGTCCGGGAAGGCCTGCGACTTCTGGAACCGCTGGCGTCAGGACCTCGACCTCATCGCCTCGCTGGGCAGCAGCGCCTTCCGCCTCTCGGTGGAATGGGCGCGGCTCGAGCCCGAGCCCGGGCGCCTGGACGAGGGTGCCCTCGGGCGCTACCTCGAGATCCTGGATGGTCTCAGGGCCCGAGGCGTCGAACCGGTCGTCACCCTCCACCACTTCGTGAACCCTCTGTGGTTCGCCCGCAAAGGGGGCTTCGAGGAGAGGGCGAACGTGGCCGACTTCCTGGGTCACGTGGAGAAGGTCCTTCCGGCCCTGGCCCCTCGGGTACGGTGGTGGGTGACCGTGAACGAACCCATGGTCTACGCCTACTTCGGGTACGCCCGCGGCTACTGGCCCCCGTTCAAGAAGGACCTGGGCCTCGCCCTGCGCGTCCTAGGCAACCTCCTGGAAGCACACGCCGGCGCCTACCGTCTCATCCACCGCTCGAGGCCGGACGCCATGGTGTCCATCGCCAAGCACATGCGCGTGTTCGAGCCGGCCCGCCCCGGCCATCCCGGTGACCGCCTGGCCGCCTCGCTGCAGGACCTCCTTTCCAACCGCGCCGTCCTGGAGGCGTTCCGCACCGGACGGTTCCTCGGGCGCACGGTGCCGGGGCTCAAGGGGAGCTGGGACTACGTCGGCCTGAACTACTACACCCGGAGCCGGGTCCGCTTCGTCGCGGACCCGGCGCAGGGTTTCGGCGCGGAGGCCCCGCCCGAGGGAGAGACGACCGCCATGGGTTGGGAAGTCTACCCGGAAGGTCTGTACCGCTCCCTGAGGCGCCTCGGTCGCTACGGCCTTCCGGTCGTCGTGACCGAGAACGGCATCGCCACCGAGGACGACGAGCAGCGGGTACGCTATCTCGCGTCTCACCTCGACGCCCTGATGCGGGCCAGGCGCGACGGCGTCGACGTCCGTGGCTACCTTTACTGGAGCCTGATGGACAACTACGAGTGGGCGGAGGGCTTCCGCCCGCGCTTCGGGCTGGTCGAGGTTGACTTCCGGACCCTCGAGCGCCGGCCGCGTCCGAGCGCCCGGGAGTTCGCCCGTCTCAAGGGAGAGGTCCTGCGGGAGCTGCGGGAGGTGTCCACCCAGTGACCGAGCGCACCAGGCTTCCGGAGGCCCGCGAGCCGCACGAGCTCGACGACCCCGCCCGACTCCGGCACCTCGACGTCGGGGACATGCTCGGCTTCACGGCGGGGTACGCCGGGCAGGTCCGACGGGCCTGGCCTCGGGCCCTCGCCTTCGGGCGCGGACTGGAAGCGGGGGCCAGACCGGCGGCGGTCCTCATCCTCGGCACCGGCGGCGGCTCGGCGGCAGCGGCCCACCTCCTCTCCGCCTACCTCTTCGACCGCTGCCCCGTCCCGTTGGTCGTCTACCAGGGTTACGACGTCCCGGCCTTCACCGGGCCCGACACGCTCGTCCTCGCGGTGACGCACTCCGGGAACACCGAGGAGACCCTCACCGCCGCGGCCGAGGCCTTGGGAAGAGGCGCCCGCGTGGTCGCCCTCACCGCTGGCGGGAGGATGGCCGCCTGGGCCGCCTCGAGCGGCCTGGACTGCCTCGCCCTCCCCGGGGGTATGATGCCCAGGGTCATCATGCCGGAGCTCCTGGCCTCGCTCCTGGGCCTCCTCGCGGGGTTGGGACTGGTCGACGAAGCCACCCACGCGGCGGAGGTCGCCGAGGCGGCCTCGGCTCTCGAGGAGGGGGCCCGGAGGTGGGGCCCGACGCAGCCGGCCTCCGTCAACCAAGCCAAGGACCTCGCCGCGGCCGTCCAGGGGTTCGTCCCCCTCATCTACGGCACTCTCCCCTTCACCGTCGCCGTCGCCCGGCGCTGGCAGGGCCAGTTCGCCGAGAACGCCAAGGTCCTCGCCCATGCCAACGCCGTCCCGCAGCTCCACCACGACGAGGTCGCCGGGTGGGACGCCCCTCCGTCATACTTGCGCCGGTTCTACGGCATCCTGCTCTCCGACCGGGAGGACGGCCCGGCCGGCTCCAGGCGGCTCGGCATCTCGGCCCGGCTCCTCGCCCCCCGCCTGGGCGGCCTCACCACCGTCTCCGGTCTCGGCGAGGGCCGCCTAGCCAGGCTCCTCACCCTCGCGCAGCTCGGCGACTACGTCACCGCCTACCTTGCGCTCCTCGGGGGGTCCGACCCCACCCCGGTCCCGGTCATCGCCGAGCTCAAGAGACTCATGGGCCAAGAGGAGAACGGCCAAGAGGACAGAGGCTAAGAGTATAGAGGCCAAGAGGAGACCGACGCCGGGCCCGAGAACTGTGGCCCGAGCCCGTCGCCGCAGCGCTCGGGCCGGCCGGCAGGGAGGGTCCGGCCGCGAGGCTAGCGGCGAGCAAGGAGGCACAACACATGAAGAAGACCTGGGTCCTCGTCCTGCTGGTCCTCATGGCCCTCTTCCTGAACGCCGACAGCCTCGTCCTCTCGCCGAACATCGACGCCATCGAGACGGAGTTCAGCGTCACCGACACCGACATCGGCAACATCTCCATGCTCTTCGCCGTCGTCGGGGCCGTCGTCAGTCTCGCCTGGGGCTACTTCGCCGACCGGGGCTCCCGGAAGTTCCTCTTCGTCCTCAGCATCGTCATCGGGGAGCTCCCCTGCGCCCTCACGGCCCTGGCCACGAGCTACACGCAGTTCTTCTGGCTCCGCGTCCTGACCGGCATCGGCGTCGGGGCCTCCTTCCCCATCGCCTTCTCCCTGGTCGCCGACCTCTTCGACGAGCGGGAGCGTGGCCGCGCCTCGTCCTTCGTCGCCGCCGCCATCGGCTTGGGCACCGTCGTGGGCAGCGTGGTCGGCGGCTACGGCGGCGCCGTCTGGGGCTGGCGCCTCCCGTTCTTCGTGGTCGCGGCCCCGAACTTCGTCCTCGCCCTGCTGTTCTGGCTCACCGTCAAGGAGCCGCAGCGCGGGATGTCCGAGGAGGGCCTCCGGGACCTCGTCGACCAGGGCTACGTCTACCCGCGGACCATCCGTCTCTCCGACTACCGGCGGCTCTTCACCATCAGGACGAACCTCCTCCTGTTCCTCCAGGGCATCGCCGGCTGCGTCCCATGGGGGGCCATCCCCCTCTTCCTCGTCGCTTACCTCCAACGGGTGCGCGGCTTCGACACCGGCTCGGCCACGACAGTCTTCCTCGTCTTCGGCCTCGGCAACATCCTCGGCATCATCGTCGGCGGGCTGGTCGGCGGCGCGCTCTACCGGCGCTCCCCGGCGGCCGTGCCAATCTTCAGCGGCCTGACGACCATCGTCGGGGCCGTCATGGCCGTCCTGGTCTTCGAGGCACCCTGGGCCCAGGGTTACTGGGTGATGGTCATCCTCGGGCTGGCCACCGCGCTCGTGGCCTCCCTGACCGGGCCCAACGTGAAGATGATGCTGATGAACGTGAACGTGCCGGAGAACCGGGCGGCCATCTTCTCCGTCTTCAACCTCACCGACTCGGTGGGGACCGGCATCGGCCGCTCCATCGGCGGGTGGCTCTCCAGCCTGTACACCATCGGGCCGGCTATGACCGTCTCGAGCCTCTTCTGGATACCGTGCGGGCTCCTTCTCCTCCTGGTAGCCCTCTGCTTCCCGCGCGACGCCGAGAACCTGCGGGCGGACATGAGGGCCCTGGCCGATGAGCTGGCCCGGCGCGGCCGGACGAAGGAAGAGGTCGCCTGAGGGGGTGGGGTCGCGTGAGACTGGGGAAGGTCCGCCTGGAGTACCTCGCCCCCGGGGGAGGGCGGCGCGTCCTCGAAGGCCCACCGCCCCTCCGCGACCCGTGGGTCGCGCTCGACCCCCTCGAGCCGGAGGGTGTGGCCGGGACACCGGGGTCGCCGGAGGAAGCCGACCTGCGGGTCGCCGCGGCGGAGAAGGGCGTGCGGCTCCTGAGGCTCGTGGCCGAGCTCGAGGCGGTGGACCTCAGGGAGAAGTTCCTGGCCAAGGGGCTGGGGTCCTGGTCCGAGACCAGGCTCCTCGGGCCGGACGACGTCCTGCCGGGCCTGCGCCTCGCCTGGTTCTTGGCTCCGTACGGGGACTACCCGTGGGTCCGCTACTCCGCGAGGCCCGGCGTCTTCCACTCCCACTGGCTCACCTACACCGCGGACCGGACCGGGTTCACCTTCCTGGGCTCCCTGAACGACCACACCGCCTACACGGTCTTCCGGGTGGACCTGCGCCGCCGTCGTCTGTGGGCGGAGGTCGACGTCGAGGGCCTCGAGCCTTCCCCGGGCGATGTGCTCCTGCGCGTCTTCCACGCTGAGTCGGACGGCGGGCTCCTGCCCCTCGTGCGGGCGTACGCGGCCCGCCTTGGAGAAGTCCTGGCCAGGGAGGAGGGGCTCCCCCGACCGCTGGTCCCGGCTCCCGACCACCGCCCCGCGGGGTGGAACTCCTGGTACAACTACTACCGTAACGTCTCGGAGGACGCCGTCCGCGCCGAGCTCGACGCCCTGCGCGGCCTCTCCCTGGACTACGTCCAGGTGGACGACGGCTGGCAGAAGGAGATAGGCGACTGGCTCGAGCCCGGACCCCGCTTCCGGGACCTCGGACGGCTGGCCGCGGCCATCCGCGAGGCCGGCTTTGTCCCGGGCCTGTGGGTGGCCCCGCTCGTCGCCACCCCGAAGTCGTCCGTGTCCGGACGCGGTTGGGTCAAGCCCTGGCGGGCGGGGTGGAACGCCTCCTGGGGGACCTCCTTCCGTCCTCTCGACCTCGACCGCCCGGAGGCCCGCGACTACGTCCGCCGGGTGGGCGAGACCCTGAGCCGGTGGGGGTACGGCCTCGTCAAGGCCGACTTCCTCTACGCGGCCGCGGTCCGGCCCTGGGGCGGACGGACACGCGCCACCCGCATGCGCCAGGCCATGCGCCTCCTCCGCGAGGCCCTGCCCGGGAGGCTCCTCGCCTGCGGCGTCCCCTTGGCCTCGGCCGTAGGGTGCTGCGACTACGCCCGCCTCGGGGGCGACACGACCCCTTACTGGGAGTTCCGTCTCCTCCGCTTCTGCCGCTACCGCGAGCGCCCCTCGACCGTCGCCGCCCTCAGGACGGTCCTCGGCCGCTGGTTCATGGACGGGACGCTCTTCGTCCTGGACCCGGATGTCTTCATCCTCGGCCCCGGCTCCCTGTCCCCGGCGGAGCGGCGGACCCTCTACGACGTGACCACGACCGTCGGGGGCCTCGTGTCGTTCTCCGACTCCCTCGCCCGCCTGGACCCGGAGAGCCTGGAGCTCGTGCACCGGACCTTCCCCCTGCCGTCCCGCCGCCTCCTCGACGTCGTCGAGGAGGAGCGCGACCTCTTCCGGATGACGGTGGAATGGGAGGCCCGAGCCGAGGCGGACACCGCGCGAGGGACGACCCGTATCCTCAGCGTGAACCTCGGGGACGAACCCCGGTCCGGACTCGGTCCGCACTCCTCGGCGTGGGAGGCGGTGCCGTGAGCGGACCCCAGGTCTTCCCGGGACTCCTCGGCCGGCCGCCGTCCCTGACGGCCCTCGCCGTCGCCCTTGCGCTCGGGGCTTTGGAATGGGTCGGTGTGTGGGCCCTGGTGCACCGGGGACGGGAACGGCCCCGCCCTACCCTCACCGGCCCCGAAGTCGCCGGCGTGACCCTGGCCTTCGTCCTCTCGGGCATCCTCACCGCCGCGGCGGTGGACCTGGTCCAGGCGCCCCTCCAGCTCGCCGTCAACCGCTGGATGGTGGCCCACCTGGCCACGGCCGACCCTCTCATCCTGACCTTCCCGGCCGTACTGCTCTCGGGGCTCGTGCAAGAGCCGACCAAGCTGGCGGCGGCCTTGATAGGTGCGGCGGTCGCCCGCCGCCGTCCCGGGCCCGCCGACCCGGCGACGGTGTTGCTCTACGGCGGAGCGGCGGGACTGGGCTTCGGCGTCGCGGAAGCGGCCTGGGTCCTGACCATCGTCTTCGAGGCCGTGCCTTCCCTCGGGGCAGGGGCCATAGCCTGGCCGCTGGTGGAGCGCGTCTCGGCCACCCTCTTCCACCTTGCCGCCACCGGCCTGACCTTCTATCTGGCCACCCTGGGCCTCCGGCAAGGGCTCGCCGGCCTCGCCCTCCTGAGCGTCGCCCACGGCCTCTTGAACTACGGCGCCGTCTCCCTGTCCTTCCTCGTCCCGGGCGCGGGGCTGCTCATCGAGGCGTTCGTGGCCCTTTCCTCTGTCGGCCTGACCCTCGTGCTGGTGGCCGTCATGCGGCGAGAGCCCGCCAAGACACAGGAGGATGACAAACAGTGACAAACCCCGGACTCCGCCGTTCCCGGTGCCGCCGCCCGCTCGGAGCCGTCTGCGCCGTCGCTATCCTAAGTGGGCTCATGTCCGGCATCATGCTCACAGCCCCCGGCTGCGCCCCCAAGGCCGAGTCGCTCCTCCTGAGCGCTCCCTGGAAGCCGGGGGAGCTCAGCCGGCTCGAAGTGAGGAGTGCCACCTCCGGCGCCCCCGTGGCCGACTGGCTCATCGCGGTCAGGGCGACCGCCGACGGGCGAGGGTGGGTCCTCCAGAACACGGTCACGGCCCCGCAAGGCGAGGAGAGTTCCGCCGTCGAGCTGGACGGGACCACCCTGGCCCCGCTCCGGGTGGACTTCACGGCCAAGGGGCAGGTAGAAGCCTCTTACACGGCCCTCTACGGGAAAGGGCGGTGCACGGTCGAGGCCACCGTCGGCGGGAAGAAGCAGTCGGGCCAAGTCCGTCTGCCGTCGGGTCCCTACTTCGACAACGAGCAAGTCGTGGCCACCCTGCGCGCCTTCCCGTTGGCGGAGGGATGGAAGACGACCGTGGCCATCATCGCCAGCCGCAGCGTCCAGAAGGTCCAGGTCGAGGTCAAGGTGTCCGGGACCGAGGAGGTCTCCGTCCCGGCCGGGACCTACCGGTGCTGGGTCGTCGAGTTCCCGCAGCTCAGGCAGAAGGCCTGGGTCGCCGTCGAGCCCCCGCACCAACTGGTCAGGTACGTCAACGAGGCCGCCCTGACCGAGTCCGTCCTCGTCGAGTACAGCGAGGGCTCCCAGCCCTAGGGAGGGCTCCAGCCTGCACACCCGGAAGGACGGCCCACACGCCGGGAAGGGCGGACTTGACACCGGGAAGGACGTCTACATCGGCGTCGACATCGGCGGGACCAAGACCTCCTTCGTCCTGGCCCGGGTCGACCCGCCCCGGCCGCCCGACGCGCGCGAGGCGAGGCTCTACGGGGGTCCGGAGAGCCTCCCGGTCCACAGCGAGCCCACCGACAAGACCGAGCTCGAGCATTCCGTCGCCCGCCAGGTCACTAGGGGCATCCTGCGGCTCCTGCAGGAGTCCGGGACCGACCCGGGCCGCTTGGCCGCCGTCGGCGTCGGTGTCCCGGGGCCCGTGGACCCGGTGCGGGGGATAGGCATCTTCGGACCCAACATCCGCTGGCGGAACGCCCCGCTCGCAGCCATGGTCCGGCAGGGCCTGGCTGCCGCGGACCTGGAGGTCCCCGTCTTCATCGACAACGACGTCCGGGTCGCGGCCAGGGCCGAGTTCTGCTGGGGAGCTGGTAAAGGCTGCTCCGACGGGGCCTACATCACCGTCGGGACCGGAGTGGGGTCGGGCATCGTCCTGGGAGGCCGGCTCTTCTACGGGTCCTCTTTCATCGGCGGGGAAGTGGGGCACATCACCGTGGACCCGGAGGGCCCGGTCTGCGGCTGCGGCAACCGCGGCTGCCTGGAGACCCTCGCCGCCGCCCCGGCCATCGCCCGCATGGCGCGGGCGGTGAGGCCCGAGTGGACCGACGCCCGCGACGTGCATGCCGCCGCGCAGGCCCAGGACCCCGACGCCCTCGCCATCCTCGACCGGGCCGCCTACTACCTCAGCTTCGGCGTGGGGGCGTTCCTGAACATCCTCAACCCCGAGCTGGTCATCATCGGCGGAGGAGTCTCCCGGGCGGGGGAGTACCTCCTGGGCCCGCTCCGCCGCCACCTCCGCGACCGGGCCATGCCCCCCGCCTACGAGCGCTGCCGCGTGGTCCTCGCCCGCTTCACGGACACAGCCGGGGCCCTGGGCGGCATCGCCCTGGCCATCGAGAGAGGACGAGGCGACGCTCCCTGGACGAAGGCGGAGTAAGGCCGGGGTAAGGTAGAGCCTCCGCTCGACGACCTCAGGTCGGACGAGCGGGAGGGGTCCTGGACGGACCCCTCCCGCTGCCGTCGCCTCACCGGCCGCCCAGCGCCGCGTAGGCGTCGACCAGTCCGTAGCCGTAGAACCAGTCGGCTCCCTTCTTGCCGATGTCCTCCGCCGTCGTGAAGAGGACCCGGCGGACCCGGGCGGGGTCGTAATCCGGGTGCGCCGCGGCGACCAGGGCCGCCACCCCCGCCACCTTGGGCGTGGCCATCGAGGTCCCGGCCATCCACGCCCAACCGACGAAGGCCGACCCGTCGGGGTTCACCCGGGCATAGCAGTTCAGGCACATGTCGTACCACCAGCCGGGCTGCGGATAGAGCTTGAAGTCTCCGCCCGGCGCGGCCAGGTCGATGAAACTCGGACCGTAGTTGGAGTACGAGGAGAGCAGGTCGTCCGGGCCGGTTGCCGACACCGTGACCACACCCGCCACCCCACCCGGCACCTCGAGCGAGGCCCCGACGATGGTGTAGCCGAGCGGCCCGTACTCCTCGTTCAGCCGCTCCGTGACCTCGTGCTGGCGCGTGCAGTTCCAGGCGTCGTTGCCCGCGGCCGCGACCACGAGAGCGCCGTGCCGCACCGCGTACTCCACGGCCCGCCGGTAGGCCCAAAGGTCGGGGATGTCGTTGCCGAGCTTGTGAGTGACACCCGTCTCCGGGTCGGTCCACCAGACCTGACCGCGGACGCAGTACCCGCCCAGGCTCATCGAGAGGACCCGACAGCCGTCGTCGACCGCCGCCACCATACCGGCCACGATCCAGGCCGTGTAGCCGCTACCCTCGCGGGTCAGGACCCGGTAGGCCCGGACGCCGAGGTCCGGCCCCACCCCGAGGCAGCGGCCGTTGGCGGCGATGGTCCCGGCGCAGTGGGTGCCGTGACCGTGCCGGTCGAGGTAGTCCGACGGGTCACCCGTCTCGGTGGGGTCGTTGCCGAAGCCCAGGGCCGGGATGAGGTTGCGTCCGCCGAGAAGGTTCCGGGCCAGGTCCGGATGCGGGTAGCATCCGGTGTCCAGGACGCCGACCACCACGTCGTGACTCCCGGTCCCCAGACCGAAACTGGCGCCGTTCCGGGTCACCCGCTTGATGTCCCACTGGTAGCGGTTGTAGAGGTCGGCCGGACCGACGATGCCCTCCGTCTCGGCCACCTCGACCGCGGGAAGGTCGAGACTCAGGGCCACGGAGGGTCCGGCCGTCAGGACCCCCGGCGAGGCCAGGACGCGTCCGACGAACCCCCCGGGAGCCTTGGCCTGGACCATACCCACCTCCGGGACAGCCAGCACAACCTCACCGCCGGCCGCGGCGATGACCTCGGCCGCGTCGGCCGGCAGCTCCGGACCGGTGAAGACGACTGTGTACAGCCGCTCGGGACCGGCCTCAGCGCCGCCGGCCGCGACGGGGACGCACCAGGTGAGCACGACGGCCAGGACGACCAGGAGGACCCCGAGCCTGTTACCGAACCGCCTCATGCTTCCACCCTCCATAAAGTCTCGTTCCGCCCCTCGGACCGGCGACGCCGCCAGCCCTCGGTGCGCCACGACCTGTCGGCCACCCCGACCGCCTCCGAGCCCCGCGGCCCGGTCGGCGGCACCGCGTCCACCACCCCCTAGGGCGGCCGGGGTGCCATTCTTCACCGAGTATGCCAAGTCCTTCCAGGATACGCGGCCTCCGCCGGCGTGCGCAGGAACCAAGGTCTCCAAGCGAGGCGGGGGCCACGGGGGTCCGGACGGCCACGTCCTCCGTCCGATACCGCGGCAACCAGGGGAGCGACGGGAATCCTGGCCGTCTACAGCCGATGATGGTCGAAGGTACCGTCTGGTGCGGGCTCGAAGACGGTCGCCGCCTCCACGGCGTCGAGGTTGATGGGCCCGTAGACGTGGGGGAACAGCTCCGGGCCGCCTTCCAAGTTCTCGTAGACGACCGGCGCGACGAGTTTCCCGGTGGCTATGCGGAGGAGGACCAGCCCCGGTGTCCCCCGGAAGAGGTGGTTCGCGACCCGGACCACCTGGTCGGCGGTGGAGCAGTGGATGAAGCCCTGCTGCGCCAGGGAGGGAGCCTCGTAGCGCCCCAGGCGCAGGGCTCTCTCCCATCCGCTGCGCGAGGTGATGTGGAAGATGTACACGGCAGCTAGCCCCTCACGAACGCGTTACCCCTCTTCTCCTCGCCCACGGTGGTGCCCGGCCCGTGGCCGGGCAGGACGAGGGTGCGGTCGGGCAAGGCGTAGACGACCTCGCGGATGGAGCGCTCCAGGATGGTCCAGTCGCCGCCGGGGAAGTCGGTCCGGCCGACCGAGCCCGCGAAGAGGGTGTCCCCGGAGAAGCAGATGGAGGGAGCGTCGGGCTCCCGCTCGATGACCAGGCACACTCCGCCCGGGGTGTGCCCGGGGGTGTGGCGGACGAGGAGGCTCAGCCGCCCGAAGGTGACGCGGTCGCCGTCGGCGAGCTCGCGGTCCGGCTTGACCCGGGTCGCCCCCCAGCCCGGGATGAGGGCGGCCAGGCTCAGGAAGGGGCTAGCGAGGAGCCGCGCGTCCTCGCGGTGGACCATGACCGGGGCTCCGGTGGCCTCGCGGACCGCCCCCGCCGCCCCGACGTGGTCGATGTGCCCGTGGGTGGTCACGATGGCCACGACCCGGCTCCCGGCCTCCCGGACCATCCCGAGGATGGCCGGAGGCTCGGCACCGGGGTCGATGACGACCGCTTCCCGGGTCTCCGGGCAGACCACCACGTAGCAGTTGGCCTGGAAAGGGCCGACCTCGCGCTGGAGTATCTGCGGCTCGAGTATCTGCGGCTCGGGCGCCCTCGGCTCCCCGGTTCCTTCCGTCACGGTCGTGACCCCCCTACAAGACCAGGCGCGCCAAGCCGGCCGCCAGGAGCACGATGGCCGGCACGGCCTCGAAATTGAGGTGCGTCCGGAAGGTGTCCCACGTAAGGTCGTTGATGCCCTCGTCCCGGTAGGTCCCGGCCAGGATGCGCCGCCAGTTGTCCCGCACGAGCGGCAGGACCGACAGCACGGTCGGGACCCCGACCCACCACGGCAACCCGACGAGGACGGCCGCGCCCATGGACACCAAACCGAGGCTGATGTTCACGAGATAGACTCTGGCGGCGACATCCTTCCCGAACCTGACCACGAAGGTGCGCTTCCCCGACCTCGCGTCGCTCGGCGCGTCGGCGAACTCGTTGATGAGGATTACGTTGAGGATGCTGAAAGCCATCGCTGCCGCCACCGGCCACAGGGCACGGCCGAAGGACCCCGCCTGGAGGTAGTAGCCGGTCACCACCGTCAGGGCCCCTCCGCAGACCGCCACCACCAACTCGCCGAGCCCCCGGTAGACCAGCCGCAGCGGCCAGCCTGTGTAGAACCAGCCCACCAGGGCCCCGAAAAGCCCTAGGGGGATGGTCCACGGGCCGGTGTGGAAGACAAAGGGCAACGTGAGCCCGAGCGGCAGCGCCAGGAACAGCACGCCCAGGGCAAAGTAGAGAGCGTTGCGCCTCTTGGTTATCTTGCCTTCCACGAGGACCCGGATGCCGCCGGAGTACACGCTGAACTCCTGGTTCTGGAGGTCCGTCTCGAAGTCGTAGTAGGTGTTGCCCGCGTTCACCGCCCCGGCGATGAGGAAGACCACCGCCGCCCCGACGAGCAGGACGGGAAGGTCGAGCCGCCCGGTCTCCCACCAGGCGAGGAGGCTCCCGAGGAGGAAGGGCAGGATAGCCGCGATCAGGATGAACCTGGCGACGAGTATCTCGTAGTAGGCCTGGAAGGAGTCGGGGGTCAGGCGGTCCACCCTGGCCTTGCGGGCCTTCATGGCTTCGATCTGGCTGATACGGTAGGCTTCCTTGTAGCTCGGCACCTTGGAACCTCTCTCCGGGACCGTACCTTCAGACGACGTTGAACAGTCTCAACCCGGCCAGGATGCTCGCCGGCTTGCCCATGTAGATCGCCTGGGCCTCGGCCATAACCCCGTAGCCGCACCTCTCGCAGGCCTGCGGGCAGACCAGGCTGGCCCCGCACCCCTCGACCAGGGCGCCGTTCGGGTGGCCCAGGAGCACAAGCCAGTGGGTCCTGTTCCAACGCGGGCGGAGCATGAGCCGGAGCGCCCCGGGGGAATTCAGGATGGGGTAGCCGCGGCGTTTGAGGGCGATGATGCGCTCCACGGCCCGGGCCCGCTCGGCGAAGTCCAGGGAATGCTCCTCGACCCCCGGATAGGGGATCTGGAAGTTGAACGAGATGCCTTTGAACCGCGGCATCCGTTCGACGATGCAGCGGACGTTGTCCTCGATGTCGTCGACGTTGAGCTTGGAGAGGGTCACGTTGGCGTACAGGTTCGGGTTCAAGCTCTCGGCGACGTTCCGCACCATGAGCTCGTAGCTGCCCTCGCCGCGGACACGCTCGTGGTACTCCGGCGAGCCGTCCACGCTCACCCAGACCAGGTCGCAGCGGTTGGTTATCGGCAACGTCGCGTTCGTCACGCAGGCGACACGGTAAAAACGCTTCTTCGCGTCGTCGACGAGCCAGTCGAAGTCCTTGTCGCCGTCGCGCCAGAGGGCGGGCTCACCGCCCTGCATGAACAGAATGCGGACACCGGCCCGGAGATAGCGGTCCTGGATCTCGTGGATCTTGGCGAGGGGAAGGTGTTCGCGCTCGAAAAGCGGAGTCGAGTAAGGGCAGTGCTTGCAGGTCAAGTTGCAGTGAGACGTTATGTTGATGCCCCCGACGAGTGGCCTGCGCGCCCCGAGGATGCGCGTATGTAAGAAGAAGCCGGCGTAGTGAGCTAGCTCTGCCGCCCGGAAACCCATCGACCGCACCTCCGCACCCGACTTGGCACCATCCGCACCCGACTTGGCGCCCGCACCGGCTTGGCAACATCCGCGCTGGTCTAGGCAACATCCGCGCTGGACTTGGCACCATCCCCGCTATTCTAGCACGACCCCACGCCCGGGGCACCGTGGCCGAGGCTACAAGTCGCCGGCGCGGCGACACTCAGAACGACTTGCGGGAGTCCAGGAGGATGGTCACCGGGCCGTCGTTGACGAGCTCCACGGCCATCATGGCCTGGAACTCGCCGGTGGCCACGCGCAGCCCGTAGCCGGCGAGGGCCCGCACGTACTCCCGGTACAGGCGGTCGGCTTCCTCCGGCGGCGCGGCCTCGGTGTAACTGGGCCGCCGCCCCTTCCGGCAGTCGCCGTAGAGGGTGAACTGCGAGACGACCAGCACCTCGCCCGGTCCGCCGTCCCGCTCGAGGACGGACAGGTTCATCTTCCCGTCGGGGTCGGGGAAAACCCGGAGGTGCGCGGTCTTCTCGGCCATGTAGGCAGCGTCGGCCCCCGTGTCCCCCTGCCCTACCCCGAGCAGGACGACAAGCCCGGGACCTATCTCGCCGGTGACCCGGTCGCCCACGGTCACCCTGGCTCTCGAACAGCGTTGCACGACGGCGCGCAAGTCGGCACCTCCTGTCTGGGCCGCTAGCCCCGCCCGGGCAGACCCCCGGCCCGGGTCACGCTGTAGACGTCGCGGATCCTCGAGATACGGTCCTGGAGGTGCCTGAGCTGCTCCAGGCTCGAGACCTCGAGGCCCAGGTCGATGGTCGCGGTCTTGCCGTTCGAGGCCCGGGCGTTGACGTAGCTCATGTTCGTGCGCGTCTCGGCGACGATGTTCACCACGTCACTGAGTAGGCCGGGACGGTCGAACGCGTTGATGACCAGCGAGGTCGAGAAGGTCTTCGGGCCTTGCTGTTCCCAGGCCACCTCGACGAGGCGCTCGGACTCCCCGGCCAGGTGCCGGATGTTGGGGCAGTCCACCCGGTGCACCGACACCCCGCGCCCCCGGGTGATGTAACCGATGATGGGGTCGCCGGGCAGGGGGTTGCAGCAGTGCGAGAACCGGATGAGGACGTTGTCCACACCGCGGACCCGGACGCCCTCGCCTCCGGTCTTATCCCCGGCCCTCGAGGGCGGCGGGCGCAGCTCCGTCCGCAGCTTCTCGAGGTCTACCTCCACCAGGGTGGCCCGGCGACGCTCGCGCCCGAGCTCCTCCTCGAGCTTCTGCACCACGTACTGCACGCTGATGCCACCGTACCCGATAGCCGCGTACAGCTCGTCCACCGAGGCGAGGCTGAAGCGCTGCGCCACCGCCTGGAGCCAGTCCTCCCGCAGGACCTCCTCCTTCTCCAGCCCGCGGCGGCGTATCTCCTTCTCGACAAGTTCACGCCCGCGGCTGATGTGCTCCTCACGGCGCTCCCGCTTGAACCACTGCCGGATCTTCTGTTTGGCCGTGGTCGTCTTGGCGATGGTCAGCCAGTCCCAGTGCGGGCCGCCGATCTGCTTCGAGGTGATAATCTCCACGATGTCCCCGTTCTGCAGCACATGGTCGAGCGGGACGAGCTTACCGTTTACTTTGGCGCCGACGCAGCGGTGACCGACGTCGGTGTGGACCCGGTAGGCGAAGTCGATGGGCGTGGCCCCGGCCGGGAGGTCGATGAGGTCGCCCTTGGGGGTGAAGACGAAGACCTCGTCGGAGAAGAGGTCGACCTTCAGGCTCTCCATGAACTCCCGGGCGTCCGGCAGGTCGCGCTGCCACTCCATGATCTGCCTGAGCCAGGACAGTTTCTTCTCGAAGCCCGGGTCCCCGGGCCGACCCTCCTTGTACCGCCAGTGCGCGGCGATACCGTACTCCGCGGTCTGGTGCATCTCCCAGGTCCGGATCTGTATCTCGAACGGCTCGCCGCCCGGCGAGAGCACGGTGGTGTGGAGGGACTGGTACATGTTCGGCTTGGGGACGGCGATGAAGTCCTTGATGCGTCCGGGGATGGGTTTCCACAACGAATGTACGATGCCCAGGACGGCGTAGCACTCCCTGACGGTGTCCACGATGACGCGGATGGCGATGAGGTCGTAGATGTCGGCGAAGTCGCGGCCCTGGACGTACATCTTGCGGTAGATGCTGTAGAAGTGCTTGGCCCGCCCCGAGATGTCCGCCCGGATGCCCGCCTCGGCCAGCCTCTCCTGGAGCTGGGCGATGATGCCCCCAGTGAACTCCTCCCGTTCGGCCCGACGGCGCGAGACGAGGGCCACGAGCTCCCGGTACCGCTCGGGCTCCAGATACCGGAGGGCCAAGTCCTCGAGCTCCATCTTGAGGCGGTAGACGCCGAGACGGTGGGCCAGGGGGGCGAAGACATCCAGCGTCTCCTGCGCCGTGGTCTTCTGCCGGTCCGGGGGCAAGAAGCCCAGGGTCCTCATGTTGTGCAGGCGGTCGGCCAGCCGGATGAGCAGGACCCGGATGTCCCTGGACATCGCCAGGAACATCTTGCGCAGGTTCTCGACTTGCTCCTCCTGCATTGAGCGGTACTCGATGCGGGTGAGCTTGGTCACGCCGTCCACGAGCTGCGTTATCTCGGGCCCGAACTCACGTTCCAGGTCGGTGAGGGTCACCCCGGTGTCCTCGACAACGTCGTGCAGGAGCCCGGCCGAGACGGTGACCACGTCCAGCTCGAGGTCGGCCAGGATTCCCGCGACGGCCAGCGGGTGGGTGATGTAGGGGTCGCCGGACAGGCGCCTCTGGCCCCCGTGGGCCCTGGCCGCGAAGTCGAAAGCCCTCTCGACCAGGGCCACGTCGGCCCCGGGGGCGTAAGCCACTATGCGCTGCCTCAAATCCTCAATCCCGTTCAACGCCGCACCTGCTCAAGGACCGCCTAGGACCACCCGTCCGGCGGGACTGCCTCGCCGGTCCCACACCATCCTAGTACTGGATGAGCGAGACGACCGGATACCTGGAGAGCTTCTCCCTCCCCGCAAGATAGGTGAGCTCGATGAGAAGGGCGGCTCCCACGACCGTCCCGCCAATCTGCTCGACGAGGTCGATGGTCGCGGCCAGGGTCCCGCCCGTGGCGAGGACGTCGTCGACCACCAGGACCCGTGCTCCTGGCCTGACGGCGTCGCGGTGGATCTCCAGCACGTCGGCCCCGTACTCCAGCAGGTACTCGCCGCGCACCGTCTCCCACGGGAGCTTACCGCGCTTCCGGACGGGCACGCAGCCGGCCCCGAGCGCGTAGGCGAGCGCCGAGCCGATGATGAAGCCGCGCGCCTCCGGTGCCACGACCACCTCCGGCCTGAACGGGCGGCACAACTCGGCGAGCTGACTTATAGCCGAGTGCCAAGCCGAGCCGTCACGGAGAAGGGTGGTTATGTCCTTGAAGCTGATACCGGGTTTGGGCCAGTCCGGAATCTCGCGGATCATGGCCTTCAGGTCCTGGGCCGAAAGCACGACGACCCCTCCACTCTACCGTAGCGTATTCTTCACGAGCCGAGCACCAGCTAGACCGCGGCTTCCCTCACGTCTACCAGATTGAGCCGAAGCCGGCGGCGCCCTTGCCACTCGTCGAGCTCGGGCCGGAAGGCAAGGTCCCAGGCTCGTCCCCCCAGTCTCGGCGCGAGGTCCCCCCGGCCGAACCCGACGACCTCGATGGCCACGCCCCCGCACCGCGCCAGAGCACGGAGGTGACGCCCACCTTCGCCCATCCTCCTGACCGACGCGAAGGTCACCGGCCCCACGGCGAACAGGGGCTCCGGGTTACCCGGACCGTGTGGCCCGATGAGCTCCAGTTCGCCGAGGAGCCGCAAGACCTCGTCGGGGGCGAGCTCCCTCGGCTCGACGCAAGCGTCTATACGCAACTCGTGCACGAGGTCCTCCCGCGTGAGGCGAGCACGCACGAACTCTAGGAAATCCTGCCGGAAAGCGTCGAAGGCCTCCCGCTCGAGCTCGAAGCCGGCCGCCAGCCGGTGGCCGCCGTACCGGCCTAGCCTCCCCGAGCACTCGCGCAGCGCCTCGACGAGGTTGAAAGCCGGGATGCTCCTCCCGCTGCCCCTCCCCGCGGCCCCGTTCATGGCCACGAGGAGCGCCGGCCGGGCGAACATCTCCACGAGGCGGGAAGCCACGATACCGATGACACCCTCGTGCCAGCCCTCGCCGGCCAGCACGATGGCCATTTCCCGGGCCAGGTCCGCCTCGGCGCCCACCCGCCGCAGGGCCTCGGTGAGGATGGCCTCCTCGAGCGCCTGCCGCTCGCGGTTGCTCTGGTCCAGCTCGGTGGCCAGGGCGGCGGCCTCCACGGCGTCCCGGGTGAGGAGGAGACGCACCGCCCTGGCCGCGTCCCCGACCCGCCCGGCGGCGTTGAGCCGCGGACCCAGTTGGAAAGCGAGGTGGTAGGTGCCCACCGGGCGTCCGTGGAGGGCGGCCGCCCGGCAGAGGGCCTCCAGGCCCAGCCGTCGCGGAGGGTTCAGCCTCTCGAGCCCCCGGCTCACCAGGGCCCGGTTCTCCCCGAGCAACGGGACCACGTCCGCCACGGTCCCCAGGGCGACGAGGTCGACGAGTTCCTCGACCAGTGCCACAAGGTCCGGTCGGCCGAGGAAAGGCACGAGCGCCTGAGCGAGCTTATAGGCCACCCCGACCCCGGCGAGGTCGCGGCTGGGGTGACGGCTCCCGGGACGCCGCGGGTTGACGACGGCGTCCGCCGCCGGCAGCTCGGGTCCGGGCTCGTGGTGGTCGGTGATGACCAACCCGAGGCCGAGGCGGCGGGCGAGGGCGGCCTCCGGGAGGGCAGTCACCCCGCAGTCCACCGTCACGACCAGCCCCACCCCGTTGGCCCGGAGATGCTCCAGGGCGGCCGCGTTCAGGCCGTAACCCTCCGCCGACCGGTCCGGGATGTACCAGGTGACCTCCGCCCCGGCGGCCTCGAGGACGCTGACCAGGAGGGCCGTGGCGGTCAGGCCGTCGGCGTCGTAGTCGCCGTAGACGGCGACCCTCTCCCGGCCCTGCAGGGCGGCCAGGACCCGCGTCACGGCGCGGTCCATGTCGTCGAGCAGGAACGGGTCGGTGTCGGCCGGCTCCCGGCGGGCAAGGAAAGCGCGGGCCTCGTCCGGGGAGCTCACACCCCGGTTGGCCAGGACGGTGGAGGTCAGGCGGGAGAGACCCAACTCCGAGGACAGGTGGGCGACGACCTCAGGGGACGGCTCGAGGACCCGCCAGCGTCTAGGACCGGCGGTCACCCTCACCGCCCGCGGTCCCTCCCTTCCCCAGGGCGCCCGGCTCGGAAGTGCCGGCCGGGGTCCCGGCCCGACGGGCCGCCGAGCGACGGGCCTCCTCCAGCTCCGTCCTGACGTTCCCGAGCTCCAGCCTCAAAGCCCCGAGCTGGCGTTCCCTGTCGGCGAGGGTGGCCTTGGCCTTCTCCAGTTCCGCTCTGGCTGCGGCAAGGTCCCTCTCGGCACGGGTCAGGCGGCCGGCCGTGTCGTGCATCTTCAGCCTGAGGCCCAACTGCCTGCCGGCAAGGACCAGGAAGACCAGGAGAGCCCCGGCGGCCAGGGTGACCAGGACGACGCCGGCCAAGGGCCAGGTGAAGCGCCAAGCCAGGAAGTTCACCGCCACCAGGTGGGCGTTCTGGCTGGCGAAGACGGCCACCACCGCCAGAACGACAAGAGCGGCAGCTACAAGCAGCACCGGAACTCACCCCTCGCCTAGCCCTTCGTCCTCCTGCCCTGGAAATCCTCCTCCTAGAGCCTGAGCCGGCGACGTTCGGAGTGGGCGATCTCGCTGAGGAGGGTCTGGTCGAGCTCCTCCAGGACGTGCAGGGTCCCGCGGCCCGCCGCCGCCAGTTCCCGCAAGAAGTCGAGGTTGGGCTCGAGGCCTACACAGCTCAGCCGGACGCGGTCCTTGGCGAGGAGCCGTGCCGCGGCCAGGGCGTCGGCGATGGGGTTCAGCGTCCACCTGGGCACGGTCGGGATGCCGTCGGTGATCAACAGCAGGAGCGGGTCCCGGGCCCGCTCGGTCTTGATGTACGAGGCAGCCTGGACCAGACCCTCGGCGAGGGGGGTGAGCCCCAGGGGTCGGATGCGGGCCAGACCGCGCTGCACGGCATCGAAATTCCGGGTGAAGGGGACGTAGAGCCCGGCCTCACGCTCCTGGAAGACGACCACCGCGACGCGGTCCCGCGTCGACAGGAGCAGGTGCTGCGCCAGGTACTTCGCCGCGCGCATCCTCGGCCCGGCCATCGAGGCGCTGGCGTCGATGACCAGGCAGACGTCCAAGGGCCCGAGCCCCCGGCGGCGGTGGACGAGGAGGTCCTCCCGACCGAGGCGCAGCCTCACGGGGCTCTCGCCGGAGCTTTCCCGGAGGGCTCTCGTCACCCCGCGCACGACGGTCTCCGGGACGGCGAGCTCCCCCACCCAGGCCCCGGTCTCGGCCGGGGTCACCCTGCGGTAGGCGACCGGCCCGCGCGCGAGCGGGCGCGCCACTCGTACCGGGACGACGGGCTTCCGGGTCGGTCGTCCGGAGAAGGGAAGCTTGCGGAGGGTCCTCTTGAAGCGGAGCTCGATTTCCCGGCGGTGGCGGGCCAGGAAGTCCCGGAGGAGCCTCCCGGTCGGTGTGAGCCGGTAGACACCGCGCCCGGTCTCGACGAGACCCTCGCCCTCCAGGCGGCTCAGCACCTGGCTCAGGGACACCCGGTTCCGCAGGCGACGGTACAGCTGCGACCAGGTCGGGTCCTCGGCGAGGGACTCCAGGACCTCGGCCAGCTCGTCGAGTCCGCCGATGTCATCCGCCAGGTCCATGACCGCGTGGAGGTACAGCGGGTTGAGACCTGAACCGTCAAGGGTGGGTCGGGACCAGTCGCGCCGGACCTCCCTGAGGAGCGAGTCCGACGGGGACGCGTACTCGCTGAGGTCCAGCCTCTCGCCGGCCCCTTGCCCACTCAGGCAGTTGACCCTCTCCACCCTCCTTATCTCCCGCCCCTGGCGCAGTATCTCCTCCTCCACGGCCATGACCACGTAGGGGATGACGGGAAGCTCACGCGCCGAGAGCTGCATGGCCAGATGGACGTGGGTCAGATGGACGCGGCGCAGGGTCTCGCCCTGGCCGTAGCCGAGGCAGCCCGTGACCCGGCCCCCGCCGGTGGCCGTCTGGACGTCGATGTAGTCGGTTAGGCGGCGGGGACTCAAGGTGACGGAGGAACCCACCGACGCCGGGCCGGCCGCGACGGTAGCGGTGGTCGTGCCGGTGGCAGCCTGCCCCCCGGCCGTCCGGCCGAAGCGGTTCACCGTCTCCACGATAGCTTGGGCCACCCGGCGATGGTCGATGGCGGCCACTTCGTGGAAGACATCCACGTGGACGACCTGACCTGCCTGGCGGCGGTGGTAGAACACCTGCCCCGCATCGGCGTCGACGACGACGTCCACCTCGCCGGGCCGTTGCGAGGTCACGAGGTGCACTTGGCGGGAGACGACGGTACTCTCGCCGAGTCGGTAGCCCTCGCTCCGCTCGAGGTGCCGGGCCATCTCCGCCACCAGGTGGGCGATGGCCGGCCTCTGTCTCACGGCAGGCGCGGCCCCGGCCACTCCGGGACCCGGAGCTCGATCTCCCGGAGGATATCCGCGAGCGGCCTGGCCCGGTGCGGAGGTGCCACCGGGGGTCCGTCGCCCACGGGCGCGACCCCAGCCCCTCGCCGGTCGGACGTGCTCCCGCCCGAGCCGCCCCCGGGCCCGTGACCCTGCTCGGACGTGCCCGCGCCCGCCGTGCCGCTCCTTGCGGAGGCGCCCCCTCTCGCAGCGGCACCGGCGGACCGTGGCCTCAAGCCCAGGCGCGACCAGAACGAGGCAGAGGACGGCGAGCCCGCCCCTCCCGCCTGGGCGGCAGGCGCCTCACCGGCGGTCGGGAGGGATGACGGCCCGTGCACCGGCCGCCCGTCCGGCCCGGCCGGGCAGCCGCCGCCCGGTCCCGGGGTGCCGGCCGCCGCCGGTGCGGCACCACCCAGAGGGCAAGCAGCCCGGTTGACGGCTGGGGTGGACGAATCCAGCTCGGCCCCGTCTACCTCTTGCCGCGGCGCTGCCGCCTCGGTCCGGGTCAAGCCGGCTACCTCCGCCCCCTCCGTCCCGCGGAGTCTCTGGTTCAGATGGTCCATGACCCGGGCGAAGGTCGAGACGTCCAGGCGGTGCTGGAGCGCCCCCGGGGCCACCGCGGCGACGTCAGCCAGCGAGACCACCTCGCGGCCCTCAAGGACGCAGTTCACCCGGGCTCCGTGGTGGATGGCCTCCACCGCCCGCAGGCTCTCCAGGCCGAAGTCAACGTAGAGGGACGCAACGAACTCCTCGAGGTGCGGAGGGAAGACCGCTCGGAGCACCGCCTGGGTCACCTGCTGCCATTCGGCGACGAGGGACGTGGTCGGCCCGGACGCCGGCACGTCCTCCCGACGCCAGGGAGGCGACACGGCCAGGGCCAGTTGCCGCTCCTCGGCGGCCCGCAGGATGTCGCGCACGGTCGCCACCGCGGACGGCCGCTCCATCTCGATGACGAAGTCGAAGCGGTCGGAGAGCTGCTTACGGATGTCCTCGAGCGGCCCCGGCTCCTCGTCGGGGTTCGAGGCGGCCCAGACCGAGACGCAGACCGGTATGTCCACGCAAGGCAGCCCGGTCTCCTCCACCTGGAGCCTGCCCGGTTTGGTGCCCATCACGTCGAGGAGGATGTCGGCGAGCTCCGGGGCTGTATCGGCCAAGCGGTTTATCTCGTCGACGAAGACGATACCCCGGTTGGCCTGCGGTAAGGTCCCCGGGAGGAGGGCCGCCTCCGGATGGAGCGGGTCGGTCAGCCGCGCGAGGTCGATACTACCGGCCACCGTGCCCACCTTCGCGGAGTGCGAGACCTCTCGGAAGGGCATCGGCACCCACTCCGTCCCGAGAGCCTTGAGCTCCTCGGGGCTGAGGCCGCGGTGGTCGGGGCAGTGCGGAGCCCACGGCAGACAGTTGTACAGGCAGCCCTTCACACGCTGGATGCGGGGCAGGCGACGCCTCAAGGACCGGATGATGGTCGTCTTCCCCGTACCCCGGAGGCCTTCGGCGTGGACGTGAAGCGGCACCCCTACCAGTGTGGACAGCACGGAGAGCTCGAGGGCCCGGAAAAGGGCCCGGTTCCCCGGGTGATGGATGGGCTCGGGGTAAGGAAGCACCAGGAAACCTCCCGCCCCGCGGGAGGTTCACGACCTCCCGCCGGGCAGGAGTATTGTCTCCAGAAGAGAGGACCGGAACCCTGGCAGAAATAGCCCGCCCGGGGCCGACCCCGGGCGGGCCAAGCTCACTCTAGAGTCCCGCGGCCGGGCGACAGCCCCCGCGGGCGGCCCGGTCGGCGACAGGCGGCAGCCTACCCGCGGGCGGGCCGGCTCTTCGGCGCCAGGCCTCGGGCGGTTTCGGCTGCCCGGCGCTCCTCGTCGCGCTTGCGCCACCAGAGCCACACCGGCGTCGCCACGCAGATGGTCGAGTACGAGCCGACCAGGATGCCGATCATCAGGGCCAAAGCCAAGTCCTTCGTGGTCGGCCCGCCGAAGAAGTAGACCGCGGCCACCGCCAGGAAGGCCGTCACGTTCGTGTTCACGGACCGGACGAAGGTCTCGTTGATGGACCGGTTGGCCAGGGCCTCGAGGCCCTCCTTGCCGCGGCGCTTCAGGTTGTCCCGGACCCGGTCGAAGACTACGACCGTGTCGTTGATCGAGAAACCGATGACCGTCAGGATGGCGGCGACGAACGGGGCGTTGACGTCGAGCTGGAAGAGAGAGAACACCCCGGCCGTGATAAGCGCGTCATGGACCAGGGCCATCACGCCGGCGGCCGCGAAGCGGTACTCGAAGCGAACCGCGACGTAGACCAGGATGCCGACGCAGGCCAGGAGCGTAGCCCACAGCGAGAAGAGGAGCAGCTTGGTGGTGATGGTCGGGGAGACCCGGTCCCCCGCCAAGACCTTGAACTCGGGCCATCTGGCCTTGAGCAGGTCCAGCATCGCCTGCTCGCGGGCCGTGTCCAGGTACGGCGTCCGCACGACGGCCTGGTCCGCCTGGGCCCGGTCCACCCTGACGACGACCTCGCCCGCAATCCCGGCGTCGGTGATGGCGCTCCGCAGGTCGGCCTCGGCCACGGCCTCGCCGAAAGAGAACACGTAGTCGTTACCGCCCGTGAAGTCGATCCCCCAGTTGAGCCCCCTCACGGCCAGCGACAGGATGCTGACGAGGATGAGCGTCGCCGAGATGAGGAGGAACCACTTCCGCTTGCCGATGAAGTCGATGCGTCCGACCTTGAAGATGCCGAACGCCCGGCGGACCGGCTGAGGCCGCTCGGCCGTCCAAGGGATGTCCGCCGTGCTGTCCTCCCGAGGAGGAGCGGCCGGGCGGCTCGTCTGGGCAGCACGGGCCTTCTCCGGGAGCTCACGGGCATTCTCCCGGGGCTTCACCCCGGTGCCACCGCGCTTGGAGACATCCTGCTTGAACTGCCGCTTCTTCTTACCGCGCCCCACCCAAGCTCGCCTCCTTCTCCCCGAAGAGCACCGATGCCTTGCGTACCAGGCCGGAGTTGATGACCAGCCTGAGGACGTACTGGCTGAAGACCACCGCGGTCAGCATGCTGATGACGATACCGACCGACAGGGTCACGGCGAAGCCTTGGACCGGCTTCACGCCGAAACGCCAGCCGAAGTACCACAGCGCGGCGGCCGCGACCAGGGTGGTCAGGTTGGAGTCCCATATGGTGTTGAGGGCGGCCCGGAAGCCACTGTCCATCGCGGCCCGCAAGGTCCGACCGGCCCGGAGGTGGTCCTTGATCCGTTCGTAGATGAGGACGTTGGCGTCCACGGCCATGCCGACGCCGAGAACCAGGCCGGCGATGCCGGGCAGGGTGAGCGTCGCCCGGATGGCCACCAGCGACGCCAGGGTGAGAAGACCGTAGACGACCAGGGCGAAATCGGCGATGACCCCGGCGCCGCGGTAGAACAACAGCATGAAGGCCATGACCGCCGCGATACCGACCGCCGCAGCTATCTCAGAAAGCCGGATGGACTCGGCGCCGAGGGAGGCCGAGACCTCCCGGACCTCAATGACCTCCAGCTGGAGCGGCAAGGCACCGACGTTGAGGATGGTGGCGAGGCGGTGGGCTTCCTTCAGGCTCTCGTATCCCTCGATGATGGGGTCCTCGATGTTCGGGGCCTGCACGACCGGCGCCGAGACGAGGTCCTGGTCGAGGTAGATGTAGATCTGCCGGCTGGCGGACTGACCGGAGTATATCCGCGTTGTGGCCTCGGCGAAACGCCGCTTGGCGTCGTCGGCCAGTTCGAGATGGATGAACGCTCGGCCGGCCCGGTCGAGCTGCTCCGTGGCCTTCTTGAGGTCGTTGCCGGTGATGATGACGTTGCCTTCCGCGTCCGTGAACTTGAGGTAAGCTATCTTGCAGATGTCCAAGGCTTCGTCGCGGGTCACCGCGGGCAGCTCCACGACGATGCGGTTCTCGGCCGGTACGGTCCGGATGTCGGGCTCCGAGACCCCGAGCCTGTCCACACGCTCACGGATGATCCCCGCCGAGTTCTCGAGGCGCTCTGTGTCGACCGGCGCCTCCGGGGTCGGGACGGCCTGAAGGACGAGGCGCGTGCCTCCCCGCAGGTCAAGGCCCTGCGGCATCATCGCCAAGAGAGGCATCTTGACGGTGAGGAACCACGCGCTCGCGACGACCACCGACATCACCAGGATCAGCTCGAAGACGTACAGTCGCCGGACCCGGAAGACGATACCCAGGATCACTGCCCCGAGCAGGAACGCTATTGCTTCCAGGTAGACAGGGTCCAGACCCAAGGCACCACGACCCCTCTCGGACTGAGACTCCAGGTACTCCAGGGCAAGAAACGACCGCCCCCCGGCACCTACCACCGACTGGCGGCCCGGCCGGACGCGGTCAGCGAGCGCGAGGAGGCGGGATGAGGCGGTCGGCAGCTACGGGGTGATTATAGTCGCACGCGGACAAGCCTGTCAACGAAGCGCACGTTGACAGGCGGAAAGGGCGCCCTTAAGATAGAGCAAGACCGACCGTCGACTTGGGGTCGGGGTGTGGCTCAGCTTGGTTAGAGCGCCTGGTTCGGGACCAGGAGGTCGGCGGTTCAAATCCGCCCACTCCGACCATCTCTTGCCAGGGCCCTCCGGAAGGAGGGCCCTGGTCTCTTTAGACGCTGCCCCCCGGCGCTGCAACGCTGCTTCAGCCCCATCAGCGCAAAATCTTGATGTAGAGCGTCCCGCCGGTCTCCTGGACGAGCCCGGACTTGGCCCGCGCGGCCACGCCCGGCAGGCGCAGCTCCAGGCCCTCGTCGAACCAGGCCGGTCGGTGCATAGCGCACCGACGCCCGTCGCCCTGGAAGCTCAGGCGCCCCACCTCCGGCACACTGACATGCAGAAGCCGGTGTTTCAAATCCTCGACGACGGGAAGCCCCGTGACGCAGACCTCCGTGCCGAAGCCGGCGAACCGCAGACCGTGCCGGTGGATACGCACGTTCTGGGTCACTACCTCGACACTGGCCGGGTCCCAGACCAGGACGAACCGGCCCGACTCCCACCAGGTCTCCTCCGCGATGAGCGCGCTCAGGTCGAAGGTTATCCGCGTGCCGGCGCCTCTGAGCAGGGTAGCGAGGAGGGCTTGCTTCCGCCTCTTCTCCTCCCGGGCGTGCTCCCGCTCGGAGTCCAGGCGGGCGTCGTAGCCGTAACGTTCTTTGAGGCACTCGATGGCCCGCTCGTCCCCGGCCCCCCCGTCGTAGACGACCCTCTCCTCGATGACGGCGTCGAGCGGCTTGCCAGCCAGCACCTTTTGCTTCCAATCAGCGTCCGCGAAGTCGGCGAAGAGCGCCAGAGCCATCCCGCTCAAGAAGAAGCGCCACCAAGCCGCCCCGGCCGCCCTCAGGTTGACCCCGCGCAGCCGTTCGAACTGGTCCCGAAGGAGGTCCGGAGCGTGCGTGTAGCGTTCCCGGCCGGTGAGGGTCACGAAGGCACGACCGGGGCGGTAGCCGTCCATGGCGCCCAGAAGGCTCCGCACCTCGACATAGCGGGCTACCCCCTCCGCCCGCTCGAGGCTCGACTCGTACTCGATGATGTCGTCCTCCAGGGGCCCCCGGCGTTCGCGGCGGATGAGGCTGAATTCGTAGGCCACCCGCTCCGTCTCGACGGGGTCGTGGCCAGGGCCGCTGGCGGGTCCTTCCGCCGAGGCACCCGGTGACCGGCCCGCCGGGCCCGTCAGGCGAGGGACCAGGAAATCGTAGAGGATCAGGGCCTCGAGATTCCCGAGGGCGTTGTTCGTCGGCGAGAGCTCCGGGTACCGGCTCAACCGGGAGAGGTCGGGCGCGCTTCGGCCGTGCGCGCGCTCGTGGGCGTGGAAAGCCTCGTGGACCAGGCCGGCGACGAGCGCCTCAGGGACCGCGTCCTCGCGGAAGACCCCGAAGGGAAGGACGGCGGCGACCCGGCCGCCGACCGGGACGGGCGCGGCAGCAGGCAGCCAGGGCAGCTCACCCACGTGGTAGTGGAGGGGCACACCCTCCAGTCCCGGCACGGGAAGGTCCAGGGGCCGGAACTCCGGGGGAGGGTCCGGGTGCTGCGCGAGTACGACCACGTGCGGACCCTCGAAGAAGATCAGGGGGACCAGGGTGAAATCGAAGCCCGGCCAGAGGTACTCCGGACCGTGGGTCGCGGCGAGGCGACCGGTGAGGTGCCGCGCCTCCGCCACGCACAGCAAGGCCCGGAGATGGACGGGGCCCACCTCGAGCACCCCGCCGGCCCCGTGCCGGTCGACCACGCCTCTCACCATCCCACCTCATTTGTCGTTGAAGCCTCGCCTCAGAATATAGCACGGCCCGGACCCGTCCGTACGCGGCCCGACGAGCCCCGTCAAGGTGGGTAGGCAACCCCCCGGGGGCTCCAGGCGGGTAGGCCGGGAGCTCCAGGCGGGTAGGCCGGGGGCTCCAGGCGGGCAGGTAGGAACCCTCCCGGGGCCTGTGGAAAGGAGAGTCCGGGAGGGGAGAGCTTGGCCGGTCTCATCAACCTCGCCTGGCACGGCGGCCCTTCGTTCAGCCTGCGTCTCGGGGACACCGAGGTCCTCGTCGACCCGGCCTTCTCGCGGCCCGGCGACTATCCGCCCTGGTTCGACGAGCGCCGCGCGAACCCCCACGCGCCGACGGTGGAGGCGTTCCTCCGGGTGTTCGAGCCGAGGTTCATCTTCATCACTCACGGACACTTCGACCACTTCGACCTCGAGACCGTGCGCCGCCTGGCGGCGGCCCGGAAGGTGGTCGTGGCCGGGAGCGCGGAGGTGACCCGGACCTGCCGGGAGGTCCTCGGGCTTGACCCGGCGCGCCTCCTCACCCTCGAGCCGGACCGCCCCGTCGACCTGGGCTCGCCCGGCCCGGGGAGCGTGCGGGTCCGCCCACGCCAGGGTCCCCACTGGTTCACCGGCGAGGAGGGGACGGCCGTCGCCGCCAAACTCGCCGGCCGCCCCGACCGCTACGGGGCCATGCCGTGCGGAGGGCCCATGCTGGGACTCATCTTCGAGGTCCCACCCGGTCCGGCCACCGTGTACGCGAGCGGCGACACCGAGGCCCCCGACCTACCCGAGGGACCGTTCGATGTCGCCGTGGTCTCGTGCGGCGGGGAGCTCGTCAACCCCGTCACCAAGCTCCGCGAGCCGCCCTTCATCGACGAAACGACCCTGGCCAGGCAGGCGTGCCTGCGCCTACGGGCGGGCGTCCTGGTCCCGGTGCACTACGACCACCCGGTGTTCCAAACCCCGTTCGACACCGCCTTGCTGGCAGCCGAGCTCGCCCGTTACCCGGACCCGCCCCGGCTGGTCGTGCCGCCCTACAACCGCTGGGTCGAGCTGGTCTAGGCATCGGCTTGCTCCGGCCCAGAGGGCAGGTCCGCCCTCACCCGGGCCCCTGGAGCACCCGGCCCCTGGAGCACCCGGCCCCTGGAGCACCCGGGCCCTGGAGCACCAGGGGCCCTAGAGTATGTCCGCTACCGCAGGGCCGCCCCGGCGATGATGAGCCGCATGACCTCCGAGGTGCCCTCGTAGATCTCCGTGATCTTGGCGTCGCGCATCAGCCGCTCCACGCCGTACTCCCGCATGTAGCCGTAGCCTCCGTGGATCTGGACGGCCTTCACCGTGTGGTGCATGGCCACCTCCGAGCACTTCAGCTTGGCCATGGCTATCTCGGCCGTGTGGCGGCCGGGCTGGTGGTAGAGCTCGGCGGCCCGGTAGAGGAGCAACCTGGCCGCGGCGATGTCCGTGGCCATGTCGGCGATCATCCACTGGATGGCCTGAAGCTCCGCGATGGGCTTCCCGAACTGCACGCGCTGCTTGGCATAGGCCACGGAGGCCTCGTAGGCCGCCTGGGCGATGCCTAGGGCCTGGGCCCCGATGCCGATGCGCCCGGCGTCGAGGGCGGCCATGGCGACCTTGAACCCGTCGCCTTCCGCCCCGAGCCGGTTGGCGACGGGCACCCGGACCCCCTCGAGGAAGACGTCGGTCGTGTGGGAGGCCCGGATACCCATCTTGTCCTCCGGCTTACCGAACGACAGGCCGGGCCAGCCCTTCTCGACGATGAAGCAAGTGATACCCTTGGTCCCCTTGGTCGGGTCCGTCAAGGCGAAGACCAGGTAGAGGTCGGCGACGCCGCCGTTGGTGATGAAGCACTTCTGGCTGTTCAGGACGTAGTGGTCTCCGTCCAGGCAGGCCGTGCTCTTAAGGGAGCCGGCGTCCGAGCCCGCGCCCGGCTCGGTGAGGCAGAAGGCACCGAGCTTCTCCCCGCCGGCCAAGGCAGGGAGGTACCTCTTCTTCTGCTCCTCCGTCCCGAAGCGGGCGATGGTCTCCGCGTGCAGCGTGTTGTGCACCTCGAAGATGACGGCCGTGGTGGCGCAGCACCTGGCTATCTCCTCGACGCAGATGGCGTGCGCGAGCATGTCCATCCCGGCCCCGCCGTACTCCTCGGGCAGGTTCATCCCGATGAACCCGCCCTCCCTGAGGAGCCTCAGGTTCTCCGCCGGGAACTCGCCGCTCTCGTCATACTCCGCCGCCCTGGGCTTGAAGTGCTTCTCCGCAAGCTCGCGGATCCGGCGTCTGAGGGTCTCGTGCTCCTCACTGGGTGCGAACAGCATCCGGCTCTCCCCCTTCTGGCTTCTCCTCCAACCGTGCCCCCGGCACGGCAGCTCCCCGACACGAGAGGAAACGCCCCACGAGCCCTGCCGCCGCGGTGCGCGGGTCGGACCGGCGCGCCGTCACCTCGCCCATGGTCTCCCCCCAGGCCCCCGTCTCGGACGCCCAGGCGCAGGCCGCCCGGCCGGCGAGCTCGCCGACCAGCGTCTCCACCTCGGTGGTGAGCTGCTCGCGCCGCCACACCTCCAGCCTTCCGCTCTCGACGAGGAAGCGGTGGTGCTCCTCCACCGCGGCGAGGAGGTCGGCCATCCCCTCGTCGGTGGTGGCCACCGTCCGGACGACCGGGGGTGTCCAGGGTTTCGGGTCACCGAGGCGCAGCATGGCCTCGAGCTCCCGGGCCAGCGCCTCGGCCCCCTCCCGGTCGGCCTTGTTGACGACCAGGACGTCGGCTATCTCGAGGATACCGGCCTTTATCGCCTGCACCTCGTCGCCGAGGCCCGGCACGCTCACCACGATGGTCGTCTCGGCGTAGCGCATGACCTCGACCTCGGCCTGCCCGGCCCCCACCGTCTCGATGAGGACCACGTCGAAGCCGGCCGCGTCGAGGAGGCGCACCACCGAGCCGGTGTGCCAGGACAGCCCGCCGAGGTGACCCCGGGTGGCCAGACTGCGGATGAAGACCCCCGGGTCCGCCGTGCCGCGGCGCATGCGGATGCGGTCGCCCAGGATGGCCCCGCCGGTGAAGGGGCTCGTCGGGTCCACGGCGATGACCGCGACCCGCCGCCCCTGCTGCCGGTAGAGGTGGACCAAACCGTCGACGATGGTGCTCTTGCCGGCCCCCGGGGGACCGGTGACCCCGACTGTGCGGGCGCGCCCGGTGTGGGGGAAGACCGCCGCCGCCAGCTCGGCGGCAGCGGGGTCCTCGTTCTCCGTCAGAGTGATGGCCCTCGCCAGGGCCCTGCGGTCGCCCTCGAGCAGTCTTGTGGCTAGATCCATGGCCTAGGCCCCGCGACGGCGGACGTTCTCCAGCGTGAAGCGGACTATCTCGTCGAGGTCAGAACCCGGCCCGAACACTCTCGCCACGCCCACCTCGAGCAGGGCTGGGACGTCCTCCTCGGGTATGATGCCGCCGACCAAGAGGAGCACGTCGTCCACCCCCCGCTCGCGGAGGAGTTCCGCCACCCGCGGTACCAGCGTCGGGTGCGCTCCCGATAGGATGCTCAACGCGACCACGTCGACGTCTTCCTGGATGGCCGCCTCGACAATCTCCTCGGGGGTCTGGTGGAGGCCCGTGTAGACGACCTCCATCCCGGCGTCGCGGTAGGCGCGGGCGACCACCTTGGCCCCGCGGTCGTGGCTGTCCAGGCCCGGCTTGGCGACCAGGACCCTCACCTTGCCTTGGGTCATGTCAGGCCTCCTCGGCTCAGAAGATGGCGGGCTCGCGGTACTCGCCGAACTCCTCGCGCATGACGCCGATGATCTCCCCCAGGGTGGCGTAGGCCTTCACCGCCCGGAGCAGGGTCGGCATGATGTTCTCCTTCCCGCGGCAGACGGCCCGGACCTCGTCCAGGGCGTCACGGACCGCGCCCGGGTCGCGGCGGGCCTTGACCTCCCGCAGGCGCTCGAGCTGCCTCCGCTCGACCTCGGGCGTGATCTTGAGGAGCTCGATGCGGCTGGGCTCGTCCTCCGCGTAGCAGTTGACCCCGACGACCTTGAGCTCCCCGGACTGGAGCTGCCGCTGGTAGCGGTAGGCCGAGTCGGCGATCTCCCGCTGGAAGAAGCCCTTCTCTATCGCCGGGATGACGCCCCCGAGAGCCTGGATGCGCTCGAAGTAGGCCAAGGTCTCCCGCTCCATGTCGTCGGTGAGGCGCTCGACCAGGTACGAGCCCCCGAGCGGGTCGATGACGTTGGCGACCCCGGTCTCCTCGGCAAGGATCTGCTGCGTCCGGAGGGCGATCTTCACCGCCTTCTCGCTCGGGAGGGCGAGAGCCTCGTCCATGGAGTTGGTGTGCAGGGACTGCGTCCCGCCCAGCACGGCGGCGAGTGCCTGGTAGGCCGTACGGACGATGTTGTTCTCCGGCTGCTGGGCGGTCAGGGAGACCCCGGCGGTCTGGGTGTGGAAGCGGAGCATCCACGAGCGAGGGTCCTTGGCCCCGAAGCGCTCCCGCATCCCGCGCGCCCAGATGCGGCGCGCCGCCCGGAACTTGGCGATCTCCTCGAAGAAGTCCGAATGGGAGTTGAAGAAGAACGACAGCCGCGGGGCGAAGGCATCCACGTCCAGCCCCGCCTCGACGCCGGCCCGGACGTACTCGAAACCGTCGGCCAGGGTGAAGGCCAACTCCTGGACCGCCGTCGCCCCGGCCTCCCGGATGTGGTAGCCGCTGATGCTGATGGTGTTCCACTTGGGGACCTTGGCCGCGCCGAAGGCGAAGGTGTCGGTGATGAGGCGCATCGAGGGGCGCGGGGGGAAGATGAACGTCTTCTGGGCGATGTACTCCTTCAGGATGTCGTTCTGGATGGTGCCGTTGAGCATCTCCGACGGCACGCCCTGCTTCTCGGCCACGGCGATGTACATGGCCCAGATGACCGCCGCCGGGGCGTTGATGGTCATCGAGGTCGAGACCTTGTCGAGGGGGATACCGTCGAAGAGGATCTCCATGTCGGCCAGGGTGTCGACGGCGACCCCCAGCCTCCCCACCTCGCCTCGGCTACGCTCGTGGTCCGAGTCGTAGCCGAGGAGGGTCGGGAAGTCGAAGGCGACGGACAGGCCGGTCTGGCCGTGCCTCAGGAGGTACTTGTAGCGCTCGTTGGACTGCTCCGCCGTCCCGAAGCCGGCGAACTGCCGCATCGTCCACAAGCGCCCGCGGTACATAGTGGCGTGGACGCCCCGGGTGTACGGGTACTCCCCGGGGCGGCCGAGGTCACGTCCCGGGTCGAAACCGGCGAGGTCCTCCGGTCCGTAGACCGCCTTCATCTCGCGGTCGGAGATGGTGATGAACCTCGCCTTGCGCTCGCCGCCGGCCGGCTTGCGCTCGGGGATGGGGACCGGGGCAGGCTCGCCGCTCAGAGGACGCCCGCCCGGCCCGCACGGGGCCGAGCCCGAGGCCGACCGTCCGGGACCCGGCCCGCAGGGGGCAGGGTCCGCCGGCCGGGAAGGGGCCGGTCCGCAAGGAGCGGGGGAGCGGGCTCCCGGCCTGCAGGGTAGGCCTACCGGCCGGTCGGTGCGGCTGCGGTCGTCCGAACTCTCACCAGGCACGTCACAAGTCCCTCCTGCGGAAGCTTTCAGGCCTTCTCGACGGATACGCGTTCGGAGTCGGAAGATTGCACCCACGGCAAGTTCGCTGGTCCGAAGGTGGCTTCCTGCCGCAGTGGAACGCCGGGGCCCGCAACTGCCGGTGGCTACCGGCAGTCGTCCAACCGCGAGGCCAGCGCTTCGAGCCGCGCCCGGCAGGCCCGGGCACGCGCCTCCAAGGTGCGGACGGCGTGAAGGGCCTGCTCTACCCGCGGCCCACTCTCCAGTCGGGCCGCGCGGGCCCGTTCGAGAGCCTCCACGAGGACCCCGGCGGCGGCCTCGAACCGGGCCTCGACCGCCCGCCGCATCCGTCGGCCGGCCTCCTCGACCCTCATCAGGAGGTCGTAGCGGACCCGGCCGGCGTTCCGGTCCACGTCCCGCTCGACGGTCTCCTCAAGCCTGCGCCTGAGCCGGGCCAGGACCCACCCCCGCGGCAGCACCGGCGAGAACGTGACGATGTCGGGCTCGGGCAGGAAAGGAACGGATATGTCCTCGGTCATGTAACGCAGCCTGGTCGCTTGCTCCAGCGAGCCTCGGGCCGCGACGCTCGGGAGGGACACCCCGACCGCCTCCCCCACGGCCCGGTCGAGCTGCTCGATGAGGTCCTCGGCCCTGGCTTCCGCGGCCGCGGCCAGGTTCCTGATGAGCTCGTCTAGGCGTTTCTCTTCACCGAGGCGCCAGACCTCGAAGTCCGCCACGAGGGCGCGACCCCTCTCCTCCTCCACGAGTCGCGCCAGTTCCCCGACCGGCCGGTCGCTCTCGGCCTGGAGAAGGTCCAGGAGTCGGTCCCGGAGCGACCGCGTCTCCTCGTCCCGGAAGGCCTCGAGGTCGTCGTCCAGCGTCTGTCGGAGAGCGCCGAACTCACCCTCGAGGACGAGGAGTCCCTCGCGCAGCCTGCGGCGAAGGTCCTGGACCAGGTCGGTGAGCCGCGTGACCAGCGCCTCCATGTCCGCTAGGGGCCGGACGAGCACCGCCTTCTCGGTGGCGATCACCTGCTCGCAGCGCCCGAGGAGGCGGAGGCCCCGGCGCACGGCCGAGGCCAGGACCTCTTCCCCCTTAGCCGCCCTCAAGAACCGCTCCAGGGCGCGCTCGAGCTCCGGGAGCCCGCTCTCCTCCAGAGCGCGCCGGTCACCCCGCAGGCGCGCCTCGAGCGCGACGCGGGCCGAGAGCGGGAACACCCTCACCTCCGTAGCCCCGAGGTGTCGTGCCAGGACGTCCCGGATGAAGGTGACGGCCTCCGCCCGTTCGCCCGGTCGGAGGTAGTCGCTCTTGTTGAGGACGAAGAAGAGCCGGTCAACGTGTTCCCTCACCCGGCCGACGAAGTCCAGTTCGTCTTGGCTCAAAGGCTGGTCGGCCGCCAGCACCAGGACCGCTACGTCGGTCTGGGGCAGGTAGTCCAGGGCAGCCCGGGTGTTGTGGGCGTGGACCGAGCCGAGCCCCGGGGTGTCGGTGATGACCAGGCCGTCCGCCAGCGCCGGGTGCGGGTGTCTCACTTCGACCTCCCGGACCCCCAGCCGGTTCCCGGGATTCTCCCGCTCGGTGACGTAGCGCGGGAGCTCTTCGAGGCCTATCTCTCGCGATGAACCGTCCAGCAGGCGTACCGTGGCTGCCCGCTCACGGCCGTGCCTCACCTCGGTAGGGACCGAGGTGAGCGGGACGACCGCCGCCGGCAGGATTTCCTCACCCAGGAAAGCATTCACCAGTGTGGACTTGCCGCGCTTGAACTCTCCCAATACCGCGAGGTGCAGCCGCTCCTCGTCGAGCCGTCGCCTCGCCTCGGCCGCCTCCTCGACCACGGGCCCGACTCCCGCGTCACGTGCCAGCGCACCGACCTCGTCCAGGATGGAAGCCATCTCAGCCTTAGGCCCGGCGAAGCGCCCAAGGCCATCCCCCGTCCCCGCGGGACCGGCCTCACCGGGAGGCAACCCGTCGCGCTGCATTCTCTCTCACCCCACCCGTCATCCGTCAGACCCAACCGTACCAGGCAGCCATCCGGCCCGGCGCCGGGACGGACGAAAGAAGGCTCCCGGCGCAAGGCCAGGAGCCATCATCCCCAGTGGGCTCTAAGCGGGCTCCATCGCCGCAGGGACCGACCTGCCGGCGCTCCGCCGGCACCGGAAGCCCCTGCCTCTCTCAGATGGACTTTACATCAGCTTCGCTCCTCGGCCTCCGGGCTCCTTCCCGCCGGGCCCTCGAGGTAGCGGTCACCGGAGTCAAGATGCTCGCGGACCCTGAACTCTACTCCCAGACTCTCGGCGATGCGCCGGCAGGCCTCCACGTCAACCCCCGGCACGTCGACCACGGTGAGGACCACCCGCGGGAAGAGCCGGGCCGCCCGCCGGGCGAACTCGAGCACGGCCGGGTAAGCCCTATCCCCAAAGGCGGGGCGGCAAAGGGCCCGGTAGGTGGCGTTGTCCTGGGCGTTGAGGCTGATGGAGAAGGTGTCCACCAGCCCGACCAGGCCCGACAGGATGTCCCGGCGGAGGGCGAGTTCGGCCTGCCCGTTGGTGTTGACCCTTATCGGCGTCTGCGAGCGGGCACGGATGTCCCGCGCCACGGCCTCCAGGACGTCCGGGCGGAGGAGGGGCTCGCCGTAACCGCAGAAGACGATCTCGGCGTAGCGGTCGGGGTCCGGGATGGCGCGGATGTACTCCTCGGCCGGCGGCTCGCGCTCGAGCCAGAGTCCCGCCCCCGCCACCCCTGGCCCGGAACGGCGGATGCAGAAGGTGCAGTCGTTGGTGCAGCGGTTGGTCAGATTCACGTACAGGCGGTCGTCTATCCGGTAGACGAGGTCGCCCAAGGTCCCACCCCCGGTCGCCTCACTCCTTCTCGAGCCACTCTTTCCCGTAGCGCATCACGACGAACCCTAGGCCGACCAGGAGGAAACCCCAGTGCTTGAGGTGCGGCCAGACCCAGATCAACGTGATGGCCGAGCTGACCGCGATGAAGAGTCCGACTTCGGACACACCGATGACACCGAAGAGCGGGAAAGCGGCGGCCACGCGCCGCCTGAGCGGCACCTTCTCGCCCTTGGCCCTCTGGGCCTCCCGGGCCAGGCGCTCCTGGTACTCCTTGAGCGGCCGGACCGGCTTGGTCTTGGCCCCCCGGCCGGGTTTCGGGGATGGTCGGGCACCCCCGGCCCGCCCCGGTCCCGTCCGTCCGGCGAACACGCTGCCCTTCTTCCCCTTATCGCTCGCCCTTCGCCTCTCGTCGGCCGGCGGCCTGTCGCCCGCCCGAGGCTTGTCGCCCACCCGCGGTTCCCCCTCTTCTCAGAGCAAGTCTACCCATGCGGCAACAGCCGCCGCAAATCCGGCCAGGACATAGGCCAAGCCCAGGAGCTCCCCGCTGCCGTGCTCCGAGGCGGAGCGCCCGGCCAGGAGGGTGACCAGGGCCACCGCTGGCCCCAGGAAGTAGATGAACCCGGACAGGGTGGCGTACCCTAGACCGACCAGCCCCGATAGCGCGGCCAGGGCGAATCCGGCGGCGGCGGTGTGCGCCCACCGCTCACTCCGGAACGAGAGCTCCGCCGAGGCCGTCCAGCAGCCGAGGGCCACGAGGACCCAGAGACGGGCCCAACCGCCGGGGGTGCCCACCACCGCCCACGCCAGGTCTGCCGTGAGTCCCACCGCCAACCCTTGCAGGGCCGCACCGGCCCACCACGGCTGCTCCACCGAAAGCCTCGGACGCATGAGTCCCCGGGCCAGCCCGACGACGGCCAGGCCGGAGACGGCCAGCAAGAGATATGCACCGGCGGCCGGGCCACCAGACGCGCGGGCCAGGACCAAGGGGACCAAAAGGAGCGGGGCTGACACGGCCAGGCCGATGCGACCGGGACGGTCCGGACCCTCACCGGCCAAGGCCGACAGAAGACGGTCCAGCCGCACGGGCGTCCTCCCTTCGCGGTGACAGAGCTAGATGGTTCGCCCTCCAGCCCCCCGGCCCCTTTCCCAGCCTAAGGCAGTGTCCGCACCCTGGGGGCACGCGCCGGCCGGTTCAGGCCAGGGCCCGCCCGCAGTGTCCGCAGAACGGGCTACCCGTCACGTTGGGGGTCGCGCAACCCGGGCACGCCTCCATGACCGGCCGACCACAGCCGACGCAATGCGTCGTCCCTTCCCGGAGCGGGAAACCGCAGAGGGGGCACTGACCACGGCGGAGCCTAGCCACCGCCAGCCGCCGAGGGTTGAGGGCCCAGCGGCGCACCGCGACCAAACCGGCCACGCAGACGGCTGAGCCGGTCACGGAGAGAGCCAGGGGAGCCACATCTCTCAGGAGGTACCAACCGTACTGCCCCAGGAGGCCGAGCGTCTGGATGCCCGCGAAGGCCATGGTGGCCGTGGCCAGGATGAGGTGGCGGGACCGGCGCCGTCGGAGGGCCAGCCAGCCCCACACCGACAGTCCGAACAGGGGCAGGGCGTAGGCGAAGCGCAGCGCGAAGACGGCCAGTTGGTAGTGGGCGTCGGCCCGCTCGTAGGACTCCTGGACGCGCCGCATGACGGCTTCGTAGGCCTGCTGGGGCTCCTTCAGCTCGGCCTCGAGAGAGACCCTGACCGCTTCCGCCAGCTCGTGACGCACCGCCGCCTGCTCCACCAGCGTCCGAGCCTCGGCGTAGGCCGCGGCCAATGCCGGGTCGTCCAGGCCCCGTTCGAGGGCGACGCGGTACTCCTCCCGCCGGTACTCGTACTCGGCCCGGGCCTTCGTGAGCGCAGCCCAGGCCTCTGCGGCGGCGGTCTGCGCCCGCTCGTAGTCGGCCATCGCCTGCCGCCAGGCCTCCTCCACCGCCGGCTTACCTTCGGCCTGCTCGATGGCCGTCCAGTCCGGGCGCTGCGGTATCTCCCCCAGGCGGGCCAGCACCCAGAAGCCGCCGACGAGGAGGAAGACGACCAGACCCACGGCCAGCAGTCGCTCCACCCGCGAGCTCTCGACCTCCTCCAGCTCGGCCGGGCCGGGCATCGGTCCGGATTGAGCCACAGACCTCACCTCCATATAGTGTAAGCTTCTCCGCGCGCGGCTCTTGACCTTCATAAGGGAGGCGCAGCTAGAAAGTCGTCTCGTGGCCAGCCCTAGCCAGAGCACCCTCTCCTTAGCACCTAGCGTACGTCCCGAGGAGGAAGGAAGGTACCCGACCGGAGCCAATTCTGACTAGTCGGCTCCTCACTTCCATCCGAGTGGAGGTCACGAAGGGATGAAGCTCTACGAGCACCTGGCCAAGGAGGTGTTCTCCCGGTACGGTATACCGGTGCCTCCCGGCCGGGTGGTCACAACCCCCGACGAGGCCGGCCAGGTCTGCCGCGAGCTCGGCGAGGTCGCCATCAAGGTCCAAATCCTCGCCGGGGGCCGCGGCAAGGCCGGAGGCATCCGCTTCGCGGCAACGCCCGAAGAGGCCGCCCGCGAGGCGGCGGCGCTCCTGGGCACCGAAGTGCGCGGCCTGGTCGTCGACCGCCTCCTCGTCGAGAAGAAGCTCGAAATCGACCGCGAACTCTATCTCGCCGTCGCTGTCGAAGGCGCCGCGCGGCGACCGCTGGTCATCGCGTCGGCCTCGGGCGGGGTGAACATCGAGGAGGTCCCCGAGAAGCTCATCGTCAGGAAGCCCGTCGACCCGGCCTGGGGCCTACTCCCGTTCCAGGCGCGACAGGTCGCACGGAGGCTCGAGCTCGGCGGTGAACAGGCCCGGCAGTTCTCGGACATCCTGGTGCGGCTGTACCGCGTCTTCGACTCCTGTGACGCCGAACTGGCCGAGGTCAACCCCCTGGTCATCCAGAAGGACGGCAGCCTCATCGCCGCCGACGGCCGCCTCAACGTGGACGACGACGCCCTCTATCGTCACCCCGAGCTCCCCAGGGTCGAGGAGGGCACCGAGATAGAGCGGCAGGCCAAGAAAGCCGGCCTCTCGTATGTGGAGCTCGACGGTGACATCGCCGTCATGGCCAACGGGGCCGGCATCACCATGGCCACCCTCGACATCCTCCAGCACTACGGCGGCCGCCCGGCCAACTTCCTCGACGCGGGTGGTGGCGCAGGGGTCGAGGCGACGGCCCAGGCCATCGAGCTCCTCCTCTCCCGGAGACCGAGGGCCCTGCTCATCAACATCTTCGGCGGTATCACGCGCTGCGACGACGTCGCCCGGGCCCTGGTCACCGTGGCCGAACGTCGGGGCGGTCTGGGTCTCCCCGTGGTCATCCGTCTGGTCGGCACCAACGAACAGGAAGGCCTCGACATCCTCAGGCAGCATGGTTTCAGCGCCTTCCGGACCATGGACGAGGCGGCGGCCGCGGTCGTCCGGGCCGCTAGCGAGGCCGACGGGGGGGTGGCGTAGGTGGCCATCATCGTCGACGACAAGACACGGGTCGTGGTGCAGGGCGCCACGGGCAACCAGGGCCGCTTCCACCTGGCCCAGATGCTGGCCTACGGGACACGCGTCATGGCCGGCACCTCGCCGGGCAAGGGCGGTCAGGAGATCGAAGGGGTCCCGCTCTACGACACCGTCGAGCAAGCCGTGCTGCACCATGCCGTGAACGCCTCCGTCATCTTCGTCCCGGCCCCGGGGGCCAAGGACGCGGCCTTCGAAGCCATTGACGCGGGGTTGGGCGTGGTCGTCATCGTCACCGAGCACATCCCGGTCCACGACGCGATGGACATCATGGCCTTCGCCCGCCAGCGAGGGACTGTCGTGGTGGGCCCGAACACCTTCGGCATCATCTCCCCCGGCAAGATTAAACTCGGCATCATGCCCGCCGTGGCCTACACCCCCGGCCCGGTGGGCATCGTCGCCCGCAGCGGGACCTTGAGCTACGAGATAGCCTCCGCCCTCACCCGCGCCGGACTCGGCCAGACTACCGTGGTCGGCCTCGGCGGAGACCGGGTGGTCGGGCTCAACTTCGTGGAGGTCATGAAGCGCTTCGAGGAGGACCCGGAGACCGAGGCGGTGGTACTGGTGGGTGAGATCGGCGGCACCGCCGAGGAGGAGGCTGCCGAGTTCGCCAAGGGCATGTCCAAGCCGGTCGTCGCCTTCATCGCCGGGCGCAGCGCCCCGCCGGGCAAGCGGATGGGCCACGCCGGGGCCATCATCGAGCGCGGTCGGGGCACCTTCGAGGGCAAGGTGAAGGCCCTCGAGGCCGCCGGCGTCCGCGTCGCCACACTGCCATGGGAGGTCGCGGGGCTGGTCAAGGAGGCGCTCGAGGAGCGGGCCCACGAGGGGGCCACGGCCTCGGGCCGGCGGTAGGCGCGCGGCGGAGACATCCCCGAAAACACGTTATAAGGGGAAAACCAGAAACGGGCGTACGTCTCAAGAGGAGGGGCTCCACCCGCCGTCCGAAGGGGGGCGGAGCTCCTCCTCCTCTTCGCACCCGAAGGCAGAGCCCCGGCCCGAAGGCCCCCATTAGTAAAATAATTCTTGGTCTAGTAAAAGCTTCGTAACAGCCCCAAGCCCTTGTGATGCATGTTAGTCTTGTTATCCTCATGCATATGCGTTATATTGTGGTTGGCGTGCCTGCAGACCTCCAAGGCCTAAAAACGAAAGAGAGGGAGATGGATGCCCATGGTTAATAGGCCTGTGCGCAGGATAGCGGTCCTCGCGTTAGTGCTCGTCATCGTATCCGGCACCGTGCTTGGGATTAGTCGCAAGGCGGTGTCTTCTCCGATGGAGATGCGCCACTTTCTGGTCGGGTTCTCCGGTTCTGCCGACGAAGCTCTCGTGCGAGCGCATGGGGGAGTAGTGAAGTATCGGTACTCTCTAATACCGGCTCTAGCAGTGACGATACCGGAGAATGCTGTCGCCAGGCTCAGAAACGCACCCGGAGTTCTTTACGTAGAACCTGATATGCCGTGTCGGGCGCTTGCGGATACCGTCCCTTGGGGTATCAGCCGTTCAGGTTGCTCCAGAGCCTATTCTGAGGCCGGTTGGGACGGTGACGGCATCAGAGTTGCTATCCTCGACACCGGGATTGACCTGGACCATCCGGACTTGAATGTCGCCGGCGGCGCCACGTTTGTCAGTGGTACTACAACGCCTGACGACGACAATGGACACGGCACCCACGTGGCCGGAACCGTTGCCGCCCTCGCTAACGGCAGCGGAGTCATCGGCTGCGCCCCTGCGGTAGAACTCTACGCGGTGAAGGTTCTGAACTCGCAGGGGTCCGGCTGGACCAGCGACCTAGTTGCTGGCATTGACTGGGCTGTGTCCAACGGTATGGATATCATAAACATGAGTCTGGGCTGTGCAACCTCCAGCTCCGCACTCGAGCAGGCGTGTAACAGCGCTTACTCCGCCGGGGTCCTCCTCGTCGCCGCTGCAGGCAATGAGGGCACGTCTAACGGAACAGGCAACAACGTTCTTTACCCCGCCCGGTACGACTCGTGCATTGCAGTTGCAGCAATTGGCTCGAACAATCTGCGGGCGTCTTTCTCGAGCACAGGTCCTGCCGTTGAACTTGCGGCGCCCGGTGTCAACGTCTACAGCACCGCCCGCGGCGGGTCTTACACTACCATGAGCGGGACATCCATGGCCGCCCCGCACGTTAGCGGCCTGGCTGCTCAGATCTGGGCTAGTAGCCCGTCCCTCACGAATGCCCAAGTCCGCGGCATTCTAACCTCCACTGCCGCGTCCTCCCACGACCTAGGGGCACAGGGGCGCGACAGCTGGTACGGGTACGGCCTAATATGCGGAGTCGAGGCTGCCGGCTTGTCCAAGTATGTCACCTGCAGTGTCTCTACCGACAGCTCCACATACAACATCCTGGACCCGGTGATGTTTATTGTTTCGGCTGCTGACCAGTGCAGCGTTGGGCTAAGGTCAGCAAGCGTTGCCGTCTCCGTCACCGGTCCGCTCACATCCGGTAACTACTCCGGTACCACCGACCAGAACGGTTACTGGACATACTCCACTAGCTTCCATAACCCCGGATCTTACTCTGTCACCACACAGGTGTCCAAGCAGGGCTACGGCAGCTCAGAACACACCTGTGGCTTTGAGGTAACGGATGATCCCTTAATTCCTTAGCATCTACCGGTGCTCACGCACTCTGGATGGGTTGCAGGGACGCCACACAGCTGGTGAACACTACACGCCCCGGCCGCCTCTAGCGTGGCCGGGGCTTCTTCATCCAGGATCCGACGAGCGCAGCTTTGCAATCAGGTCGTGAGCTCCCCGAAGCACCTCAGGGTCTCCCGCGGGGTGAGCCAGTCGTAAAGACCGGTGCCGGTGACCCGACTTCGACAGTCCATAGGCAACGAGTCGAGAAATGGGCCTACTGGTGCGGGGTGCGGGGATCGGGCCAAGGAAGGCGTGTATCTAGGATTCCCTGTTCCTGGTAGCCTTGATGTGGAGGATGC
>Ga0308419_1000130_pt1 | contig 61946 bp, 58 predicted proteins | sample HotsprSampleMS50_FD_203674 | JGI IMG/M metagenome (GOLD analysis project Ga0308419, IMG submission 203674) | Hot spring phototrophic mat microbial communities from Mushroom Spring, Yellowstone National Park, Wyoming, United States - 20090730_MS50 ... | reverse complement strand
GAATAGGGCAGAGTTAGATAGTGAGGATCATAGACCTCTTATATCAGAATCAAGAGAGGCTTGGGATAAATTGTAGAGATACCACCGATGTGGCCTCCTGTTTTGGGGAGTTGATAAGGAAGGCGAAGGCAGAGAGAGAAAGTCCTGTGGTCATTCTGATAGACGAATACGATAAGCCCAGGCAGTGGTATGGAGGTCCTCTTAGTAGGTATTGAGTTTAGTAAGAGCAAAAGGCAGATAGTCGGTTTCTATTCCGAGAGGGGATCATAAGCCTGTGGCAGTGTTGTTAAAGCTTCCAATGACCGCTGATTTGCGATAATACTGTAGGATTTTGATACAGCCCCTCCTTAATTTGGGGTTTAACAGTTCTGATTAGCACACCCAAATCCTCATAACTTCCTTGACTGTTTGATCAAAAAACTATAGACTTTCAGGATATCCCATTAGAGGTGCCAAAATGGATACAGAACAGTTGTCAATTGAGATGAGCTCTGAGGACCCCCAATTAGCAAAGATGCTGCATGGGGTTGTTACAACCATCAAGGGCTATGCAGACCAACAGATAAGCCACATCAAGAGGCTCTCAGAGATAGGCATTGCCCTCTCCTCTGAAAAAAACCTGCTTAATCTGCTTGAGATGATAGTGGACGAATCAAGGAGTTTTTGCAATGCCGATGCAGGCACCCTCTATCTCTTAAATGAGGAGAGACAGTGCCTTGATTTTGCCATTGTTCAAAACGACACCATGAAGACCCGCATGGGTGGTAGGTCTGGACCCATTACATGGCCACCAGTGCCGCTTATCAAAGATGGCAAACCAAATTACTCCAATGTCTCCTCCTATGTAGCCCTTACAGGACAGATAGTAAACATCGCCGATGTCTATGAGGCAGAAGGCTTTGACTTCTCTGGGACAAAAAGGTTTGATGCCGGCACAGGCTATCGCTCTATGTCCATGCTTGTAGTACCTATGCGGAACATGGATAATGAGGTCATAGGGGTCCTACAGTTGATAAATGCCCTAAGCTTAGATACAAAAAGGCCTGTCCCCTTTTTGCACAAGGATGTAGAGCTCCTGGCATCACTGGCATCTCAGGCCGCTGTGGCCATTACAAATGTGCAACTCTACAGAGACCTTGAGAGACTCTTTGACTCCTTTATTCAGGCAATAGCCTCTGCCATTGACGAGAAGTCGCCTTATACCGCAGGCCACATCCAAAGGGTGCAGCACCTTACAATGGACATTGCAAGGGCCATCAATGAAGAAGATGATGGTCCACTCAAAGATGTATATTTTAATGAAGACCAGATGAAGGAATTGGCCATTGCGGCATGGTTACATGATGTAGGAAAGATCACCACACCAGAGCATGTGGTAGATAAGTCCACCAAGTTGGAGGCCATATTTGATAGGGAACACCTAATAAGGTGCCGCTTTGACAATATCAAGAGGTCAATCATGATAAGATACCTACAGTCAAGGCTTGAGTCTTCAGGGGTCTGTATCGCCAAAGAGACAATACCAGAAGAGACATTCATGAGAGAACTTGAGGAGATTGAAGAGGATGCAGCCTTTGTGGTCTCCTGTAATCAACCCGGTGAGTTCATGGATGACTCAAAAATAGAGAGACTCAGACAGATCGCCCAAAAGAGATGGGAAGACAACGGCACAGAGATCCCCTACCTGACCGAAGATGAACTATACAATCTATCTATCCGTAAGGGCTCACTGAACAATGAGGATAGAAAGATCATAGAAAACCATGCTACGGTAACATATAAGATGCTCAGCAAGCTCCCCTTTCCAAAGAAACTGAAAAATGTGCCTGAGATAGCGGCAAAACACCACGAGAAGCTTGATGGCACGGGATACCCCTTTGGTTCAAAGGCAGAGGAAATACCCTATCAGGCGCGTATCCTTGCCATAGCCGATGTCTTTGAGGCCCTTACTGCCAAAGACAGGCCCTACAAAAAGGCAATGCCCCTATCTCAGGCACTAAAGATAATGGGCTTTATGCGGAAAGATGGGCACATTGATGGCGATATACTTGACCTATTTATTCGGAAAAAGATCTACCTTCAATATGCCAAAAGGGAATTAAACCCTGAGCAGATAGACTGCGATTAGCGCCTGTAGCTCAGTGGACAGAGCAAGGGTCTCCGGAGCCCTGTGTCGGAGGTTCAAATCCTCTCAGGCGCGTTATACCTTCTCAAGTATGTGCCCAAGCTTCTTCTTCTTGGTCTTCAGATAGACTATATTCTTGTCATGAGGGCTTGTCTCAATGGGCACCCTCTTTACAACGCTGATCCCATAGCCCTCAAGGCCTACTATCTTTTTGGGGTTGTTGGTCATGAGCTTCATCTTTTTGACCCCAAGGTCAACCAGTATCTGGGCGCCTATACCATAGTCCCTTAGATCAGGCTTAAATCCAAGCCTCAGGTTTGCCTCCACCGTATCCAGTCCCTTGTCCTGCAGCTCATAGGCCTTAAACTTGTTCTCAAGACCAATGCCCCTCCCCTCTTGACGCATGTATAGGATCACTCCCTTACCCTCGTTGTTTATCATTGACATCGCCTTGTGCAGCTGGGCCCCGCAGTCACATCGCCTTGAGCCAAAGACATCGCCTGTGAGGCACTCTGAATGGACCCTGACCAGGACCTCGTCGTCTTTACCGAACTCCCCTTTGACAAGGGCCACATGGGTATTGCCGTCAATAACATTTGTGTAAGCAATGGCCTTAAATTCACCATAATCGGTGGGCATATTGACCGTAGCCACCCTCTTGACAAAACTCTCCTTGTGCATCCTGTATTCAATGAGGTCCTTTATGGTCACTACCTTTATCCCGTGGTGGGCTGAAAATTCCATGAGTTGGGGCACCCTTGCCATAGTCCCGTCATCGTTCATGATCTCACAAATTACCCCTGCCGGATAGAGTCCAGCCAACCGTGCGAGATCCACAGAACCCTCTGTCTGTCCTGCCCGCTGAAGCACACCACCAGGCCGCGCCCTTAATGGGAACACATGCCCCGGCCTTGCGAGGTCTTCGGGCCTCGTTTTAGGGTCAATGGCCGTTTTGATCGTCACGGCCCTGTCATGGGCAGATATGCCTGTGGTCACACCCCTCTTTGCCTCAATAGAGACCGTAAAGGCCGTACCAAAGGAGGAGGTATTGTGCTCTGTCATCATGGGGAGCTTTAGCTCCTCAACCCTTTGAGGTGTAAGGGATAGACATATCAGTCCCCTCCCATACTTTGCCATAAAGTTTATGGCCTCAGGGGTAACCTTCTCGGCAGCCATACAGAGGTCCCCCTCGTTCTCGCGGTCCTCGTCATCAACGAGTATCACCATCTTGCCCTCTTTAATGTCCTTAATCGCCTCTTCAACAGTATTAAAACTACCTTGACTCATTAGTCCTATACCTCCTTAAATTCAGTGTCAATAAAGTGAGCCATAACAGACTTTCGTGCTTTTAGTATAGCAAATGCCTTTTCTTTTTTTAGACATTTTTTGTGTTATAATCTGTTGCACCCTATGGCACACGCAGAGAAAGAACGATCTATCCTAAGCAAAGAAAAATTCTTTGGCATCCTCAATACCATACTCTCTACCCTCAGCATTGAGGAGATACTTACCACAGTAGTTGAAGAGATACGCAAGACCATTGGCTGTGACCGATGCACCCTCTATCTAATCAGCAAAGAAAGGGGCGAGCTTTACTCAAAGGTCTTACAGGCAAAGGAGTTGGTAGAGATCTGCCTCCCACTCAACAGTAAAAGCCTTGCGGGATACGCGGCCCTCACAAAAAAGGTCCTCAGGATAAACGACGCCTATTGTCAAGATGAACTCTGCAAGATAGACTGCGAACTGGTATTTGACAAGAGCTGGGACCAAAAGAGTGGTTATAGGACAAGAAGTGTGCTGGTAATGCCTATACCTAATAAATCTCGGGATGACCTATTGGGGGTCTTTCAGGCCTTAAACAAGGAGGGTGGGTTTACAGATGAGGACGAGGACATCCTTGAACAACTGGCCTATCTACTCGGCATTGCAGTAAATAATGCCCTCCTGTATCAGAAGATTGAGGAAGAAAAGACCTTAAGAGAATACATAATTGACGACATTGATGAGGGCGTATGCATCCTCAACACAAACCTGGTCGTCCAATCAGCTAACCGCTTCTTAGAGCTCATGAGTGGTATGAGGCTCAGTGTAGGGGACATGATTGGTGCCGAATTCTTTGAGTTATTTCCAAACTTTGCCCAAACAGAGATAGAGGAAAAGATAAAGGATGTAAAGGAAAAAGGCTATAAGATGATCGCCAAATTACCGATGCTTGAGACCAAGATAATCCCCTATCATGATGAAACTAACAAGATCAGTAAGATAATATTGATCTTTACGAGGTCATGATGATAGCACCAAAGAAGGGTTCTGGTAAGAGTTTTGAGGAACTCCTGATTGAGCACAAGGTCGTTACTCAAGATAAACTCCATCAGCTAACATCTCGTGTATCAAAGGAAAAGAAGAACCTTGAGCAGTTGCTGGTAGAGTCAGGCATCCCAGAGGATAAGATCACCCCTATAAAGGCCGAATTTCTTGGATACGACTACATTGACCTGACCAACTATCCCCTTTCATCAGACCTGCTCAAACACATAAAGCCGGCCTATGCAAAGAACTATAAAGTCTTGCCCCTCAAGTTTGAGGATGAGACCTTCACGATCGCCATGGTGGAACCCCGTGACTTTATCGCCCTGGATGAGTTAACCAGGATCTACCGCAACGCAAGATACAGGATCAGAGATGTAAAGATCTTTGTGACCTCTACGGCAAGCCTCTTTACCGCTATAGATAAGTTTTACGCCATCCCGCGGGAAAAGGACAGGGAAGAGGTCGGGATTGGGAGCATCCTTGACCAGGTAAAGGAGACCTACAAGACACAGGTAGAGGTGGCAGAGGTCACCAGAGACGATGCCACTGAAAACAGCGCCCCAGTGGTGATGCTCGCCAACAAGATCATAGAAGAGGCCTTTAGCAAGAGGACAAGCGATATCCATCTGGAACCAGCACTGGACTTTCTCCGTATCCGATACCGTATTGACGGTGATCTGGTTGAGGTAATGAGGGTGCCTAAATACGCACAGGATGCACTGATTACGAGGTACAAGATCATGTGCGATATGAGGATAGACGAGAAACGTCAGCCCCAAGACGGCAGGATTGACTTCACAAAGTATAACCCCTCAGTAGAGATAGACCTCCGTGTGTCTACTGTGCCCACACCGCATGGTGAAGATGTGGTCATGAGGATACTGGATAAAAAGAGCTCCATACTCAATCTAGACATGCTCGGCTTTAGTGAGCACAATATGAAACTCTACAAAGAGGCTATCTCTTCCCCTTATGGGATACTTTTACATGTAGGCCCTACGGGTAGTGGAAAATCCACTGCCCTCTTTGCTGCCCTCAAGACCCTTGATACGCCCGACATCAAGATAGTGACTGCTGAAGACCCTGTGGAATACACCCTTGGGGGACAAATTATACAGAGTAATATAAACCCCGCCGCAGGCTACACCTTTGCAAAGGCCATGAGGGCCTTTATGCGCCACGACCCAGACATCATACTCGTTGGAGAGATAAGGGACCTTGAGACCGCAAAGACTGCGGTAGAGGCCTCACTCACAGGCCACATGGTCTTTTCAACGCTCCATACAAACGATGCAGTGGGGACTGTAACAAGGCTAACAGAGATGGGTGTTGAGCCCTATCTTGTGGCAGACTCCTTAGTACTCGTCTGTGCCCAAAGGCTTGTAAGAAAGATATGCCCCAAGTGTAAAGAGGCCTACGCAGCGACCCCTGAGGAAGAAGAACTCTCAAAGGGCGATGTAAAGGCAGGTACCACCCTTTATAGGGGCAGAGGGTGTGAGAGCTGCGAGGGCTCTGGATACAAGGGCAGGATAGGCATATATGAGATACTGCTGATGAATAAAAAACTCAGAAACCTACTTATTAAGAACGCTGGCACCGACGAGCTCCGCAAGGTCGCCCTTGAGACAGGCATGAGGACCCTCAGGATGGATGCCCTTGAGAAGGCCTTCAATGGCACTATAACCCTTGAACAGGTCCTTGGCAGCACATTGCCCGATGTGTAAATGGTAACGGATGCCTACCAATAAAAGTTTTTTCAGCAGGGAATGGATGTCATGTAAAAAAAGGCGTGTCCAAAAACCCATGCCATGAAAAGCCGTCACCTTGACTCATCAAAGAGACCCTTATACCTGCTTCTTAGATGTGCGAGTCCCATTAAAGACCTGACAGACAAGTATAAAGGAGTGATCATATCCCGACCACTCAGGGGCCTGTTGATTGGTCTTACTGCTTATGTAGTAGTCCTACTATTTGGCCTCTTTGACATCTCTCAAAAATTAGAACTCCTCAGCCTTGATATCCGTTACAGAGTTAGGCCTAAGGTAGAGACCTCAGACAGGATTGTACTTGTAAATTACGACGATCATTCCCTTGAACTGTACGGTGAGTGGCCCTGGTCGCGTCGCTATCAGGTCATACTATTAGAGACCCTCCGTCGTTACCGTGTGGGCTACATTGGCTTTGATGTCTTCTTTAGCGAGCCCGAGCCCTCCACAATCCTGACAAAGGGACAGCAAATTACTGATCCCGGCGCAGGTCACATAGTGCTCTCAAACCCCGATAGTGAATTTGCCGATGCAATAAAGAGGGCAGGCAATGTCTATCTTGCATACTCCTCTCGCGACCCCTTAGAGGGTATGTCAAGGGAAGATATACCTAAATTGGCGGCCCAGATCAGGCAGTCTCATGGCAAGCAAAAGGTAGAGGCCCTCTCCTTAATAGAGGCCTCCCTACCTGAGGTCCCACCCTATTTGGAGCCCTTTATCTATAAGGCAATAGACATTGAGCCCCCGCTTTTTGAGTTCTCCGTTCATGCAAGGGGCACAGGCTTTGCCCAGCCGGGCTATAGCAGCGATGGCACAACCAGAGACTTCATCCTATACAGATATTGCAATGGACGACTGCTCTATCCCCTCAGCCTCGTCATGCTCTCTGACATAATGGGCCTTAGCCTAAAGGGGACAGAGATACTTCCGGGCCAAAAGGTGGTGTTTCATAGCTCAAAAGGCCCCTCCGTCTCCGTCCCTGTGGATAAACACCTACAGGCCCTGCTCAACTGGCCTGGCAGATTTGAAGACTCCTTTACCCATGTATCTTTCAGAGACATCGTCTATCTCTATGTGTCAGACAAAACAAGAGACCTTGCACTTAAAAGGCTTAATATCAGCAAGCCTAACCTCAATGGCCTCTCTCAAGGCATTAAAGAGGAACTTTCTATCTTCCAACTACTGCCTGAGGCAGATTTAGAGGAGATTGTAAGGGATACAGTGGCCACCGCCTTCACTTTGCAGGCCTTAAAGATAGGGCTGCCTCATTCTAAAATCATTACCAACCTAAAAGAACTCCTGGGGCCTGAAGAGACCAAGCAAAAGATTGACGAACTCACTCAGAGTGGAGTACAGATTTCGCCTCCAACAATCAGGGTCATAAAAAATGGTGTGAAGGCCACTATGAGCGCCAATGAATTAGAGGGCAAGATCGTGTTAGTAGGTCTCACGGGGAAGGGCACCATTGACCTAAACCCAATACCCTTTCAGAAGGACTGCCCTATGGTCTTCTATCATGCAAGCGCCATAAACATGATGCTCAATGGTAGCTTTCTCCACTATCCGCCATATTGGCTCAGATACACGCTACCACTTTCTATTGCCCTTGTGATAGGCCTAATAGGTGCCTACAGGTCCGTGTCATTGCTGAGCGTGGTCACCACACTTACAGGCGCAGGGCTTGTTTTGGCCTCCTACCTACTATGGGTCAAAAGGGGGCAGTGGATAGAGCTCATCTTGCCCCTTTCGGCCCTCCTCTTGGCCTATCTATTCTCTACACTTGTGCAGTTCATAAGGGTCTATAGCGAAAAGGCGAGGGTAAGGGCGATGTTTTCTGCAATGGTCTCACCAGCAGTCCTTACGGTGATGGAAAGACACCCTGATAGGTTCAGCCTTACAGGAGAGAGGCGATTTGCCACCACCTACTTTTCAAAGATAGAGGGCATTGAGACCATTACTCACTCCATTAGACCAGAAGACTTGCCGCCCTTTTTGAGCGCCTATCTAACACCCTTAAGTGATGTGATACTTGATTACGGAGGTTACATAGACAAATACGAAGGGGTAGTGATAATGGCCGACTTTGGTGTCCCCCTTGAAGATAATGGTAATCCTTACAAATGCGCCTACGCAGCACTGGAGCAGAGGTTCTTTATAGAGCCCTTTAAATGGGCAATAAAGGCCAAATACAACATTGAGGCAATAGTCTCTATTGGCCTTAACGCAGGATATGTATCGGCTGGTAATATGGGTTCAGACAGGAAGTTCCAATACACCGTGATGGGCGATGCCGTAAACATGGCCGCCCGATTTATGGCAGCAAACAGTATTTACCACTCCTCTTATCCCATTACCAGTGAAGAGACATTTTATCTCATCAAAGACTATGTATATGCAAGGCCCTTAGACAAATTGCTATTAAAGGGCAAGACCATACCCACAAAGGTCTACGACATACTTGGCTGGAAGGCTGAGGCCTATGCCGCTGTTGCACCTAAGACCCTTAAGGCCTTGCCCACATTTCTCTATAGCTTTTGGGCCAATGCCCCTCAAGGGTGCATAGACTGGTATGCAGATTTTTGGCAAAGGCAGTATGAGCGAACAGACCACCCATTAGCAGAGAGGCTTGTGAGGTTTTTTGGCACCTATCAATCTAAGGCTCAGGCACACCCTGAGGGGCTACAACCCATCCAAACACCCTTTTACAAGACCGAAGTCCATGAGCTTATAAAATCAATTAGGTCTGCTGAATACTTTGACCTTATGGCAAAAGTGGGTGAGCCTGAACACACAGGGCTTATTGACCTCTTTGATAGGGGACTATCTCTGTATTGGCAACGGCAATGGGAGCAGGCCCTTTTGGTCTTCCAAAAGGCCCTGACCTTAGCACCAAAGGACAGGCCAACCCTACACATGATTGAAAGGATAAAGGACTATAAGCTCCATCCGCCCAAAGAGGGCTGGCTTGGCGAGTTCATACAGACAAAGAAATGAAAAGGCTTGTAACCCCAATAATCGTGGCCTTATGCCTCTGGCTATTAATTGGCCTTGCCACTGTATATGGCCTGTTTGATAGGCTTGAATACAGGGTCTTTGACCAGGCCCTTCGGCTTAGACCCCAACCACCAATAGAGCCCTCTATTATCACCATTGACATTGACGACCCTGCCATTAGCACTGTGGGCCGTTGGCCTTGGAGTTGGGATATACACAAGGAGGTCTTTGATTTCCTCCACCTACAGGGCATTCGTCACCTCTTTGTGCTTGACCTTGACCTCTCAAAGTGGCCTGCCTATACCTTGAGTGCTGTAGAAGAGGGGCTCCTAAGGGAGGCCATCAATAAAGGAGATAACCGTGTCCTCAAGGCCCTGCTAAAGAAAAAATCTCCTGACAATCTGCTAAGACTGTTTGCAATGATGAAGGAAAAGGCCTTCCTTGCAGTCCCTGCAAAGGCAACAGAAGGGACCAAGGGCACGGACACACCCTTAAAAATTACTGGCATAGAGGACCGAGAGGTCATGAAGGGTCTTAAAGGGCACAGTATAGAGGGCACTGTCAAAGGGATATTGACTATAGAGGACCTTTCAGCGCCCTTAAGACCCTTTCAAGACAACACCGAGGGGCTTGGAATTAAGGCCTCTGTGCCCGACATTGATGGGGTGATAAGGCGTTATCCGATGGTTCTACAATACAGAGGCCACCTCTATCCTTCTATTGTCCTAACAGCAGCGATGGCCACTTTGGGTGCTGAGGGTGTAAACATCGCTGAGGGTAGCCTAACGCTCAAGGCAAGGGACAGGGCCTATGTGATTCCCATTGATGGAAGCGGGATGTTGAGGGTCAATTGGGTGGGTAATTACAGCAGCGCCTTTGTACATCTGCCCTTTAATCTGATAGCCCAATTTGTGGCAGTAGGGCATCTAAAGGCGACCCTTAGGGGGACAGACATCTCCAAGCTTGAGGACCCTATGGCCCTGCATGAGAGGCTAATAGAGGCAGCCAAGGGGCTCTCTATCCTCTCTGAACAGGATGCCCAGATCAAGGCGACAGTCCTCTTTATTGCCTCACTGTTGGAACCATACATCCTTAGCGGCATGACGGCTGAGGAGGCCCTTTCTACCATTGGCCTACATAGTGGCGATAGTAACCTACTTGCAATAGCCCGTCAGGTCTATCTAAATAACCTCGTGGCCTCTATGGACAGGCCTCCTAAAGACCTTCAAGAGGCCCTCAGCCTTGCAGATATACCACTAAATGAGGGTGAGGCCCTAAGGGATGCCTACGAGCAACTAATTTATCACCTCAAGGAGGGAAAAGGCCTGCTGGCCCTTAGACCGCTCTATTTTGAGCCCTCAAAGATACTCATGATCGGTGACAGACAGATAAGGATAAACCCCACCTTTTTGAAGGACAAGGTGGTATTTTATGGCCTTACGGCCACAGGGCTGACTGCCCAAAACCCCTCGCCCTTTATGGATAGGCATCCACTGATAGACCTCCCTGTGCAGGCCCTAAACACGGTGCTTACAGGCAGATACCTAACTGAGCCTCCAATTTCCTTTACCCTGATCCTTATGGCCTTTTACATAGGGATTGTCTCCATTGCTGTCTCAAAGACACGGCCGCTAAAGGGTCTTTTTGTAACCTTGACCCTATCAACTGGTCATGTTGCTGGATACTATTTACTCATCTTGCATAAGGGCATTATCCTGTCACTGAGCCCTGCAATCACGGCCCTTTCGTCCTCTTACCTATTGGGACTAATTATCCGTTATCTCAAAGAATACAAAGAAAGGCTCAGGGTAAGGAGGATATTCTCCACAATGGTCTCACCGGAGGTATTAAAGATCCTTGAGGCCCGACCTGATGCCGTTGCCCTCAAGGGGGAGCTCGGGGATGCCACGGTCTTTTCCTCCGATGTATCAGGCTTTACCACTATCTCAGAGGGCGTTACTGCCCAGGAATTGGCAAAGATACTCAATCTCTACCTGACGGCTATGAGTAACATTATCATGTCCTATGACGGCTATGTGGACAAATACGAGGGTGATGCAATAAAGGCAGTCTTTGGTGTCCCCCTGCCTGACCATGACCATCCCTGGAAGGCCTGTTGTGCAGCACTTTTACAACAGGAGGAGCTCAAGATAATACAAAAGATGATACTACTAAAGTATGGCGTCCTGATCACTGCAAGGATGGGTATTAACAGTGGGATGGTATATGCAGGCAATATGGGATCCGCAAGGAGGGTGCAATACACCGTTATGGGCGAGACCGTCCATATTGCAGAGGAGTTAGAGCCGGCAAACAAGGTATTTGGCACCTGGATAGCTGCGGCTGAGGAGACCCAACGGCGGGCCGATGGGTTTATCGTTTTTAGGTCCCTTGGGGAGTATGAGACCTCTGATGGGCTATTCATAAAGGCCCATGAGGTATTGGGCTGTGACCCTGAGCGGTTCATGGATTATTACAAAGACAGGCCTGTCTCTGACTTGCTGCTTGAGCCCTATAAGAGGCTTAGCCCTTTAAGGGTATTGGGTTCGCTGAGTTATTTAATTGGCCTAAATGCAAGGCTTGGCAATCCCTTACTTAATGAGATAGTCTCTGTATTTGAAAAACTCAGGGCAGACGCAATGGACTATCTGAGACTGGAGGCCAAGTTAGGCTATCTGAACTTCCATAACAGGCTCGCAACGCTATCATCAAGGTATTCTATAGCATACCCATTGGGTAAGGTCTCATCACCTGAGGAAAGACTCCAAGACCTGAGCATGTTGTTACAAGGCCTCTTAGGGCGGCATAAGGCACCTTCAGAAGAGGAGGTGATAGAGATAGACGCCTTACAGAAGACCCTGACATCCTTTCAAAAAAGGCTCTCTATAGAGACACGAGACAATGAGGCCATTGAACTTGCAGATTACATAAAAGGACTACTCCTTCAAGAGGTGGGCTCAGAAAAGACCGATCTTATTACAAGGCAGATGGCAACCCTCAGTGCCAAAATTGCTAAAGGAGGTTCAGACCTTACGGAGAGGATAAGGGCAAACCCAAGGGAGTTTCATCTCATTACTACTGCTGCCTTAAACCCACATAAAAGATGAAGCAAATTAAAAGATGGGCAGAGACGGAATCGAACCGCCGACACGGGGCTTTTCAGGCCCCTGCTCTACCGACTGAGCTACCTGCCCACAGAAAAGACCTAAAAAAGTAAACCTTTTACCATAAAAATGTCAAGACTACAGGTTTCCCATTCTGCTGTAGTTTTTTTACACATTAACACCCTATAGCTGGGTTTTAAATATCAATGTTCTTTGCCTCAAGGGAGTGTTTGATTATAAAGTCCTTTCTTGGCTCTACCTCATCGCTCATTAGGGTCTTGAACATTTCTTCTGTGGCCTCATAATCATCAATAGTCACCTGTAATAAGGTCCTCTTGTCGTGATCCATTGTGGTCTCCCATAATTGCTCAGGGTTCATCTCTCCAAGGCCTTTGTATCTCTGAATCGTAAGGCCCTTCTTTGATGCATCGGTCACTAATTGCAAGAGCTCAGTGGTGTTAGAGGATTCCCTTTCTTCCCCTTTAATCAAGACCTTATAGGGCGGCTCCCCTATCATCCCTTTTATGTCCTTAAAGAGCCTGTAGAGCTCCTCATAATTGGAAGAACCAAGAAAATGGTAGGAGAAATCAACCCTTGTATTGTCCCTAACTATCTCTGTGCCAAAGGCCTCGTGCTCTTCATCATAGGTGACCTCTCCAATTGATATATCCTGCAAGTGCCCTTTTAACTTCTCTATGCAATGGTCAAAGTCCTCCCTATTCTTCAACAGGTCCTTCTTTACAGAAAGGTCAATGAGCCTTTCAACGATGGGTCTACCTATTCCCCTCTTTTCCATTGCCGTCATTAGCCTTTCATACTCCGTGAGTTTCTTGAGGCAAGAGACCAGTTTTTCGCCCTTTAAATCAGCTGCACTACCCCTCACTGTGACATCTTCAGCAGATAACTTAAAGAGCATCTTTAACAGCTCGCCCTCATTCTTTACATAGGTCTCTGTCTTGCCCTTTTTTACCCTAAATAGAGGGGGTTGGGCGATATAAAGGTATCCCCTTTCAATAAGGTCAGGCATCTGTCTGAAGAAAAAGGTCAGTAACAGTGTCCTTATATGGGCACCATCTACATCAGCATCGGTCATAATGATGATCTTATGGTATCTAACCTTTGAGGCATCAAACTTGCTTTCGCCTATGCCTGTGCCGAGTGCCTTTATAAGTGTGGAGATCTCATTGGACTTAAGGAGCTTTTCAAAGGCCACCTTTTCTACATTTAGTATCTTACCTCTCAGCGGTAGTATGGCCTGTGTCTTACGGTCCCTACCCTGTTTTGCCGAACCACCCGCTGAGTCCCCCTCCACGATGAACAACTCTGACTTTGCCGGGTCCTTCTCTGAGCAATCGGCAAGCTTTCCGGGCAGATCTGCTAGATCAAGGTCACCTTTCCTGCGGGTCAGTTCCCTTGCCCTCCTTGCTGCGTCTCGGGCCTTGGCGGCCTGCATGACCTTTTCACAGATCCTCTTTGCAACCAATGGGTTTTCCTGGAAGTAGTCAGTCAGAAAGCTATAAGTCTCTGAATTTACAAAACCCTCTACATAGGTATTACCAAGCTTCATCTTTGTCTGCCCCTCAAACTGGGGCTTTTGGAGATTGACGCTTATGACCGCCGTTAGACCCTCACGGGCATCGTCACCTGTTATGTTCTCCTCAGGATCCCTCTTTGAGTCCTTTTTCATAAAGGCTATATAGTTTTTAATGGCCCTCGTAAGGGCAGTCTTAAAGCCACTTAAATGCGTCCCACCCTCACGGGTATTTATGTTATTTGCAAAGGTAAGTATCCTTTCATCATAGCCTTCATTGTACTGAAAGGCTATCTCAAGCTCTATCTCGTCAGTGTCCTCCCTGCCATTTGGTGTATCTTTGTCTCCTTTTGTAATGACTATCTTCTTTTTTGTATAAAAATGGATAGGCTCTTTGTGGATGACGGTCCTGTTGCTGTTTTTGTGCTCCACCAGTGAGACAAGGCCACCGGTATAGCAAAACTCCATGACCTTTCCGTTTATCTCCTCTTCTATCTTTAGCCTTAGCCCCTTATTGAGATAAGCAAGTTCTTTTAACCTTGCAGAGAGTATATCAAACTGAAACTCTGTGGTCTCAAAGATCTCGGCGTCAGGCTTAAACCTAACGCTGGTCCCGGTCTTTTTTGACTTGCCTATAACGGTAAGCGGGGTTACTGGAACCCCCCTTTCATACCGTTGCGTAAAGACCTTACCTTCTCGCTTGACCTCTATCTCAAGCCATTCAGAGAGGGCATTAACCACAGATACGCCCACGCCATGTAGACCGCCCGATACCTTATAGGCCTCGTTGTGAAACTTTCCACCTGCATGGAGCTCTGTAAGCACCACCTCCACCGTTGACCGCCCCTTTTCATCCTCAGGATGGATATCGGTGGGTATGCCCCTACCATCATCAGAAACAGTGCACGAGCCGTCCATATGGAGCGTGACATCAATCTTTGTGCAGCACTTATTTAGCGCCTCGTCAATACTATTATCTACAAGTTCATACACTAAATGGTGTAGGCCCTCAATGCCCATATTGCCTATATACATGGCAGGCCTTACCCTTACGGCATCCAGACCCTTTAGCATCTTTATTGAGTCTGAGGTGTATTCTGTAGTAGTCAAATTACTGTTCATCACTGTGTCTTCATTCATACCTTTTATGGCTCCTTATTACAGCTAAGATTAGGATTTTCAAAAGTGGTAAAGATGGCTACAAACTACTCAATAGGTTAATTAGCAGGGTTATACTGCTATTATACCATAAAAGGAGAGAAATTATGTAGTTTGATAAGCACTTCACTACCTGACACATCTAAAGGTTAGGCCAATACAAGAGGAGGAAACTACTGTCTCATTGGCATCAAGACGCCCTTGTAGTCATCACTAAGGGCAGACATTATAAGGACAGCGGTAAGAGGCTCGTGCATTTTGATAACAATATTTTCTGAATCTATCACATTGATTGACTCTAAAAGTAACCTTGCACTAAAGGCGATCCGCATAGGCTCATCATTAAAGGTAACAGACACCTCGTCTCTGACCTCACCAACCTCTGGGTTAAAGGCCGTAACAGTCATATTAGATTGTTCAATGTCAAAAAAGACTGTATTCGTCTTTTCTTTACCTAAAATGCATGCCTTTCGTAGGGCCCTTGAGAGTTCTTCCTTCTGAACTATGACAGTCTTTTGGTTTGACAGAGGTATCACAGCCTCATAATTTGGATAGTTACCCTCCACAAGACGACACAAGAGTTCCTTGTCTTCTGTCTTTAACATTATGTAGTTCTTCTCAATACACAACTCTATATCTCCCTCTCCATCAAGTACCCTCTTGATCTCTGCAATAGACCTCCTTGATATAATGAGCTTTAGGCCCTCAGGGGGGTAAAAGTCTATCACCTTTGTTAACACTGCAAGCCTATGACCATCGGTGCCTACCATGTTAACAGTACCATCCTCTTTTATATCTAAAAGGGCACAGTTTATGGTATGCTTTGGGTCACTTTCTGCAACTGCATAAAAGGTCTTATTAATCATTTCAAGGAGATCTCTCTTAGGAATGCTTACCCTTGTTTTTACCTCAATAGATGGCCATCCAGGGAAGTTTTCAGCACTAAGCCATGTAAGACGAAAGACCGTCTTACCTGATGTTACCGTTACCCACCCCTCATCGGTCTTTTCAATGTGTATATACCCTGAGAGCTCTTTTGCGATCTCTAATAGCCTCTTACCATGTAAACAATATTGCCCCTCCTCTATTACCTCATCTATCTCTATGGGCACTTTGATAGCCGTCTCAAGGTCAGTGGCAATAATAAAGCTACCTCCACTCTTTGCATTGAGCAAAAAGTGATTCAGTACCTCCATACTCCCTTTTTTATCAACAATAAACTGTATGTCTGAAAGCCTCTTTAGCAGCTGTTCTCTATTTACCCTTACCTTCATCCTATACCTCCTAAAGTATTAACAAGTATCATCAATGCCTTACCGCCATCAAAAACACCAATCTGTGGTATTTGTAACCTTGAACCCACACTATTTTTAAGAACTCAGGCCAAAACCTGCAGCCACCTTTGAGATCTCTATCCCCTTTTTACCAGTATGAGAGTTTCATAAAACCTTTTACCTTAACAAGGTATTAGCCCTTGATCTTCCTTATTATACTTTCTACTACCTTTTGGACCTGTTCGTCCTCTTTTATCTTGTCTTCCACCTGTTTACAGGCATATATAACAGTTGCATGGTCCTTACCGCCAAAATTTCTTCCAATCTCAGATAGTGAGAGATTGGTAAGCTTCTTACATATATACATTGCAATCTGACGGGCATGAGACACCTCTTTAGTCCTCTTCTTCGCCTTCATGTCAGATAGTCTTATATTGAGATATTCACTAACAACCTTCATTATGTTGTCTACTGTCAGAGGTCTTTCCTCTTCTGAGACGAGTTCTTTCAATACCTCCTTCGTGACCTCAAGATCTATCTTTCTCCCTGTAAGAGATGACTGGGCACCCAACTTTATCAAACAGCCCTCAAGGTCCCTTATATTTGACTTGATACGAGACGATATAAAGTATGCCACATCAGGTGGTATCTGAAGGCCCTCATTTTCGGCCTTTTTATACAGTATGGCTATCTTGGTCTCTATATCAGGCGGTTGTATATCTGCTATTAATCCCATATTGAACCGTGACCTTAGTCTGTCGCTTATGTCCTTTATCTCTATGGGTGGCCTATCACTGGTCAATACTATCTGCTTTTGATTCTCATAAAGGGCATTAAAGATATGAAAGAACTGCATCTGTGTGCCCTCTTTTCCAGCAATCAAGTGTATATCATCTACCAGGAATACATCAACTGGCCTAAATGCCTCTAAGAGTTCACTTACCTTACCCTGTCTCAAGGCTGCCACAATCTCATTGGTCAGGACATCAATAGACTTGTAGTAGATGTTGATGGAAGACCTGTTGTCAAAGATCGCATTGCCTATCGCATTTAAGAGATGTGTCTTACCTAACCCACTATCACCATAGATAAATAGGGGATTGTAAATCTTACCAGGTTCCTCAACGACCTTTTTTGCAGCAGCATGGGCAAAGTCATTTGAGGCACCTACAACAAAGCTACTAAAAGTATACTTGGGATTTAGATAGATACCCCTGCTTGCAAGCCTCTGTCTCCTGAGCTCATTTCTATTGTCAATCTTTTTTATCTCTGTATCGGACTTTTCCTGCATCCTATACTTGATCACATAATTGATACCTGTAAGCCTATACATATTTTCAACAATCAAATCAGGATAGTTGTCCTCTAACCATTCCCTATAAAACCTGTTTGGCACCTCTAAATACAAAGTGTTGTCCTTTATATTTGCTATCCTTACAGGCTTAAACCATAGTTCAAATGCAACCTCTCCTACGGTCTCTCTGATGTTAGAGACTGCCTTTTCCCATAACTCATTTAGTTCCTGATTTTGACTTGACATTGACCTGAGAAATATGTTTGCTAACAACTTATTAACAACTGTTAATAAATACTGGATAAGTTTGTTGAGAGATTATAAATAAAAACTTTAAAAAGGGCAAACAGTAAATACCAACTCCTTTTAAACAAAAAAGGCCTCATCTTATCAATAAAAAACCAACATCTACATCTCTATGATGCACCTATAAAAACCACCTTATTTACAGGAGATAGACCGTTTTTATTGTTATTAATACTATACATTTAAAAAGAGATTAAAGGGCATTGAATCGTTGTTTCAGGTACCCCTTTATAAACAGGTCTATTTCTCCGTCAAGCACTGCATCCACATTACCAACCTCTATGTTGGTCCTATGGTCCTTAACTAATCTATAGGGTTGTAGGGTGTATGACCGGATCTGATTACCCCAAGATATGTCCTTTTTATCTCCTGTGAGTTTTTCAAGCCTTTTCTCTTGCTCCTTCTGCATCTGGTCATAGAGCCTTGACTTTAGTATCTTCATTGCAAGTTCTTTGTTCCTGTATTGGGAACGTTCACTTTGACAAGAGACTACTATTCCTGAAGGTATATGGGTGATCCTCACAGCAGAAGATACCTTATTGACATGTTGCCCTCCAGCCCCTGAGGCCCTAAAGGTGTCAACCTTGATGTCTTCGTCCTTGAGTTCAATCTTTATATCATCCTCTATCTCCGGAAAGACAAAGACTGCAGAAAAGGATGTGTGTCTCCTACTGTTTGCGTCAAAGGGCGATATCCTTACAAGGCGATGTATGCCAGCCTCAGCCTTAAGATACCCATAGGCATATCTACCCTCCACTAAGAAGGTAACCCCTTTTATACCAGCCTCGTCCCCTGCTTGATAGTCAAGTATCTCTGTCTTAAAACCCTTTATTTCGGACCATCTGAGGTACATCCTCATCAGCATCTGTGCCCAGTCTTGGCTCTCTGTACCTCCTGCACCTGGGTGGATTGTGACGATTGCATTGAACTTATCTACTTCTGATGATAAAAGGGTCTTGATCTCGAGGTTTTCTAAGTCTGACCTCAGTTGATCTGCCTCTTTCTTTATGTCAGGGATAAATATCTCGCCATCTTCCTCCTGAATCAGGTTGAGTGAGTCCTCTATATCAGATAGCCTCTTTGTTATTTCCTCTATAGGGATTAGATATTCCTCAACCTCTGTCTTTTTTTTCTGGATTTCTATCAATCTTTTGGTATTTGACCAGTTTTCCTCAAGGGTGAGGCTGTAGTCTATCTCTTTGAGCCGTTCTTTTAGCTTATCAACATCAAAGATAACCTCTTAGGGCATTTAGATAGTCTTTTAATTGAAATACATATTCCTTTATTTCGTCTTTTATTAGCATACTGATAGCCTCCTTAATCTCCTTTAGTATTGTAAAAAACTGATCTCAGAGAATGTAGCGGTTATTTCCATATTTTTGGCATTACCTCTCCCTTTTTAATGATAAGATTATTGAAAAGACGAATGCAAAATAGATGAATATGTCACCGTATCTTGTATAAAATGTGGTGTCACCGTTTGTCTTTATATCTGAAACGAGGATGCCTCTATGAAACAGACCTAAGGTCTTTTCTATTCTACCACTACTGTCTATGAATCCTGAGATCCCTGTATTGGCAGCCCTGACTATTGGCTTCCTGTTCTCAATTGCCCTAAAGACTGCCATGCTGAAGTGTTGGTAAGGACCGCTCGTGGTGCCAAACCAGGCATCGTTGGTTATGTTTATCAGGAAGCCTCCATCTTTTTTAAAGAACTTCCTTACAAGTCCAGGAAATATTATCTCATAACATATCACGGTCGCAAAAGGGCCAAAGGGGGTGATGGCCTTTATATAACCCTCACCTGGTGTATAGTCCACTATACCATAGGTGAGTTTGTTTATAAAAAAGAGGATATTTCTTAATGGCACATACTCACCAAAAGGGACGAGTTGGATCTTGTCATATATGTAGGTTATCTTCGCTTCGCGGTCAAAGAGTATAGCACTGTTGGTATAAACAGACTTAGTGCTACGAGGGCTCTCTTTTATCATCATGGAACCAGTTAATAGATATGAGTCGGTCTTACTCTGAAAAGACACCAGTTCTTCTGTCAGTCCCCTTTCTTTGTCATAGTAAAACGGGAGGGCCGTTTCAGGCCATACAATAAGGTCAGGTTTATACACCTTTGCCTCTAAGGTGAGAGACTTATATGTATCCATTACATATCTCTGAAATTGGGGTACCCATTTCTTGTCTTGCTCTATGTTCCCCTGTATTATTGCAACCCTTACTGTAGTGTCTGCCCTTTGTTTAGACATGGAAAGGGCTCCATAGATGAGTATGGAGATAAACAGAAAGAGAAAAGAACAAAGGGTAATCACAGAGGGGTAAAGGGGCATGAGGGGTCTTTGGGCCCTCCTCTTTTTGATGAGCAGTGCATCAGCAATAGCACCATTAAAGGCTACTATGAAAAAGGTTACCCCGTAAACACCAGCGAACTCTGCAAACTGTATGAAGGTAAGAAACTTATACTGGCTATAGCCAAGGCTTGACCACGGAAAGCCTGAAAATATAGATGAACGGGCATATTCTAAGGATGTCCAAAATAGGGGGGCCACTAACATGGATGGTAAGGCCGTTTTTCGCATCTGATAGGTATATAGAAGGGAAAATATGGCAGGGTAAAGGGCAAGATATGCAGATAGGAGTAAGACCAATAATAGACTTGGTATTAAAGGTATTGGACCGTAATGATTTATTGAGTGGTATATCCAATAAGTAGTAAGAAAGAAATATAAAAGGCCTGTTATAAAACCTGCGATGAAGGAGTGTTTTGGTGTCTTATTGTGCAAAAAGACAAGTAGTGGGACAAGGGCAATCCATGCAGCAGGATATATATTGGCCTTTGGAAAGGAGACCGCAAGGAGTATTCCTGAAATGATGGCTGGAGAAAAGTAAATGATCTTTTTAAATAAATGCTGCATATTGCACCTTTTGGGTTAAGTCTGTCAGTTATGTTATCATAAACGACTTATGTCTGCCATAGTGTTGATACCAGCCCGTTTTGGTTCGGTACGATTCCCCGGAAAACCCCTCCAGCATATTTTAGGAAGGCCCATGATCCAGCATGTCTATGAGAGGGCGTGTCGTTCAAAGGGGATAAGGGATGTCTTTGTGGCTACCGATGACAATAGGGTCTATGATGCTGTCAGGACTTTTGGGGGGAAGGTGCTCATGACCTCTGGGAGCCATAAATCAGGAACCGACCGGATTGCAGAGGCTGTAGAGAGGCTTGAGGAGACAGGTTATCCTTTAGGAGAAGATGAGGTTATCATTAATGTACAGGGAGACGAGCCCCTTATTGACCCCATCCTCATAGAGGACCTCGCCTTCATTATGACCGTAGGTATAGTGTCTATGGCCACTTTGGCCAAAAGGATTGAGGATAACCCTGAGATAGGAGACCCAAATGTGGTGAAGGTGGTATTTGATAGAAATATGGATGCCCTGTATTTTTCAAGGAGTCCCATACCGTATCAGAGGAACGAGGCTGTATATTACAAACACATTGGTATCTATGCCTATAGAAGAGACTTTCTAAGGCTCTTTACGACCCTTCCTCAGGGCCTGTTGGAGAAAGCAGAAGGGCTGGAACAGTTAAGGGCCCTTGAGCATGGATATAAGATAAGGGTTGTCTTGACAGGATTAGATACCATTGGGGTAGATACCCCTGAGGACATTCAGAAGGTAGAGAATTGGATAAGAAATTCATCTTCGTAACCGGTGGTGTACTGTCGGGGTTAGGCAAGGGCATTGCTGCAGCGGCCATAGGTGCCCTCCTTGAGGCCAAAGGACTAAGGGTAACGCTTCAGAAACTGGACCCTTATATAAACATAGACCCCGGTACATTAAGCCCCTTTGAGCATGGTGAGGTGTATGTCACCGATGACGGTTGTGAGACCGACCTTGACCTTGGACATTATGAGAGATTTACCCATGTCTGTAGCTCTATAGACAACAATTACACCACAGGGAGGATATACAACAATGTGATCACAAAGGAACGGCGGGGAGACTATCTTGGTAGTACAGTGCAGGTTGTCCCCCACATAACTGATGAGATCAAGGAGGCCGTAAAGTCTGCCGCAAAGCCCGAATACGATGTGGTGATTGTAGAGATAGGCGGTACGGTTGGAGATATTGAGAGCCTCCCATTTTTAGAGGCCATAAGGAGGTTTCGCTACGATGTAGGTAGGGAGAATGTCCTGTATGTGCACCTTACACTCGTGCCATTTATCAAGGCAGCGGGTGAACTCAAGAGTAAGCCTACCCAGCATAGCGTGAAGGAGCTGAGAGAGATAGGCATCCAGCCCGATATTTTGCTTTGTCGTTGTGAGATGCCCCTGTCAAGGGATGTGAAGCGGAAGATTGCAATGCACTGTAACCTTGACGACGATGCAGTGATTGCTGCCATAGATGTAGATACAGTCTATGAGGTGCCCTTATGGTTCAAGTCAGAAGGGCTTGACAGACAGATAGAGCGGAAGCTCCGGCTTGACCTCCCTGAGGCAGACCTGAGGGTATGGGAAGATGTGGTAAGAAAGATAAAGATGCCTAAACAGGATACAGTTATCGCTATAGTGGGCAAATACATTGGGCTTAAAGACTCCTATAAGAGCCTTAGTGAGGCCTTGATACACGGTGGCATAGCCAACGATGCAAGGGTCAATTTGCTCTGGATTGACTCTGAGGAAATAGAAAAAAGGGGTGCTGAAAACTTCCTTGCTGAGGTAGATGGTGTCTTAGTGCCAGGAGGTTTTGGCAATCGTGGTATAGAGGGCAAGATAATGGCAGCCCGTTATGCAAGGGAAAAAAAGATACCATTTTTTGGGATCTGTTTAGGTATGCAGATAGCCGTGATAGAGTTTAGCAGAGATGTCTGTGGTCTAAAGGCAAACAGCGAGGAGTTTGACCCTGAGGCAGAGGACAAGGTCATCTATCTCATGGAGCAGTGGTATAATCCCCGCACAGGTAAGGTAGAAGAGAGGAACAAGGATTCCCAAAAGGGGGGCACTATGCGTTTAGGGGCCTATCCTTGCCTATTAACCGAGGGTTCTAAGGCAATGGCTGCTTATGGCGTCAGGGAGATTTCTGAGAGACACAGGCATCGTTATGAGTTCAATAACAAATACAAAGGACTGCTTACCTCTAAGGGCTTGTTAATAAGCGGTGTCTCTCCTGATGGAGAGCTCGTGGAGATCATTGAGATAAAGGACCATCCATGGTTTTTGGGTTGTCAGTTTCACCCCGAGTTCAAGTCAAAACCTATAGAGCCACACCCCCTTTTTAAGGCCTTTATAGAGGCCTCTATTAGGGAGAAAAGGTCGCTATTTAAATAAATGAGGCTTAAGGTATCACTGGCACAGATAGACATCATCTCCGGCAAGCCAGAGGCAAATCTCAAAAAGGCAGAGGGTCTGATTGCAGAGGCCGCATCGCGTGGCAGTAGCTTGGTATGTCTGCCTGAGATGTGGACTACAGGTTTTGAGTGGACTTACATAGATAGCAATTACAGTCTACAAGGGCCTGTGATTGAGGCCATATCTGAGATGGCCAATAGGTATAAGATATTTATCAATGGCTCACTGCTAACCAAAAACCAGCAAGACAGGCCAACGAACACCTCCATATTGTTTGGCCCCTCAGGTGACATTCTTGCCACATTTGACAAGGTCCACTTGTTTCCCTTAATAGGTGAAGACTTACACCTTACACCCGGCAGTTCTCTGACCTTAGTGGATACCCTTTGGGGGCCAACGGGCTTGGCCATATGTTATGACCTCCGTTTCCCTGAACTCTTTAGGGCTTATGGGGTAGCAGGGGCGAAGGTAGTCCTTTTGTCGGCGGCATTTCCCCATTCAAGGGTACAACACTGGCAAACCCTCATAAGGGCAAGGGCTATAGAGAACGAGTATTTTATGATTGCCACAAATCGTGTGGGCAAAGAGGGAGACACGGTGTTTGGTGGTAGTTCTGCTGTTATTGATCCATGGGGAGAGGTAATAATAGAGGGCAAAGTAGATGAAGAGGGCCTGATTGATGCAGAGATTGACCTTGCTATGGTTGACGAGGTCCGTTTAAGGATACCTGTCTATAAAGCTCGTAGGCCTGAGGTATATGGCTATATTTGGACACAAATGTCTTGAATATGTGTCATAGCCCTTACTTATGAAATCCAATCAGGTAAAGGTCAAGATCTGTGGGATTACCAATATTGAGGATGCCCTAGCCTGTGTTGAGGCAGGGGCAGATGCATTAGGCTTTATCTTTTTTAAAAAGAGCCCAAGATTTATAAGCCCAGAGGATGTTAGATCCATAATCAGGGGACTTCCACCCTTTGTCTGCACAGTTGGTGTCTTTGTAAATGAGACCGCTGATTACATACAGGGCGTTAAGGATTTCACAGGCATTGATACTATTCAACTGCACGGCGATGAACCCCCAAAGATGGCTTCTATATGGCCAAGGACGATCAAGGCCTTTAGGGTATCTGAATCAACAGATCTGAGGATTCTGGGTGATTACCGCTGTACAGCCTTTTTATTTGATACACTCACTGATGGGGCCTATGGTGGCACAGGCAAGGTCTTTGATTGGGTGATTGCCCTTGAGGCGAAGAGGTATGGTAGGATTATACTCTCAGGGGGGCTAAACCCTGATAATGTTATCAGTGCTATCAGACAGGTGAGACCCTATGCAGTGGATGTTAGCTCAGGGGTAGAGTCCGATATAAAGGGCCTGAAGGATCACCGTAAGATAAGGCTCTTTATTGAGAGGGCAAAGGGTGCCTTGATGTGACCTTTATGATGGTCTTTACATTACCTCTTGGATTGAAGTCTCCTATGACCTCAAGGTATCTTGGCTGGAGCCTCTCATAGAGCTCTTGATATATCTTATTTGTGGCCTCTTCATGGGATATGTAGGACTGTCTGAAGGAATTTAGATACAATTTGAGGGACTTTAGCTCCACTATCTTCTTATCGGGCACATAGGTTATCTTAAAGGTTGCAAAGTCAGGGTAACCAGAACGGGGACACAGGCAGGTAAACTCCGAAAAGGTGATGTTTACCTCGTAGTCCCGCTCGGGGGCAGGGTTATCCCATACCTCAAGGGTTGCAGCTTTTATTGCCTCTTCGCCGTATCTCATGGTGTGGCTATTTTATTTTATAATTAATGGGCAAGTTTTTCAACAGACAGAGGGTGCGAAGGCGGGGAACTCTAAGGGAGTCTAGGCTCAATTTAGGTAAAGGATTCGTGTAAATTTGACACTCGTGTTTTAGGAGTTTGCTACAGGAATTGACAGAGGAGGGCTTTTTGAAAGGTATTATATTGGCAGGTGGTAGTGGCACAAGGCTATATCCCATTACTATACCTGTATGCAAGCAGTTACTTCCGATCTACGACAAACCCATGCTCTACTATCCCCTATCTATCCTGATGCTTGCAGGTATCAGGGATATATTAATCATATCAACGCCTAAGGACACGCCACGCATACAGGAGATATTTAACGACGGTAGTTATCTGGGGCTTTCTATAAGTTATAAGGTGCAGGACTATCCGAGGGGGCTTGCTGATGCCTTTATCTTGGGAGAGGACTTTATAGGGGAAGGTAATGTATGCCTTGTGTTGGGAGATAACATATTCTACGGACATGGCTTAACGGAGTTGCTCAGAGGTGCAAAGACGAGCGTCTCCCAAAAAGGCGGCGCCGTTGTCTTTGGATATTATGTTAACGATCCAGAGCGATATGGGGTGGTGGAGTTTGACAGCCAAGGCAGGGTCATATCTATTGAGGAAAAACCAGCCCATCCTAGGTCAAACTATGCAGTGACGGGTCTTTATTTTTATGACAACTCTGTGATATCAATTGCAAAGTCGGTGAGACCTTCAAAGAGGGGCGAGCTTGAGATCACCGATGTCAATAAGGCCTATCTGTCTCAAGGGAGACTGGCTGTTGAGCTCCTCGGTAGGGGGTATGCATGGCTTGACACGGGGACTGCAGAGAGCCTGTTAGAGGCGGGAAATTTTATTGCCACCATAGAAAAGAGGCAGGGACTCAAGATCGCCTGTATTGAGGAGATTGCCTACAGGCTTGGCTATATAACCAAAGGGCAGATGAAGGCTTTGGCAGAGGCATACAACAACAACTATGGCCGCTATCTAATGGGACTTCTTAACGAGGGGGCCGATTGATATGCCCTTTAGGTTTACACCCCTTGGCATTGATGGACTAATGCTTGTGGAACCCACTAAGTTTGGCGATGAGCGGGGCTTTTTTATGGAGACCTACAAGAGGTCTGAATTTATAAGGGCGGGCATTACAGGGCACTTTATCCAACACAACCACTCAATGTCCACAAGGGATGTATTAAGGGGGCTCCACTATCAGTTGGAACCACACGGACAGGGGAAGTTGATTAGGTGTATCAGGGGGGCTGTGTTTGATGTGGCAGTGGATATAAGAAGGGGGTCTCCCCATTTCGGCAAATGGGTCTCGGCAATATTAAGCGACGAAAACTGTCAAATGCTTTACATACCTGTTGGGTTTGCCCACGGCTTTCTCACCCTTTCTGATGAGGCAGAGATAATATACAGCTGTACTGCTGAATACTCCCCTGAGCACGATAGGGGGATCAGATGGGATGATCCTGATATTGGCATCAAGTGGGGATATGAGAGGCCAATACTATCAAGTAAAGATGCAAACCTGCCCCTCCTAAGGGATGCGGAGGTCAATTTTATCTATAAGGAAAGACCATGAAGAAGATGCTCGTCACAGGCGGTGCCGGTTTTATAGGCAGTGAGTTTGTCAGGCAGGCCGTTAAGGGATACCATGTGGTTGTAGTTGACTCCCTTACTTATGCTGGCGATATGGCAAGATTGGCCTCCATAAGAGATGACATAGTCTTCTATCAATGTGACATTGCCGACAGGAGACAGATAGGGCAGATTGTAAAGGATGAAGGGCCCGAGATAATAGTCCATTGGGCTGCCGAGAGCCATGTAGATAGGAGCATCCTTGACGCCTCACCGTTTATCATGACAAATGTAAAAGGTACCCAAAACCTACTGGATGCCGCAAGGCAATACCCCATTGAATTGTTTATTAATGTCTCTACCGATGAGGTCTATGGTGAACTCGGACAGGAGGGGCAATTTACTGAGGAGACCTGCCTTAATCCTAGTTCGCCTTATTCGGCAAGCAAGGCCTCACAGGACATGCTCGGGCGGGCCTATTTTAGGACCTATAAAGTTCCTGTCATTACCGTTAGACCCTCTAACAATTACGGCTATTGGCAATACCCCGAAAAACTCCTGCCAGTGGTTATCCTCAAGGCCTTTAATAACGAAAAGATACCGGTCTATGGCATGGGGGAAAATGTCAGGGAGTGGCTCCATGTATCGGACTGTGCAAGGGCCGTGCTTGAGATTATTAATAAGTGCAAGGGGGGAGAGATATACAACATAGGCGGTGGCAATGAGAGGAGAAACATTGATGTGGTCAGAGAGGTCTTAAAGATCATGCATAAACCCGAGTCACTTATTGAGTTTGTGGCCGACAGGCCAGGTCACGACTTCCGTTATTCCCTGAATTGCTCAAAGATTAATGGGGAGATAGGCTGGTCGCCCTCTGTGGATTTTGAGGAAGGCCTGAGGGATACAGTAACATGGTATTTGTCAAACATGGGTTGGGTTCAAGACAAACTTACGGCCCTCAGGGATTATTGGGAGAGAGTTTACAGAGGCTAAGGCCCTGTGTTAATCTAAACGGCCTTTAGCACCATAAAGAGTTTAATTGAAAGGTGGTGATTTGATGCCAATTGACAAGACAAAAAAGAGGGAACTGATAGAAACCTATCGTATGCATGACCGTGACTCAGGTTCACCTGAGGTCCAGATTGCACTGTTGACGGAGAGGATCTCCTCTTTGACAGAGCATTTCAAGGTCCACAAAAAGGACCATCACTCAAGGAGGGGATTACTAAAACTCGTTGCCCAGAGGAAAAAACTCATAAGCTACCTTAAGGCAAGCGACAAAACGAGATATGAAGCCCTATTAGGACGTCTCGGTCTCAGGAAATAAGAATCCTTTCTTCAAAAGGGTTCTTATGCTCCCCATTTTTTAAATTCAATTTAAGGAGTTCACACCCATCAATATGACCAGATTAGAAATGACATTCAGAGGAAGACAGCTTATCTTTGAGACCGGTCAGATAGCGCGCCAATCTGACGGGGCGGTATTGGTGAAGTATGGAGACACTTATGTATTAGCTACTGTAGTAGCAGACGAAAAGAGGAGTGAAGGACTGGATTTCTTTCCCCTTACCATAGACTATCAAGAAAAGGCCTATGCTGCAGGGAAAATACCTGGTGGATTTTTTAAAAGGGAAGGCAAGCCTACAGAGAAGGAGGTGCTCACCTCAAGGCTCATTGATAGACCCATAAGGCCGCTTTTCCCAAAAGACTTTTATCAAGAGACACAGGGCATTGTGTCAGTGTTGTCCTTTGGTGATGAGAATGTGGCAGACCTCCTCGGTATTATCGGCATGTCAGCGGCTATCCACATATCTGATATACCCTTTAATGGCCCTGCTGCTGCCGTCAGAATAGGCATGAAGGACGGTGAGTTTATCGTCAATCCCACCCTTGTAGAGTCAGAGGAACTGGAGCTGAACCTTGTGGTGGCGGGCACTCAAGAGGCGGTAATCATGGTTGAGGGTGGCGGCAGTGAGATAGGTGAAGAGACCCTTATGAAGGCTATAGAACTGGCCCATGAGAATATAAGGGAATTTACAAGGATACAGGATGAGCTAAGACAAAAGGTAGGTAAGGAAAAGAAGCCCCTGACCCCCTCGCCTGAATACCCTGAACTCACAAGAGAGATTAGGGATTTTGTATCAGCAAAGATAAGGTCTGCTATAAGGATACCAGGCAAACAAAGACGCCAGGAGGCCTTAGATGCGATCCTTGAGGAGGCACTTAAAGAATTCAACAGCGAGGCCATCTCTGAAAAGTACCTTGACAATGCAAAAATAGACCTTAAACGGCTCATAACCAATATCTTTGAGGACTATGAAAAGGAGATAGTCCGTACAATGATTGTCAGTGAGGGTATTAGGGCTGATGGCCGTAAGACCGATGAGATCAGGAATATAAGCTGCCATGTGGGTCTATTACCAAGGGCCCACGGTTCTGGTCTCTTCATCAGGGGCGATACGCAGGCCTTAGTGGTTACTACCTTAGGCACACAGGATGATGAACAGAAGGTAGAGACCCTTGAAGGGGATTCCTTTAAGTCCTTTATGCTCCATTACAACTTTCCGCCCTTCAGTGTCGGTGAGGTCAAGCCCCTCAGGTCACCGGGTAGGAGGGAGATAGGACACGGGGCCCTTGCAGAGAGGGCACTTAAATATGTGATACCAGGTAAGGATAAGTTCCCCTACACCATAAGGATCGTCTCAGACATCCTTGAGTCAAACGGTTCATCCTCAATGGCCACTGTTTGTGGTGCTACCCTGTCACTGCTTGATGCCGGAGTCCCAATCAAGGACCCAGTGGCGGGTATTGCCATGGGCCTTATCCACGAGGGTAATAAAGATATTGTGCTTACCGACATCCTCGGCCTTGAGGACCATTTGGGAGACATGGACTTCAAGGTGGCTGGTACTGAGAAGGGTATAACTGCCTTTCAGATGGATGTCAAGATAGGCGGTGTGAGCAGCGAGGTTCTCCGTAATGCCCTTGAGCAGGCGCGAAGGGGGAGGCTTTTTATCCTCCAGAAGATAAAAGAGGCCATAGCCGAGCCACGCAGGGAGCTTTCCCCCTATGCCCCCCGTATCTACAAGATGCACATAAAGCAAGACAAGATCCGTGAGGTGATTGGTACAGGGGGCAAGGTCATAAGGGGGATTATAGAACAGACTGGGGTAAAGATAGACATAAGCGATAGCGGAGAGGTAAATATTGCATCTTCCGATAGTCAGTCGGCACAGAAGGCCATTGAGATCATTAGGGGTATTGTGGAGGAGGCAGAGGTAGGCAAGATATATCTTGGTAAGGTCAAGAGGATCACTGACTTTGGTGCCTTTGTGGAGATATTACCGGGGACAGACGGACTTCTTCACATATCCCAGATATCCGAAAAGAGGATCGCAAAGGTCACCGATGAACTGAGGATCGGTGATGAGGTCCTCGTGAAGGTCATAGAAATAGACAATCAGGGTAAGATCAGGCTCAGCAGAAGAGAGGCGATGCGAGAACATAGAAAGGCAGAGTAATGTTTAGAAAGACGCACCTCAACAACGGGATCCCCGTTGTAATGGAGCAACTCAACAACTTCCGTTCTTTTATTGTGGGTATATGGGTAAAGGTCGGTTCAAGAAATGAGAGCCCCTCAAAGAACGGGATATCCCACTTCCTTGAGCACATGTTTTTTAAGGGTACCAAAAAGCGGAACCCTTCCGACATAGCCTTTGAGATAGACTCCCTTGGCGGAGACCTCAATGCCTTTACAAGCCGAGAAAACACTGCCTTTTATGTCAAGGTGCTTGATGAGTATAAAGAGTCGGCCGTAGAACTCCTCGCAGACATCTTTATTAACTCCCAATTCCCACCAGAAGAGATAATAAAGGAAAAGGGTGTTGTAAAGGAGGAGATCAAGATGGTAGAGGACTGCCCTGATGAGTATATCCATGACCTATTTAACAGGGCCATCTGGGGTGATCAGGGGCTGGGTCAGCCTGTGCTTGGCAGGAGGGATACCATAAAGACCTTTACAAGAGAAGACCTTTTGGGTCATGTGGAAAACTATTATGGAACCGCTGATATAGTCATTGCCTGTGCAGGTAAGTTCAACCACGATGAAGTTATAAACATACTTAACCGCCACTTTGAACCACTCCGAAGGGGTTCTGTGCCAAACATCCAAGGGGCTCATACCTTCAAGTCTGGGATTGATATATACCCCAAGGACCTATCAGAGGCACACATCTGTATTGGCGTGGAGGCCATACCCTTTGCAAGCCCCGACAGGTATAACCTTGCTATATTGAATTCCATCTTAGGGGCAAGTGTAAGCTCTAGGCTATTTCAGGAGATTAGGGAAAAGAAGGGTTATGCCTACTCCATATTTTCTTTCACTTCATCATATCTTGATACAGGCTACTGGGCTGTAAATGCTGGTGTAAGTAGAAAGAAGTCAGTCTTGGTATCGGAGATGATCATAAAGGAGATGAAGGGGCTCTATGATACCATCACAGAGCAAGAGCTAAAGAGGGCAAAGGACCAGATAAAGGGCAACCTCATCCTTGGCCTTGAATCAACCAGTGCAAGGATGCAGAGTATTGCAAGGCAGGAGATATACTTTGGCAGGTACTTCACCAATCAGGAGATCCTCAAGGCTGTAGAGGCTGTGCACCTCAAAGGCGTCAAGGACCTTGCATATAGGCTTGTAAACATGGGCAGGTTCTGCCTTGTTGGCCTTGGAAAACTAAAAAAGGAGGACTTTGAGGGGCTTATAGACCACTGATGCCTATCTGAGGCTGATCACCATTGCCGTCCTTCCTTATTATCCATATGACATCATTGAAGCCCTCCTGATAGGCCTTTGCGATACCAAGCCTTATGACTTCTAATAGTGCGAGGAAGGTTACTATGACCTGTATCCTTGAACTGTCCTCAGAAAAGAGGTCCTCAAACCTTATGGTATTTGCCTCATTGAGCCTTTCAAGCAGAAAGTTTATCTTGTCTCTGAGTGTCAGGGACTCTCGGGTAATCAACATAGACTCTGGTGGCATCTTTGTAAGGAGTCTTTTTAGGGCGGTGAGCATATCAAAGACAGTCAGGTCAAAGAGCCTTAGCTCGGGTTCAAAGGCCTTATTGCCCTCCGTTGTTTCTCTAATAAAGACATTGGCCCAATGTTCTTCAAGCTCTCTCATCTTTAAAGAGGCCTCCTTGTAGGCCTGATATTCCAAAAGCCTGTTAACAAGCCCTTTGCGAGGGTCTTCAGATTGAGGTGTCTCAGGGTCCTCAGGCACAGGTAACAGCATCCTTGACTTTATATAGATCAGGGTTGCTGCCATAACAACAAACTCAGAGGCGATCTCTAAGTTGAGCTCCTTCATGAGTTCAAGGTACTCCAAATACTGCCTGGTAATGAGGGCAATGGGGATATCATAGATGTCTATCTTATTTTCCTTGATGAGATGTAGGAGCAGGTCAAGGGGGCCTTCAAAAACGGGCACCTTTATGGTATAGACATCAGGCATTGTGTAGAGTAAAAAGACAGTAGGGGAGTGGCATCGGTGCAATGTGAGATCTTTCCATAATCGGTAGGGAGACCCTTAAGTTTTTTGATCGTTCTGTTTAATTACACCCAAACTCGCAGACCTGATAGGCCTCCACGATGCCACCGCAGTTTTGATAGCAATGTCTGTATTCGCTGTCACATCGGCTGGTATCGGCAGTCTGGTTGCAGTAGGAGTGCTGAGAACAGTTCTTGCTGGCAGCCTCTGTCTTTGCAGTGGCAATACAGGTAGCATAACGGATAGAGGCAGCCTGTTCACACTGCATACGCTCTTTTGCAGCGCGGTTTTCGGCTTGGGTATAACAGTTGTCATTAATCCTGATACATTAGGTAATGCACTGCCTTGACCAGGCATCCTGTGGAGGGATGAAACGGTATTTTGTGCTATAGATTGGCCCACAGGCACTCAATAATATCAGCAGAGTGTTGCAAAATATGACCATGCGTAGCGAACTCATAAGGGATGTCTCCTGTTTGCTTAATTCAGTATCTTCTCCAGCCTTAAGCCTTTTTAGGGTATCACTTTTTAGGGTATCACCTTGTTTAGTGGATACTCAACGATCCCAGAGGCCCCAATCGCCTTGAGTTTGGGTATAAGGTCTCTGACCTTCTTTTCATCGGTTATGACCTCAACGGCATACCAACCTTCCTTAGAGAGTGGCGAGACCGTTGGTGAGTGCATGGCACTTAAGAGGCTTAATACCTTTTTAAAGGAGTCCTCAGGCACATTCATCTTGAGGCCCACCTTCTCCTCTGCCTCAAGGGCCCCCTTTAGGAGCATGGCGATATTCTCCATCTTGGTTCGCTTCCACTTGTCCTGCCAGGCCTTCTTGTTGGCTATAAATCTCGTAGTTGATTCTATTATGGTTTCCACTATCCTTAAGTTATTGGCCCTCAGTGAGGAGCCTGTCTCAGTTAGTTCCACTATTGCATCAGCAAGGTAAGGGGGTTTGACCTCAGTGGCACCCCACGAGAAATCAACCTGGGCCTTAATACCCTTTGAATTCAGATATCGCTTAGTAAACTCCACGAGCTCTGTAGCAATCCTCTTTCCCTTAAGGTCCTTAAGGGACTTAATGGGAGAATCCACAGGGACTGCCACCACCCACCTTACAGGCCTGAAGCCCTCTTTACCATAGATGAGCTCGCAGACCTCTACTACTGATGCATCTTGCTCCAAGATCCAGTCATGGCCTGTCAACCCACAGTCAAGGTGTCCATCTTGGACATAGCGGGCCATCTCCTGTGCCCTGATTAACATTGCCGCGATCTCTGGGTCGTCAAAGACTGGATAATATGAACGCTCAGAGAGGCTTATGTGATAGCCGGCCTTTTTAAATAGCCTCAAAGTGGCCTCCTGGAGGCTCCCCTTGGGTAACCCAAACCGAAGGGACCTATTGTCCTTTTGCATTATCAATTATCTCCTTTTTAGACCTTAGTGGTGTCAAGACTCAAACACAGAAAAGTCCACAGGGCTGTGTTACGCACGGCCTGCAGAACCCAAGACCTCTTTATTTTTCCTGATAATCATCTTTTTTAGTTCCTCACGGGCAGGCCCGAGGTACTTTCTTGGGTCAAACTCAGCAGGTGATTCATTGAAGATCTTTCTGATTATGGCAGTCATTACAAGCCTTCCATCGCTGTCAATATTGATCTTGCATACGGCACTCTGGGCAGCCCTCCTTAACTGGTCTTCAGGTATTCCAACGGCGTCCTTTAACTTGCCACCGTTGGCATTAATCATCTGGACATACTCCGGTAATACCGATGAGGCACCATGAAGGACAATCGGGAAGCCTGGTATCCTACGCTCTATCTCTTCAAGTATATCAAACCGGAGTGGTGGAGGCACGAGCACGCCCCTCTCGTCACGGGTGCACTGTTCGGGCTTGAACTTCATTGCCCCATGGGAGGTGCCAATAGAGATCGCCAGAGAGTCAACGCCTGTCTTACTAACAAAGTCCTCAACCTCCTCGGGCTTTGTGTAGGTTGACTTTTCGGCAGAGACATCGTCCTCTATGCCTGCCAATACACCAAGCTCGCCCTCAACGGTCACATCATGGTCATGGGCATACTCTACTACCTGTTTGGTGAGTTTCACATTTTCCTCGTACGGGAGGTGGGAGCCATCTATCATGACCGACGAAAACCCTGAGTCTATGCAGGACTTGCAGAGTTCAAAGCTGTCGCCATGGTCAAGATGAAGGGCAAATTTGACAGGTGAATTGGCGTCCCTTATCATGGCCACTGCACCCATTGCGAGGTACTTTAGAAGGGTCTGGTTGGCATACTTCCTCGCCCCACTTGAGACCTGAAGGATGAAGGGAGAGTTGGACTCTACACAGCCCATTACGATAGCCTGAAGCTGTTCCATATTGTTGAAATTGTAGGCTGGGATCGCATACTTGCCCTCCATGGCCTTTTTGAACATCTCTTTTGTGTTTACAAGACCGATGTCCTTGTAAGAGACCTTTTCCATAATAGCCCTCCTTTGTGATTAATGTCTGAGATTATACTACAAATGGCCCACTTGTATCTCGTCACTAAACAAAAGGGGGCCACTACAGCCTACCATTCACAGGGGTTGAAGTCATGGCGGTTGAGCATCGTCTCTCCTGATGGTGTCAGCACATAGAGCCCCTGCAGATATGCATAGACCGCTACCTCATTGGCCTTAGCACGACAATGCCCGCTGCCCTTGATACATATTTAGAAAAGTCCTCATCCACCACCTTGCCCTTCAGAGAAGAGGCATGGCGGAATATGGGCCTATTGTCACCTTCCCTTATGAATATGCCTACATGGGAGACATCAAGGCCCATTTTTGTTGTATAGATACCAATATAATCACCAGTCTGGAGCTTATTGAGGGTTTCCTCTGAGATTTTTGAGGCAGGGATATACCAGATTTGCCTCTTAACAGGCGGTAAGCCATTAAGGTATCTTGAGCCATCTCGCTTGATGTTCAATGTCTTGTTCACGGCCTTTGCATCATTACCTCCTAACGCTCTTGTAACATCGGCCACTGTGGAAGGCTCTGAATTGGCCCAGTCTGTAAAAAAATGTCTCCTGTGTCTGAAGTCAACCCTTGCAGACTTATACCTTACTCCCTTAAGATGCTCCTTAAACTCCGCAAAGTCCTTGCTCAGTCGCATTGCCTCTATGTAGTCAAGAAAGGTCAAACAGTCCATCTCGGCAAGGTTTATGACAAATACCTCAGGGTTTTTTATATCCCCAATCAGCGTCTTATCGTTGTATGGTAATCCAAGCATCTCCCTTGATAGATGCGCAATCCTCTGCTGTGTGGGGAGTTTAGAGGCACGGCTGAGCAAGTTGTTAATCTCATCAACTGTCCACCTGCCTGTGTCTATTTGTAGCCCCTGTGCTGAGGCCATAGCGACGAGGAATACCAGACATAAAAATGTGCTTAATGTGGCCTCTGTTGACACCCTTTTACCTCTTCCAGAAGTTTGGCACAAACAGTATAAGCACTGTATAGACCTCAAGTCTGCCTGCAAGCATACAGAATACCAATATCCACTTGCCAGTAGTGGGTATATTGGAATAGTTTTCCGCAGGTCCTGCCTCACCTAAGGCAGGCCCCACATTGCCTGCAGCCGAGAGCACCGTTGTAAAGGCAGTGACCAGGTCAACACCACATAGGGTCATGCCAATTGTGGCTATTGAACACATGACCAGAAAGAGAAAGACAAAGCCCCAAATACTGCCGAGCACCTCTTTTGAAAGGAACTTGTTATCAAGCTTGAGGGTGGTTATGGCATGAGGATGTATTAACTGGTATATCTCCCTGTATCCCTGTTTTAGCATGAGTAATACCCTTACCTGCTTTATGCCGCCTGCGGTTGACCCTATCATGCCGCCAAAAAACATGCATAGTAGCAGTAATGACTGGGCAAAGGGCGACCACCTTTCAAAGTCAGCAGTGGCATAGCCAGTGGTAGTCATTATAGAGGTTGTCTGAAATAGGGCAAGCCTAAAGGAGTCCTCAATGGTTGTTTCGGCTGTAACCAGTAGGTCTAAAGTTATTAATGTCATAATGACGAGTGTTGTGGCCCCATAGAACCTGAACTCATTGTTTTTTATCACCGCCGATGCCTTGCCCTGCAGCAAATTAAAGTATAGCGAGTAGTTTATGCCTGCAAGGAACATAAAGAGGGCACTTGCGTATTCAATAAAAGGGCTTTTGTAGTGGGCTATAGAGGCATTTTTTGTTGAGAAGCCTCCTGTGGCCATTGTCGTAAAGGCGTGGCTTACTGCATCATAGATGTCCATCCCTCCAAGCAGATAGACTACAGTGGTCAGGGTAGTCAATCCTACATATATAAACCACAGGGCCTTTGCGGTATCTACGATCCTTGGCCTAAGCTTGTCAACACTTATCTCAGGCACCTCGGCCTTAAAGAGCTGCATCCCACCGCCTCCGATAAGGGGCAGGATTGCCAAGGCAAAGAGGATAATCCCCATGCCACCTATCCACTGGGTAAGACTGCGCCAAAAGAGCAGCCCCTTTGGTATCTTCTCAATGTCTGTCAGTGCAGAGGCCCCTGTGGTGGTGAACCCCGACATAGACTCAAAATAGGCATCGGTAAAGGTATTGAAGGTGCCTGCAAGTACATATGGTAATGCACCAAAAAAGGCAATAGTCGCCCATGCAATACAGACAATTACAAAGGCATCCCTATGCCTTATCTCCTCACCCCTTGCACCTCTTGTAAGCAGGTAACCTGTGATACCACTCAGGAGGGTTACAAGCATTGAAATCGCCAAAATAATGGTGTCGTCGCCCTTATAAATGAGGGAGACAAATACTGGAAGTGTCATGAAGAGGGCAACAAATACAAGGGCCACAGAGAGCATATGGACAATGAGCTTGTAATTCATGGCTCTTATTGGAGTATATCTTCCAGTTCCTTGATAGACTCTTTTGCAGCAAAGACTACCAGGCGATCGCCCTGCTCAATATAGTCATTGCCTGTGGGGATGATTGCCCTTTCATCCCTTATCACGGCCCCTACTAAGGTGGATTTAGGCATTGAGATATCCTTTAAGGGGCTACCGATCAGAGGTGAGTTAGGCCCCACACGGGCCTCTATGATCTCGGCCTTTGCATTGGCTGTAGAGGTCAGAGAGATTATCTCCCCTTGCCTAACGCACCGCATTATACTACTGGCGGTGATCATCCTTGGGCTTAATACGGCCTGTAATCCAAGGCTATGGGCAAGGGGGATGTAGTCTGTCCTGTTAACTATGGCAATGGTCTTGAGAGCCCCCATCTTCTTTGCTAAGAGGGCAGACATGATGTTGAGCTCGTCGCTGTTTGTGACAGTTACAACTACCTCCATCTCCTTTACATTCTCTTCTTCTAAGAGTTTTTGGTCGGCCCCATCACCGTGCAGGATAAGGGACTTGCCCAGATACCTGCTGAGGTATTTACATCGTTCCTGATCCTTTTCAATAATCTTGATGTCAGACTTATACTCCATAGATGAGGCGATGTAATAGCCGACCCTGCCACCGCCGATGATCATGATCCTCTTAGAAGGTCTCACAGAGACATCAAGCAGGGAGGCCACATCAGGGAGCTCAGTCTTTAGGATAGGCATATAGACAATGTCCCCTACATTGAGCTTATCGTTACCGGTAGGTATAAGGGCCTTTTCGTTTCTTATTATTAGACCAATAAGAAACCTCGTAGCAAGTTTTACCCGTATGTCCTTTAATGCCCTACCCACAAGCCTTGAGCCCTCAGGTATCTTGTAGGCAATAACCTTGATAAGGCCCTTTTCAAAGTCCTCAACCTCCGATGCAAAGGGCACCTCCAGTAGCCTTGTCACTGCCCTTGCGGCCTCTAATTCGGGGTTAATAACAGGATCAATATCAAGGTTTTCCCTACTCATGAGCTCTTTGTTGAAGAAGTAGTCAGGGTTTCTAATGCGGGCGATCTTGCGGGGTATAGAGAACAAGGCCTTTGCAAGGAGGCAAGATATCATATTGGTCTCATCGCTGTTTGTGACCGCAAGGAGCATGTCTGCCCTCTCTGCACCGGCCTCTTTAAGGGCTGAGGGGTCTCCGCCTTCACCCTCTACTACGGCCACATCTAATTCTTCAGAGACACGCTTTAGTTTGTCTGTGTCGCGGTCAATGACTACCACATCAATGGACTCGTTGGTAAGAAATCGGGCAATCTGAAAACCTACCTCACCAGCGCCTACAATGATTACATGCATGGGGTGGATTATATCATTCTTCATTAGGCAATATAAATAGAGTTACATCAGCCATGAAGACATTGGCAATTACCATAGGCGACCCGGCAGGCATTGGTCCTGAGATCACCCTTAAGGCCATACAGGGCATGAAAGGCACCTGTAGGTTTATCGTTATAGGGGACGGACCTGTAATTACTGAGGCTGCAAGGCTTACGGGCATTGAGACCACAGGGCTTGAGGTCATAGAGACAGGGTATATCAGAGACAGTTCATTTAAAAGGGCTGAGGCGGATGCAGACTGTGGAAAGGCATCGGCCTCGTACATAAAAAAGGCAGTAGAATTGGCCCAAGCAGGTATTGTGGATGCCTTAGTAACAGCGCCAATAAATAAGGAGGCGCTACACTTGGCAGGCCTCAGGTGGCATGGTCACACAGAGATGCTTGCCGAGCTGACAGATACCAGAGATTATGCAATGATGCTGTGTGGTGGTCCGCTTAGGGTTATATTAGTTACCATCCATGTGCCCCTCAGTAAGGTGCCGTCATTACTCACAATAGAGGCCATAGAAAGGACCATAGGCCTTGCCCATAAGGCATGTGTTATGTTGAACATTGAAAGGCCCAAAATAGCCTTGGCAGCCCTGAATCCCCATGCAGGGGAGGGGGGGCTATTTGGCAATGAGGAAAGGGGGATAATCATACCAGCCCTCCAAAGGGCGAGGAGTAGGGGGATTTTGGCATCTGGTCCTTACCCAGCAGATACACTGTTTCATCAGGCCTATAGGGGGGATTTTGACATTGTTGTCTGTATGTATCACGATCAGGGCCTGATCCCCCTTAAGATGGTGTCCTTTGACAAAGGGGTCAATGTGACAGTGGGATTGCCCTTTCTGAGGACCTCGCCCGATCACGGTACGGCTTACGACATTGCTTGGAAAAATAAGGCCAATCCCTCAAGCATGATAGAGGCAATAAGGCTTGCCTTGGAGGTAACAAAATCAAGAGAGACAAAGGGGCAGTAGTTCTATTAAGCGGTGGGATTGATTCTACTACCACCGCAGCAATTGCACGGTCAGAGGGCTATGGGATATATGCCCTCAGTTTTGACTATGGGCAGCGACACGGCATTGAACTCCAGTCGGCAAAAAGGATTGCCCAATGGCTCAGCGTTGAAAGACACCTGATTGTGAGTTTTGACCTCTCTGAGATAGCGAGGTCTGCCCTCACCACAGATATAGAGGTACCTAAGGATGGTCTGAAGATTGGGACGATCCCTGTCACTTATGTGCCTGCACGGAACACTATATTTCTGTCCTTTGCCCTTGCTTGGGCTGAGTCCTTAGGCATTGGCGATATCTTCATCGGGGCCAATGCCGTTGACTACAGCGGCTATCCTGACTGTAGGCCTGAGTATCTTCAGGCCTTTGAGGCCATGGCAAACCTTGCCACGAAGGCCTCTGTAGAGGGGAAGTCACGGTTTAATATCAGGGCCCCATTGCTGTATATGACAAAGGCAGAGATAATCAAAAGGGGGATAGAACTTGGTATTGACTACTCCCTCACCTGGAGTTGTTATGACCCGCTTGATAGTAATGGGAAGATTGTGCCCTGTGGAGAGTGCGACAGTTGCAGGTATCGTAAGAAGGGATTTTCTGAGGCGGGGCTATTATAGGTTACCTAAACAGTATATGCCTAATCCCAAAGTTGTAATAAAGAGATATAGTGCCAATGAGAGACAAAGGTGAGAATATTTACAGGGTAAGCGAAACTGAAAGGCTTGAGGTCACGGAAAAGATAACCGCCCATCTAAAGGGTTATGATGATGTGGTCTTTGCCTACCTGTTTGGTTCTTTTATAGACCAAGAACTGGGATACTTTAGAGACATTGATATTGCGGTATTTATAATTGATACAAAAGGGGGCTCAACAATGGCAAGGGAGATAACCCTTGCAAATGCGATTCAAGAGGCGATTGATTATCAATACCCTGTGGATATGAAGGTGCTTGTGACAGGTGGATGTGGTTTTTTGGTTACCATGTGTGTGAGTATTACATACACAAGGGTTGGGGGGTCATATCCTATGACAATATGACCAAGCACGAATTAATTAGGACAGGCTTTGCGGCAGAATCTGCAAGGCTATATAATTGGGACTATCTCAAGTCAATTAGTGTAGAGATGGTATTGGCTGATGTAAGAGACCTTAAGCAGCTTATGGATTATGCCAATGGTTGCGATTATATCATACACACCGCTGCCCAGCCTGCCATGACCATTAGCTGGGAAGCCCCTGAGCTTGATATAACTACCAATATCATTGGCACCTTCAATGTCCTTGAATGAGCAAGGCGTCTAAGGATACCTGTGGCGAGCTGTGCCACAATCCATGTCTATGGCAATAAGATAAACGAGACCCTTAAGGAGGCAGAGAACCGATACATCAGAGAACCAGCAGGTATTGACGAGGGTCATCCCACCCTTGAGGGCATACTCACTCCCCTTCATGCCTCAAAGTTTGCAGGAAAGGGATAGAATGGTTTTTGAGGGCCTGCTCTTATCCAATGTGGCCACTGAATATTAACTAAAGCGGCCACTCAGAATTATCTAATCTGGCCAGCCAATATTATCAAACAAGGTCACTGATTATTATGAAACAAGGAGGCAAGAATATGGCAAGAAGGAGGTTACACATGCGTAAGACCAGACAGATAATAAGGTTAGCAATGAAGGAGGGGCTATCAGGGAGGGTAATAGCGAGGTCTCTAAAGGTAGGCAGGCAGACAGTGAGTGATTATCTACAGAGGGCAAAGGTGGCTGGCATTAATAGGTAGGAAGATATAAAGGACTTAACAGAGGAAGGGTCTAATTATCACATAACAGAGCGACAGGGGTAGGGAAGACCTACCTTGCAGGGGCACTGGCAATGAGTGCAATAAAGAAGGGCATGACCGCCCCCGCTACCACCGCCTGTCCTGATAATAGATGACTTTCTAATAGAAGATGTTGGAATAAAGGAGGTGAGTGAGCTTTTGAGATAATAGATGAGAGGGCTGAAAGGGGTGGTATAATAATGGCAAGCCAGATACCAGTAGGGAAATGGCACGAAAGGATGGCTGAGCCAACGATTGCAGATGCTGTCCTTGACCGTCTTATCCATAATGCCTACAGGATAGAATTAAAAGGAGGGAGCGCGTTTCCTCAAAAATAATCTCTTCGAAAGAGTTTTGTTTCCTCAAAATTGACAAAAAAGGCAACCATCCTTTTCACCTATATAGTTTCACCCTTAAAACTATAAAAAGGAGGTTATCAGGATGGTTGCCACAATCCCTAAAGGAGTATACACCATGAAGAACCGTTATGTCATCATCAAACACAATCAAGAGGCCTATAATAAGGCTCCTAAAAAGAAGAAGTCTAAGATGCTTAATGAACTTTCAAAAATCCTCAATATGAACAAGCAGTATGTGAGTTATCTTTTAAGGGTTTCTGGGCTGGAAGTAGTTAGAAAAGGCAATATAGTTGTTGTTGCTGATCCTACCAAGGATAACCTTTCCAGAAGGGGTCGCAAAAAAGTTTATGGCAGAGGAGTTTTAGAGGCATTAAAGAGATTATGGAGGGTTTCAGGGTATGCATCATCAAAACATCTTGTATGGTTTATCAGACTTAATCATGAAAAACTCTTTGAAGATTCAGAGACAAAAGATATTCTTACAGAGGATACAAAAGAACTGCTGTTAAAGATAAGTCATGCAACGGTAGATAGACTTCTTAAGCCTTACAGGGATAAGGTAAAACTTAGGGGTAGATATAGAGGAAATCCCTTTAGTAGCAATCTTAAGAGGTCTATAAAGGTAGAGAGTTGGTTTGACAGGCCAAAGGGGCCTGGTTGTATTGAGATAGATCTTGTTCATCATAGTGGGGCAACAGGCAAGGGAGAGTTTATTTACACCCTAACAGCAACAGAGATCAGCACGGGATGGACAGAATTAAGGCCTATAAAGAATAAGGCAATGATATGGACAAGACAGGCCCTTGAGGAGATTTGCAAGGCAATGCCAATTCCGATAAAGAAACTTCATTCTGACAATGGCTCTGAGTTCATAAATGCTCATGTGCAGAGATTCTGCAAAGAGGCTAAGATAGAATTTACTCGTTCAAGACCTTACAGAAAGAATGATGCTCCCTATGTAGAGAGCAAGAACTGGTCAGTGGTAAGGGTTTATACAGGATGGAGGAGATACGATACAGAGGAGGAACTCAAAATACTTCAGAGGCTTTTAAGGCTTGTCTCTGTAAGAAGTAATCTATTTGTGCCACAGATGAATTTCACTGAAAAGATTAGGATAAGCGGGAAGGCAACTAAAAGATATGAAATAGATACCCCTCTTAACAGGGTGCTAAAGCTCGAAGAAGTAGCTTTTAAAAATAAAGCAGCCCTGCTAAAATTAAGAGATGCCATAGATATAGTGAAGCTTTCAAAAGAGATAGAGGATCTAACAGAAAAACTTTTTTTAGCCTATGAAAGAAAGCTTAAAAAGACAAATAACCATGCTTAAGTTATTACTTATTTCAAAGAGATTTTATTTTGAGGAAAGACGGTTAGCAGTGGGTAGGATCAGGGATGTACAATCCATCCATCCTGAGGCTAATAAAGACAAATGCCCTGCTGGACTAATTCAGAAAGGTCCATTTGTGGTCTATAAGGTTTTGAAAGGGGCCTTGGCAGCCCCTTTGCATCCATGTAAACCTATCACTGTGAGGTGTCTCTTTTCCTAAAATCACTGCCCTTTACCTCTGTAAATGGCCCTTCAAATCATTCATAGGCCTCTTTATCTTAGATCATGCCCTCATTGCAATCTAATACTCAGTATATCCTTTTTTGGGTATCATAAAGTATAGAAAGTTGGGTAATGTTTTCTATTGACTGTCACATCTGCAATTGATAAAATCAATCGTAATTTTAGACCCCAAAATATTCCATAATCGCCTGTTGTCCTATTGCCATGTTATTGGTCTCTGGGGTTAGATACTGACAATACAAATTTTAGGAGGAAGCATATGAAGACACTTTGGCTTGTGGTAGCAATTGTCCTGATGTTAGGAGGCTGCACAAAGAAAGAGGAGACTGTAAAGATAGGCGTGGCCGCCCCCTTTACGGGTTCAATCGCAAAGATGGGTAATGACTTTAAAAACGGTGTGACCATTGCTGTAGAGGAGTGGAATGCAAAGGGGGGCATAAAGGGCAAGAAGATAGAGGTCCTGTTTGAGGATGATGCCAATGACCCTAAACAGGCCGTATCTGTAGCCAACAAACTTGTAAACACAGGGGTCAAGGCCGTGATTGGTCACTTTACCTCAAGCTGCTCTATGGCCGCCTCAGAGGTCTACAACAAGGCAGGGATTGTGGTGATCAATGCCTCTTCAACAAATCCCCAACTCACCCAGAGGGGGCACAGAAACCTCTTTAGGATCTGTGGCAGAGACGACCTGCAGGGCAAGGTGGCCGCTGACTTTACTGCAAGGGAATTAAGGGCAAAGAAGGTCGCCATACTCCATGACAAGACCACCTATGGTCAAGGGCTTGCAGAGGAGTATAAGAAGAACATTGAGGACAAGGCAGAGGTAGTCTATTACGGGGGGATTACTCAAGGAGAGAAGGATTTTAAGCCAGTCCTTACTACCATAAGGGAGAAAAACCCAGAGGTGCTCTATTTTGGAGGTCTCTATCCTGAAGGGGGCCTAATTGTAAGGCAGTCAAGGGAATTGGGTGCAGGCTTTGTCTTCCTTAGTGGCGATGCCATGATTGACACAAAGTTTATAGAGATCGCTGGTCAAAAAGAGGCCGAAGGCTCTTATGTAAGCTTTAGTCCAGACATCCAGAACTCTGTAGGGGCAAAGGGCTTTTTGGAAAAATACAGGGGCAGGTTCGGAGAGCCTGGGCCCTATTCTGTCTATGCCTACGATGCAGCAAACATCCTGCTTAAGGCAATGAGTGAGGCCAGCGAGATAAAGGGTGCGGTCATTGCTGATAAGATCAGGGCCTCAGAGTTTAAGGGCTCCTTGAGCAACTATCGCTTTGATGAAAAGGGCGATGTGACACACATGCCCTATGTAATATGGAAGGTAAGCAATGGCAAGTTTATTGAGTACTGGAGGCCATGAAAACAGGCCATGTTTGTATAAAAGATACGACATGCAGGACTTATGTAACGGGGCCCTCATTCCGCCCCCCATTACCCTGTCAATCGGAATCGCTGCAGGGGTGAGGAACCTTACCCCTTGTATTGATGGGGCAAAGATTCCACACTCCACACTATGGCACATCCTCGCCTCTGCACTCTACTTAGGGTCTCTTCTAATACTCTACACGCACGGCATATTTAAGCCTCGCCTCTTTGCCCATCATTACAGGCACCATAAAGTGTAAGGTGGCCGAGTCGTGTTTTGTATATTGATGACTTGAGCTGAGGACCTTCCATGTGCCAGGGATCTTCTCAACCACCTTGACAGTTATGTCTTCCTTTTTCTGATTCCTCAGGACTATCTCATAGGCCGACTCATAGACATTGTTTGCGACCTTCGTCCATTCGGTCTGCTTTCTCTCGGCGGCTATGTCAAAGGCATTGCCCACCTTAAAGGAGACCTTTTCCCCCTTAGGGGTGTGGTCTATCCTATTTTCTCCTATGAATTGGAGGCTCTTGTCACTATCGTACTTATAGACCCTAACAGTCCCCTTTGGCAGGGGTATGCCAAGGTTTTGCTCCCTTTTATTCTGAAAACCTATATAGACCTCTACCTTTGTGTTTGACCTTTCACCTGTGTATCTATTTAAGAAGTAATATGGATTTTGCTCCTGAAATATATACTCCTTGCTTAGTGGTATCCCTGAGGCCTCAACCATCAGTATCTGTTTTGTCTGGTTATCCTTCAGTGTAGTTCTCCTTTGCAGGGTGTATATATGGTATTCTAAAAGGTCCTCTTCCTTCATTTTTTGCATTAACGGCACAGCAGCAAGCCTCTCGGCGGTATCCTTCCTGTGTTTGGGTTCTTCTACCCTATGGACATCACCAGCCACTAACTTGAGTGCTGCATTTTCAAAGGTAGTACCACTATTGTTGGTAATCGTTACCCAGCCTGTGAGGGTAGCCCTGTCATCACCTTCATTGACAGTAAGCACATAGTTTGCAAGCCAGTTTATGTTATTTGTGAGATAGGCCAGTTCAATGTCGCCCTTGCCCCCCTTTTCTGACCTAAGCTGCCATAGCAGGGTAGGTTTTGATATAAGGTCTTTGGGTATCTCAGGGAAGATTATGCGACCTGGGTGGTTCAAGGTTATCTCCTTACCAATCTTAAAGACAGGCTGGCCCTTGTTATTGGCAAGCACCACCGCACTAATCACCTCTTCTTTATCGGTATATGGGTTTTTTGTGTAGAGTTTGACCTCTTTACCGATGTATTTATCCAGGAGCTTCGCAGGACTTATAAGGTCATACTCATAGTTCTGCTCAAGGGGTTCCATACAGTTATCTCCGGATAGACAGCGGATGCTTACACTTGAGGGTATAATATGGGCAGCCACATCCATAAAGCGCAGCTCCTGCAGGCCCCTCAAGAGGCCAATCCTGCGTTGGTCCTTTACCAGTCCGATGTTGCTGTTATAGACAGTAACCTCCACTGAGGTCTGGTCCTTAATAGTCGTGGTCGTTACCTCTGTGCCATAGATGTGGCAGGGCATTGTAAGAGAAAGGATAATAGTTGCTGTTAGGTAAAAAAAGGGCCTCATCGTCTTATACCTCCTGTGATTTTGCTGTAACCATTTTTATAATGCCCTCCAGGTGCTCCCTTAGCTCATGATCCAAAACCTGCTCAAGGTCATCTAACGCCCATGAGGGGGTCTCTTTCAAGGATTCCACTAATACATCTGAGGCGAGGGCAGCTTTAGGCTGAGACCTCGTGCACCTTGGCACCTTGCCGATCTTAAGGGTCAAATCCTTAATAGAAAAACCCTCAAGTCTCTTGAGAATCTCCTTCTTGAGGTAGGTAAGCTCTTGAAGCCATAAAGGGGAGTCTACATGGATAATTAGGACATCGCCCCTTAGCTCATGGGGATACATATGTCCTCTGAGCCTCTCATCAAATATATCCTGCCACTTGGCCTGGAGCTCAGCCAATTTAAAGGCCGATTCAAGGCCTATCTCTCTGGACAGCCTTTTTAGGACTGTGCCAGCGGTAACCATCAGACTGCCTTTTTGATCAAACCAGATCTTATACAGCGTGTGCAGGCATTGAGCCTCTTTGTCCCTGAAGGGGTAGCAACCCTTACAGACTGCACATTAGGTTCAATTAGACGCCTCGTCTTGTTGTTTGCATGACTCACATTGTTACCCTTTGTCCTCTTTTTTCCACAGACATCACAACTTGCCATCTCTATGAGACCTCCTTTGTTTGGTTTGCATTAAAAAAGCCTTTTATGATAGCATTTGCTCTTCTTAAGAGCAAGTTTTTGGCACTATACCTTTATAGGAGATTGGAGGAGACTAACGAAAAATGCCCAGTAATGAAGTAAGTACTATTAAACTCGCCAAAGAACTGGGTGTAAAACCCTCACTTCTTGTCAAAGAGGTAGAAAGGCTCAGGGGTGTTGAGTTTAAGAAGAATACCACAAATATAAAGCTGACTGAAGAAGAGGCCGAGAGTCTGCGGGCCTTTTTTATTAGACAAGAAGGGCAGATCCCTCAGCCTGAAATCCGTGATAAGATAGAAGCCAGGCCTGAAATCAAGCCCGATGAAAAGATAGAAGGCCTCCAATCCCCTCCTATAGATGAGAGCCAGGCGGCTCAGGCCGATGCCGATTTGATAACTACTGCTCAGGACGAGGAGCCCGAGTCTGCCCCTACAGAGACCAAAATTACACCCGAAGGGATCCTGCCAGCAGAAGACATTATTGATGAGGTCATAATACCAGACAGGTTTAAAAAAGAGATAGAGGTCCAAAAGGTTGAGAAGATAAAGCCCAGTATGCAGAAGGCCTTTCAGGCCGTCAAAAAGATAGAGCCCAAGAAATGGCTAGACAACAAGCCACACAAAAAACCTAAGGACAAGTTACTTAGAAGACCCGAGGCAACCCCTCAGAGCCAGATCACGGCCCCGAGAAAAAAGTCTATCAAGATTGAGGAAGGCACTACTGTAAAGGATTTTGCAGAGCTCTTGGGCATAAAAATAGCCGATGTCATAAAGAAGTTCATGGAACTCGGCTACATGACCACCATAAACCAGCCTGTAGACATGGACGCAGCGGCCATCGTGGCAGAGGGCTTTGGTATCAAGGTAGAGACAGTGGCTGCAGAGAACCTTGATGTAATTGACGAGGACTCAGAAGAAGAGGGGCAATTGATGCCGAGACCTCCTGTGGTGACCATAATGGGCCATGTGGACCACGGCAAGACCTCCCTATTAGATGCAATCAGAAAGACTAAGGTCACTGAGACAGAGGCCGGTGGTATAACGCAGCACATTGGTGCCTACAAGGTATCTTTACAAGGTAGGGAAATAACCTTTCTTGACACACCAGGCCATGAGGCCTTTACGGCCCTAAGGGCAAGGGGTGCCAAAGTGACCGATATAGTGGTGCTCGTGGTAGCGGCCGATGATGGAGTAATGCCCCAGACCATAGAGGCGATCAATCACGCCAAGGCCGCACAGGTGCCTATTGTGGTGGCTGTAAACAAGATAGACAAGGAAAACGCAAACCCCATGAAGGTCAAGAACGAGCTCGCCGAGCATGGCGTGGTCTCAGAGGAATGGGGCGGCCAAAACATATTTGTAGAGGTCTCGGCAAAAAAACGGATCGGCATAGAGAACCTCCTTGAGATGATACTGCTTCAGGCAGAGGTAATGGAACTCAAGGCCAACCCAAACCGTTTGGCAAAGGGGACTATAATTGAGGCAAGACTTGACAAGGGGCGCGGCCCTGTTGCAACTGTCCTGATTGAAAAGGGCACCCTGAAGGTAGGCGATGCCTTTGTGGCAGGGGTAGCCTCAGGCAGGGTCCGTTTCCTTATTGATGACACAGGTAAGAGGATAAACGAGGCAGGTCCATCCACCCCAGTGGAGGTCATTGGCTTCTCTGAGGTGCCCAACGCAGGCGATGTCTTTACCTGTGTAGAGGATGAGAAGAAGGCCCGGCAGATTGCCCTTGCGAGACAACAAAAACAGAGCCTCGCTGAGGTCGTGAGACACAAGAAACTGACCCTTGATGAGCTATATGCAAAGATAAAGGAGGGTCAGATCAAGGAGCTAAACCTCATTATCAAGGCCGATGTGCAGGGTTCAGTAGAGGCCATTAAGGAGGCCTTTGAGAGGATAACACACCCCGAGGTCAAGGTGAGGGTCATCCATGCCTCTGTGGGTGGCATCAACGAGACCGATGTAAACCTCGCAGCGGCCTCAAATGCTATAGTAATCGGCTTTAATGTGCGTCCAGAGGTAAAGGCCTCTCAGGTGGCTGAGAAGGAGGGCGTAGATATAAGGCTATACAATGTGATCTACGACGCAGTGGAGGATGTGAAAAAGGCCCTTGAGGGGATGCTTGAGCCCACCTTCAAGGAGAAGGCCATTGGAAGGGCAGAGGTGCGACAGACCTATCCAATCTCAAGGATAGGCACCGTTGCAGGCTGTTATGTCCTTGATGGTGTGATACAGAGGGCAAGCGATGGTATTAGGGTAATCAGGGACAACATAGTGGTCTATCAGGGCAAGATAGCCTCCTTAAAGGTAGTCAAAGATGATGTCAGGGAGGTCCAAAAGGGTCATGAGTGCGGTATACTCATTGAAAACTTTAATGATGTCAAGGTTGGCGACATCCTTGAGAATTTTGTCATAGAGAAGATAATAACAAAGCTGACTTAGTGACCCAGCCCCTAACTCACTAAATCACTAATTATGCACCCATACAAACGATCAGCCCGTCTTGGCCTCCTTATAAAAGAGGAGGTTGCCGACATTATTATGAGAAAGGTTAAGGACCCCCGACTCGGTTTTGTCACCGTTACCGATGTGAAGATGACCGATGACCTCAAGATAGCGCGGGTATTTATAAGCGTTATGAAGGAAGAGCAAGAGGGGTTGTCCCTTGAGATAATTAGTTCAGCAAAGGGTATGATAAGGTCAGAGTTGTCAAAAAGGATCAGGGTAAAGTTTATCCCCACCCTTGAATTTATGATAGACCAGTCTATTGAGACCGGCAGTAGGATAGACGCCTTACTAAGGGAGATAAGGGGACAGTAGATGTCATTAGAGGCCACCAAAGGGCGTATCTTAAGCAATAATAATTTTCTCATAGCCTGTCACTACAACCCAGATGCCGATACCATTGGGGCTGCCCTTGCACTGTATCAGGGACTTAGACAGCTACAGAAGACATGCGCCGTACTGAGCAAGGATGGGATACCAAAAGACTGTAACTTCCTGCCCTTCATCAATGTAGCGGTGGATTTTAGTGGCCTTGATATGCTCCCCTTTACGCCTGAACACCTCATAATAGTTGACTGTAATAGCCCTAAGAGGGTATCTCAAGAGCGTAATCACCAAGAGCGACTAAGTCTACTACCCACCATAGTAATTGACCACCACGAGATAAATGGGTCTTACGGCGATATACAGTGGATTGAGCCCGATACGGCCTCTACCACTATGTTGGTCAATCGCCTATTGAAGGCCCTAAATGTAGAAATAAATAAGGATATAGCCCTCTGCCTGTATGCTGGTTTGTGTATAGACACAGGGAACTTCCGCCATGACAATACCACCTCTGAGGCCCTGAGGGTGGCTGCTGAACTGGTAAAGGTGGGTATCTCTCCCACGCGGGTCTATCGTGCCCTGTTTGAGTCCTGGTCTTCAGAGAAGTTTCGCCTATTTAAAGAGACCCTGCAGGGGCTTGAGGAAAGGGACGGCATTGCCATTATGACAGTAACAAGGGAAATGCTCGCACGACACGGCTGCAGTGACGAAGATGCAGGAAACTTTGTGGACTTCCCTAAGAGGTCTGTTTATATAAAGGTCTCGGTCATGCTGAGGGAGGTCTCTGAAGGTAAATACAGGATAAGCATGCGCTCTAAGGGCGATGTGAATGTGGCGCAGTTGGCGGTCCTTTATGGAGGCGGAGGCCACAAGAATGCCGCAGGATGCACCATTGAGGGCGAGCCCCTTATCATCAAAAAGGAACTATTCAGTAGGCTCTCTGAGGCAATTAGCCAGGCAGGCTGACCAAATATCCACTGCCTATAGTTATTCTATAACTCCCATCTTGTAGTAGGTAGAAGTTTAAGCATCAAGTCCCCGAATGACTGACATTTCAACTGTCCTCACTGCCTCTCCCCGTCGCTTTTTCTTACAACGCTCAATTTAGGTCAAAATCAATTCAAGACCCTTCATCTCCTTTGGGGTGAAGAGAGAATTGATGAATAGAGTTTGTGTCCTGAGCATTACATGATTAAACGACAATTCTGCATTGAATTTGACTACTTTTGTCTTTTTTGTTATTTTATAAAACCAAATTTCAGAGGGGATACAATGAAAGGTAAGAAGAACATACAACCTACTGAGAGAGAACTTAGCATACAGGAGATAAAGAGGCGACTATTACTTGAGAGAGAGGCACTCCTCTCAGGTGCAGAAAACGCGATGCACTCTATGCCTAAAAATGCCAATCTCACTGAATTAGGAGATCAGGCCTCGGCCGAGACAGACATCAATTTTACCCTTAGACTCAAAGGTAGAGAGAGGCAACTCCTAAAAAAGATAGACGAGGCCTTAGAGAAGATAGAACAAGGCACATACGGCAGGTGTGAGGCCTGTGGTAAAGAGATAGAGACCAAGAGGCTTTTAGCAAGGCCCGTAACCACTATGTGCATTGAGTGCAAGACCGAGCAAGAAGAGGAAGAGAAACTTAGGGAACGGTAGGAGTTGGTCACTATTCAGTCATCTGGTAGGCCTTTCTGAGGGACTCGCCAAGCATATTAAGGCAAAGCACTGTCAAGAATATTGTAAGACCAGGGAATAACGCCATCCATGGTGCAGTGAGTATGTGGTTCCTTCCTGCACTGACCATAGCCCCCCATGATGGCTGAGGGGGCTGGAGCCCAAGACCAAGAAAGCCCAGTGTAGCCTCTGTAAGTATAAAGCCACCGAGTTTTATCCCCATCATCACAATAACCCCTGTAATACACTGGGGGGCAATGTGTCTTACTAATATCCTGAGATCTGAACAGCCCAAAGTCCGTGCTGCATCTACATAAGGCATATCTTTTACAGAGAGGACTATCCCTCTTACAAGCCGCGCAAAAGATGTCCATCCTACCGCAGCAATGGCTATCATTACCGAAAATAGACCTGAGGGCAGCACAATAGACACCGCTATTGCAAACAGTAGCGAGGGAAAGGAGAGGATAAAATCCACCAATGTCATGAGGACCCTATCAACCTTGCCACCCAAGTAGCCCGCAATTAGTCCTACAGTCAAACCTAAAGAGGCAGCCACAGTAGAGGCTGAAAATGCTACGCCAATGGAGACCTTCGCACCTGCAATGACCCTCGCAAACAGGTCCCTACCCTTGTTGTCAGTGCCAAAAGGATGGCTCATAGACGGTGCCTGTCTTATAGCATCAAGGTTGATCTCGTTTGGGTCTAAAAGTCCTATGTAGGGAGAGATAAGTGAGACAAAAAAGACAAGTGTTACAATAAACAGTGCCAATTTAGCGGCCTTTGGCATCAAACCTTATCCTTGGGTCAATGATGTGATAGAGCATATCGGTGAGGGCATTCACCAAGACAAAGATGGTCGCCCCTGTTATTATAGAGCCGATGATAACAGGATAGTCCCTTCGCATGACGCCCTCCATAGTAAATCTGCCAATCCCATCCCATCCAAAAATGGTCTCTGTGACCACTGCCCCATTGAGATAACTACCAATATCAAGGCCAACAACGGTAATGATTGGGATAAGGGCATTTTTCAGCACATGAATGAGATAGATACGCAAAGGTCTCAACCCCTTGGCAGTGGCTGTCCTTATAGAAGGCATTGCAAGGGCATCAATCACTGAGGCCTTTGTGATCCTTGCTAAGGTAGCCATTGCAGGGATGGCGAGTGTAAAGGCTGGCAATATAAGAAAGGCCAAGCCACCTGTGCCTGAAGGAGGGACCAATTGAAAGGTAAGACTGAATAGCAGCATCAGTAAAAGGCCTCCCCAAAAGACAGGCACGCTCAAACAGCTTATGATGAGGGTATCTAAAATGGTCTCTAAAGGTCTATCCCTATAATAGGCAGAAAGGAGCCCTATACCCACACCTACGGGTATTGCAATAAGCATTGCTGCAAAGGCGAGCCTAATAGTATTTGGCAGTTTCTTTTTTATCTCCTCAAATACCTCACGCTGTGTGATATGAGAGCGACCCATGTTGCCCTGTAAAAGCATGCTAAGGTAGCCTACATACTGCTCAAAAATGTCCTTATCAGCACCAAGCTGTTGCCTAATCCCCTCTACTATTTCTGGACTGCTACGCTCACCTACCAAATTTACTGCTATATCACCGGGCAACAACTTTAGGAGTAAAAAACAAAAAAAACTGATCCCCAAAAGGAGTGGAATTAAGGACACGGTTCTAATGAAAAGGTATCTAACCAAATAATCTCCACAACCTCCTTCTTTAAATTAGCCACGGACTGGCACAGACTTGCTAAAGATTAAAAAGGGTCTTTAGTCCGCAACTATGTCTGTGGCCAAGTGTAGTAACAAAAGACCTTCACCAAAGACCCTTCTTGCCCTCCCTTGTTCTCCTTATGACTTTTCTTTAAGTGGTGAACATCTTGCATTTTTAAGAAAATTCTAACACATATAAGGGTTACTGAGCGACATAGCGAGTGTTTATTACCATAAACCTAAATTGAGCGATTTTAAGAAAGGCAGTGATATGTTTGAGTCCTTGTAGGACTAGACAAACCCTTTTACAGAATAATTGGTCACTGTGGTATAATTGCCCATCAAATCGCTAAAAGTTCATAGAGGCCTTTACGAATGCTATGAGACACGATATAGTTGTATTCAATCATACCCATAGAGGGGTCATCAACAGAATCTTAACATTTATCAAGGATGCCTATGCAGATAACCTCATATCCCTTGCCATTTATGGTTCTTATGCAAGTGTGAAGGCAAGGCTTAATTCAGACCTTGACCTGTTCATAATACTTAGTAAGACTGGTAGAAGAACTGCTGAGCTTAAGTATTTCTATGATAAGGTGGAAGCGCCCTTAGAAAATGAACTTCTGCAACTTTTAAAGATACAAAAGATTGATATGAGCATATCTCCCTTTATTGTCTCAAGGGAACAGGCCTCCTTTTTTAACCCCCTGTATTTAGACATGTCAGATGATGCTTATATAGTCTATGACGAGGATGACTTTTTGAGGTCAATACTGATAAAGGTCGGTGTGCTAAAACAGCGATATAATTTCCAAAAAAAATCCATCTCAAATACCTTCTTATGGGACATGAGTAGCCATGTAATGATAGGGCAGAGGCTATAAAGTGGACAGATTGCTCAGAGATTATATAAAGAGGGCGGAGATAAGGGTACAGGCGCTGTATTTTTATCTTGAAAGGCAGGCATACGCTGATGTTGTAAGAGAAGCCCAAGAGGTTGTGGAATTATTATTAAAAGGGTTACTACGGTTTACAGGCATAGAAGTACCAAAAGTGCACGATGTGAGCAAGACGCTTGATGAGCATTTCAGCTATTTGCCTGATAAGGTCTGGTGCACCCTTACAACCCTTATCATCTAATTTGGCCTTATCACATACAACCACAATATCAGGCTGAACCACTGTGCGTGTATCTTCGTCGGATTCATTTGCCTCAGGCAGACGGACATCAAAAGGTGCATGATAGACCTTGCATTCCTTACCTTTAAGGTGGTTATGAATAGTGGCAAACAACTCTCCAGACACCTCCTGATGAGTCCTTGAAGGGGCAGGGCTCAAGTTATATGCAACCCCATCAATCAACTCCCACCTCTCATTGTAGCCCCAACCGAGATAATCCTTATATGTATATATTGTATCCCCTTTTAAAGCAGGCAGTCCCATATTAACACCTGATATTTTGTAAAATCTTCATTACGATCATAATCCAAAACACATTCCGCGTAGAGCGAGGAACCTTGTCCTATGCATTATTGCCATACTAAGGAAGAAGATTCCTCAACCCTCTACACCAACCTCCCAAATTACCCAAAATACCTCTCCCATAGGGCATCAATCCTCCTTAACTGCCCTATCAGTAAGGCACCCTGTATATCGCCCATATTGTATTTCCAACCAGGCACAGACATGTCCCACTGTTAATACCTCTTTTGTATAGCGATCTGAGGCAGACCTCTATATGCCGTGGAGCCTTGTCATGCCTTTTTTGCCTCCACACAGAGCCCTGTATATGAGGTCATCTCATCCTTTGCACGACAGTCAATACCATTTAAATGCCCATCACTACTTATGCCATAAGGAGTTTGTATGACATCACTAAAACCTGCCTTCATTAACGACCCGCTTAGCGTCTCGTAGTCATATAAGAATCTATGCCCAAAACCACTAAATGCGTTGTTAATCACAAATATCTCTGCGTCCTCGGGCTTTCCGGGGAAAAAGTTTGTAATGTGCCATCTTATGTATCTACTTTGTAGTTCGGTCTTTTTGTTATTGCGTAGTGAAATTATCTTGTCAATGTGTGGTGTAACGACTCTTATCTTGCCCCCCGACCTCATAACGCGATAGCATTGCCGTAATATTTCAATACCTTGATCATAAGTAAAGTGCTCTATCACATGTTCACTGAATACATAGTCAAAGGAATTATCAGCAAAGGGGAACTCTTCGGAGACATCAAGGTGATACACACCCTCTTTTTCGGGAGATATATCGGTATTAAACCATCCACCAAGCCTATTGGGGCCTGTGCCGATCTGAAGTTTAGCGATAGCGTGCTTGTTGAGATAATCCTTAAGGGCCCTTTTACATTCTGTCCTTAGTCTCTCTAATCTCTTCCTCTTTGAATATAAGGCCCAAATCTCATTGATGTAATCCCTCACAGACCCCTCATAGGCTATCTTGTATTACTCACTATCTCATCCCCAAAAACGCCCTGCCCAAGAAGGCAGCCATCTCTTGCCTGGTAACATAATCATCCACCCTGTAGATGCCTGTCACTGCCGTGATGCCCGTATCCTTCATCTTCTGGACATACTTAAAGGATACATGATTCTGCGACACATCACTAAAATATGGGGTCTGTGTGTAAGTAAAGTCCTCACCAAATATTGCCCTTATGATAAATGCCGCCATCTCGCCCCTTGAGACATAGTCATTTACCCTGTAAGTGCCTGTAACCACCGTTATACCCAAATCTCGCATCTTTTGGACATACTTAAAGGCCCAATGGCTGGATGGCACATCGGTAAAATAGGGCGTCGTTGTATAAATAATTGACTCTCCTTGAAGTGCCCTAATGATAAAGGCAGCCATCTGCCCCCTCGTAACAGGGTCAAGGGGACAATAGGAACGGTCCTGAACACATCCTACTGTTATCCCCAGCGAATATATAGCATTGATGTAGTCGGCAAAGTAGTTGCCCGCAATGTCGTCAAAGGTAGTGTTGTTTGCATCCTTGTGTTGGATTACTGTAAAGATCTCTCCACCGACCTTGATATTGTGCATCCTCAAGAGACTGCTACTATTTTCTCTCACTGTATATCTTAGTGCTGTGTCTGACAACTCTGCAGTAAGCCACGGAGCACTGTAGGAGGCAATCCTTATACAACTTCGCTCCCCAGTCTTTGTTATAGGATTGGTAAAGTCTCCACCAGAAAAGTTGACTGTCTTTGAGGTCTCCGACAGGGTCACGGTACCTCCCATACAGGCAGGGTCATTGGCTGTAATAGGTATCTCTACTACAGGTTTATTTTGGGCATTAGACCTAATAATAAGGAAGGCCTCTTTTGGGCTATTTGATGTGTAATATGCAGTAAACATAACTCTACAAGTATTGCCTGGAAGTACCATCGGACATGTATTGGTCGCATAAAACTCTGAACCATTTCTACCAGTAATCCTTATATCATCTATCAACAGTGTGGCTGTGCCTGTGTTTGTGATCTGCACAGAACCTGAATGACCAAACTCTATCTCTATATTTGAAAAGCTGAAAGACTGGGGGCTTGTTGATATATTTGCAACCGCTGTATCACTGGCCGTACCAGATAGCGCCACCTCATAGGTGGGTAAGTGTGTATCATCAGAGTTTACTATCAACTTAGCAAATTTTTCGCCCGAACTCTGGGGGGCAAAGGCCACCCTCATGCTACATGAGCCATTTGGAGATATAGAAGTACATGTATTTGCCACCCTGAAATCCGTGGCGTTTGCACCTGATATATTTACAGAAGAGACCTGAAGTGTATGCCTCTCTGATACATTCCTGACAGTAACTATCCTCTCCGAGAGAGTACCTGTCCTTAATGTGCCAAACTCTATGGGATCAGGTGTGATGAGTATAATTGGTTGATAAGCCTCCTGCATCACTGTAAACTCCTTACCGCTTATCTCAATTATCCCGTTTCTTGCATCGGTGGTTCTATTAGGCAACACAGTATAACTGACCGTCCCATTACCTGTCCCGTTTGTTGCCCCTGATAAGGTAATCCAACTTGATAGTGATGCCGCACTCCACCCACAATCCTGTACATTAACAGTTACTTCAATATTACCCGCCCCGCCTGCCCAGCCAATCTGTCTAAGCGTTGGGGAGATATTCACTGTACAGGCAGTAAAGGTGACATTTGCTGCGTGTGTCCCATTTGATGTTGAACCTGTTATTGTACAAGTCCTTAAAGCATTATCACAACTTCCCACATTTCCCGTCCAACCTCCCCAACCCTCAAAAAAGGTACCTGCCAAGGCGCTAGCCCTTATCACATTACCGTTTACAGTATCCTGTGAAGTTGCAATGTTGCAAGTTGCATTATTAGCACCAACATCGCATGTCTCAAGTAATACACCACTTGGAGGTGCACTTGAAAAGAGCTCTATCCTCCCAACCCCTGTCCCCAAATTTTTTATAGTTATTGCGGACTCTAAACTCGTTATTGATAAAAGACAGAACAAAAATATAACTGCTATCCTTGAGATACTCATACCAAAAACCTCCTTTTAAACGAGTGCCCTCGCTTTGCTTATCCCTTGTGTAAATTCTAAGGTAAACAATGTTACCCATTAACCTTGAGAAATAACTGCCGCAATTGTGCTTGCTATCTTATCACAATCTTGAAGTACACTACAAGATACCTTTTAGCATTTTCTAAATCGGCATTTGGTGTGGCAGTTGTGGTATAATTGCTCATTAAATTGCTAAAAGTTTATAGAGGCCCTTACTAATGCGATGAGATGCGTGGAGGTGCATTGCTACTTTGATTACTGAAGATATCAGAAAGACCATAGTTGCCGAGTTGCCTAATATTCTAAGGACTGATAAGAAGGTGCAGGATGTGGCTATTAGGCTACTAAGGAGGCAGTTTGCGGACAAGAAAAGGACCAAGGACCGAATTGATAGGATCCTTGATGAGCTTGCGGCTGAGAGGGAAAGACAGGATAAGAGATGGGAAGAGCTGAGGATTGAGCGAGAAAAAAGGTGGGCTGAACAAGAGAAAAAGTGGGAAGAGCAAAACAAAAGGTGGGCTGAACAAGAGAAAAAGTGGGAAGAGCAAAACAAAAGGTGGGAAGAACTTAGAATTGAACGAGAGAAAAGGTGGGAAGAGCAAAAATTGAAATGGGAAGAGCAGAACAAGAAGTGGTGGGAGAACCAGAAGGCTATAAATCAGATGCTTGAGGAGATAAAGGGTCTATCTCGCAAGCATGACAGCACCCTTGGTGCCTTAGGTGCAAGGTGGGGCTTGCGTTCTGAGCAGTCCTTTAGGAATGCCCTAAAGGGGATACTGAAGGATACTGCTAACCTTGAGGTAGTCAATGTAGCGGAGTTTGATGATGAGGGCGTGGTCTTTGGAAGGCCTGACCAGGTAGAATTAGACATAATAATACGAAACGGTCTGCTGTATATATGTGAGATAAAGTCCTCAATGAGCAAGGCTGATATGATTATCTTTAAGAGGAAGGCGGATTTTTATCAAAGGAGGCACAATCGTGAAGCCACAAAGTTAATAGTCATATCTCCAATGGTTGACCCTAAGGCAATGGTCACAGCGAAGGAGTATGGGATAGAGGTTTATAGTTATATAGAGGACATTGAGTTTGAGTAACACCAGCAGAAAGATTATGGATTGAAGAAGCTGAGCGCCGCAGTAGTGGAGGATTTAGCAGATTAGGGATTACCAACTGGTGAGACTCAAAAATCATTTAAAAAGTGGTTGAATCAAAGACAATCACGCCTAACAAAACACCCCAGCGGACGCGCAATTGCCCGCCGCTGATTTCAGTTGTTATCTCAAGAGAATAAAGGAGGCACGATACGGACAATGTAAAAGAGATAATGACAAAGAAATATTGTGTGAACTTGCATTTGAGAGAACGATTGAGCGTGGGTTAGATGATTCACGCGAGGGTAGCATGGTCAGTAATGAAGAGATTGAACAGCATATCTGTTTATGGCAAAGAATAGGCAATTTAAGCCCTTTGCTATATTTCTGGACACTATTTATCGTGCAGGTGAGGCATTTATAATTGCTTAGGGCATTGACACGGTAGGGGGAAAGAAGCCATTGGGATTTTGGCATACAGCGACAGATAATCATGAACTATGCGAAGATCTGTTTGCGGACATGGAAAAGAGGGGATTAAAACTGACAAAGAGAATAATCTCGGTAACAGATGGGGGCAAGGAGCTAATAAAGGCATTAATGGATAAGTTTGGCAAGGAACCTCTACACCAAATAAATCCCTTTGAGCTTCCTCTAAATGTCTCCATTTTCTCAGCCCTTACGAAGTGAGGGGGCCTTGCAATACATGATTCCTCACCCCACTTGTGGGTTCGGAATGAGACACCTTGCTCAGAATAACATTTTTTTTGCCCTTTTATGACTTTTACAAAAGGCTCCTTTGTAAAACATATAGGTTTGCTTCATGTTCTCTATGGGTTATAAGTCAAATTGATAAGCCGAAGTATTGCAGTGAATTCCCTAAAACAGAGAGAGAAGATTGTTCACCCAGTAAAACCCTCACCCCTTGCGGTATGGGCGAGGGAGATAGGGGCCCTCAATGGTGACTATTCACCCTCTTCCATCAATGGAGAGGGAACAGTTTTAGGATTTCTAAATCGGGATTTGGGATTCAACTATTGATTAAGTGAGGGCTGTAGGTTATTATATAGCAGCCCTAAAAATACTGTATAGTTACAAACGATTTGGAGATTAGACCAACAATGAAGGTAGTAATTCTTGCAGGTGGCTTGGGTACAAGACTGGCCGAAGAGACAGATATAAGACCTAAGCCTATGGTTGAGATAGGGGGTAAACCAATACTTTGGCACATAATGAAGATATATTCCAGTTTTGGGTTTAATGACTTTATTGTGTGTCTTGGCTATAAGGGATATATGATTAAGGAATACTTTGCAAATTATTTTATGCACCAATCTGATATCACTATAGACTTAAGACATCACAATACAGAGATACACGATTCTAAGGCAGAACCATGGAGAGTAACCCTCGTTGATACAGGCCACAATACCCAGACTGGTGGGAGAATCAAAAGGATACAAAAGTATATACGCAAGGATAAATTCCTCTTAACTTATGGAGATGGTCTTGCAGATGTAGATTTAAACGCACTTATAAGATTTCACAATCAACACGGAAAATATGCAACTATCACGGCTGTACAACCCCCTGGAAGATTTGGTTCTCTTGATATTGATCAAGATAATTGAGTTTTACGGTTTCGTGAGAAACCAAAAGGTGATGGTGGCTGGATAAATGGGGGTTTTTTCGTGCTTGAGCCTGAGGCCTTTGATTATATTGAGGGAGATGATACTGTATGGGAAACTAAACCTCTTGAAAAACTTGCAGAAGACGGTCAACTTGTTGCCTTCAAGCACAATGGTTTTTGGCACCCTATGGATACCTTGAGAGACAAATTTTATCTTGAAAACCTTTGGCAAAGTGGCAAGGCACCATGGAAGGTCTGGTAAAGCCACATCTATTAAAATGTTTAAAGGAATTTATAAAGGCAAGAGGGTTTTTATCACTGGTCATACAGGTTTTAAGGGTGGATGGCTCGCCTTGTGGCTAAAGCTTTTGGGTGCAGAGGTGCTTGGATATTCCTTGCAGCCTCATACTGCTCCAAGTTTTTTTGAAGCGGTGCAATTAGAATTTATGATAGATCATCATGTGATAGGTGATGTCAGAGATGCAAATAAGCTTGCCTCAGTTATCAAGGAGTTCAAGCCTGAATTTGTCTTCCATTTGGCTGCTCAGCCTCTTGTAAGGCTTTCCTATAAAGAACCACTTCTGACCTATAAAACCAATATAATGGGTACTGTTAATCTATTTGAGGCTGTAAGAAATGTAAACAGTGTAAGGGTTGTAATAAATGTGACCAGTGACAAGTGCTACGAGAATAAAGAGTGGGTATATGGATACAGGGAAGTGGACCCTATGGGTGGGTATGACCCTTACAGTTCAAGTAAAAGCTGTTCAGAGTTGGTCACAGTTGCTTACAGAAACTCCTTTTTTCAAGGGAACGGCGTAGCCATTTCAACGGTAAGGGCTGGTAATGTGATAGGAGGGGGGGATTGAGGTGAAGATAGAATTGTACCAGACTGCATTAAGGCTTTATCTGCAGGAAAGATTATTGTTATTCGTAGCCCATTAGCAAAGAGACCCTGGCAATATGTTCTGGAACCCTTGTCAGGTTATTTGTGGCTGGGGGCATTGATGTATCAAGACAGCATTAGATATAGTGATGCCTGGAACTTTGGTCCAGATGAAAGAGATGACCTTACTGTGGAGGACTTGCTGATTTAATTATAAAGCACTGGGGCAGAGGAAGTTATTCTCTGGACACTTCCAATCATCCACACGAGGCTACCATCCTTAAGCTTGATTGCAGTAAAGCACATGCAATTTTAAGATGACAACCTGTTTATAATGTTTATAGAGCGATTGAGGAAACCGTAACTTGGTATATAGAATATTATAATCATAACGGTTACAGGCAAGATGAATAAAACAACACTTCATCAGATAGAAAGATACATTAGAGGAGCAAGAGAGAGAGGCATCCTCTGGAGCATGGAGTAATAAGCATTGTGGAGGGCACCATGGAGGCAATAAGAAAAATAATGAAGGTATCTGGCGCTTGTCAAGAGAATTGTGTCTATGAAGAGAATTTCGCATTAAACATTTGTTTAAGTTCATAAAGGGCTGCCCTTACTGCTGGCAAAGGTTTTTTCCACTTACTTGTCTGTATCCTGTTAATT
>Ga0308419_1000128_pt1 | contig 62149 bp, 49 predicted proteins | sample HotsprSampleMS50_FD_203674 | JGI IMG/M metagenome (GOLD analysis project Ga0308419, IMG submission 203674) | Hot spring phototrophic mat microbial communities from Mushroom Spring, Yellowstone National Park, Wyoming, United States - 20090730_MS50 ... | reverse complement strand
CGCCCCGTTTCTCCGACGCCGGATACCCCAGAGTAGCGCGTATAGCCCGGAACATGCACCTCGTCGAGCACCTTGACCACACGATAGTCGATGCCCGTCTCACATACAATCATGAGCATTTTCATGGCGTTCCCCCTCCTCTCGTTCGCTCATGGCTTACGGGCAGAGAAAAGAGTATCGGTAACAGGTGCTATCCATGTGGAATCGTATCACGTGACCGACATCTTGTCAACACCTCATCCGCGGGGCACCAGAAGCGGCATGTTCCTGATACGACCGTCTCCTTTCGTTTGCAGCACCAGCAGCTGCGCGGGCGGTAAGTCGCCCCACTCGGGCACCTTGGCGCGACGGCGCTTGCGGAAACTGGGCGGGCGGCGCAACGGGTCCTCCACGTCCATCGCCACCAGCAGATGCCGTTCACCGTCGCGCAGGGTCACCTCTACCGCTACGTGGTTGTCCGCATAAGGGTCGCCGCTGGAGGCGAGCAGGGGCAAGCGACGCACAGCAGCCACGGGGCAGTTCTCGCCCTCGAAAGGTACCAGCACCGCCACGAAGGTGGATGCCAGATTCGCTCCACCCCTGCGCCGCACGAGAAGGCGCGGTATCCACGCCTGTTCTGTACCTGTATAGCCCGTTAGCGAGACCCATCCCTCACAGGTGTATGCCTCCGCCTCCGGCGTCAGCTCGATGCAACGCAGGGTGACCTTCTCCCCGCTGGAGCGGTAGCCGCGGCGGTCTTCCACTTGCCAGTCCACTGTCAAAGGAGCATTCGGGTCGCGCCGCTGGATTCGTTGAAACTGTCGCATCACGGCACCAGCGTATTCCTTTGGTGTAGGTGCGTTGTGGCGTGCCTCCTCAAGGTTTATCTGGCCGAAGGTACTGTGCAGAAACTTGTCGTGCGTGCTGCCGCCGACCACACGGAAGATGTCCAATACATAGAAGTCTTTCTCAGAGACGTCCACCATGACCAGCGTCCGTTCATACTGCCGAATACCGTAGACTTCGGGCGCGCATACCCTCACCGTCCGCACACGCTCGGCAGGCACCCACAGGGTACTTTTCCCCGCCTCCACCCGCTGTTTTTGACCGTCGACGACCACCGTGTTGTGCGCAGCGGTGGAGTAGTACCACAGCACCTTGTCGGAATACCAGCCGCCGTATTGCACGGGCGGGTAGCCAAAGTCCACCATCAGGTCGAGCCCGAACGCGAACATCCCCACGTTCAGCGCGTCATGGTGTCCGTGGCTGTTGCCCGAGTCGTAGTCTATCCACACCGCGCGCTCATGCTCTCCTCGCCCCGAACGCAGAATCGCCAGGTGCCACTGGCTTTTGTTGACGCTACTCTGTGAGAACGTCGTTCCGTATTGGGCGATGACCCGCTTGACCATCTGCTGCAACCGCGCCGGGTGCTCCGCCAGCAGGTCATGGGGCAAGCCTTCCAGCGAGTTCCCGTTCGCCTGATAGAGCAAGCGTACGAAATCGACGTCTCCCGTCAGCTCGTACAGCCTCCAGAAGAGAGTGAATAGCGACGGGTTGAACAAGGGGTGCGGTTCGAAGATGCCGGTTCCAAGTGCAGGCAGGCGCAGGAAATCGACGCCGCAGTACTGGGTTATCTGCTGCCCGATGATGCCTGTATCGCCGATGAGCGGATAATAGCGTCCGAAAATCCACGTGTCCAGATGAAATCGGAACGTGTCGCGCAGCCGGAACCGCTCCACTGCGCGCGGCAGCAGGTTGGGGTACACCCGGTCGAACAGACCGACGATGTGTGCAATGGCACGCACGCCCGAAGCGGAATAGTTTGCCAATCCCTTCTCGCCGGTCACGCCGTCGACGGCGGTCGCCTTCTGCAGGGTCTCATCCAACATGTGCTGCACGTTTGCCGCGTTTTGCTCGTAGCTCTGCACCGCCATCAATACCATCTTGGCGAAGGGCGTGCGGGGGAAATTGCTGGTAATCTTGTGTTCGTTGCGTAGAGGATCTAACAGCAACCCCTGCTCGATGTTCTGGTGGACGTCGGCAAAGGTGGCTTTGGGTTTGGGCAGATTGAACCGCTTTGCTTTCTCCGAGAGGAACTGTAACCATTGTGCATCCACGCGCAGGGCTTCGAACACGGCGTCATAGGCTATCGCCAGCAGGCGTGTCTCTTCGCAGGCGTCGTGCCAAGTGGAAACGTAGCCCTCGGTCTGCATGGTCTCATACACGACGGACTGCGTTTTATGGTCGAACTGAGGATACAGGTCAGCGATGCGGTCTAGCAGGATGCCTGCCTTCCGCGCGTAGAGCGCATCGCCAGTCACCAGATAAGCGGAAGCCAGATTCAACACACCTGCCACCACCAGTTGCTTCCACTGCCCGTAAATCAGGTACGCGCCGATAAACCGCCAGCGGTTCTCGCCCTCGGCGTAGCCTGTGCCGTCGTCCACGCCAAAGCGGTGCAGGGGGTCGTTGGGGTCGGGATGCTGGGTGTTGAACAGCAGAGAGCGGTCGGCACGCTTCGGGTCGAAAACGCCATGCTCGTCCAGCCCCGAGCGGTAGTACGCCTCAAAATCGTTGGTGGGAAACAGCATCTTGCAATGAGGACACTGCACCTTCCACGGGTGCTTCCACGGTTGTATCAGCCAGTCGTACATGGGCACAGGCTGTTTACACGCGGGGCAGTATCCGTTGGACCAGACCATCCATGAACGCGGCAGGGTGGGACCAAACATCAACGCCCACAGGTCGTCGTCACTCATTCGCCGCCAGGGTTCGGCAGCCTCTACCAGAAGTCTGGCGGTTTCCTTCGCCCACTCGTAGCGGCTGATGTTCCGGCGTATCCTGCCGCGAACAGGCTCCGCAAAGAAGGTGCTTGCACGCTTCACGATACGGCTATCCATAATTAGTTCTCCACTCTTCGAATATGGTTTTTATCACGTTCGCTACAGAGACCCTGTATCCTGCTATGTCAGTCTCAGTCGTCGGAGCGCGCACTGTTTGTGGGGCAAGACAGATGGAGAGGCTAGGGGGCTGTATCCGTAGCCACAGCGATGTATCGCGGGGTATAATGAAGCGGATAGGCAAGTAACCTATCGCTATCTATCAACGTCTTAAAATCGGAAACGTTCATCGCGCCAGAGGAGGTGAGGCACATGCGGATGAAGTGGCTGTGGGTGCTGGCATTGCTGGTGCTCGTCGCGGGCACGGGAAGCCCGGGGTACAGCCAGCAAGGGGGCGGTGAGTCGCCTCGCATCACGCTGAATCTGGAGTCCGCCAGCATTGCCGACGCTCTGAAGTTGCTGTTCCGCTCCGTCGGCTACAACTACACGCTGGACGAGTCGGTGGTGGGCGGTTACGTCACTGTCTCCTTGAAGGACGTCACCTTCGAGACGGCACTGCGCACGGTTTTGCGCTCGGCTAACCCGCCATTGACTTACCGCGTGGACGGCGGCGTGTACATCATCACGCCCCGGGTAGAAACGTATGAAACCACCACAGCCGAGACGACGGTGGAAGAGCAGCCGCAGCCGCAGGTTCGTACCGAGAAGATTACGCTCCAACACCTTGACTCGCTGGCTATCGCCCAGCTGCTTGGCGGTACCGCCATGTCGCTGAACCAGACCGGCTGGACCTATAGCGGCGGCTATGGAGGATACGGTGGTTACGGCGGTTACGGCGGCTACGGTGGCTACGGCGGCTTTGGCGGTTTCGGCGGCTATGGTGGTTTCGGCGGCTTCGGAGGCGGTTACGGCGGCTACGGTGGCTACGGCGGCTTTGGCGGTTTCGGCGGCTTCGGAGGCGGCTTCAACCGCGGTGGCTTCGGAGGCGGCTTCAACCGCGGCGGCTTCGGCGGTGGCTTCAATCGCGGTGGCTTCGGAGGCGGCTTCAACCGCGGCGGTTGGGGCGGCGGCTGGGGAGGCGGCTGGGGCGGGTTCTAACCTGCCCGGCACACCATCAAATGCCCTATCGCTGTGCCGACCCACAGGGAATCAAAGCAAAGGGCACTGAGCGCACTCGCTCAGTGCCCTTTTCGCGCAAACGTCGTCCTCCTTGGATATCAGTCCCGGCTTACCGAAGGCTGACTGAAGATGCTCCTCACCGGAGCGGGCATCGGGTTATCTGCCCCCTTCACCGACCGCCAGATAATCTCGCTGAAAAGCAGGTCATCCACGCGGTCTTCCTTACTCAAATCCATTGCCAGCGACTCGCGCCAACCCCACGCATTGGCAGGGTTCTTTTCGTTCAGGTCGATGCGCGCGGGACGGCATTTGTATGGGGTGATGTTAAGCAAGGGTGAAAATCTTCTCCGGTTGACTCATGGATACAGTCTCCAGAGAAGAAAAAAGCCTTTCCTTCTTGGGAAAGGCTAAACAGGGTACTCATGGAGGGCTTAACGATGGCTAATCGTCCTCGATGGTGAACCGGAACATCAAGTTGTTATACTCCCGTCCGTTCCATACCACCGTGCGGCTGGCGCCGAGATACTCCAGACGCACTGCCTTGGCATGACCGTCACACCAAACGACGTTCGTTAACTTCATGTGCCTTCCCAGAATGGCTCCGTTATTACGGCGGTTAATCAACGCGGGGTATGGGAAGGTCTCATGCGGTGTGGTGGGCTGTGGGTCGTTCAGGTCGCGTCGGTAAAAGTCTGCGCTTTGCCCGTAACCCTGCACTTCGGCATAAAGCACGGTATCGGCGGGCACGACGATGGCTGCCATCGGCTTGTTGTTGGGCGGTGTGAAGGCGTCGCCGTCTGCGTAGTACATGTTATTGATGGCGTAGCTACCGAATCGCCGCCCTATATTCGTGGTGCCCATGGGGTCTCCGCAGTCCGCCTCGCGGAACACCTGCGACCCATCGGGCGAGTAGGGCTGGAAGACGTAACGCCGGTTCTCCATCAGGGTGTGGGGCTGACCAGTCCAAAGGGTGCCCCTGATGGGCGCAAACGGGTCGCTCGGACAGTTGAAAATCTGCAGGTTCTTCACGTAGGGCTGAAGCACATCCATCCATCGGGGGCTCGAGCAGTTCACGAAATGGTCTCCCTCCAACACGCGCGGCGGGTCAGCGTAGGCGTTGCGCGGAAGCACCTCGTCGTAGTCCTGCGCGTACATCATCGTCGCGGTTCCGAGCTGCTTCACGTTGCTCAAGCAGCTGGCTTGACGCGCCTTGTCGCGTGCCTGCGAGAAGACTGGGAATAGAATCGCTGCGAGAATCGCGATAATCGCGATAACCACCAGCAATTCGATAAGCGTGAAGGCTAAGCGTTTCATCAGATATGGACCTCCTTTCAGAGTTTTCCAGCACATTCTACACAACGGATGTTATGGGAAAGTTATAGACATGTTAAGAATCTGTTGAAAGGTGTCGCAGGGGAGAAGAAAAGGGCTGGCGCGCTTCGGCAGACACCAGACCACTAATCGCTTCCTAGTAACCATCCCACCTCTCTCTGACCTGCCACATGAAGTGCGCCAGCTTCATGTCGCGGCTGGCGTCCACGAAGCCGTCGTAGTCCAGATTCAGCATGGGGATGTTCCCATAGCGGCGGCGCAGCTCGCGCGTGAACGCCGCCACCACGTTGCCAGGCATACAGTTGAACGGGCGGACTGCCACAATGCCCGCCAGCCCACGCCGCGCATAGTCCACCGCTTTGCCCAACGAGCAGATAGCCTCTCCTCCGAAGTCGGGATGCACAAACTCCGAGCCCAGCCGAATCACCTCGTCCGCGCTGATGTCGGGGTAATCTCCCAGTACTTCCTGCACCACCTCCGCCAGCGTGTGCTCCTCGCGCTTCGCCAGACGGTGGTTGACCCACGCCGCCAGGAAGTTCACCAGATGCTCGCGGCGAAGGGTGTCCAGCCAGCGGTTGCGCTCATTGTGCATACCGATGCAGTTGGCGTAGGCGAAGAACTCGGTGGCAGGAGCCAGCCACGCCTCGCCGCCCAGCGCCTCGATGCGGCGTATCACGTTCTGGTTCGCGCCCTCATGGATGCGCACGTAGAACTCGCCCACCACGCCGATAAGCGGTCGCCGCTCCTCGCGCTTGGGCAGTTGCTGAAACTCCTCTCGCGCCTGCGACAGCAGCTCCTGCAGCGGCTGCAGGTGCCTCGTGGTAAGCAGGGAGCGGATGGCGTGCCAGCCCTCCTGCACCCGCCGCTGGTGTTCGGGCAGCATCTCGCAGATGGCATCCAGATACTTCAGGTAGATGGCGTCGGCATCCGCAGGGTTCAGGCAATAGGGTCGCGTGCGGTGGAGCATCCGTTGCAACAGGTCATGCGCCACCAGAGCGTCCCACACCACCATCGCGAACAGCGTGCCCAACCCGTCTTCCTCGTCTCCCGTGCCCAACGTCACCATGTCCACCGTGTGCAATCCCATCTTCTCCAGGATGCGCTTTTGCAGGATGTGGTACATCCCGAATCGGCAGGGTCCGTCGCTGCTGCCCATGAAGAACGCCTCTCGCTCGGGGTCGAAGTCGGGCTGATGCACGCGATACAGGATGTCCTCGGTGGTGATGAAGGCGGGCAGGCAGACGTCCTCCGTAATCGCCACTCGCGCCAGGCGCAGCGCGGGGTCGGGTGAGCGGGGGATAATCTCTGCGTCCACGCCGCACGCTCGCAAAGCCGCGGCGATGACCTTTGCCCCCTCCGAAGCGTACGGCACCCATACCTTGCGCCCTCGCGCCCTCTGTGGGCTGATAGATGCCGTGCGAATCACGGGCGGCTCCACCACCTGTTTGCGCGACCGCACCGTGTCCGCGAAAGCCTCCAGGCGCGTGATGATTCCCGCGTCGGCGGTGTGTTCGTCGATCTGAAGAATACAGCACGGCTCGTGCAGTTCGTCCTTAAAGAAGGGGTTGGCGAACGAGTCGGGCCCGCAGCCGAAGTAGGTCAGCACCACCGCCCGCAGGTTGGGATGCTCGCGCACAAGGCGTGCTACCGCCAGCTTGCGCTGTATCTGGCGCGGGTTCACATCACGCCACGAGTCGCAGATATGCACTTCGTCAATGGGCAGGAGGTCCTGCGGGATGGGCAAAATGCCCATGTCGCGTATCTTCTTGCCGATGTTGGTATTCACGCTTTCGTCGTACAGCACGTACTGCCTGCCCACCACCACAAACGCCGTTTCGCCGTCGGACAGCGAGTCCAGAATCTCCAACCCGCGCAGCCTTTGCCACTCGCGGAATCGCCGCAGGGCATCCAGACCGACCTCCAGCGCACGCTGCGCCTCTTTCGCGCTTTTGCCCAGCTCCTTTGCCACCTGCGTGAACACCCGCTGCAAATGGCGCTTGCCACGCTGGAAGTGCAGGCGCGGCGCGAGGTACTTCACGCCCTTCTCGCCGACCCTGCAGTAGGTCGCCAGCAGTTCAGGCAGAACCTGCAGATAGGGGCAGGTAAGCGATTTGCGGATGTGCGGGTCGGGCTGTTCGGCAGAGATGACGCCGGGCACGAACAGAATGTCCACGCCTTTGTCCATTAGGTTCAGCACATGTCCGTGCGCCGCCTTAATCGGGAAGCAAAACTCGCTGTGCGCCGTCACCAGCCCCTGATGCACGATGTGGCGGTTGGGTTTGTCGGATGGAACCACCTCGAAGCCCAGGTCGGTAAAGAAGGCTTTATACAGCGGGAAGTACTCGTGGAACATGCCCACCCGCGGGATGCCGATACGGGGTGCGCCTTCGGGAGCCTTCTTATCGTAGACGCCAAACAGCATCTGCTCGCGTTCGGCGAATAGGTCGGGCAGCTGTCGCGTGGAGCGAGTACGGTTCTCTGCACCGAAGCGCTCACAACGGTCGTTGTAAAAGAACTTGCGTCCGCCGGGTATCTGAAAGGTAATCACATCGCAGTGGTTCGCGCAGGCGCGGCACTCGAAGGAGCCAACCTGATAGCGTCCTTCCATCACCTGCTCGAATCCCCGAAAATGCGACTCGGCGGGAGCCTCCAGCAACGCCAGTCTCGCCACGCCAATCGCGCCCGTCAGGTGCGGGTAAGGCGGCACCAGTATCTTCTTACCCAGCACGGTTTCGAACGCCGCCACCATGCCTTTGTTGAACGCTACCGCGCCCTGAAACGCCACTCTCTCGCCAATGGTTCTGCCACCCACGTTCTTGCTCAGGTAGTTATGCACCGCTGCCAGACATACCGCCGCGCACAGGTCTTCCACCGGCACGCCTACCTGCTGGAAGTACACCATCGCGCTCTCGGTGAACACGGTGCAGGTCCAGTCCATGTGCGGAGGGTTCGTCGCCCTCAGCGCGCGCTCGCCGAACTCCTCAATGGGAATGCCCAGCTTCGCCGCCTGCTTTTCCAGAAACGCCCCGCACCCCGCCGCGCACGCTTTGTTCATCTCATAGTCCACAATCACGTCGCCATCCAGGCGGATATACTTCGAATCCTGCCCGCCGATTTCGAGGATGGTATCGATGTCGGACAGGAAGGCGCGGGTTCCGCTCGCCTGCGCGGTGATTTCGTTTCGAATCAGGTCTGCCCCGATGAAGTCGCCCGTGAGATACCGCCCCGAGCCGGTGGTCGCCGCCACTACCTTGCCCAGGCGATAGCCCTTCTCCCGAATCTGCTGGTGAATCTTCGAGATGGTATCTCGCACGGCGGACAGCGGGTCGCCATCGGTACGCCGGTAGTAGCTGGCAAGCACCACGATTTGCCCGTCCCGCTCGGTGACCAGCGCGGCTTTGGTGGAGACCGAGCCAATGTCTACCCCCAGCGCGGCAAGCGGTATCTCGCCGTGCAGACCATCTCGCGCAGGCGGCGGCAGGATTTCGGAGCGTTCGAAACATAATGCTCCAGCACTGGCGTAGGTCACCGGGCGCACTATCTGCTCGTCCAACAGGCGGACGGCTTCGCGCAGGTTTACTGGCTGCGTGGCGCACAGCGCAGCACCCAGCGCGCCCAGTTCCCACGCGTATTCGGGAACCAGCAGCCGCTCTACGCCCAGCTCCTGCTGCAGGAAGCGCACCATGGCGGGGTTCTGGGCTACCCCCCCGACGAACGCCACTTCTGGCTGAATGTCTTTACTGCGGGCGATGCGGTTGCAGAAGTTGCGACATATCGCCTGATGGATGCCCGCAGCGATGCGCTCGCGCGAGGTGCCCTTCTGATACAGGTGAACGATGTCCGACTCGGTGAACACACTGCATCGTCCCGACAGGGAGGCGGGTTTCTCGGTGTGCAACGCCACCTGTGCAAACTCTTCGATGCCAGCGAAGTTCAGCCGCGCTGCCATATGCTCCAGAAACGCACCCGCCCCCGCCGCACACCGATCGCCCATATCGCAATCGGAAAGAATCAGCCTTCCCGACCTCTCATCCACCTCGAACAACAGCAGCTTCTGACACTCTCTGCCCATTTCAATCAACGTGCGCACCTGTGGCAGGAAGCGATTCACCGCTGCGGTGAGGGCTACCGGTTCGTCGACAGCCTCCGCACCGATGGCTTGCGCCACAGAGACGCCGCCTGAACCCGTTAGCGCAAGAAGCACCTCTTCGCCCGGAAAGGCTTGCAACAGCTCTTCAAACAGCTCTTGAGCGCGTGAAAGAGGACGTGCCTGCACGCGGCGAATGGGCAACCGCTGCAGGGAACCATCCGAAAGGAAAACCACAGCCTTGACCGTATCAGAGCCGATGTCCAACCCCAGCCGAACCATCTGTTCACAACTCCCTTCGAGGTCACTCACTGGTATCACTTCATTAATTATACTAAGTATATCACAAACCGGTTAGACCTACAAGGTGGAAAACTGTCTGTGCAGAATGGTCGCACTTTGTTTCGTCTCTCAGGTAAGATATTGCTTGCTATGGAGAGAGGAAGGGTACTGGTGCTAGGTAGCGGCACGTCGCATGGCGTGCCGATGATTGGGTGCGACTGTGCGGTATGTCAATCTTCCAACCCGCGCAACCAGCGGGCGCGTCCGTGCATCCTGCTGGAGCTGCCAGAAGGTAACGTGCTGGTCGATACTCCTCCGGAGCTGCGCCTGCAATGCATTCGATTCGGGGTGGCGCGGGTGGACGCTGTACTCTACACGCACGCCCATGCCGACCACCTGTTCGGGCTGGACGACATCCGACGCTTCAACGAGCTGCAGGGACGTGCCATGCCCGTCTACGCCGAGCCCGAGGTGCTGGATACCATCCGTCGCGCGTTCGCCTACATCTTTCTGCCCACACCGGCGGCAGGAGGCAAACCGCAGCTGGAGCTGATGCCCATACACAGCGCATGGACTCTGTGTGGCGCACGCATCGAGCCGCTGCGTGTGTATCACGGACAGCAGCCCATTCTGGCGTTTCGCATCGGCGGGTTCGCTTATGTTACGGACGTCTCCGCCATCCCTCCCGAAACCGAAGCGCGCCTGCAGGGGCTGGAGTGGCTATTTCTGGATGCCGTGCGCTACGAGCCGCACCCTACCCACTTCTGTCTGGAAGAGGCGATTGCCGTGGTGCGGCGTCTGCGTCCGCAACGAGCGGCGTTTGTGCATCTCTCTCATGATTACGACCACGATGCGGTGAACGCCACACTGCCACATGGGATGGAGCTGTCCTACGATGGCATGAGGGTCACTTTCTCATTGTAAAGCAGGCAATGCGCGCTGTCGCGGCGAAAAGGGTTGCAGGAACGTCTGTAGAGGGGGAAGGCAAAGTGGAGTTCTTCAGCACGGTGCATTTTATCAGCGGGCATCATTTAGATGTAATTATCGAGGCGGACAGTCTCGAAGCCGCCGTACGGTGGTGGCAGGAGCAGCTTTCGCAGAACAGACCCGTACTGGCGTGGCGAGGCTTCTCACCCAAGCGACCGGTGGTCATCAACGCCGAGAACGTCGCCTATGTGGACAGCATCGAGCGTGCCCGCCCCGAAACGGAGTTACGACACCCGACGCCCTTTACCGTGTGATACGCTACTGTGTCGCGACGCCGGGCTGTAGGTCAACAACCTCAAGCCCCTCGATGTCGCGGGTCAGTGCGCGCAGTTCATCCGGCGTGCCTGTAAGCGGCGGGAAGGTGCGGTAGTGCATGGGAATCACCTTTTTCACGCCTAGCAGGCGCACCGCTACTGCTGCCTCGCGGGGGTCCATGGTGAAAAGCCCACCAATGGGCAGGAAGGCGAGCTCCGGCTGGTATATCTGCCCGATGAGCTGCATGTCGCTGAACACTGCTGTGTCGCCCGCGTGGTAGAAAGTGAAGCCGTCTTCGCACTTCACCACAAAGCCCGCCGGGTCGCCCAAATACACAATTTGTCCGCCATCGCCCACATGAGCACTGGAGTGCACGGCATGTACCATGGTCACCTGAATGCCGCCTACCGTGACCGTGCCGCCCTTGTTCATACCAATCGTGTTCTGCACGCCCTGTGCGCTCAGATAGGTGGCGAGCTCGTAGATGGCGACCACCTGCGGCTCGAACTGTTTCGCTAAGGTAACGGCATCGCCGATATGGTCGCTGTGTCCGTGTGTCAGCAACAGCACGTCCAGTTTGGGCAGCTGCTTCGCCGATTCGGGGCAAAGCGGGTTACCCAGCCAGGGGTCTATAGCAACATGCGTACCGCCAGGTGTTCGGATGAAGAAGCCCGAGTGTCCCAGCCACGTAACCTGCAATCCGGGATGAATCGTTGCCATGATTGTCACCTCCTTGCTCTACTGGGATAGTTATCCTTCGGGGCTCAAGCATCCTGCTGCCGGACAATGCAGGCAACTGAATCCTGTCTTCCACAATGTGAATGCATACTCTCCCTTTATATTAATAATGTACTTGTTGAAATTGTTGAAAACTTGGTATGCATTTCCCGCATTGCCAACACATTTTGTTGATTTTAACCTCCAATAAGTCGCTTGACAGGTGTTGAATGTCTCTCTATCATTGGTTTTAAGCTATCCAGTTTCAACTTAGATAGCAAATGTTTCAACAATGAAATGTTGAAAACTCTGTTGAAAACCTGTACACATTGTTGATACCATTGCAAGATAGCCTCCAAGTGAGCAAGTTTTGCACAAAGTTTTGAACAATGAAAACGGGTTTTCAACAATTTCAGGGGAGTTTTCAACAAAGTTTTGAACATTTCCAGCAAATGTTTCAACAATGACCAACACCTAAGCGCCCAGTAGCGTGTTCAAATCGTAGATGATGCTGGTCAGCTCTTTGTCCTTGTTCAGGCTGGTCTTCACGCGGTTACAGGCGTGGAGAACCGTGGAGTGATTCTTACCAAACATCTGTCCAATCTGCTGAAGCGGCAGCTGCGCCCTCTCGCGAAGCAAATACATCGCTATCTGCCGCGCCATCAGCACTTCGCGTCCGCGCTGGTCGCCCAAAATGTCCTGTGTGGTCAGCCCGAACCGCTGGCACACCGCCTGCAGCACTGCCTGCTCGGTGGGCACGGTATGCACCTGCTTCTCGTCCACATAGTGGCGTGCCAGCACTTCGCTGGCGAGCTGGAGTGTAATGGGCTTGCCATGCACGGAAGCTCGGGCGGCGATGGAAATCAAAACCCCCTCGAGGGTGCGCACGTTGCCCTCCACTGCGTAGGCGATGTGGTAAATAACCTGGTCGGGAACCTGAATCCGCTCTATTTGTGCACGTTTTTGCAAAATAGCTACGCGGGTTTCGAATTCCGGCGGCGCAATGTCCGCGATGAGCCCTGCCTCGAAGCGGGAGCGCAGCCGGTCGTCCATCGCGTGCAACTCGCGCGGGGGGCGGTCGCTGGCGAAAACCACCTGCCTGCCCATCTGGTAGAGGGTGTTGAAGGTGTGGAAGAACTCCTCTTTGGTGTGTTCCTTGCCCGCGATGAACTGGATGTCGTCCACCAGCCACACGTCCACGTTGCGGTACTTCTGGCGGAAGGCGTCGATGCGGTGCTCGCGCAGGGCGGTGATGTACTGCTGGGCGAAGGTTTCGCCGGAAAGGTAAGCCACGCGCAGGCGGGGATGCGTCTGCAGCACGTAGTGCCCGATGGCGTGCATCAGATGCGTCTTGCCCAAACCGGCTCCTCCATAGATGAACAGCGGGTTATAGCTCTGCCCCGGCGCGCGCGCCACCGACATCGCCCCCGCTTGGGCGAGCCGGTTCGAGTTGCCCACCACAAAGTTTTCAAAGGTGTATTTGGGGTTCAAGACCGGTTTCTCGATAGAAACAGGTTCCGGCTCCAGTGAGAGGGTAACCGGCTGCGCAGCAGGCGCTGCCTCCTCCGCAGGCGATTCGCCGAGCACCGGACGTTTGTCAGGGGGCAGGTGGACGATGGAAACCTCTATCGCCTTACCCAGATGCTGGGAGAGAACCTCGCGCACCAGGTTGCCGTAGCGTTTGGTTACCCAGTCGCAGGCGAAGGGGCTGGGCGCACCTAGAGTCACCCGTTCCCCGTCGAAGGAGACGGGCTTCATGCTCTTGAACCACGATTCGAAAGAGGGCTTGTTCACGCGGTTTGCCAGGGTGTGCATGGCGCGGTCCCACGCACGCCGCAGCACCAGCGTGTTTTCGTCCTCGCCCAGGTGCAGCTGGTCGTCCACCTCGTCGTCGCCCTCCTTTCCTCGTCCAAAGCCGAATTATAGCAGAATCGCCGCCCGGTAACAACGCGAAATTTGTTTATGCCTGCAGGATGTACACGCCAACGCTGCCGATGCCTGGCACTTCGTGCAGAGGGTATGTTGCCCCTGTGCCTCCGCCGATGAGGTCGGTCGCCATCCGTCGGTGCTCTCCCGCATCCACCAGCACAGCGCTGCTACTGCCATCGGTCAATACAGCCAGCAGGATGTCGTGCGTGGCGGGGCAGACCAGCGCCACCCAATCGACCAGACCTCGCGCCTGCACGCGGATGGACCTCCACAAACCCGGCTCCGGCACGAAGATGCGGCTGCCGGTGCGACACACAAGCAGGTCGGGGTCACACTCTACCGCCGGCGCGAACGCAGGGATGGACAGCAGCCAGTGCAGGTAGGTGCGGATGAACAACGTCAGCGCGTGCACGTGGTCGGGATACGCCAGCTTCGTCTCCGGAAAGCCTTCCAGCGGGTGCAGGTATCCTGCTGCCGCGTGCAGGGCACGGGTAGCACTGGCGAACCAGCGAACATCCCGCTCCAGCGAGAAAGCCCATAACGCGCCGCGTGCCGCTTCGATGCTGGCGTCCACGAATGCACCTGTGCCACCCTCTCCCGCCAGCACCTCGCCCGCTTCTCCGACGCCCTCCGTCTGCGCTGTTAGCTGCCACAAGGTCAGCCAACGCATCAGTCTCAGCGCACCCTCCCTGATGGACTCGTGCGGGTACGCGCGGTACAGGCGCACCAGTCCTTCTATCGCCCCAACCGCGGCGAAAACGTCGTCCCGCAGGTTCGGGAACCGCTCGGCGGGCAGCACCGAGCCTGGCGACAACGGCTGGCAGACATCGTGCAACAGACACTCTGCCAGACGGTTTGCGGCGTGCATATAGGCTTCGGTTTCGGTGAGGCTGTACGCGTTGCACATCACGGAGACAATAGCGCCCATGATGCCCCTGCCACTGCCTCCCTGCACGGTACCGTCGGTCTGCACCAGCGCGCCGTCGTAAGTGCCGGTTGCTCCCCGCTTTAGAAGCAGCCAAGACACCCCGTTCAACGCCACGCGTGCACACAGCTCGGAACCCGTATCGCGGTGCAGCTGCAACATCTGCTGAATCGCACGAGCGTTGCGGTGCAGACTGAATCGCCGCTGACCGCTGATGTCGTAACCTTGCTTGCGTTCGTCGATAGTGTCCCAGCACGCCCCGCTGTTGCTGCTCTGAGTGTTCAGTAACTGAAAATCCATTGCACTGTTCATGGCGAGGCGAGCCGTCCACACCGCCGTCTCATCGCCGGAGAAGCGGTTCCAGTCTATTAGCGCCTTCGCTGCCGCAAAAGTGAACACGCTGAACCTGCGGTCGTGGGGCGACACGCGCAGAACCACCTGATCCTCGGCGAAGTGCCACCGTTGCTCGGGGTTGAGCAGGATGGCAACCGCGCTTTGCGCTGCCGCCCGCAGCTGCATCAGAGGCAGGCTACCAGCCTGTGCCGGAAGCAGGGCAGCCCTGTATTCCACGTGTTCCACAGCGTCCATCTCCTTTTCGGTGTGACCCTGATGGTGGATGTGCAGGCGCAGGGTCTGCTGGTGTAAAGGAGCGACCGGAAGGGTCCACACCAGCCGGTTATCCCCTTCCAGATGTAGCGAGGCGGGGTTTGCCGGTTCCAGAGTGATTACCGAGAGCGCGCCTCGCGCGGAGACCAGCAGCGCCGAGGGATAAGGGCACCGAAAGACCTTTGTGTTCAGCTTTTGGGGAATAAAGTCGCACAAAAAACGCACTTCCGCCTCAATGGAGCCATAGCTCAAAAAGTGTAACTGCAGGTACAGATTGCCCTCTTCCCCCTCCCGGAAAAGGATTTCCCAGCGCACCGGCACGCCGTCTATCATCCGCTCGTCCCACAGCGCAACCTCTCCCTCCGCACGGCTGCAGTTTCGCACGAAAAGGGCGTGTCGCTCGTGGGAGGTCTGGAGTTCCACAGGGGGTAAAGCAGCGTGAACGCCCAGCAACGGCTCCTCCGTTTTGCCCGCAATCAGGGCTAACGTAAAGGTGCCGTCTTCACGGTGATAGAGCCGGTAGCGTCCTGTGACAATCGGCTGTGCACTGTCCCTTTTTTCGGCGGTCTGCGCGTTCATCCCAATAACTGTATCGGAGAGGGTTCCGCTCTACCTGACCCGCAACCATACGAGAAATCAGCCGTTGCATTTATTCAGGATATTCGGGTATGGTTATCCATGAGATGAGTACGCGACGAGTGGCTCTACCTCACGAACACGGCGCATGGATGATGTGGCTCGCGCCGTTGATGGCGGGACTGGCAGGCACGCCATGGCACCCGTCCAAACCGCTGCTGGCAGGCGCGGTGCTGTTTGGCTATCTTGCCTCGTACTGCGTGCTGCAGGCTATACGCCACCCGCGTGACGGGGCATACTGGCTGCGGTGGGCTTTAGGCTACGGGCTGGCAGCGGCGGCGGTTGGCGCGCCCGTTTTGTGGATGCGTCCCCTGTTGCTGGCGGTGGGCGGAGTGGCGTTGCTGGGGTTTGCCGTGAACGCATGGTTCGCGCACCATCGCAACGAGCGGCATCTCATCAACGACCTGGAGGCGATAGCTGGGCTGAATCTGGCGGCGGTGGCCGGGTATGTGGCGGGCACGGGGCGATGGGATGCGGCGGCATGGGAACTCTGGGGGCTGAACCTGCTCTACTTCTTCGGAACCGCATTACACGTCAAGTCGGTGATTCGCGAGCGCAACAACCAGCGGATGAAATGGGTGGCGGTGGCATACGCGGTGGGCATACCGGTTGCCCTGGCGGCTATCGGGCAAACCCTGCTGGCAGGGGCTTATGTGCCTGCCGCCTTACGCGCTGTGGCTATCCCGCAGAATCACCGTCTCAAGGCGATAGCGCTGGGGATGGTGGAGATCGTCTGCTCGTTGTGGTTTATGGTCTGGCTGATTGCGTGGGTGCGGCTCACTGGTTGACAAAGAGCCTCCTTATCCCCCATAATGAGGAAGTGAGCTTTCACGCAGGAGGACAGGATGAGCGCAACGCATGTGACGACAGACCAGTTCGATACCGAGGTGCTTCAATCGAGCGTGCCCGTACTGGTGGATTTCTGGGCAGTATGGTGCGGTCCATGCCGGGCGATTGCCCCGCATGTGGACGCCATCGCGCAGGAGTACGCGGGCAGGGCAAAGGTCGTGAAGGTGAACGTGGACGAGGAGCCGGAGATCGCCCTGCGCTACGGCATCCAGAGCATCCCCACCCTGCTGTTCTTCAAGGACGGCAAGGTGCAGGATATGATTGTGGGTGTTGTGCCCAAGCAGACCATCGTGCAGAAGCTGGAGGCACTGCTGTAGCCGAATGGCGCGCATCGCCCCCTTCCGCGGCGTGCGCTATGTGTGTTCCGAACTGAAGCCGTGCGTCGCGCCGCCATACGATGTGATTGCGCCGCCGGAGCGTGAGCAGCTCCGGCAGTTCCCTTATAATATCATTCATTTGACCCTGCCCGATAGCTACGAGCAGGCAGCGTGGCTCTGGCGCGAGTGGCAAAACAAGGGCATCCTGCAGGCTGACCCCCTTCCGGCGATGTATCTGCTGGAACAGGTGTTCACCCATCCAGCCACCGGAGAGACCCTTCGGCGGCTCGCGCTGGTGTGCCTGATGGCGCTGGAGGAATACGAGGCGGGCGTGGTGTTGCCCCACGAAAACACGCAGGCGCGTGCGAAGGAAGACCGCCTGAACCTTTTGCGTGCCACTCGGGCTAATCTGGAACCCATCTACGGTCTCGTAGAGGGCAACCTGTTCCCCGTGCTGGAGTCACTGGCTGGCGACACCACGAAGGTCGCGGAGGTAGAGTACACGGACGGACTGCACCGCTTGCGCCGGATCGACGACGCCGTGGCGCTGCGAGAGCTGACACAACAGGTCTCTGGGGCAAGGGTATGGATTGCCGACGGGCATCACCGTTACGAGACGTGCCTGCAGTACCGTCGCGAGCGGCGCGCCGCCGAGGGCAACCCGTCGGAGCTTCAGCCTTACGACTGGGTGATGATTGCGCTGACGCCTCTGGAGGACCCGGGCGTGGTGATATTGCCCACGCATCGGGTGGTTCCGCAGGCTTCAGAGCGGGTGCTGAACCTCCTGCCGGAGTATCTGGCGCAGTGGTTTGACATGCAACCCTGTGCCGCGCTGGAAGTGGTGCGTCTGCTACAGTCTGGCAGACCGCGCCGGGGTTTCGCAGCCGTGATGCGGGACGGACAGGCGTTTGTCGCATGTTTGAAAGAGGGCATTGCCAGAGAGACTCTCGTTCCCGGTGAGCACAGCGCCACCTACCGGCAGCTGGACGTGACCCTGCTGCAGTCTCTGGTGCTGGAACCGATATTTGGCATCACCCCACATCATCTGGAGCGTGCCGAAGGCATCCGCTACACCCGCGACGAGGCAGAAGCCATCCGGTGGGTGCTGCGGGGCGAGGCGGCGGTGGCTTTCCTGCTGAACCCGCCCCACGTTCAGGAGGTGCGCGAGGTGGCGCTGGCAGGCGAGAAGATGCCCCCCAAGTCCACCTACTTTTACCCCAAGTTGCTCAGCGGGCTGTTGATGCGGGCACTGTCGTTCTGAGCGCTGGCAAAGAATCTGCAAACACCTTCTGTAGCCAGCGGGGATGCTTCGTTATCCGCTCAGGGTGACGGGAAAAATATCTCGGAAGCCGCTGAGGCAAGCGCCGAGGCGGTGTATCAGACACTCTATCCGGCGCGTCCGGAAAAAATTCTCGAAAATTTTTCGCTGAATCCCCCAAAAACCGCGTGTACGGCACGAATTTTGCGTCTATAATGATTAAAGGCGAGGTGCGATTGACATCAGGAGCTTTGTGCAACGGTGTTCAGCACCGGTGGAGTTCAACTTCATCCGCGTGATTAGCGGCACGGCACCCAGCGACCCCGCGCCGTGGGCGAATCTCAAAATCGAGCACGACAGTACAGACGTGGTGAAGCTCACTCTGAAACTGTTGTGGAATTCGCCCGATGGCAAAACCCCGTTCGCCGGTTACCTGCTGCTGAACGTGGAGCCGTTCGTGTCGGTATCTCTGGTACCTTCGTCTGTGTCGGGTGGCGGCAGTATCACCGGTGTCAGCAGCGGCTCCAATACTTTTACCGACGCGGGCAGCCGCTACGACGTCAAAATTGAGTTTGATACGGCTCCACCAGGTGTTCGACTCATCGGCGGGGAGTGGCTTGAGTGGAAGCTCACAGGAGCCGGGCTGACGCCAGGGCACTTCAAAGCCCTTTCTCAGCTTATCGGTGACCCGACGAAACGAGACTATGCCCTGTTGCACGTGCAGGGAACTCCGGGAGGGCAGTCCGCCAAGCTGGGCGTTATCCCCGAGCCAGCGACGCTGATTCTGTTCGGCATGGGGCTGGCTGCGCCGCTGGCGGCGCGCAGGCGCAAACGCTAACGGTATCGTGACCCGGACAACGCATCTGCCGCCGGAGAAGCCTCCGGCGGCTTTCGTTTTGGGGTAGTTGAAACCTTTTGGCAAGTCCCGTCGTCTATATCAAGTGATTCTTCAGGGCGAGGCGTTTCAGAGATTCTTCGCTTCGCTCAGAATGACCGTTGACACGCTCAGCGAGAGCCTGTGGGCTCACCATCACACCGATTTGGAGGGAGAAGCCTATCCAACAGTCGTGACGGGCCTCCAATGACGCCCAACCGCGGCGCAAGTGGCACACCGCAGGGGGGTCTTTTTGTGCCTCTGCGGGGTGGCACCTTGACAATCATCAAAGGAGGTCCGAAACGATGCCCTTTGAATTCGCAGCTGGTATGACCTTGCCTGGTCACTTCCGCCCCGAAACCGTCCGGCGCGTGGTCGATTACGGTCACGAGTTAGCGCAGTTGCTGGGCTTTGAGGTGGTGGGCGAGGTGTTCGACGCGGACGCCGACGCCATCCGCGACGCGATGGAGCTGGTATATGGGGGCGATGAACTGGAAGAGCCAGAGCCCGATCGTGCCCGTGCATCGAGGCTGGACGTCGTGGACGAGCGAATACGCCAGATTGCGGAGATTGCGGACAGATGCATCCTGCGGGCAACGGGGGCGCGGTGGGAGAGTCCGCTGCTTCCCGAAGGCTACGAGGTATATCCCAACCGCCTCATCGGCTTTTATGCGAAGTGCGGCAAGGGGTGCGGTCCGGTCTACTTCGCCTTTGCCCGCTACCCTCGCGAGGCTGCGCTCATCGAGCCGTCGTCTGCCCACGAGTGGTCGGCTTTTGCAGACCCGAACGAACACGGAGCATACCGCGTATCCGAAGCGCACTTCGTGCAGTGCCACCTGCGCCATGTGTGGCTGTTCCGGCTGGTGAAAAAACGCTTTCCGTTCCTGCGGCTGTGCGTGCGGGATGACGGTGAGTTCTGGAAGAACGAGGACGTAGACCTGTTGCTGAGCAAAGTGCAGGTGTATGCCGTCTTTCTGAACCTCGTGGCAGACAATTTGCGGGAAAACGGTTGCGAGGTCGTCGTTCTCGGCGAGGAAGTAACGCCGCACCAGTAACGGAGGGGAGGCTATCCGGAGGGTCGCGCCTCATCGCGACCCTCCGCAGGATCCAGTCGCTTACAGCTGCCCGCCGGTGACGCTGTATGCCTCGCCGGTGATGTAGCTTGCCTCATCGGAGGCGAGGAACACCAGCAGGTTCGTCACGTCATCGTAAGTGCAGCCGCGCCCCAGAGGAACCTGGTCCTCGTACTTGCGCCGTACCTGTTCGACCGTCAAGCCCCACTTGCGGGCGTACTGTTCATACAGGCTGTCGCGCCACAGGGGAGAATCCAGCAGGTTACCGGGGCAGATGGCGTTGACCCGCACCCCGTAAGGCGCGAGGTCCAGCGCGATACTCTGCGTCAAGCCGATGCCCCCGAACTTGCTGGCCGCATACGCGCTGTTGCGGAACGAACCCTTCTTGCCCGACTTGGAGTTAATCTGGATGATGACGCCGCTCTTCTGCTGCACCATCACCTTCGCCGCCTCGCGTGCGCACAGGAAGTAACCGTACAGGTTCACGTCCACCACCTTTTTCCACTGCTCGGCAGGAAACTCGGTGATGTCATGCGCAATCAGGATGCCCGCGTTGGCGACCATGATGTCCAGCTTGCCGAACGCCTGCAGGTGGCGCTGCACCATCTCGGTCACATCGGCTTCGCTGGTCACGTCGCATTTCACCACCAGCGTTTTGCACCAGGGAAACTCGGACTCGATATGCTGTGCGACACCCTGCGCTTTTTCCACCTGCAGGTCCGCCAGAGTCACGCCAGTGCATCCCTCGCGGGCGAGGCGGACGGCGATGGCCTCGCCCAGTCCCTGTGCGGCTCCGGTCACGATAGCGGTTTTGCCTTCCAGACGCTTCATCGGTGTCTCTCCCTCCCTGCACGGGACAGGTTCACCGCGCGAAAGGCGCAATCCTGCCGAACATGCTGACCCATGCCTGTTCACTTCAGTGGTGTTGACGGCGTCACGTATGCCACGCGCCCCTTCTATCCGCTTGTGCCAGACGATAACCTTACCTTAATTTTGCGGGGTCTCATTCGGTATTGCTTTTCCAGTGCGTGAGTGCTACAATGCAAGTGGATGTCTATACTGCAGAGCCTGCGAGAGGAGGAAGGAAGGTATGAGACTCGTCAAAGGGCTGGGAGTACCTCTGCTACTTGGGCTACTCTCAGCATCAGTCGCTGCGCAGACGTTCCCCATCACCGATTTCGAGGCGTTCTCCGCGCCCTCAGGCAATGGCTCGGTGATGTTCCGCCAGCCGACCTTTTCGGGATCCACTGGCAGCTTCGTGGACAGGACGCCAGGCGCCCCCAACACTGCGCAAGTGGTGACCGACCGGGCGTTCAGCGGCACCAAATCGCTGCGGGTGAACTGGCGGTTTGTGCCAGACCGACCGGCTGCGTGGCTGCGATTGACCACCTTCAACGCGGCCAACCTGCCGAACCCCGCGCTCGATTTCGCCCACGCGCTTCGGTTCAAGATATACGTGGCGAGTGGGACGCCGGACGTGTACGTGACTCTCGGTGTGCGCGAAAGCAATACCACCGCGCCCATCGGTGGGAATGGCGGCGCATCTGGCGTAATTGAGTGGGTTGGCGCCACGAGCGTGGCTTCTGACAACGTCCGCCCCATCGGCAAGCTGGTCACTGCGAAGGATCGCTGGGTGGAGGTGGTATTCAACATTCCCGTGGAGCCAGTGTTGCCCTTTGCCGCTCCTGCCGGCAGTGTGGCAAACGGTGTGCTGGACGTGCCTCGCGGGGCTCTCGAGTGTCTCGCCTTCACACCGGTGGAGGCAGGCGCGGTGGGTCCCTACCTCATTTACCTGGACGATTTCGAGCAGGTGGCGGTGTGGCCGGTTTCGGGAAACATCGAACTGCGCGACTTCGGCGGGGATGTGACCCAGGTGCCTGTCACAGTGGAACTGCGCCAGGATGGCAACGTGGTGCGCACGGCAACGGTGAACCTCGATGCCAGCGGCAACTTCTCCATCCCCGCCGTGCTGCCGGGCACGTATGACCTCGCCTTTAAAGCCAGTCACTGGCTGAGGATGGTGGTTCCCGGCGTTACCGTCGATGGCGCCGAGGTGACCGGAGTGGATGTCTCGCTGACCAACGGCGACGTCGATGGGGACAACGAGGTCACGCTGTTCGACTTTGGCAAGCTGGTGGCAGCGTTCGGTTCCTTGCCGGGCGACGGCAACTGGGACCCCAACGCAGACCTCGATGGCGACGAGGAAGTCAGCCTGTTCGACTTCGGTGTGCTGGTCAAGAACTTCGGTCTGGTGGGTGACGAGTAGCCCTCACCCTATGCCCCTCTCCCACGCTGTGGGCGAGGGGTTTTTGATTGCCCTCACCCAATGCCCCTCTCACACATTGTGGGCGAGGGGTGATGGACTTCGAGTACCCTTGCGCTACGGTGCCCCTTTGCCGATAATTCGGAAGGTAGCCTAAACGGAGAAACAGCGCGATGAAGGAAGCCGTGGAACGACGCCTCACGTCGGGTATGGACGATTACTTGAGTAAACCAGTCAGTTTGGAGGTTTTGCAAGGGATGCTTGAGAAATGGCAGGTTTCCGATTCGTCTGCGGAGATTGCAGAGTTGCCGCCGATAGACCACGCCTTTCTCAACGAGATGACCGGCGGGGACGAGGAGTTTACAACAGAGCTCCTGCAGGAGTTCCTGCGCACGATTCCTCCTCTGCTCAGCCAGTTGGAACAGGCTTTGAACGCAGGTGATAGCGAAGTTCTAGCGCGCGCCGCACACACCATTAAGGGCAGCGCGAGGTCGGTGGGTGCACTTGCTCTCGCCGAGATTGCCTTCGCCGTTGAGCAAGCTGGTAAGCAACAACGCTTGGGTGATGCCTCTGGCGCAGTGTGGTCTCTCTTTGCAGAGTGGCGGCGCGTGCAGGGCTATATCGAAGAGCAGTTCCTCGAGGAAGCTGCGTAAAGAACAATTCCATTGCCGCAGAGGACACAGGGAACGTGCTGAATCTCTCTGTCCCCTTCGCGTCCTCTGCGGTGAGAGTCCCCTGCTCCTTCTTTACACACCCTCCCCCAGAGGGATATAATTCTACTGGCAGACTTCCTAGAGCAAAGGAACACAACATGAATCGAAAACTACCCGAGTGGTTAACCATACGCGCCCCTCGCCCCGGGCAAATACAGGAGGTGGATAGCCTCGTCAAAGGGCTGCAGCTGCACACGGTGTGCGAAAGCGCGCGCTGTCCGAACCTCACCGAATGCTGGAGCAAGCGCACCGCTACCTTCATGATACTGGGCGATGTATGCACGCGCGCTTGCGGTTTCTGCGCCATAAAAACGGGGCGTGGCGAGGTGGTTGACCCGCTGGAGCCCCGGCGCGTCGCGCTCGCGGCAAAACATCTGGGGTTGAAGCACGTGGTCATCACCTCCGTGGCGCGCGACGACCTGCAGGACGGCGGTGCAGAACAGTTCGCTGCCACTATTCGCGCGGTGCGCCAGGAGATACCAGGCGCCATCGTCGAGGTGTTGACGCCAGACTTCAAGGGCATCCGCTGGTGCATCAAAACGGTTGCCGACGCCGAACCGGACATTTACAACCACAACGTGGAGACGGTAGAGCGTCTGCAGCAGGTGGTGCGTCCGCAGGCGAAGTACTGGCGCTCGATAGACCTGCTTTACTACGTCAAGCGCACGAAGCCCGGCATCTACACCAAGTCGGGGCTGATGGTAGGTCTTGGTGAGACGAAAGAGGAAGTGATCCGGACCATGCGCGACCTGCGCGACGCCGGGGTGGACTGCCTGACCATCGGTCAATATCTGCGCCCTACGATGAAGCACCTGCCCGTGGTGGAGTATGTGCATCCCAGCGTGTTCGCCCAGTACCGGCGCATCGGCGAGGAGATGGGCTTTCTGTTCGTTGCCTCCGCGCCTTTCGTGCGCAGTTCGTATAACGCCGAGGCGTTCTCCCGCAAGGTGATGGCAGAGCGTCTGGCGCAGATAGAAGCGGCGCAGGGGAGTGTGGAAGTGCGTTGACCTGCTCTCGTTCCTGCCGCTATATCGCCTGGCTGGTGGTGGTCGCGCCGCTAGTATGGATATGTTCTGTTTGTGCCTTTTACCTCTGGCAGGCGGCGCCCGACTTCCAGCAACAGGCGATAGAGGCGGGCATCACCTGGGCACAGCAGCAGTGGCGGATACCCATTCTGGTCGGGGAAATCGTAACCGACCTGCCTCGCGGCAAAGTCACCGCGCGCAATGTTTTTCTGGGTGACCCTTTTTCTCCGCAGAAACCTCTGGTCGCGGCGCGCGAGGTATCCGTTAGCCAGCTGTTATCGCGTCAGCCCCAGATCGAGGTCACCCATCCCGTCGCACGTGTGGTGCGCCTGCCCGATGGGCGCTGGAACTTCTCTCCTCTCATACCCAGGCGCCGTCGTCCTCCCGCGGATGTTTTCTGGACGGTGCGCATCACCGATGCCACGCTCTATTTTGAGGACCGCAAAGCGCGCCCCCTGGTGCAGGCTGCCTTGCGGCAGGTGAACGGGCAGATACGCTCCGATGTCGGTGTCACCGCTTTTCACTTCACACACGGCGAGGCAATCCCCAGCTTTCAGGCGCGAGTGGATGGCTGGGTGGTAGACAGGCAGTTGCGTCTGCGCGTGGATGCCTCCGATGTGCCGGTCTCGTCGCTGATACGGTATGTGCGCCTGCCCGCGCTCGACCCCGGTGACGCCCGCGCGACAGGCACGGTGTGGGTGTATACCGATACGCAGAAACGCATCCACTACAGTGCCACCACGACGGTGAAGGCAACACGGGCACGGTGGCGGCTGCCACAGGGCACTCTTTCGCTTGCCAACATCAACGGCTCGGGCGAAGTCCGCACGGGTGTCGCCACATGGCGTGCCAGCGCGAGCGCAGGCACGGGTCAGGTGCTGGCGTCAGGGACAATACAGTGGCATCCCCAGCTCGCCATGCGCCTGTCCATCGATGCCCGCCAGATTCCGCCGCGCGAGCTGCAACCCTGGTTGCGCCGATATGCGCCGCAGGTGGTGCTGAACGCGCCGGTAAACGCCAGCCTGACCGTACAGGGAACGCCGTCAAAACCGCACATCCAGGGCAGCGTGCGCACCGAAAGAGCCAGCGTTCAGAAGATAAATGTGGAAAAATGGAACGCAAAAGTTATACTGAATCCACAATACGTGCTGCTGCCGGAGGTCGCTTTGCGGGCTGCGGGAGGCGACGTTCAGGGGCACGCGATATTGTGGAAACAGAACGGGTGGAACTTCGCCGCGCGATGGCGCGCGGATGGCATCAACCTCTCCCGTCTGAATCCGTTTCTACCAGAGGACGTGCGAGGTGTGGTGCGCGGCGAGGGGCTGGCTCACGGCAGCCTGCAGAAGCCGCGCATCGTGGCGAACCTGTGGGGACAACGACTGGCAGGCAAACTGTGGCGGTGTGAGCAGGCGCAGGCAAGACTGCGCTGGACGCCCGCAACGTTACACATCGACGGCGCGTTGCTCGAAGACTGGACGGGGTCGGCGTATGTGTCGGGACAGGTAGACATAGTCGGACAAAAGCTGGTTCTGCGCGTGCGTGCCGACGAACTGCTGCTGGCGCCATGGGTGGAACGTCTCGCCCCCAGGCTGGCACACGAACGCGATCTTCCCTCCGCATGGGTTTATGCACGGGGCGAACTGGGGGGCACGTTCCGCGAGCCGACTTTTCGGGGTGTTGTCGAAGCCACGGAGCTGCAGTGGCGTCGTTGGGACGTGGACTATCTCGTCGCGCGAGTGGAGGCGTCTCCACAGCGAGTGCGCGTGGAGGGTGGCATCCTGCGCCGCCCACCGATGGAAGTGAGCTGGCAGGCAGAACTGCAACAGCCGCTGGATACCGAAAAAGCGCGGATAATCGTAGACGGTGTGGCGAACAACGTGGATGCGGAGCAGGTGCTGCAGGCTTTGCGTGAACCAGCGGAGAGCGAAAGCCTTCCGCCCATTCAGGCTATCGGCAGGGTGTTCTTTCACGTCGCAGGCGGACTGCGCTCACCTTATGCTGACATCACATGGAGTGCGCCTGCCGTACAGGTTCAGCACTGGAGCCTGACCGACTTCAAAGGCTCCCTTCGCTACGATGACGGTGTGCTGAGGGTGGATACTGTCTCAGCCCGGCTGGGGGATGGCGTTTTGAAAGGCGAGGGCGAGCGGGATAACGAAGGCAGGCTATCGTTCCGCGTGGAGGGAGACCGGCTGCCTCTGGCTCAGGTGCGCCCGCTGTTGCCCGAAGATGCGCCTCAGGCTATCGGCGGAGAGGTATCCATGCGTGGTGTCGTCTTGGGCACGGCGCGCGAGCCTCGGTTTCGTGCCGAACTGCTGACCACAGACGCCATATGGGATGCGCTGAGGTTGAACAGCGGCTACGCTGAGGTGGAGTGGAGCAAAGAGGGGCTGAGCGTCCGCAATGTGAACCTCGTCAGTCCAGAGGTGGAGGTCACGCTCCGTGATCTTCGCTGGACCCAATCCCCGCGCGCGATTCACGCCGAGGGAACACTGTCTGTCTCCTCGCTGGAGCAGCTGAGCCAGCGGGCGGTGGATAGCGTGTGGCTGCAGGAGAAGGCATCTCGTGTGGGCGAGGTGCTGCGCGAGCTGGGGCGTATATCCGGGACGGCTACAGTGCCCTTCCGATTGTGGGGAGAGGGCGAGAGCCTGAACGCGGAAGCATCGCTACAGATGGCGGATATCGAAATCGATGGACGCGCGCTGGGCACGTTACAGGCAGACCTGCGCCGTGACGCCGAGGGCTCGTGGCGCCTGCACAACGGTGTGCTGGCAAACGGCGAGCATCGCGTGACCGCATCGGGCATCTACCGTCCCGACGGCAGCCTGAATCTCAGCGCAGAGGCTTACAATATAGACCTCGCCTGGTTCCAGCGATGGATACCCCTAACGACCGAGATACGCGGTAAGCTGGAGATGGCAGCTCTCGAGGCAGCTGGCAACAGCGACTCCCCCAACTTGGTGCTGACGCTCGCCCTCCGGGATCCCCAACTCGGGGCAGTGCGCGCCGAGCGTGTGTTAACAGGTACAGTTCAACTTTCTGAAGGAAAGATAGACATATCGAAAGTCGTGCTGGCACAGCCCGATGGACAGCTGCGCATCTGGGGTAGCCTGCCCTTCCGCTGGAAACCAATGCAAATACCGGACAATGAACCCGTAGACCTCCATGTAGAAGCAGCTCCTCAGCCGTTGAGCGCGTTGCTGGCGTACTTCCCCTCGGTGAAGGTAACCCAAGCAACCGGGCAGTGGTCGCTGAAGGCGAATCTGGCGGGCACGCGAGCCTCGCCAAGGCTGTCGGGTGAGATGCAGTTGAGTGCGGATTCGTTGCGCGCGGGAACACTGGCAACAGGATTGCGAGACCTACGTGCGCTGATTCAACTGGATAACGAAACGGTTCGGGTAGCGGAGCTGACAGCTGTGGGCGATAGCCCACGCGGCGGGCGTATCGTCGGTTCCGGGACGATTAGATTCGGTGGGCAGCAGGGCGAGTCTATGGATGCCCGCGTGCGTCTCGAGAGGTTTTGGCTGGAGGAGCGCAACCTGTCTGGGCAATATGGGGAGCAGATACGCACTTTTCTGGACGGCGACCTGAGAGTAACAGGCACTGCGGAAAGCCCGCAAGTAGAGGGCATGTTGACTGCCAGTGGAGGGGTGTTCACCCTGCCCGCCAGCTTCCCCGATCAGAAAGCGCAAAAACGTGCTTTGCCTGTGAACCCCCGCTTCAATAACGTGGTGCTGCGCGTTGGCGACGCGATGTGGTTAAACAGTCCCCGACTGTCCGCGCAGGCGTCTGGCGACATTGTGCTGAGTGGCACGCTACAACAGCCGGTGGTTCATGGGCAACTGGGTCTGGAGCGCGGATATGCCTACTTCCCCACTGCCCGATTCCGCCTGGAGCGCGGCGGCAGTATTGTGCTGGATTATCCCGTTCCGGGCGACAATCCGTTTCGGGTAGGCGTGGACGTACAGGCAAAGACCAGCCTGAACATGGCTTCGCTAGCCGGCGGGGTGCGCCGCTACGAGATAACGGTTCTTGTGAGCGGGGCAATTACCTCGCCGGAAGGACCGCGAACCGAGTTTCGTTCCGACCCGCCGGAGCTGTCCACCCAGCAGATTGCGCGTGCGCTGGGCGTGCGTACCCTCGAAGATCTGCTGACCGGGCGCAATGTGGAACAGGTGTTACAGCGCGAAGTAGCCAACCTATTCACCTCCGCTTATGTGCCGCAGCTATTCTCACCGCTGGAGCGCAGCCTTGAAGAGGCACTGCAGCTTCGCGAGTTCCGTATCGAATACGACAGGTATCAGCCCGTGACTGTGACTTTGGTGAAACGCTTGTGGGATGGTTTCAGTCTGAGTTACTGGCGAACGGTTTCCACGCAGCAAGACCGCTATCTCGTGAAGATACTTTACGAATTGCCAGAATGGACACGGTTGTCGCGCCGTCTTCTGCTGAGCGTTTCGATAGATGAGAAGCAGCAGAGGCTGTGGGGTGTGGAAGGAAGTTTCCGCTTCTAAAGTGAAAGACTACAGCAACGAGGGCGGCGCAAGGTGAGAGGCATTTCCGCGAGAGAGCCATGGCATTGGACGATCACAAAGATGAGCGCCGTCGCCGCTTCACAGAGGTAGTGGATGCGTATTATGGTCGTATCTATAATCTGTTCTATCATATGGTGACAGATACGCATCTCGCGGCGGATTTAACGCAGGATACGTTCGTGAAGGCGTACGAGGCGTTTGGGCGGTTTCGCGGCGAGTCGAGCGTCTACACTTGGCTGTATCGAATCGCCATCAATGAATACCGTTCGTACCTGCGAAGGCTTCGGCGCGAGCAGGAGTTTGTGAGCCGGTCGCTGGATGAACCGGTGGAAACCGAGGAGGAGAGCCTTTTTACACAGTTAGCAGACCCCTCTCCCTCGGCGCTACAGATGCTGGAAAAAGAGGAACTCATCCAGCGGGTTCAACAGGCGGTGCATTCGCTGCCGCCCCGTTACCGTGCCTTCGCGGTATTGCGCGATCTGGAGGGGATGAGTTACGAGCAGATTGCAGAGGTGACCGGCTTGCCGCTGGACACCGTGAAAACGCGTATCGCGCGTGCAAGAGCGCTGTTGCGCAGGAAACTGGAGCCTTACTACCGAGGATAGAGAACCGCAAAACGAGGAGGCATCGGTCCAAACATGAAAGCACTGCGACTCACTGGGTGTATCCTGATGTGGGCGATTGCCAGTGCTGTCCATGCCCAGCGCATCGCCGAAATAGTCGTTCGTGGCAATGTCAACGTGCCGCAGGAAGCCATACTGGCGAAAATCTCCGCCAAGCCAGGCATGGATTTCGACCAGTCATTGCTCAGTAAGGACCGTGCAGCGCTGCGAGATATGGGCTTTTTCAGTGATGTGATCCCGCGCACGGAAACCACCCCGCAGGGCATTCGCATCATCTATGAAGTGCAGGAGTATCCGCGCATTAGCCAGATACGCGTTACAGGCAATACCGTCTTCGCCACCGACCAGATACTCCCGCTGTTGCGCACCCAGCCGGGCAGGCTGCTCAACCACAACGACCTCGCCGCCGATATCGAGGCGATTACTCGGCTCTACATGCAAAAAGGGTATCTGGTGAACGTAGACCCCGACACTGTCGGTCCCGACCGCGATGACCCCACCGTTCTGAATCTGCCTCTGAAAGAGGTAACCGTCGAGGCGGTGAAGGTCACCGGGTTGCGTAAGACGCGCGAGCGGGTGGTGCTTCGCGAAATGCGCTATACCCGTCCGGGCGCGCTGTATAACCTCGAACAAATCCAGAAGGACCTCCAGAGGGTATATAACACCGAGCTGTTCGAGGACATCAGCTACAAAGCGGAAATCGGCTCCGACCTGAGTAAGGTCATGGTCACCATCAACGTCGTGGAGCGCCGCACCGGGTTGTTTTCCATCGGTGCTGCCTATAACAACCGCCAGCAGCTGGTGGGCTTCCTCGAGATGTACGAAACGAACTTCCGCGGCGCCGGGCAAACGGTGAGCGTGCGCCTCGAGCGCGGCGGACCCTCCAACGCCAACAACTACGAGTTCAACTTCGCAGAACCGTGGCTGGACAGGCGCAACACCTCGTTGTCCATCAGCGTCTTCGATAAAACCCTGTACCGATTCAGTCGCGGGCTGTTCACCTCCGACCCTGGCACCATCGGCGACGACGACCGCTACGACGAGCGGCGCAAAGGCAGTATCCTGACCCTAAGCCGCCCGCTGTCGGAGACCACGCGCGCTTTCATTGGCTTGCGCACCGAGTCGGTGCGCACCAACAACCCTGCCGTGTTGCCCAGCGAGGTGTTCATTAAGCAAGATGGCACCGTCAGTGCGCTGTCTTTGCGCCTGACGCACAACACGCGCGACGTGGACTTCGACCCAGCGTCTGGCGGCTTCGATTCGTTTGCCATTGAAACCGCTTTGGCAGACCTGAAGGACATCGGCACTGCTATCTCGGGCGGGTTTGTGGGCAAGGCGAACTTCAACAAGGTTTCGATAGACCTGAGGCGCTACTTCTCTCCGCAGGGACGCCGACGCGCACTTGCCGATAAGCGACACGTTTTCGCGGTGCGATTATACGCCGGCAAGGCGTTCGGCAAGCTGCCCTTCTTCGAGCAGTTCTTCCTCGGCGGCGCAGAGACCTTGCGTGGCTATCCCGAGGACCGCTTCTGGGGAGAAAATATCGCCCTGTTGAGTGTGGAATATCGCGCCCCGCTGGCGCAGAACCTCGTGGGTGTGGTTTTCGTGGATGCAGGCGATGCCTGGGGCGGACGCTACGGCACGATTAACGACTTTACTCAGCACTCCAGCTTCAAGCCGCAGGTGGGCGCGGGTATCGGTATCCGCGTGCGCACGCCTATCGGTCCGTTGCGACTGGACTACGGCTTCGGCAGCGAAGGCGCACGCACCCACTTTAGCATCGGCAATATATTCTGAGGCATCATCCGAGGAGAACAAGAGGAGGAACATCTGATGAAACGAACCTTCAGCCTGCTGTTAGCCATCGCAGGTATCTCCGTCCTGAGTACCGGCGCATGGGCGCAAGGTACCGGGGCGTTCGGGATGGTAGACCTGAAGCGCGTGGTCGACGAATACGACCAGCGTAAAGCGCTCGAGGCACAGCTGCAGCAGATGCGAGACCAGATGCGCGCCAAACTGCAATGGCGTGCCAACAATCTCTTGCTGGAAGAAGCCGAACTGAGCGAATACGAGAATCTGGCAAGCATCACCAACCCGACAGACCAGCAGAAACAGCGGATGCAGGAGCTCGAGCAGAAATCGCGGCAGCTGAATGAAGAGCTCTCGCAGTTGCGCCAGAAGAACCCGCCCACCGAACAGGATACGCAGCGCATTAATCAGCTCACCGCGATCGAAAACCGCAACCGAGAGGCTTTGGTGCAGCTCCAGGACCAGTTTGAGCAGCAGCTCAACGCGCGGCGCGATGAGATGATTAACCAGATGCTGCAGGATATCCGCAAAGCGGTGGCGGCGGTTGCCCAGGAGAAGAAACTGGCGGTCGTCTTCGACAGCACACAGGTGCTCTATGCTTCCAACGACATCACCACCGATGTCATCAAACGACTTAACAGGAAATAACCAGCCGGCTATCCTGCTTGTCTTAGCACTGGTGGCTGGAGTCTGCCTGAGCGGTTGTTCCAGAATGCCACCGCAGAAGATGGTTTACGTTCAGTGGCAAGCCCTGTGCCTATACCATCCTCTGTGGCAATCACAACAAATGGGGTGGAACTTCCAGCCATCCTATGCTGTGACGGGTCATCAGGGGTTTGCAGTGCGCTTTTCGTTGCCGCAGACAACGTTGCACCCTTTACAGACACCAGAATCGGAGCGCAGGCGTCAGCGCATTGCACAGACCTCTGCCCAGCAGCAACAGGCGCTGAATGCTCGCCTGCGACAGATGGAGGCGCGTCTGCTTCAGGAGGAGCTGGCACAGCTGGGAGCGGAGCAAAAGACGGAGGTAGAACTGGCACGCCAGCAACTGCTGCTGCAGGCGGAACAGCAGATATCGGAGGCACTGCGTCAACACCATCTGCCGCAAGCGGACGCCGAAATCAGGCGGCTGGTGTTGCAGCGGCTGGTTCGTATCCGCCCCGATCAGCGCGACGTGCTGACCTCTCGTCTGCAAGAGGTGGAAGCGCAGCAGCTGCACCTTTCGGAGTCGCTTCAGCGCAGGCTGGCTGCCATCGAGGAAGAGACTGCCCGCCGCATCCGTGAGCGCGAAGAAGCCATTCAACTGGAGTACGAGCGCAAACGTGAGGAACTGCGGCAGAGGAGCGCAAAACGCTTACAGGCGGAGCAACTGCGCGCCAGTGTGCAGATACGTGCTTTTGCCGATACGGCAAAGCCGGTCGTTTTCCCGCAAACCGCCGTGAAGACGCCGGTCGGGCAATCCCGTGCCATATTGCCGCCTTCAGCACCAGTGTTCACCCGCGAGGACGTCCGCTGGCTGATAGAACAGGATGTCAAACGGAGGGTGGAGGCGATATGCCGCCGACATCGCTGGAAACCTGTCTGGCAGGCGCAATCGGGGATACCGGATGTGACAGCGCAAATCGCTCAGGAGATGGCAGGTAACTTCCCATGAAGCTAACAGTGCAAGCACTGGCACAGCGTCTGAACGCACAGGTGGAGGGTGATGCAAACACGCTCATCACTGGAATCTCCTCCATTGAGTTCGCACAGCAAGGGGACGTGGTGTTTGCGGAGTCGCCCCGCTATCTGCGACTGGCGGAACACTGCCCGGCTTCGGCGGTCATCGTATGGCAGGACGCGCCTTCCATCGGCAAGCCCCTTCTGCGCGTTGATTCGCCCCGGCAGGCGTTTCTGGAGGCGCTGCGCATCTTCGCCCCCGAGCCGCAGCATCCGCAAGGTATCGACCTGAACGCCGTCATCTCTCCCGACGCCGACCTCGCAGAGGACGTCGCCATCGGCGCAGGGTGCGTGATCGAGGCGGGGGCGCGGATTGGTCAGGGTAGCGTGCTGTATCCGCTGTGCTACATCGGGCGGGACGTGCAGATAGGAGAGCAGTGTATACTGTATCCGAATGTGACGCTAATGCATGGTGTCAAACTGGGCAATCGGGTAATCGTGCATTCGGGCGCCGTTATCGGCGCAGACGGTTTTGGTTACGTCACGGTGGATGGCGTACACCACAAGGTACCGCACATCGGCACGGTGGAGGTTGGTGACGACGTGGAGATCGGCGCGAACGTGTGTATTGACCGCGCGAAAACAGGCGTGACCCGCATTGGCTCGGGCACGAAGATCGACAATTTGGTTCATATCGCGCACAATGTGCAGGTTGGAGAGAATTGCCTTTTAGTAGCGCAGGTGGGCATCGCGGGCAGTTCGCAGCTGGGGCGGTACGTGGTGCTGGCGGGGCAGGTAGGCGTTACGGACCACGTGAGTATTGGTGACGGAGCTATCGTGGCGGCGCAGTCTGGCGTCGCAGGCAACCTGCCCGGTGGTCAGCGTTATTTTGGCAGCCCCGCCCGCGAACATGCGAAACAACTGCGCGTGATGGCATTCGCCAGTCGGTTACCCGAGCTGTTCGAAAGGGTCAGGGAGCTGGAGCGAAAGCTGGGTTCGTCGTCGGAGGACAGAAATGAATAGGCAGTGCACGCTGCAGGAAGCGGTGTGTGTGGAAGGGATTGGCGTGCACACAGGCAAGCCGTGCCGAGTGACAGTGCGGCCTGCAGACGAGAACGTGGGCATCGTTTTTCGCGTGAGCGGACAACAGATCCCCGCGCTAGCGGAGTACGTGGTCTCTACAGACAGGTGTACTACTCTGGGTGCGGATGGGGTGCGCGTGATGACAGTAGAGCATCTGCTCTCCGCGATGGCAGGTGTGGGCATCGACAACGCGTACGTCGATGTCGACGGGGAGGAGATACCGGTTTTGGATGGCAGTGCCAAGCTGTGGGCGGAATGTTTCTATCGGGCGGGATTGCGTCAACAGTGCGCAGAGCGACAGCGCGTCCACCTCACGCGCCCAGTATCGGTGATGGCTGGCGACCGGGGGATTTGGGCGTTGCCGCACGCCGAGCGATTCCTCATTGCGACAGTGCACTACGACCATCCGCTGGTCGGTACGCAGGTAGCGTGGTTCCCTCTGGATAAGATAAACTATCTGGAGGAGATAGCGCCTGCCCGCACCTTCGGCTTCTGGGAAGAGGTACAGCCGTTGCTGGCACGCGGCAAAGCGCTCGGGGGGAGTCTGGACAACGCGCTGGTGATTTTCCCCGACCGATATAGCGCGCCCTTGCGCTTTCCGGACGAGGTGCTCAGGCACAAGGTGCTGGACATTATCGGTGACCTTGCGCTGGTGGGTGCGCAGGTGGAGGCGCTGTTCGTGGCAGTCAAACCCAGTCATACCCTCAACACCGCCTTTGCGCTGGCATTAAGACAGACGATACAGGGGGAATGAAAGATGATAGGACCTAATGGCGTTCTGGACGTGGAAGCGGTTCGCGAAATACTGCCGCACCGCTATCCACTGCTGCTGGTGGACCGCATTCTGGAGCTGGAGCCCGGCAAGCGGGCAGTGGGACTGAAAAACGTCACCATCAATGAAGAGTTCTTCAACGGGCATTTTCCGGGTCAGGCTATCATGCCGGGTGTGCTGGTAGTGGAGGCGATGGCTCAGGTAGGAGGCGTGTTGATGCTCTCTATGCCCGAACATCGCCACAAACTGGCTTATATCGGAGGTATCGACAAGGTAAGATTTCGCAAGCCGGTAGTGCCGGGTGATACGCTCATCACCGAGGTAGAGGTGCTGCGTTTTCGCGGCAGCACGGGCAAAGTGCGCGTGGTCGGGCGCGTCAACGGTCAGGTGGTGGCGGAAGCGGAGATGATTTTCGCGCTGGTGGAACGCCGCAAAAACGGCAACCAGGTGCCGGAACCCCAGCAAAACTCTGCCTTCCATGAGGGAAACAACCAGTGATGGGCATACAGACTATGGCGCATTCCAAGATTCATCCGACCGCCATCATCCACCCAACGGCGGAACTGGCTTCAGACGTAGAGATAGGTCCTTACAGCATCGTTGGCGCACATGTCTATATCGGCGAAGGAACTATTCTCGAATCACACGTGGTCGTGGAGAAGTGGACGACCATCGGTTCATATTGTCACATCTTCCACAGTGCGATTCTGGGTGGTCCTCCGCAGGACACGAAGTTCAAGGGAGAGCGCAGCTACCTGCGCATCGGCGACCGCAACATCATCCGCGAGTTCGTCACCATCCATCGTGCTACCGGTGAAGAGGAAGCCACCGTCATCGGCAACGACAACATGATTATGGGCTACGTGCATATCGGGCACAACTGCAAGCTGGGTAATGGCATCATCATTGCCAATCAGGCAGGCATTAGCGGGCACGTCATCGTCGAAGACCACGTGGTTTTCGGCGGGATGGTGGGCGTACATCAGTACACCCGCATCGGAAAGCTGGCCATGCTGGGTGGAATGTCCAAAGTGGTGCAGGACGTTCCTCCCTTCATGATGGTGGACGGGCGTCCTGCCGAGGTGCTGGACCTGAACACCATCGGGCTGCGCAGGCATGGCATTCCCCCTGCGGTGCGAGCGGGACTGAGGCAGGCATACAAACTGCTGTACCGCTCGAAGCTCAACATGTCGCAGGCGATTGAAGCCATCGAGGAGGAGGTGGAACCCAGCCCCGAACGCGATTACCTGCTGGATTTCCTGCGCAGTATCCGTAAGGGATTTGGTGGGCGTGCCAACGACCCGCGCGGTATGCGGTGAAAAGAGCGGTCAGCATTTTCTGTGTGGCGGGGGAAGCCAGCGGCGATGCCAGTTGCGCCTCACTGGTGCAGGCGGTGCGCGAGCGGCTGCCCAACGCGCACTTCTGGGGAGTCGGCGGGCGACTCATGGCAAAAGCGGGAGTGCAGCTGCTTTACGATAGCAGCCGGTGGGGCGCGGTAGGGGTGGTGGAAGCGTTGCGCGTTGCACCTGTGCTGTGGTTGGCACAGCAAAACCTGAAGCGCCGGCTGGCGCAGCAGCCAGCCGACCTGCTGGTGCTGGTGGATTTCGGCGCATTCAATGTGCCGCTGGCGAAATGGGCAAAAGCCAGAGGGATGAAGGTGTTCTATTACTTTCCGCCCGGTTCATGGCGCAGGTATCTGCCCCGGCGCAACGACCTTCCACACTGCACCGATTGCATCGTCACACCGTTCCCCTGGTCTGCCGAGCTGCTGAGGCAGGCAGGGGCAAACGCGCATTTTGTGGGACATCCGCTGCTGGACAGGGTAAAACCGTCGCTGAGCGAGGAACAGTTCTGCCAGAAGCTGCACCTGAACGCCGAAAGCCTGCGGGTGGGACTACTGCCCGGAAGCCGTCGGCAGGAGGTGCGCTTGTTACTGCCCATCATGCGCCGGGCGGCGGAACTGCTCGCCGAACGGAAGCCCAAAGCACAGTTCGTTCTCGCGCTCGCGCCGTCGGTGCAGGACAAAGAGGTTCAGCACGCCTTTGCCAGCTGCGCCGTGCCGTGGCGCATCGCCTATGAAATGACGTATGAGGTGATGGCATACAGCCACTTGCTGTGGTGCTGTTCGGGCACAGCCACGCTGGAGGCGGCGATACTGGGCACACCCATGATTATCCTGTATCGCGTTTCGCGGCTGATGGAGCTGGAATACCATATCCGTAAGCGGGCACTCAACCTCACCTTCATCGGCTTGCCCAACCTGATTGCACAGCGAGGCATTTGTCCAGAGCTGCTACAGCACTCCGCGACACCGCAAAACATCGTTGCCCAATCATTGAATCTCTTACCGGGCACCGAAGGGCACCGCCTACAACGGGAAGCCCTGCAAGAGGTAAAATCGGTACTGGGAGAGCCGGGTGCTACCGACCGCGCCGCGCACCTGCTCCTGAAGTGTCTGGAAGTGAACCATGCCGACCCGAGATGACAAACAACTTCAGAGAAGGTTGTGGCGAGACCTCAAGCCGCATCTGAAGTACATCATCCTCGGCTTGATATGCGCGGCAGGAGCGCAGATGATTACCCTGCGCATCTTCGCGCTCACCCGTGATGTGGTCAACGCCGCACAACTGCACCACGATGTGAGCCAGCTCAACCGCGTGAGCCTGGTTGTTATCGGCGCGTTCCTCATCAAGTTCGTTTTTGCCTATGGACAGACGTATTACCTCTCGCTGGCTATCAACCGCTTTACCATGCGCCTGCGCGAGAGGGTGTATGAGCACCTGCAGAGCCTGTCGCTGTCGTACTTTACCCATCGCCGCACCGGTGCGCTGATGTCGGTGCTGACCAACGACGTCAACGCCATCTCCAACGGCGGCACCCTGTTGAAAGATATGGTGGCGGCACCTATCGGGCTGATAGGTGGTCTGGTATGGCTGTTCGTCATTTCGTGGAAGCTGTCGCTGATTGCGCTGGTGGGTGTGCCGCTGATGGCGCTCATTATCCGCGCAATCGGAAGGCGTATGCGCTACATCGGTCAGCAGACACAGCTGCGACTGGAAGACGTGACAGCAGTGATGCAGGAAGCCATCGCCGGGGTGCGCACCATCAAAGCCTTTGCCACCGAGCCAAGGGAGATCCAGCGTTTCAAAGACCGCAACTACCTTTCATACCGTGCCATGATGGACGGCGTGCGCACCAGCGCGGCGCTGCGCCCCCTAATTGAACTCATTGGGGCAGGCGGAATCGCCTTCGTGCTGTGGTATGGCGGGCATCTGATTGTACAGGGCGAGCTGGACTTTGGCGGTCTGGGCAGTTTCCTGCTGACGCTGAACCTGGTAGCCCAGAGCATGCAGACGCTGGGCAGCATCAACGTCACCCGCCAGCAGGTGCTGGCAGCAGCGGAGCGCGTCTATCGCGAGGTGCTGGATGTTCATCCCGAAGTGCAGGAACTGCCGGGCGCGCCGCCAATGCCGCCTATCACAGGGCATGTGCGCTTCGAGGAAGTGAGCTTCGCGTATCACCGCGGCGGGCGTCTGGTGCTGGATAACGTCTCCTTCGAGATGAAGCCGGGCAGCGTGGTGGCAGTGGTGGGACACAGCGGCGCGGGCAAGACCACCCTCGCCGACCTGATCCCGCGCTTCTATGACCCCACCTTGGGACGGGTGCTCATCGATGGCATAGACATCCGCACGGTGCAGATAGCCTCCCTGCGCAAACAGATTGGTATCGTGCCGCAGGAGACCCTGCTGTTCGCAGGCACCATCCGCGACAACATCGCCTACGCCGACCCCGACGCCACCGACGAACAGGTTATCGAGGCGGCAAAAGCCGCTCACGCCCACGAGTTTATCCAGCGGCTGGAGAAGGGATACGAGACCATCGTCGGTGAGCGCGGGGTGCGCCTGTCTGGCGGTGAGCGGCAACGTATCGCCATCGCCCGCGCTATCTTGAAGAACCCGCGTATCCTGATTCTGGACGAGGCGACCTCCTCGCTGGACACCGTCTCCGAGGCGCTGGTGCAGCAGGCGTTGGAGGAACTGATGCGTGGGCGTACCACGCTGGTTATCGCCCACCGACTGAGTACGGTGGTCAACGCTGACCACATCCTGGTGCTAGATCATGGACGTATTGTAGAGCAGGGTACGCATGTAGAGCTGCTGGCGCGAGGAGGTGTTTATGCCCGACTGTTCCGCAAACAGATGGGCGAACAGGTCACTCAGGAGCTGGTAGCGCAAGGTGAGTAAGCGAAGCGAAAAACCGGGCTGGTGGCAGCAGTTGCGCCCGAAGCTGCTGGGTTTCGTCGTGTGGAGCCTCGCCCGCGCCATCGGCTTGAGCCTGCGCCTGAAGGTACTGCACTTCGAGCAGGTTCTGGAGCGGGTGAAAGAAGGCAAAGGAGCGGTGCTGGTAACCTGGCACGGGCGCAGTCTTATCCCTGCCAACGTGTTCAAAGGCAGAGGGTTCTGGGCGATTATCTCCCTCTCGCGCGATGGCGAGATTCAGAACCATATCTTCCGGCGGTTCGGCTTCCGTATCATTCGGGGTTCCACCGGGCGAGGGGGCATCCGCGCAGCACTGGAAGCCGCCCGGCGAGTCGCAGAGGGGGGTATTCTGGCTTTCACTCCCGACGGCCCTCGCGGACCCAGTCGGCAGGTACAGCCCGGTGCGCTTTTTATCGCCCAGAAGGCGAAGTGCCCCATTATTCCAGCGGGCGTCGCCGCTTACCCGTGCAAACTGTTGCCAACGTGGGACCGCTATATGATACCCCTGCCGTTCGCGCGTGGCGTGTTCATCTTTGGGGAACCTATTGACGTGCCCGAGGGCATCAGCGAACAGCAGTTCGAGCAGCTGCGACAGAAGGTGGAGGACGCCATCAACGCACTGGAGGAACAGGCGGAAAAGATGGTTCGGGAGAAGCGAGTGTGAGCCATGTTCAACGCGGTGTATAACCTCTTTCTCATCCTCACCTCCCCACTGTGGCTGATATACCTGCTGTGGCGCATCATCGTCAGGGGCAAATCGCGCGAGGGCTGGGGACAGCGACTGGGCGGACTGGCTGTGTCTCCGCAGGGACGCAGGGTGATATGGGTGCACGCGGTATCCGTAGGCGAGGTCATGGCAGCTTTGCCGCTTCTGCAGGCGATTCGCGAACGGCTTCCCCAGCATCACCTGCTGTTAACCACCCTTACCCCTACCGGCAACGCCACTGCGCGTCAGCAACTGGGCAAGCTGGTGGACGCGGTGGGTTATCTGCCGATAGACCTCCCCTTTGCGGTAGGGCGCGCCCTCAGACGGGTACGCCCCGACGCGCTCATCGTGATGGAGACCGAGCTGTGGCCCAACCTGCTGACGATGGCATATCGCCGGGGGGTACGCACGCTCATTGCGAACGGTCGCATCTCTGACCGAAGCCTGCCCACCTACAGGCGGTTCCGCTGGTTCTTCGCTCAGGTGCTGCGTTGTCTGGACGCTATCTGTGTGCAATCGGAGGAAGACGCCAGACGGTTTTGTGCTATCGGCGCGCCTCCGGACCGCGTGCATGTGGTGGGAAACACCAAGTTTGACCAGGCGGCGGTTGGAGCGCAGGATGTGCAGGCGGATATGCTACGTCGGGATTTGGGTCTTCCCGAAGGCGCGCCGGTGCTGGTGATTGGCAGCAGCCGTGCACCGGAGGAGGAGGTGATTATCGCCAACGCTTACCGCACGTTGCGTGAGCGTTTCCCGAACCTCTGCATCGTGTGGGCACCTCGCCATGTGGAACGAGCGGAGGCGATTGTGGAACTCTTGCAACAGCAGGGTTTTCGTCCATGGCGGCGCACGCAGGGAACCCCTGATACCGCCCAGCAGCAAATCGTGCTGGACACCTTCGGCGAGCTGGGGAAGGTTTACGCGGTGTGCGACGTGGCAATTATCGGCGGAAGCTTCGTGCCGCTGGGGGGACAGAACCTGCTTCAACCGCTGGCGCATGGCAAGCCGGTGGTGCACGGACCCTACATGAACAACTTCCGTGATGTGGCTGCGCTGGCGAAAGAAGCCCGTGTCGCATGGGTTACACAGGATGCTGGGGAACTGGCTCAGCGGGTGGCTGAACTGCTGGAGAATGCACCCTTGCGAGAGGAAGTAGCGCAGCGCGCCCAGGCGCTGGTGCGCGAACAGCAGGGCGCTTCACAGCGTATTCTGGATATCCTGAGTGCGCTACTCGAACTGGCGGGTGCGGAAGGCACCCGCCCCGACTGTCAATAGAACCAGAACACCCACCAGTTCTTCATCGGCCTGCCATCGTCGTCCTTCGAGCGGTTGTTCAGCCCCGGCATGTTCTGCCACCAGTACACCAGCCACCTGCCCATACAGTCGGGGGCGAGTTCGGCATAGCGATTCAGCACTTCGCACGTCCATGGTTTGGCAATGTCCTTGCCTCCGGGCGCGCTGCCGATGCGCCAGTCCTCGATGGTCGACATGACCGGTTCGGTGTTGTTCAGGTCATAGTGATGACGGGCGTTCGGTGGGAAATGCACGTTACCTCCGGCAGCCACGTAGTTCTCGATCTTCCATGTCTGTTTGCCGTCGGTAACTATCGCCGTATGCGGGTCGGGATAGCGGATACCTTTGCCCTCTCCCCACAGCGGGTAGAAGGAGTTAAAAGGCAGGTTATAGCGCTTGTCCAGGTCAAAACCCGCATACTCGTGGAAATAACGGGTGAAATAGGGAATCGCCCCGCTGTGCGCCAGCCCTTCCATCGAATGACCCAGATTCTCCATCGCGCAACCGATGCCCCGGTCGTGGTTGATGCAGTTGATGCGCACTGAACGGCCAGTCCACTTCTGGTCGGGGTCTCCGCCGTTTCCCGCCTGTACGTATTTGCCCGGAATACGACGGAAGCGTTCATCGTACACCGGCTTCAGTTCCACGCATTCCAGACACCGGAAGTCACCTGTGGCGGCGGCGGTGAACCACACCTCATGCACGTAGCCCCGGTCTACCAGCTCGTCCAGCCGGAGGAAACGTCGTTTGTTTTTCGGGTCGCGCACGCCGATATATTCGGCAAACTGTTCGGAAAAGAAGCCGCCATAGTCACAGTTGATGTCCGGCTCGCGCACATGAGGCTTGATGGGTGAACGGCGGCTGTTTTTCTCCTTGCGGTCGGGGTCGCGCAGGTCTACAAACCGCCACACCGAATACTGCAGGAAGGGCGGACTGTTCGGGTCTTTGTATCCATGGTAGCGGCTGGCTTCACGCATCGCGGCGATGAGCTGTTGTGCCAGCCGAAGGGGTTTCTCGGCTTCCACCTGATTCGAGAAGTTGATGAGCAGCACGCGCGGTCGCATCTGCCGGATGCGGTCGTGGTTGCGCACAATCCACGCATCCGAGTTGGCTTTGCTCCACCGGTTCGGCCAGACGGTTGGGTCGGCAGGGTCATTGAGCGGTTTGGGCGTGCCGTCCGGCTGGAAGTGGCTGCGCCAGTCGTCTGCTGTTGGCGGATATGTCCGCATGGTTTATTCTTCTCCTTCGCTGTGAATTGCCGTCGTCGCGCTTCCAGATGAACATTGAACAAATCCTCCCGCACTTCCTTCCCTGCGGACATGAGCCGATGATCGCACGCGGGACGGTGGATAACGTGCCTTTTGTCGGAGGCAGGACTCACACCGCGTACGAAGAATCCTCACCCGGGGGAGGTAAGCGACGATGAGAAGTTTGTGGGGGTGTGTGTTTGGGATGCTGGCACTGATAACCGCGTTTTCCGCTGCGGCGCCGAAGGGTGTGCCCGAGCCTGTGCTACCTCAGCCCTTCGGGGTGAACATCCATTTCACGCAGGCGAGCGAGCGTGAGCTGAACCTGCTGGCGGATGGGGGGTTCCGCTTTGTGCGGATGGACCTGTTCTGGCACGAAATCGAAAAGCAAAAGGGCGTTTACGACTTCTCGCAATACGATATCCTCGTGCGCGACATGAGTGCACGGGGCATCCGTATCCTGTTCATCCTCGACTACGGCAACGAGCTGTACGACGAAGGGCTGGCGCCCTACACCGATGCGGGACGCGCAGCGTTTGCCCGCTACGTGGAAGCGGCGGTGAAGCGCTACGCAGGCAAGGGCATCCTGTGGGAAATCTGGAACGAGCCAAACATCTTTTTCTGGCGCCCGAAGCCCAACGTGGAAGACTACGCGAAACTGGCGCATGTGGTGATAGACACCATCCGGCGTGTTGCGCCCGGCGAGCTCATCGTCGCGCCTGCCTCATCGGGCTTTCCGTGGGAGTTTCTGGAGCGACTGGGGCAACTGGGGGTGTTGCAGCGTCTGGACGCGGTGACGGTGCATCCGTATCGTCCCCACCTTCCCGAGAGTGCCAACGAGGACTACCGCCGACTGCGCCTGCTGCTTGACCGCTATAGCCCCCGCAAACACCTGCCCATCCTGTCTGGAGAATGGGGATACTCAGACATCTGGCAGGCTATGGACATGCAGAAGCAGGCGCGATACCTGCCGCGCCAGTGGCTGAGCAACCTGACCAGCGATGTGTTTCTCAGCATCTGGTACGACTGGAAGAACGACGGCGAAGACCCCAAAGAGCCCGAGCACCATTTCGGCACGGTATATCACGACCTGCGCCCCAAACCCGCATACATCGCCGCCAAGACACTCACCAGCACGCTTAACGGCTATCGCTACCTGCGGCGCATCGCCCTGCCGAACCCCGATGATTATCTGTTACTGTTCCGCAAGGGCGAGCAGCTCGCGCTGGCGGCGTGGACAACCGCTGACCCGCATCCGGTGACGCTAAACCTGCCGCGCGGCACGGTTCAGGTGGTAGACCTGATGGGAAAAACGCGAAGCATTGCGGTCAGCGGTGCGCCCTTTATACTCGACCTGACACAGGAACCGCAATATCTTCTTCTGCCCCCGCACGCCGATTTCAACCTGATAGGAGCGTGGTCGACTGTGAGACAGTTACTCACCGTGCGTGCAGGGCATACCCAGAACATCCCTGTTCAGGTACACAACCCGACGGGGAAAACGCTATCGGTGGTGCTGCGGGCGCGAGCCAATGGACAAACCCTGGGACAGGCGCGGTTCCGACTGCGGTCTGGGGAGAGGCGTGTGGTGAACCTGCCAGTGAAGGTGGAGGAACGCGGTATCCCCTATCTGCGCACCACTATAGACTGGGTGACGGACACAAGCGAGGTGCTGCAGACTGCCACCGTGTGGCTGTGCGTGTCGAATGTGCTGAATGTGCGAACCCTTCCACCGGTGAGGCGGCAGGTGGTGGCGGTGATCGAGAACGCTGGTGACGAAGCACTGCGGGCGACCCTGCAGATTCGAGCGGGTAGTTTGCAAGGTAACGCGCCGCTGAACCTCGCCAAAGGACAGCGCGAAATAACCGTGAGCGTGCAGATGCCGGAAGCATTGCCTCCAGACGTCCGCATCTCGGCACAGATTGTGGACGAAAAGGGTGTGATACTGGCGCGTTCGGAAGAGACACGATGGGTATCGCTCGATGCGGTTCGCCCTGATGTCACGGGCTGGCGGGCATGGGTGGACGGCGATGCAAAGGTGGAGGGCAAAGCCGAGGTGGCTGTCACCGAAGCGCCGGAACCCACCCCGCTGGGCGTGCGTGCTGCTGTGCGTCTGGACTATCGCTTCGGCAAGGGCTGGCGATTCGCCTGCGTGAACCTGCCTCAGACGCTGGTACCCATCGACGGCAAGCCGAAGGCAGTGGGCATGTGGGTGTATGGAGACGGCAGCGGCAACCTGCTGCGCTGCCGAATCACCGATAGCACCGGGCAAACCTTCCAGCCCGATTACGGAGCCATCACCTGGAAAGGGTGGCGGTTTGTGACCATGCGGCTGGACGGCGGCTTCCCCGGATTCTGGGGAGGCGCGAACGACGGCGTGGTGCATTACCCCCTCCGCTGGGAGGCGGTGGTGCTGGTGGATTCCAACCAGCAAAGCGCGGAGAGAGACTGGAGCATCTATGTGACGGGAATAGCGCTGCAATATTAAGGGGGTGACCCTTCCTGAACGAGCCACACCTCCGCTAGTTGGCACCTGCCCCCCTCGACCATCTCGCAGATGTCAGGCAACTGCGGGTGTTCAACGCATCGTCCATCGTGTGCCGCGAACCGTTCGGTGTGCTATACTGAACGCGGAAGACATCATCCTATCATTGGGACAGAGCAAGGTGAACACGCACCATACCAGAGGCAAGCTGATTGTACTCTCGGGACCCAGTGGGGTGGGAAAGGATACGCTGCTGGAGCGTTTGCTGTCGCGTGTGCCGGGCGTGGTCAAGTGCCTCACAGCGACCACCCGCCCACCCCGTGAAGGCGAACGGCACGGCGTAGACTACCTCTTCCTCTCCGAACAGGAGTTCGAACGCTGGATTGCCGAAGACCGCTTTCTGGAGTACGCCCGCTATCATCAGGCATACTACGGCACGCCGCGCCATCTGGCGGAAGACCTGCAGGCGCAGGGACTGGACGTTATCCTGAAGATCGAGGTGCAGGGCGGTCTGCAGGTGCGCCAGAGGGTGCTAGAAGCGGTACTCATCTTCGTGCAGCCGCCCAGTCTGGAGGTATTGCGCCAGCGTCTGTTGAAGCGTGGTACCGATTCCCCCGAAGCGGTGGAGCAGCGGTTACGCATCGCCGAGCAGGAGATGCAGGCACTGCCCTACTACGATTATCTCGTCACCAACGATGACCTGGAGCAGGCGGTAGACCTGCTGCGAGCCATCATCCTCGCCGAGCGGGCAAGGATACCAAAGGGGTGAAAGATGTCAGTTTTCGAGGGAAAGCATATCTTGCTGGGTGTAACGGGTAGCATCGCGGCATATAAAGCGGCGGACATCGCGTCCAAGCTGACACAGTCGGGGGCGGAGGTGGATGTGGTGCTCACCGAACACGCCCGACGCTTCGTTACCGAGGTGACCTTCCGCGCCATCACGCGACGTCCCGTGCTGACCGACCTTTTCGACGAGCCGGAAGAGCGCCAGATCGCGCATATCCATCTGGCAAAGCGGGCAGACGTTTTGCTAATTGCCCCGGCGACCGCCAACATCCTCGCCAAGCTGGCAGTGGGCATCGCCGACGACCTGCTGACCACGCTCGCGCTGGCGACGCAGGCAAAAATGGTGATTGCTCCCGCGATGAATACCGTCATGTGGCAGCATCCCGCCACTCAACACAACGTCAGGGTGCTGGAGGAACGCGGAGCGCACTTCGTTTATCCCGCGGAGGGCATGCTCGCCTGTGGCGACGTGGGCGCGGGCAAGCTGGCGGATACACCGGTCATCCTCGCGGCAGTGGAACAGGTGCTGAACCCACCCCTGCGCGGCGTGCGCATCCTCATTACAGCCGGACCCACAGAGGAACCTGTCGACGCCGTGCGCCATATCTCCAACCCCTCCTCCGGCAAGATGGGCTACGCAATCGCCGCGGAAGCGGTGCGTATGGGTGCAGAGGTGACACTGGTGACCGGACCGACCCTGCTCGACCCTCCTGCAGGCGCGAAGACGATACGGGTGCGCACTGCACAGCAGATGCTGGATGCATGTCTGCAGGTGTATGAGGAGGTGGACGTGGTGATTGCCACCGCCGCGGTGAGCGACTATCGTCCGGCAGAGGTCTGGCAGGGCAAGCGCAAGAAGGGTGAAGAAGAATGGACAATCCGTCTGGTGCCCAATCCCGATATCCTGCGCACCCTCGGCGAGCGGAAGGGCAGGCACATTCTGGTGGGCTTTGCCGCAGAAACGCAGGAACTGCTGGCGAACGCGCAGGCGAAACTGCGCGAGAAGAACCTGAACCTGATTGCGGCGAACGATGTATCGCAGGAAGGCTCCGGTTTCCGCACCGACACCAACCGCGTGACCCTGCTTTGGGCAGACGGCAGGCAGGAACCTTTGCCCCTGATGACCAAGCGAGAGGTGGCTCAGCACCTGCTGCAGCGGGTGAGTCAGCTGGTGTGCGGGAGTGAGTAAATGGTAACCTCTCTTTCAAAGCCGTAATTCCTACCGCTTTTTTGCTCATTCTCGGTAAAAAGCAGGGTTTTGGCACAAATTATGCATATAAAGTAGCATAGTTGAATTCGAAACACGTTCTGGAATCCTGAAAGGAGGAAGCAGAGATGTTCTCCACACGGTTGGCAGCCTTGACAGCGGTGTGTCTCGCGCTATTCATTGCGCAGCAGACGGCAGCACAGAACTACAGCGTCGCCGGATACACGTGGGACATCACCAATGGGGTGAAGCGTGTACTGCCTGTGGAGCCGCCGCAGGTTAGCGGTTTTAACTTCAATGACTCCGAGTTCCTGAAAGACACCGACTTCGACCGCACGAAGACGCTCGGCTGGATGATGAGCGGCAGCAGTCCCACTGGCAATCCGCGCTTCGTGGAGCTGGGCAACGCTGTGGTGCGCAAGATTTTCCTCGTGGATTGGGAGGGCATGCGCCTGCCGAATCTGCCAGGCGAGGACTTCGTGCTGTATGAGGTTGGCTCACCGGGCGCACCGGAGGCATTCATGGTAGCGGTGCGCAAAAAGGGCGAGACCATCTTCAGCCAGTGGCGGTATGAGTTTGCCAACACCTTTACGGCAAACTATCTGGTGTTCGCAACCGCCTTTAATCTGGACGATTTCGGCATCGGGGAAGGTGAAAGCATTGATGCCATCCTCATCGCCAACCTGATCGACGCCGACCGCGTGGACAACCCCAGCGGGCAGGGCAACGTCATCCTCGGCGGGGGCGCTGGCTACGTGCCCGTGCAAGGGCCCCTGTCTGACACGCCGACCCAGCCCTATCAGTCTTCCCGATTCGACGCGGACATCGTGTACGTCGGCGTGCTGCACGACATCTTGCCGCCGGGCTTCGCGGTGAGCGGAACCGTCACGCTGGGCGATTTCGGCGGCGACGTTACACAGGTGCCGGTGGATGTGGAGATTCGCAAGGACGGCAGCGTCGTGCGCTCCGAAACGGTGAATCTGGACAGCGCGGGAGGCTACACGCTCACCAACGTGGAACCCGGCACCTACGACATCGCCTTCAAAGCCAGCCACTGGCTGCGCGTGGTCGTTCCGGTGACTGTCTCTAACAGCGACGTTTCCGGGGTGGACGTGGTACTGACCAACGGCGACATCGACGGCGACAACGAAGTCACCCTGCTCGACTTCGGTGCGCTAGTGGCGGCTTTCGGCTCCATGCCAGGCGACGACAACTGGAACCCAGACGCGGACCTGGACGGCGACGAGGAGGTGACCCTGCTCGACTTCGGCGTGCTGGTGCAAAACTTCGGCGCAATCGGCGACGAGTAAGCAGACGCCTGCAGACACATGGGGCATGATGCCAGTCATCATGCCCCTCTTTCGGTAAGATTTACTGAAAAAATGCGGGAAAATGCAGCTCTATGTGCTTTTAGCTATTGACAAACTCGTGCAGAGAGTGTAAAGTATAAATGTTCAGCGGTGCGGCAGTATTGTCAGACGCAGAAGTCCCCGTGAAAACTCTTTGCACGAAGAAGTCGCAACGACGCATCATCGAGTCATATAGATGTCCGACGCCCCCTCTGGCGTTTGACATATATACTGCTAAAATCCAAGGTCAGGAGGGTAAAACCAACATGAAACGACATGCCTTTACGCTGATTGAGCTGCTGGTTGTTATCGCGATTATTGCGATACTGGCAGCCATCCTGTTCCCGGTGTTCTCGCAGGCGCGAGAGGCAGCCCGCAAGTCGTCGTGCCTTTCCAACTCCAAGCAGTTTGGCACGGCAATTCTCATGTATGCTCAGGATTACGACGAAGCCATCGTGCCGTGGCTCAAGATTCGCGAGTACCCTGGGCAGCCCCTGAACGAGCGATTCTGGTTCGGCTTGCTACACCCCTACATCAAGAGCACCCTGGTTCCACCAGACCCTGGGCGAACCTACACGGTAGGTGGGCAGCCGCAGGGACTGCATCGATGCCCCTCGTGGAGCCAGGAGCGCTACATGGAGGGCGTGAACATGCCCGACTGCTACCCGGGAGGGATGGACCGATACTGGCCGCCCACTCAGGTGTTCGCGCACTACGGCATCGTCTTCCAGATGGCGACCCGTGGCGGCGCTGGCACTCCGGAGAACCCGTACTACCACTTACCGGGTAGCCTGTGCTTTCCGCCAGACATGGGTGGACTGACCCGCTACATGCCGGAGATTAAGCGACCGGCGGAGACCATCTTGATTGGCGATGGCATCACCATGCTCGACAAGGGGCCGACCTACGTGGTCATCTCCATCGGTTGCGAGTCGCAGAAGATTCACCAGGACGGCGCGAACTTCACCTTCCTGGATGGTCATGCGAAGAACATCAAGCGCAACCCGGAGCGCTATCTGGCGACCACGGTGGAGAACGGGCAGACCGTGTATTATGAGCGGTACTTCACTTTCTCGATGGAGTAAGTCGATGAATCGCTGGCGCGCGGTCAACCGCTTGGGGCTGCTCGTGGCAGGCATCCTGTGGGTACTCACGATAGGCGTGGGCATCACTGCCTGCGGTAAGAAGGAGGACCCGAGAGCGGAAGGCTACTACGACGGACCCATGCTCCCCAAGAGCCAGAGAGGCGGTCCGCCTGCCACTGGCGGCACGGAGTAACATCAGCACCCCGCCTGTTGCAGGCGGGGTGCTACCTTTGCAGACGAGGAGGACAAGATGGAGGGAACACGCGGCAAAAACGTGCTGATCCTGCTGCTGATTGGCATTGTCCTGGTCGGTATCGCGCTGCTACTGCGCCACCAGACGACAAGAGAGGAACCGCCACCTCCGGGCTATTATACCGGTCCAATGTTGCCAAAATCGGAGCGCATGGGGGCGCCAGGTGGCGGGGGAGCGGGCGCACCTACTCCTCAGACCGGAGACGGACAGACGGCGCCTTAGATTCAGGAACTGCACAGCGGAAAACCTGACCTGCGACTACAGGGTGTCGCCCCAGACCGTTACGCTACCGGTTACACCTTTTCTGGCACGGCGTAGGGCTTGCGATACTGGCGCGTGAGCAAGCGATTTGCGCGTGAGTCTCCTCTGCACGTGGCGTGTTCGGCATCAATGTGCAGCTCACGCCCCAGTCGATACTTTGTCTCCTTCAGCACCACGCCGTTCGCGGCGAGATGCTCTTCGAACCGCGCAAAGGTCTCGTACGCCTCCTTGTTGTCCCCGAAGGCTTTCCTCTCTTTGTCGAACGGCACTAAATCGCCGAGCTGATAAGAGACATTGCCCAGATGGCACAGCGCACTGGACAGGTGCCCCTCCAGAATATCGGCGTGCAGGTCGGTGTGCTTGCGGCTGCGCACGGCATCCAGGAAGTTGCGCATGTGGTCACCGCCCGCATTGAACTCGGTCACCTTGTTGCCGTCGTTGTCGAAGACAATCGCCTGATTGTAGCTGGGGATGACCATGATGCCCTTCTCACCGTAGAAGATGTTGCCGACCTTCACACCCTTCAGGTCCGGCGTCTCCAGCCCTCGCACCTCGAAGATAAGCTGGCAGTCGCCGTAGTCGCAGAAGACCAGCTCGGTGTTGGGCGTTTCGCCATCGTCCACATAGCCGAAGCGGCCGCCCAGCCCCAGCACCTTGTTGGGCAGGGTGTTCTTGTTCAGCCCCCAGCGAGCGATGTCCATCTGGTGCACGCCCTGGTTGCCCAGGTCGCCGTTGCCGTAATCCCAGAACCAGTGCCAGTCGTAATGGAAGCGCTGGCGCATTACCGGCTTCTTGGGCGCAGGACCCAGCCAGATGTCATAGTCCACGGTGGCGGGCGGCTCCTGCGAACCAGACACCTTGCCGATGGAATCGCGCCGCTTGTAGCACAGACCGCGTGCCAGCGTTATCCTGCCCAGGTTGCCCTCGTGCAGGTACTGTATCGCCTGACGAATGCCCTCCGAGGAGCGAATCTGCGTACCCACCTGACAGATACGCCCCAGCTGGCGCGCGATGTCCACCGTGCGGCGACCCTCCCACACGTTGTGGCTGGAAGGCTTCTCCACATACACGTCTTTGCCCGCCATCATCGCCCAGATGGCTGCCAGCGCATGCCAGTGGTTGGGCGTGGCGATGGTGACGACGTCCACATCCTTATCTTCCAGCAGTTTGCGAATGTCCTGGTAGGTTTTGGGCTTGGGTCTGCCCGCATCCTCCACGATTTTCAGCCCCACGGGCCACACCGCCTCGTCCACGTCGCACAGCGCGACGAGGTCCACATCCGGCTGCGCCAGCAGCTGGCGAATATGGCTCTTGCCCTGTCCGTTGAAACCGATGACCGCCGCCCCGATGCGGTCGTTTGGGCTGGTTTGCTTGCGTGCCACCTTCACCGAAGCGAACACCGGCGCGGGCAACGCGGTTACCGCCAGCAGCGCCAGCGAGTCCTGCAGGAAACGTCGTCTGGATAGCTTCTGCATCGTTTACCCCTCCCGTTTTCACTTTCTCGTTTCGGGCACGGTTTCCCTCTTCGCGCATGAGAAAACATTTCTGGGACAGTCCGTCCTCCACCAGTGCAGGCTCAAGCCTGCGGCTACATTCTGCGCATTCTCGAACACCCGCACGGTTTCCGGAGGTGGCTGAACGCATGGGTACAAGCACGTCGAAGCCTGTCTATCGCGTGCGTCGCCATGCCCGCCACAAGCGGTACAGCAACCCGGTTGCGCCGTCGCTGTAAGCCACATGCACTCGCGGCAGGGTGAGAGGGTTGTCCTGAGGCTTCACCAGCCCCTTGCGCACGGTACACGCCGCCTGGTACCCCGCTTCTCGCACCATCTGCGTGACGGCATCGTTCCAGTCCCCGTAGGGGTAGCAAAAGCTGAGCACCGGCGCGCTGGTCAGCTCTTCGAGTTCGTGGCGGCACTGCTCGATTTCATAACGGGCATCCTCGGGTGGCAGGCGGGTCAGGTAGGAGTGCGTGAGGGTGTGCCCGCCCACTTCCCATCCCCTCTGATGCAGCGCCAGCAGCTGCTCGCGGCTCATCACGCGATGGCGGCAGTCGTCCGTCCAGTCGGTTTCCCCGCCCAGCCGCCGGCTGACGGCAAACACTGTGCCCATCCATCCGTGCCTGCTGAGGATGGGCAGAGCATACTTATAAACGCCGAGCAGGGCATCGTCAAAGGTGAACACTGCCGTGCGGCGCGGCAGCCGGCGATGGTGAAAATGTTCTGCCAGTTCGCGCAATGGCATCACTTGAAAGCGCAGCCGCTTCAGCATCCAGCACTGCCTTTCCAGTCCCTGCGGGGAGACGTTCAGGTGGCGACCTTTATCGCCCACGTTGTGGTACATCAGGATGGCAATCATCTCAGGCAATCAGGGCACGGGCGTAGACGGATTCGATGTGCTGCACCATCTGCTCGGGGGTATAGTATCGGCACACCAGAGTGCGTGCGGTCTCCCCAAGCCGGACTCGCAGCTCGTTACTGGCGAGCAGTTCGTCGAGAGCGTGCGCCAGCGAGGCGGCAGTGAGATCCACGAGGATGCCGGTCTCCCCATCCCGTACCAGCTCGGGCAACCCGCCGACACGGGTAGCGATGACCGGTTTGCCGAGCGCCATTGCCTCCAGGGCCGCCAGCCCAAAGGTTTCGGAACGGGAGGGCATCACCACCACATCCACTGCCTGCATGAGCCGGGCGACATCGGTGCGCAATCCGGTGAAGATAACGTGACGATGCACCCCCAGCCTCGTCGCTCGTTGCTGCGTCTGCCGAGCGAACGCACTCTCAGCGCTGCCAACGAACAGGACATAAACGTCGCGATGCAATCGCAGCACTTGAGGTAGGGCCTCTAGTAACAGGTCCTGCCCTTTGCTATGGGTCACTTTAGCGAAAACCCCGATTATCTTGCTGTGGAGCGGAAGTCCGAACTCACTCCGGACCTCTCTGGGTGCATCTGCGTTCGCGCCATTGAGAGAGACGAAGTCAGTGGCGTTGTAAACGGTCTGTATCACGCTGGCGGGTACGCCGTATTCGATAAGCCAGCGTCGCACCGCATCGGAAACGGCGATGAGCGGGTTGCCCATGCGTGACAGCCAGCGATAGGCAGGGTCGCACGTGAACACATGAACCGTAGAGACCACCGGCTTTCGGGTAAGCAAGCCCAATAGCAGACCGTAGTAGGCGGCGCGGGTGAGGTGGGTGTGGATGATATCTACGCGCTGTTCGCGCACCACACGCGCCAGATGCCTCAGGGTCATCGCTGCGCCCGCGCCACGCATGGGCAACGGCAAAGTGTCCACGCCTGCGCGCTGCAGCTCTTCAGGAAGCCAGTTGTGCGGTGGACAAGCGGTAACCACACGGTGTCCTTGCTGCTGAAGCATCCTTGAGAGTAGCACAAGGTGTCTCTCAGCACCCGAGGTCGCCGAGCTGGAAACCATCTGCAAAATGCGCCAATTCTTGGACAAGCCAGGCACCTTCATGGCTGGGTTGGCATCTGCTGTATTATATCCTGCCCGTCTGCTCGCAGGCAACCTGCAGGCATCTTTCAGTCGCACATCAGGTCGCACACCTGCAGGAACGCTTCCACCACCCGCGGGTCAAATTGCGTGCCTGCGCAGCGTCGGATCTCCGCTTTCGCCTCTTCGCCGCCCACAGGTTCCTTCCACGGCGCTCCATGTGTCAGAATGTCGTATACCTCCGCCACCGCGATGATGCGAGCGCCCAGCGGTATCTGCTCACCAGCAAGTCCGTCTGGATAGCCTGTCCCGTCCCAGCGTTCGTGATGGTGTTTGATAAGCGGCAGGGTAGGCTTCAACGCCTGCACGGCGCCCAGTATCTCCAGCGCAAGGGTGGCGTGCTGGCGCATGATTTGAATCTCCTCCTCGCTCAGCCTGCCCAGCTTACCCAGAATGCTGTCCGAGATCGCCACCTTGCCGATGTCATGCAGTTCTGCTGCACGACGGAGTACCAGCAGTTCCTCGTCACTCATGCCCAGCTTCTCGCCAGTAGCCACCGACAGTACGGCAACCCGTGCGCTGTGCAGGTCAGCGCCTTTTTCGCGCATCGCCGCCACACGCACCAGCGCTTTAACGGTATCGTTAATCGCCCGATGGACCGCATCATGCATGGCTCATCTTCCCTCCTGTACACTGCACCACAGCGCGCTCTACCGCCCGAATCAGCGTATCCAGTTCATCGTCCAGCAGGGTGCGGGGGTCTATAAGCACTTCCTCCTGTTCGATACGGACGAAGACGGCAGGTTCCTGCCAGCGCAGGGCGTGCGCCAGCTGCTGCGCACTAATCTCTGGTGAACCCAGGCACACCAGCACCGTGCGCAGCTGTTGTCCGGGCAGGCTTCCACCCCCCACTGCGGACATCCCCTCGCGCAGGCGAACGGTTACCGTCCCTCGTGGCAGGATAGCCTGCAACCTTCGCTTCAGCCTGTTCGCTCGCCGTCTGATGTCGTCGGCGGACATCGCCAGTGTGCGCAGCACAGGAATCTCACGCAGCGCGTCAGCAGGGTTCAGATACAGACGCAGGGTGGCTTCCAGCGCGGCAAGGGTCAGTTTGTCCACACGCAGTGCGCGGTGCAGCGGGTGCTTGCGGATGCGCTGGACAACCTGCCGCCTGCCCAGAATGATGCCCGCCTGCGGTCCACCCAGCAGCTTATCGCCACTGCAGGTGACAATATCGCATCCCGCCTGCACGCTTTCCTGCAGGGTAGGTTCGTGTTCCAGCCCGAACTGCGCGGTGTCCACCAGGCATCCGCTGCCCACATCGTCCAGCACAGCCAGCCCGTGCCGGTGCGCCAGCGAAGCCAGCTCTTCGGCGGACACCTCCTCGGTGAAGCCCACGATGCGGAAGTTGCTGGGGTGACAGCGCAGCAGCAGGGCGGTATTTGGGGTAATCGCCTGTTCATAGTCCAGCAGGCGTGTTCGGTTGGTCGTTCCCACCTCCACCAGCTTTGCCCCGCTCTGCGCGATGATGTCGGGCATCCGAAACGCTCCCCCGATTTCTACCAGCTGCCCGCGCGAGATAATCACCTCTTTTCCCTGCGCCAGCACGGTGACTGCCAGCAACACCGCTCCTGCGTTATTGTTGACGACGGTGGCGTCTTCTGCTCCGGTTAAACGGCGCAACAGGTCGCGCACATGCTCGATACGGTCGCCGCGCTCGCCGGAATCGCGGTCGATCTCCAGCATCGAGTGCCCCTGCGCCACCTCGGTAACTGCCCGCCGGGCAGATTGCGCCAGCACAGCCCGTCCCAAACCGGTGTGCAAAACCACCCCCGTGGCGTTGATTACGCGGCGAAGGGTAGGTGTCCGCCAGCGTTCCACTGCCTGCAGTACCTCGCTCACGATGGAAGGCAGGTCGGTTGCGACAACCGAGCCTTTCTGGAGATGCTCACGCAATCGGTTCAATACCTCACGGGCACAGTCCACCACCAGCTGCCGCCCGCAGGCCGCTATTGCCTCCTGTACCCGCCCGTCCTGCAGTATGCGTGACACCGCAGGCAGCTGGCGCAGAGCAGGGGGGCTATCTCCTGTGCGTCCTCTCTCCATACGTCATCTTATCCATTTGGTGGAAACTCCACTTGTGCCCACCATTTGGGCTCGATGTCTGGAAAGATGTTGTCGCGCTCTTCCGCCTCGCCCAGCGCGCCCCATTCCTCGGGGGTGGGTTCTTCACCACGCGCCACTCGCTCCAGCAGGTTGACCAGCATCTGGAATCGGTCGGCATGCCACTGCGCGCGCAGTTCGGCGTAGTCTCGCGCCGACCAGGTGCTGATGAGAAACTGCCAGTCGGAGGACTGCAGGAGCAAAAGCTCCCGCGCAATTTGTTTCAGGATGGTCTGCACTTTGGGATTATCGCCGTACTGGCGCGCCAGGCGCACCATCTCCCGCTCGGCAGGATAGATACGCTTCCAGGTCCACTCGGTCCACTCGTTCAGCCACACCCAGTGATAACCGCCCTCTCCCCATGAGCCTTCGGGCAGCTGCACCACCGTTTGCGGGGTATGAAGGTGCAGATACTTACCACAGGTGATGGGCACGATTTCGGGATGTGTTTCCATTTCCCGACGCACCCAGTAGAGCCACTCGGGACCTTCAAACCACCAGTGTCCATACAGCTCGGTGTCATACATGGCGGTGATAATGCCGCTTTTACCGGTAGACTGCACGTGTTCGCTGATCACCTCATGCGCGAGGTCCACGAAGTGTTTGGCGTGCTCCTGAATGCGCTCGAACGCCTTCGCCAACTCGTAAGGTTGTTTTCTGCCCAGGTCATCCTTGGGACGGGAGATGCGCCAGTAGCGCAAGCCGCCCGGCGGCTGCTTTTTGTGGAACTCCAGGTAGTACTCGTCGCCGGGGTAGCCGGAGTCCGCGCTCCATACCTGCACGCCGGTGCGAGGGTCTCTGGTGAAAACGGCGACCGGAGGCTTGGGTTCACCGGAGGAGTTCACCAGATACACGTAATAGGGCGATTTCTCCGTATCCTCGGCACGGTACTGCACGCTGAACTGCTCCCACAGTTCACGCAGGGGTTTGAACCGCTCGGCGTATACGCCTATCGCCTCGCCGCCTTTGAGAAGGTGCGAGTCGATGAAGAAGTATTCGATGCCATTCTCCGCCAGAATCTCCTCTACGCCTTTGCGCAGCCAGGGTTCCGAAGGCTTACCTTCGAAATCCACCGGGTAGTTCCAGCGATAGCGCGGGCGATAGGCGCACTCCGGCAGCCACAAGCCCCGCGGCGCCCTTCCGAACAGCCGCTTGTAGGTCTGCACACCCTGCTTGATTTGCGCCTGCACCGCCTCATCGGTGCCCAGCAGGGGCAAGTAGCCATGTGTGGCAGCGCTGGCCAAAATCTCGATGTGTCCCGCGTCCTGAAGGTCACGGAACGCGCCAATGAGGTCCGAGCGATACCTTTCCCGAAAATCGGTTAAAGTTTTGGTGAAAAACTGATACCAGTATTGCGCCAGCGCCGCCATGCCCAGCTTCTTCTCGCTGAGAAACTCCTTGCGGTTCACCTCAGCCGCAGCGATTTTATCCTTGAGCCACGCTTCGAACTCGGCGGCGAAAGCGGGCTGCACCAGCTGCTCTGCCAGCACCGGAGTAATACCGACGGTGAACTGCGGTGAGATGCCCTCTTTAATCAGTCGGTAGCAGGTATTCAACAGGGGTATATAGGTCTCCGCGGCACTCTCGGAGAGCCAGTCCATGCCGTGTGGACTGCGCCCGTGTGCCAGCACGTACGGAATATGTGAATGCAGCACAAAAGCAAAATAACCAAGTGGTTTTGCGTTTTCCAAAGTTTTCCAGCCTCCTTGCGTGTAGCCTGTGGTAGCTGTTAGCATAGCAGTTTTAGCAAGTGGATGTCAACTTGACAGAGTTGCACACAACAACAGGAGTATGACACAATGGTACGGGAGGTGAGAATATGGCGGATACCGCTTTGCTGATAGTGGACGTACAAAACGACTTCTGCCCGGGAGGCGCGTTACCCGTGCCCGAGGGCGACAAAGTGGTGCCTGTACTGAACAGCGCCATCGAACGGTTCCGGCAAGCGGGTGCTCCTGTCATCGCCTCGCGCGACTGGCATCCCGAAAAGAGCACACACTTCGCGGCGTACGGTGGACAGTGGCCAGTACACTGCGTGCAAAACACGCGGGGAGCGGCGTTTCACCCCGACCTGCATCTGCCAGAGGATGCTATCATCGTGTCGAAAGGAATGGGCGAAAACGAAGACGCTTACTCCGCCTTCGACGCGCGAACAGCGGATGGCACGCCGCTGGAGGAATTGCTGCGGGAACGGGGCGTCCGGCGGCTGGTGGTCGGGGGATTGGCAACCGATTACTGCGTGCGAGCCTCGGTACTGGATGCACTGGAGCGTGGGTTCGAGACGCTGGTTGTGAAGGACGCGGTGCGTGGCGTGGACGTGCAGCTGGGCGATAGCGAGAAAGCACTTCAGGAGATGCAAAGCAAAGGCGCGAGGCTGGTGAGCCTGGAGGAGGTCTTGCTGTAATCAGGCAGCGGGAAGCAGCATCTCTACGCGGTTTCTGCCTCGCTGTTTCGCCAGATACAGTGCCTGATCGGCGGCGGCAAGCAGGGTGCCCTTGTCGGCGCCATGGGTGGGGTATTCTGCTACTCCTGCGCTGAAAGTGACGTGAAGCGTAGCCGAACCGTCTACAGTTTGGAACGGATGCCTCTCTACCGCGTCACGCAGCCGTTGCGCCACCGAAGTTGCCTGCGCCAGCGCGGCCTCGGGCAAAATCACCAGAAACTCTTCGCCTCCATAACGGAAGACCAGCTCGGTCTCACGCAGGTTTTGCGCCAGCAATCGGCTGACACCCTGAAGCACAAGGTCCCCTGTCGCGTGTCCCCAGGTGTCATTGATTTGCTTGAAATGGTCTATATCTATGAGTATCAGGCTAAAACGCCTGCTGTATCGCTGACTGCGGCTAATCTCCTCCTCCAGCCGAATCTCCATGTATCGGCGGTTGAACAGCCCGGTCAAACCGTCCGTCAGCGCCAACAGCCCCACCGAACGGGTCAGCCGAGAGACCTCGATGACCTGCGCAAATTGGTTGGCAGTAGAAACCAGTTGCTCCAAGTGGTATTCGCGGAAGTAGCCCGGAGTCGGATGTGCTGCCAGCAACACAGCTTCTGGCTGTCGGAGCACCATCAGCGGAGTCCCTATTAAGCTGGCGAATACGCGCCTGGAAGCGTATCCAATCAGCCTCGGTTCCGACGAGGTATACGGTAGATAGAGAGGTTGGGCGCGTTGGGCGATCCACCCAGCTAACCCTGCGTTCGCCTCTGGTAGATCCTCCATCAGGCGAATAGGTTCTCCCATTGAGGCAACCACCTGAAGAGTGCCAGTATCGGCATTGCGAAGGTAGAGGGTGACGAATGGTGCGGACAACAGGTCTGCCACCACAGACGTGAACCTTTTCGCGGCATCCTCTGTCGAGGAGGAGATAGCAGATAGCCGTCCAATCTCGTACAGTGCGTTCAGAGTTCGGTTTTCCTGCTGCAGGGTGTGGAGGTAATGGGCTGAGCGAATCGCCAGACACAGGGTGTCTCGCAACTGCTGAAGACGTTCCCGCACAAGGGCTTCATCGTTCATATCCTGCCAGCCGAAGAGTGCAACCGCGCCAACGATGCCCTTCTCGTCGTGCAGCACGAAGGTCAGCGTGTTCTCACGCAGCGACTGCGCGGCCTGCTTGAGCCGATTCCCCACATCCGACGGAGATAGTCTGGTCGCCTGCGCGGAAGGAGAAAGAGCCACACTGGACACCACGTCCTGCCTCGACGTAGCGTAAGCCAGCCGCAGAGAAGATGTGTATTCGTCGTAAAGCCACAGCGCGCCCTCCGGCGCACCGGTGACATCTCGTAGGATAGACAGTATTTGACGCGCAAGGTCGTCGGGCTCTTTCGTGGTGAGGGCGGTCTGAAGGATTTGCAGGCGCGCACGGTCCAGTTGATGCCGTGCCATCTGCTGCCGGTGTGCGCCAACCAGCTCCTGATACTGATACCTCAGCTGGCGGTGTGCCTCCCGCTCCTGCTCCCATTGCTCGCGCAACTCATCGGGTAAAGGCAACAGCAGGTCGGCCTGTTCTTCATCTGCGGTTCGTTCCGCCAGGGTGAATCCAAGATACAGCCACAGCACCCCGAACAGCACTGCCCACCACGCAAAGAGGTTGTCCGCCCGCCACGCATAGATGAAAGGAGCCGGCATCAACAGAAAAGCCACCGAACGCGCGTAACGCCGGTGCGCGGCGATGACCCAGGCGCTGAGCGGTAACCACATGGGGGAATGCACCTGCAGGACAGACGCCGCCATAACATCCAGCAACGCTGCCAGCCTGCTTTGCGGCTTCACCGCCACAAGCAGCAATACCCCTCCTGCCACGCCAGTAAAGAGCTGTTGCGCAGGTGTGGCAGACCAGATCCACGCCAGTACCGCCAGCGCAAGCATCAAACGGACAGCCAGTTGGGAGATGTTCATGGGTTCCATTCAGGGTCCATCCAGAGGTCCAGAATATGCTCCTCGTTGAGCGAAGCGTTCTGCAGGCAGTGTGCTGCCACTCCGGCAATCGCGGACGCCGGTGCCACGCCTATCAGCTCCGTTTCCACGACCTGCGCACCTTGCTCGGCTGCCAGCCTCCGTACGTAATCCAGCACCCACCATAATGGGCTCTGTTCAGGCTGTGTGAGATTCAACGATACCTGCGCAACGCCTCGCGAAGCCAGGAATAGCCCCAGTGCCCGCACCCCCGCCAGCTGGGGAATGCGCTCACGTTCATGGCGGATAGTGCGCGCGATGTGCTGTGCTATCTCTACACGGTCGGTGTTGAGGTTAATATTGAACGCAATCAGAGGTCCGCGCGCGCCCACGATGGCCGCTCCCGCTGTAGGGTGCAGGGACGCGGGGCCTGCATCCGGTGCGCGGTCGCCGGTCAGCACGCGCCCTAACCATCTTTCGAACCCCCCGCGACGGATGGTCGGCAGGTCCGCAGGTCTGCCAGGCAATGCGGCGTGTTCGTAGAAATAGACCGGTACCTGCAGCTCGTTTGCAATGCGGTATCCCGTTTCACGGGCGATGTGCGCACAGTCCGACATCGGCACGTTCCGGAGCGGAACAAAGGGCATCACGTCTATCGCACCGATGCGGGGGTGCACCCCCTGATGAGAACGCAGGTCAATACGCTCTACGGCTACCTGTGCACAGCGAAAAGCGGCTTCCGCGACTGCATCTGGCTCGCCCAAAAAGGTCAGCACCGTGCGGTGATGGTCAGGGTCTGCCGATACATTCACCAGCCGAACGCCGGGCACTTCATGTACCGCCTGTGTCAGCGCGTGGATGGTATCACCGTTGCGCCCTTCGCTGAAATTGGGCACACATTCGATCACCCGTCGCATCGGTGTGAGAACTCTCCTCCGCTAAGATATTCGGTGAAAACAGCCAGATTCATGATAACCGATATCGCTCGTGCCTCGTCTGTAAAAATGAAAGACCGCGACAGGGAAAGTGCGGAAAAACAACTTTTTTAGCAGAATCACCGCAAACTTCTTGACGTTTGCGCAAGGTCGTGGTATAGTAGTATTGAACTCGGTAAGGCATTCCCACCGCGAAAGCGGTGAATGCATATCGGGGCACTCTCTCAGAAGAACAGAGGATCGCCTGAGGCGACAGGGAGGCGTGCGCTGGAGGTAACCCTGGAGGCTCCGCGAAGCGAACTCCCCCAGCCGATAGGCAACCCTCGCTGTTCCAGGAAGTGAGTGCTCCGAAAGGTACTTGACACTTCCATTTAGGAACAAGGAGGAGGGTACGATGAAACGTCTGTGGATCGGCTTGGGTGTCGCCATCGCGATGACCTTCGCTGGCAACGCCTGGGCACAGGTGCCTCCCGATGTTCCACCCGGGCACTGGGCTTACGATGCCATCGAGGAGCTGTTTGACCTCGGTGTGCTGAAGGGCTACCCGGATGGGACGTTTAAGGGCAAGGTGCCGCTGACCCGCTACGAGTTCGCCATCGCTATCCGTGATGCGCTCGCAGCGGTTCGGCAGGAAATCGAGGAATTGCGAGCGCAAATATCCGGCAGACAGCAGCCTGGACCGCAGGGTGGCGGCACTCAGGGTGAAGTGTTCACCCAAGAAGAGAAAGAGAAGCTGGGCAAAATCCCTGCAGACACCGCCGAGCGACTGCAGAAGGCGGAGGAAGCGTTGGCACGCATCAACCGCCTCGCCACGGAGTTCCAGGATGAGCTGGCTTCTCTGGGCGTGGATGTGGAATCCGCCAAGCGCGACCTCACCAACCTCCGCAGGCGCGTGGAGGCGATCGAGGAGGAGCTGAAGCGGCTGCGCATCACGGGGGATGTGACCTTCGTGGTGTTCGCCACCAACGGACTGGACGCCCGCCAGGCGCGTGACCTCAACAACCGACTGACAACGACGGGAAGAATCCTCAGCGACGTGCATGTGCTGCACGAACTGGGATTGAACATCGCCGGTCGGTTGGGCGAGGCTGCCTCAGGGGAGGTGAGCCTCGTGGTGGGCAACTGGCTGCCGTTCCTCGGCTCCGCGTCGCAGTTTCCGACTCAACGACGGCCCGTCCTCAACAACACCGACATCGTGTTGTACAAAGCCACAGTGAACGCGCCGATTAGCCTGTTCGGCAACGAGGTGAACCTGACCATCGGTCGCTTCGAGAACCGCATCCATCCGCTCACCCTGTGGCGCGCCGATGTGGATGCCTACACCACCATCGACCGCTACGACAACGGCTACTTCAGCATGGATGGCGCCAAAGCCACCATCGGCTTCGGGGCGTTTCAGCTGGGGCTGTTTGCCGCGAAGAATGCCACCGTCAAAACCAACAATGACACGAACTTTATGGCGGTGCGAGGTGGTATTTTGGCAACGCCAGCTGCCCATCCTACCGTTGAAACGTTGACGGGTATTGTAGCCGACCAAAGTGCAGGCGTCACTTTGGAGGCAAATCTGGGCGACCGGATCGCGGTTAGCGGAGAATACGTTAGTCTGAAGTCGGAAGCCTTCACTGGCCAGGGACCGCTTAATGGTCTAAACCGTGTCGATGTGCTAGGCGGCCACCTGCGGGCGAACCTCATCGACCGTTTGGTCATCACGGCGGACGTCGCGCAAAGTAATCTCTTT
>Ga0308419_1000127_pt1 | contig 62840 bp, 51 predicted proteins | sample HotsprSampleMS50_FD_203674 | JGI IMG/M metagenome (GOLD analysis project Ga0308419, IMG submission 203674) | Hot spring phototrophic mat microbial communities from Mushroom Spring, Yellowstone National Park, Wyoming, United States - 20090730_MS50 ... | reverse complement strand
CGATTTCCGCTCGCGGATTCAAGGCACGAATCACCGATTTCACTTGCGTTTTTTCCGATTCCGAGACACGGTCAAGTTTATTGAGCACAATCACGTCGCAAAATTCCACTTGCTCAACGAGCAGGTCGGCAATCGTGCGGTGGTCGTCTTCGCCCAACGATTCGCCGCGTCGCTTCAAATAGTCCGCTCGATGATATTCTTCGAGGAAACTTGCCGCATCGACGACGGTCACCATCGTATCAAGCCGCGCCACATCAGAAAGGCTTCTGCCCTCTTCATCTTCAAAAGTGAATGTTTCCGCAACCGGTAAGGGTTCTGAAATGCCTGTGGATTCAATCACAAGGTAATCAAACCGCCCGTCGCGAGCCAGTTTAGAGACTTCAATGAGCAAATCTTCGCGCAAGGTGCAACAAATGCACCCGTTCTGCATCTCGACGAGTTTCTCTTCGGTGCGTGAAAGGTTTGCCCCGCCTTGTTTAATCAGTGCCGCATCAATGTTAATTTCGCTCATATCATTGACAATCACGGCAACTTTTTTGCCCTCACGGTTCGCAAGAATGTGATTGAGCAGCGTCGTCTTTCCTGCGCCCAAAAATCCCGACAGCACCGTTACAGGTAATTGCTTTGCTGGTCTCGACATGGCTAATCTGAATGAGATAGATTTCGTGATTTTTGATGTAATTCTCAAAATATGCAAATCATTTGCATTTTTAAAGAAAGCCAAAGATTTGGTGCAATCAAATCACAGGGCAAATCACTCTACGGTCATCACGACTGTAAAATGCGGATAAACCAATGTGCGTTGCTTGCTAAAATGCAGAACCTTGAAGCCTAATGTTTTCGCATACTCCAAAAATCGTTGCGCTCTCCACTCGTTGCCGATTTCACGCGAGAGAATCAAATCATGCATTCTGTTGAAATAGACCCACGGCAAGGCTTCGGCGTCAATATCTTTGAAGATGAAGGTGGTGCCTTTGCTCATTTTGTGATGGAGTTGTGCCAAGAAGGCTTCTTGCTCTGTTGGCGGAATGTGGTGTAGAACATCAATCATGGTAATGCAGTTGTAGTCGCTTATCCAATCGGGGATAATTTTACCATCGTATGTTGAAAGTCGCACAGGTTTTTGATATTGGCTCAGTAATTGAGTGGCGTTGTCAATCAGGGTTTGATGAATTTCTATGCCGGCTAATTTTTCGGGAGCACAGAACTCTGCCGCCAGCATCAGAAACATACCAGAGCCGCAACCAATATCAAAGAGAGAGGCTTGTTTAGGAATGTGAGCAAGTAAGACATCGAAAGGGCAAATGTAGGGTCGGTATGAGATTTTCAGTTTGTTGAGTAGCGAGGTTTCGGGCAGTTGACGGGTCAGCAGGTCTACGAGTTGCCGTGTTTGAATGGTTTGCATGAGCTAAAAGTTGAGTTACTGTTCATCAATGCGTTCGTAGATGACGGGATACCATGTTTCGTGCGGACGCATCAAGAGCCGCTCCCAAAAAGTATTCTGCGGATTCGGCACGCTTTTTTCCGTCTCAAATACTTTGCGGTAGAAAAAAGCTTTTTCTACTTTTGGAGTAAAGATTTTCGGGTTAGGTGTTAATGTAATTATTGAATCCTTTTTCGTGGGAATCGCCACAATATATCTTAGAATGTTAGGCTCATCAGCTGAAAATAATTCAGTAGCAACTACTTTTTGTTTTACACTCTTCACAATAAAAAAGTGCTGAGAAGATGATAAAATAAATTCATCAGGCTTATCTTTAAAGAAGTTTTTAACTTGCTCTTTTGCATCTTTGTATCTTTCGGAACTCATTGGCACAAGTCTTACATATATGTCCCTTGCTGTTCTAGGAAGTGTCATCAATAAAATTATTCCTAAGCATACCCAAAACACTTTTCTTCGCATCTCCCTTACCTTCTCTACATCTTTCATCATCACATACATTCCAACTGTAAGTCCAAGAACCGTGAGAAACAGATAGTAGTGTGCTCGCCCTAGCAAATTTAAAAAAATAACCATGCCAATTACTGCAATCATAAACAGGGCAAGCCTTTTCTCCAAAGCCCGATATGCAGAAAATGATGCTACTAATCCTAATAAAACAATCAAAACAAAAGATAAAAGCGGTAATACAGTAAAAAACAGACCTCCAGATAAAACTGCTTTAACGTATTCAACGCCTTTCGGTCTGCCTTTGCCTTTAACTGATATATATATCACATAGTCATAAAATCTTTCAAAAATGGAAGTATCAAGGAAGGCCAGTATAGCAATGATGATAACAGGGAAGACGAGCATATACAGCACAGGATAGGATTTCTCTGAAAATATCTTCCAGTCTACCTTTTCCTTGAAGACATCGTGAAAATAAATTCCTAACAGAATTACGGCACTGATTAACCCGCACACAGGCGAAGTCATCAAATTTAAACCTGCAACTAAAAATACTGCTTCGGGTTGCCTTTGCAAATAAAATAACAGACTTACCAAAAATAACACAATCACTAAATCTTCAGGTCTGTCATATGAGTTGGCAGAAGGCAAGAACAAGACGAGAATGCCTGTGATAATGAGTTTTTGGTTCGGTGTCCAATCAGTTCCATATCTCACAACAATCATAAATATCAAAATTGCTCTGGCAATCTGTAACAGCAGGTTAAAGTAAGTGTTTTGATAATCACCAATACCAACTACCGATACATATAATCCATAGAGAAACGGATAGACGGGAGGATAATTCGCATAATACTTATACTCCAATGAGGGATTACCGAAAGTACAAACTTCTCTAAGTCCTTTTCCAATAGCAAGGTTTATTCCAGAATCTTTGAAATAAAAAACATCGCCTCCGGGTGTTTGCGGTCCAATGATAGCATACAAGGCAATCCAGAAAATAATTCCGCCGATAAGCAGCAAAGTTGGCGCATCAAGTTTTTTCTGAGGATCAAGCATGATGGATAGTAGGTCGTGTTGACAATTATTTTACAGTAACAGAATCAGAGACGATGCCAGAAAAATAAACGCCAAGAAATTGCGCGCGGTCTTGTCATATCGCGTTGCAATTCTTCTGTAATGCTTCAAGCGATTGAAAAACCGTTCTATCTTATTTCGGTCTTTGTAGAGTTCTTTGTTGAGTGTTCTCGGAAACCGCCGATTGCGCTTGGACGGAATTACAATGGTCATCTCGGGATTGAGTTTTAACAACTCGGCGATAAAGGCATTGCAATCATAGGCTTTGTCCGCAACAATCGCCTTGCACTTCAAGCCGTGCATCAGGGTTGAGGCAAGACGAATATCGGCGGTCTGTCCCGATGAAAGTCCGAAGCGAATCGGGTTGCCCAGTGCATCGACGACCGCGTGAATCTTGGTGCTCAGACCGCCACGACTTCTGCCGATGCACGCTTCGGGACACGGCGTATGGTCGGAGGCTTTTTTTTCTGCCCTGCCGCCTGTTGATGAACGCGAATGCTGGTGGTGTCCAGCATTGCCCAGTCTAAATCAGGCGCGTCGTTCTGGCGCAAGGTTTGAAAAATCGCTTCCCAGCGTCCTTGCTTGGCCCATCGGTTGAAGCGTTGATAGACAGAGTTCCACTTGCCGTAGCGTTCGGGTAAGTCGCGCCACGCACAGCCGCTGCGAGCAATGAACAAGACCGCGTTGATGAACAAGCGGTTATCTCGGGCGGTGCGTCCAACATCGGAGGCTTTACCCGCGCACAGCGGCTGAATGTGTTTCCATTGTTCGGGTGTCAATTCGTAACGATGCATTGGTCTTTTTTTCCAAAATTAAGCATCTCTATTTGTCAACACAACCTAGGCAAGCAGAATTTGTTGACCTGCGACAAAGTTAAGGTTTTTTCACTTTACGTCAAATTTTTGCTTATCTTTGCGGCGAATTTTGCTGTCAGATGCTTGCAAAACTTGCGCCACTCATTCAACTGCTGCGTCCCAAACACTGGATTAAAAATGTCTTGCTCTTTACGCCGCTCATTTTCAGCGGCTCACTGCTCAAATATGAGGCTATCCTATACTCTGCCGTTGGGTTTATCTATTTTTCAATCGCCGCGTCGCTCGTTTATACCATCAACGACCTTGCCGATGTGGAGCGCGACCGTCTGCACCCTGTCAAGCGGCTGAAGCGTCCGTTGGCATCGGGTGCGGTCTCTAAACAAACTGCCGTGGGGATTATTGTGCTGTTTTCGCTTCTCTCGCTCACGAGCGTGTTTTTCTCACTGGCTTTTGCATGGGTGCTACTCGGATACATTGCGTTAAATGTGGCTTACAGTGCCTATCTCAAACATCAACCAGTATTAGATGTCTTTTCTGTGGCAACGGGCTTTGTGCTTCGTGTGTATGCGGGCGCAGTCGCAATTGATGTGGTGCTTTCGAACTGGATGTTCATCACGACGCTCTCGCTGGCACTTTACCTTGCCTCTATCAAGCGACTGCAAGAACTGCGGTTGCAGGGGTCATCAAGCCGCGAAGTGTTACAAAAATACAATGTGAAAGTGGTGGAGCGATATGCTGATGTATCGGCAGTTAGTGCGATTTTGTTCTATAGCCTTTATTGCCTGTCTGAACATCCGAATTTGATTCCCTCGATTCCGCTGGTGCTGTTTGGCATTTTTCGGTATTGGTATTTGGTCGATGCGGAAAGTCAGGGTGAGTCACCGGTGGAGGTGCTGTATAGCGATGTGCCGATGATAGTGGTGGTGCTACTTTGGGGCGGTTTTATTCTGTATGAATTTTTGCCGAAGGAATAATGTTACACGCGAAGGTCGTTTTGGGCGACTTCACTTTTTCCAAAAAACGCTTGTAAACACAAGGAGATTCAGCGCACCCTGCGTATTTTACCTCTGTCAATTTCACGCTTCAAGGAAGGAGTTTAGAACACATGAATAAGCAACAACTCATACTCGCGCTTGCCCTGCTTTACATCATTTCGCAAGTGGTTTTGCTGGTTACAATCGGCAAAGATTTAGAACTCATTTTAATTTCGCTCGGTGTGTTTGTGGCGAGCATTGTGATTGTGATGATGCTCGGTGAAATTTCCATCGGTCGTCCGGTTTTGGAGAGCGTCTCAATGCGCCGTGCGCAACGCTCCAAAGCCGAACAAGAGAAAATGCTTCGCGAGGGCTATCAATGCCACTGACTTTGATCCGCTTAGCAACCTTATGGCTGTCAATATCAACGACAGAGATGTCTCTTGATGACCAATTCGAGACAAATGCAGTCTTTTCGTCGTCGGAAATGAGAATCACCTTCGACCACACCCCTGTCGTTCCAAACGTGAACTTTAGGTAAAGCTCGGGAGGTCAATGACATGAACCGACGCCGTTGTCATTTGCGAGACCCACATCTCGTTTCGGTGTGGAACAAACGCAATTTCGACAAAGCCCGACTTAGACGCGTAGGACGCCGGAAATTCTATCGTTTTAATTTTTTTTCAGCGACTCGACAGAAAACACATCAATGCCTTTCCCACCCAAAAGTGCAGAGACAAGAAACTTGCCGTCGGGCGTAAACTCAACGCTTTTCGGGTTGCTGCCGCAGGCAATCTCGCCGAGAGGAACGAGCATTGAAACGCTCTTTTCCAACTTATCCTCAATCGTATGCGAACCATAAAGCGACAGCGTGTATGTTTTCGTTTGGTAGCCGGGGGCAGAAATGGAAATATGATGCTCACCGTTGCGGACTTTAACAAGCCACACATTACCGCCAGCGCGGATTGCCTTTGTCACAACGCTGTCAATAGCAACGACGAAACTGGTTGGAAAAATTTTCAGCCGCAACGTCGCTGAAAATACGCTGCTTGAAGACAGCATTAGGATTGTCATGAGGAGAATGCAGAGTTTCATACGACTTCCACCCTTGATTAACCTCCGTGCATGAATAGCTTATGTGTGACTCCTTTTCCGCGCTGGCGATGTGCACATCATTGCCAAGCAGGCTTTCTTCGAGCGAAGACCGACGTTCTCGATTTTGCAAGGCTTCAAAATGATGCTAGTGAAGGATCTAGATTTTCAGTACCACTCGTCCTTCAATTTTGCCAGCTTTCATTTCCTCGAAGACCTCGTTAATTTTTTCAATAGGCTCGACACGAGTTTTGGCATGCACTTTACCTGCGCCCGCAAATGCTATAGCTTCGCGTAAATCACTGCGAGTGCCTACAATTGAGCCACGTAAGCTAATGCCTCTGAGCACCACATCGAAGATGGAGACAGGAAATTCTCCCGGAGGCAGACCATTGAAAGCGACTGTGCCACCGCGCCGCACCATGCCGAGACTTTGCTCAAATGCCTTGCGTGATACGGCAGTAACCAACACGCCGTGTGCGCCACCGATTTCTCGCTGAATGCATGCGCCAGGATCTTCTTTGGCGGCATTGACAGTTAAATCAGCACCAAGCTGACGAGCCAGCTGGAGTTTGTCGTCAGCAATATCGACGGCAGCAACATACATGCCCATGGCTTTGGCATATTGGACCGCCATATGCCCAAGTCCACCAATACCTGAAATCACAATCCACTCACCGGGACGCACGCCAGTCGTTTTGATGCCTTTGTAGACGGTAACGCCAGCGCAAAGCACGGGCGCCATCTCTACAAAATCCACATTCGAGGGCAGGTGCCCAACATAGTTCGGGTCGGCTAACGCATACTCCGCATAGCCACCATCAACAGAGTATCCAGTGTTATGTTGGTTCACGCAGAGCGTCTCGCGTCCATCTTGACAATACTCGCATTGACCACACGCATCGTGTAACCACGGTATCCCAACGCGGTCACCTTCTTTGACAACTTTGACGCCACTGCCTACGGCTGCCACATACCCGACTCCTTCATGACCGGGAATGAGCGGGAGTTTGGGCTTCACAGGCCAATCTCCCTCTGCGGCATGAAGATCGGTATGACAGACACCTGATGCTTCAATCTTGACTAAAATCTGACCCGGTCCCGGCTCTGGCACAGGGACTTCTTCGATAACAAGTGGCTGATGAAAGGCACGCACAACTGCCGCCTTCATGGTCTTAGGCATAACTGCCTCCTTTCAGAAAGTTGTGATTGAACAAATTAAGGCTGGTATCAAGCGATGCTTAGCATGACGCTTGACGAAAGTAAAATACATGGCTGGGAGTCAAGTATCAAAAAAGCAAGATTTTTTTTTCTGCAAATGAGTTGCAATATTTGCTACGACCTATTCAGCATGACAAGAGCGAAAATGTCATTCCGAGCGCCAGTGAGGAATCCAGTGTGTGTGGATGCTTCACTTCGTTCAGCATGACGCTCGGGTCATGGCGAAGGGGTGTATAAGTGCTCTTGCTTATCATCCGATGTCAATCCTCCGCTAATTTGCGTTCAAGCCACGCAACGGGCAGAGCGCTGTGGTAATCACGATAAGTTGCTTTGAATGCGGAGAGGGCATCTTTGAGTTTTTTGAGCGAAGAAGAGGTCTTGGAGCGCGGCTCTGCTTGAGAGAGGCGAATAAATTTGCGATAAAGCAACGCCAGTTGTTGTGCGCTCTTGCGCTGTGCATAAGATTTGCGGCGCTGGAAGCGTTTAAGGAAGTTATCAATGGCGCGTTCTGCTGCCAAAAGGTCTCTTTGCTCGATAGAAATCGCAATGGTTGCAAAATGGAAATAAAATTGGATATCGAGAGGATGGGAGGACAAAGATGTTGGAACAAGCGATATTGCCTCATCGGGTTCCCCCAAAAAAATGTGGCAGTAGCAGCGCATGACTTCGGCGCGATGGCGGGTCATCTCGCCTTTTGACAGGGTGTCCCACTTCGCCCGAAAAATTTCTAAGGCTTCTTTGTAAAGAGCGCATTTCATCAGCACGCTGGCGTAATTAAAGGCAAGCGAGGCGCCAAATTCTAAACCGTGCGTCTGCGAGAACTCGAAGGCTTTTTGATAATACTGCAAGGCGTTTGCGTAGTCGTGATTCAGCATATAGGCTAATCCCACATTGCCCAGCGCAAATAGCTGTTCAGCACAGATGCTTGGCAAAACACTTGGCAGGGAAAAAATGATGGTCATGGCTTGTTGCATCGAAGCAATATCGGCGTGCAGAGACTGCGCAAAGGCTCGCGATTTCTGTTCATAGTATTCAGCAAGCGGCGGACAGACATCAGTAAAATCAACCTGTTTCAGGGCTTCCCAAGATTTGGCGTGTTCATACGCTTGAAGGTAATGCGATGCCACGGTGTAGATAGAGCCCCAGTGCGCATGTGTTGTCGCATAGTAATTTTTCAAATCGGCTTTGCTTGCTTCAATCGTAGAGAGAAGGTGCTTTAAGGCTTGCGGTTTATGGGTGCGCGATTCCCATAGGTGCTGAAATTGAAGGTTATCCAATGCAAGCAGTGTCTCGAAGTCGCAGTTAGAAAGGGCAGTGGCGCGTGCTTTGCGGTAATTTTCCTCAAACTCCCTCCACAAGCCTCGCTGCAACAAGGCCGCCAAGAGAAAGCGTGTATGCCATAGTGAATTTTTTTCAAGCGTGTTCAGGCATTGGTGTTCTGCAAGAAAGCGCTCGAGCTGCTCGGCTAATCGTCGGCAGTCGTTGCGAAAGCGTGTGTCGCTTGCAGGCGTGTAAGGCTCATGGTAAAGAGACTCAATGAGCTGGCGTTTGCATCGAGAGAGCCGCTGTTGTTGCGATGTAATTTCTGCAAGTGCATCATAGAGATGGAGCAAAACAGTCTGTGATGCTTCTAATCGTGCCCTCAATATCTGACGCTCTTCCGAAGAGAGCGAAAGGAATAACCGTTCAACTTTTAATGCCGACATAATAGAGTGCCATGCCACAATTTTTAAAAATGTCCATTCCTTTTAAGCAAAACCGCAAGTAGCTTGATGTAGCCAAAAATCTCGTCCAATCGTTATTGGGCTGACCATTGGCAAGTAGTCAATCAACTTACAACTTGGAGCATATGACGAGAATGAATCTTTTCCCTAAATGGATTTCTGCTGCTATGGTAATATACGCTGCATTTATGTTTGCAAGCTGTTCCAGCAACACGTCCAACCCCGCTGATTCAGGCACTGGCGGTTCGGGCGGTGGCAGCGGAACACAAAGCGTATGGACATTAGGCGGAAGCGTAACAGGAATTGCAAGGGGACTCTGGGCCGACGGCGGAACGCTGTATCTGGCAACATCAAGCGGTGTATTTCGCTCAACTGATACAGCGCGAACATGGACACAGCTCGTGAGCCGAACACAATTAGGACTGGCAGGCGGATTTGAGGCGGGCGTTGTAGCACGTGGCTCCACAATTTATGTTGGCTCCAGTGACTTCGCATTTTTTAGTTCAAATTCAGGTGCAGCATGGCGACAAATTCGCTCGGGCTTGGGACAAACAAATTATGTCTGTGAGGGCTTATACCTCTCAGGCAATCGAGTGTTCTACGGAAGCAATCTCGGTGTGGGCTTTCGAACCAATGTTGGCGACACGACTTGGACGAGAATGTTTGAGACGGGCGGACTGCATAATGTGAAAGCCTTTTTCAATCACAACGATACGCTCTATGCTGGATACGACATTGGCATGCAACGCTCATTTGACAACGGCACGACTTGGGCTCTTGCGCCAACAACAGGACTAGCAACCACTGCGGCGCGTGATGTCTATGCTTTTACAAGACGCGGCACCACGCTTTACATTGGCACAAATCAAGGCGTCTATGCGTCGGGCAATGGCGGGAACACTTGGTCGGCGGTAAGTGGCTTGCCAACCGATGACGATGATGTACGTGCGCTGGCAACCGTTGGCAATTCCGTCATTGTAGGAATGCGATTCAGAGGCGTATGGCGTTCAACTGATGGCGTGAATTTTACCGACTACTCGCAGGGACTTGAACAAGGCGCAAGAACCAGAGTGCGGACATTTGCTGTGATGGGAAATGTCCTCATTATGGCAACATCTGACACAAATCCAACCGTTTGGATTCGCCGCGTGCAGTAAGCGCAAAAGTTCAGCAGCATCTCTGGTTTGCAGGAGTAGCTCCTGAGAGTCGCTCCTGCTGTTTTTACCACTTGCCTCATTCAGGGCAATGCAATCCTTTCAAGTGCTGAAGCTGGTTGTAGACGCTCGACAAGACCTTGTGCGGCGTTGAGCCGTAGCAAGTCGCCAGTGCGAAAGACGGCAGTAGCACAGCGCACGTTGGTTACAGCAGGCAAGCCGATTTCACGCAGGATGATAGAGCCATGCGAAAGATCGCCACCTGTTTCAACCACGACGCCAGCAACCAAAGCAAAGGTCGGAATCCAACCAGCATCAACAGAGCGGGCAACTAAAATTGTTGTGTCCTTCTCAAAGTCAAGTGGCAGGTGCGTTTGAGGCTCACGCAGCACCCACGCTTTGCCTTGCACGGTGCCAAGCGTTAAGCTCACGCCTGAAAGTCGCAGAGCAGGCTCGGTATCAAGCGACGGGTGAAAGGCTTCTAAGTCATCGAAGCGATGGAAGAGGTCAGGCACAGTGTAAGCGCGAAGGCGCTCGATTTCGGCGTGGCGTTGTGCAAAGAAGGTCTCGTCAAAAATTTTCTCATCGTCGAGCGCACGCACTTCGCTGATGGTCATCAGCCAAAGGGCGGTGGCATCGGGCAGTTGCCCGCGTTGAGTGGCTTGTGTAGCAAGTTCAAGCAAGGCGAGTCGGAGTCGTTCGAAGCCAATCATGGCGGTATAGCGAAGGGATTCGCGGGCGTGCATGGCGCGGCTGGCTTGAAGCCAAATCGGGAGCGTAAGAAAACCTGTTAGGGTGCGTGGCGGAGGTGTGCGTTTGGAATGAGGTTGCAAGATGGCGGCAAAGAGTGTCTCAGGCTGCTCTCGAAAACGCGGTCGGGCAATATCGCTTTCGTAGATACCACGATGACCGTGTTTTGAGAGGTAAGCGTGCCACGCCGCTTGAAACGCTGGGTCGTCGGGAAGCTCATTTTTTCTAAGCGCGTCGGCAATGGCTTGATTTTTCAGGGCAAGTTGGCGCAAGGGTTCTAAGTCGGAAAATATCTGTGATGAAATCGTTTGCTGTCGTGCATTGTGTTCTTCAAGTGTGCCAAGTTGGCGTAGCACCACAAGTGGCAGACTCATGGCGGCAGTCAGTGAGAACATTTCAGTAACAAGTGCGGTGTAGAGCCAGCGGAGTTCATCGATAGCATCGCCAAATGTCTGAAAAGAATGTGCAGTGCGCGAAAGGATTTGCGACATCACTTTCTTGGCAGAGCGCGGCGAGAGCAACTGTGCCACACCTTGCCGCAGAAGCACAGGCAATTTCGTAAGAAGCCGATTAAAGTTCAGCCCGAACACGCGCCCCGATTCGCCACCGATGTTGTCGGTAACAAGGCGCGTGGGCAGTCCCCAATGACGCATCATATCGGTCATGAGCGAAAGATTGATGAAGGGTCGCCCGATGAAAACTTCCAGAAACGGTCGGTGCGCAGGCAGTGTGGCGTCAAACTTGCGGTAGTAGCTGAACAAGCCTTCGGCACAAGATGCCACCACGCTCGTCATGAACGGAGACGGCAGTTCAGGAAAAATTTCTTTGTGATTGGCAATCGTGAATTGCTCATTGCGCCGTGTCATGCGCGTGATGGGACGAATCTGCACCAGCCAGCAAACTTTGCCATCATCCGCCCACTCAATATCCCAATTGCGTGCACCAAACACTTTGCGGATGGCTTTAAGCAAACGCTGCAAGCGACATGCCCAATCTGGAAGTGCTTCGGCAGCCAAAGCGGTTTCAAAACGCCTAAGTTGCGGCAAAAGCAAGGTCTCGCCTTCGACTTGACCCGAGACGAGCTTATCTGCCGTGCCGCTGGTGAAATTCACGAGGTCATCTTCGTATTCCGTTTCCGTGAATGCGACGCCAGACGAGAGCGCATTGACCATTTCCATTAGCAGCACATCGCGCCGAAAATTTCCATCATGCTTCAATGCAGACGACCACACGTCGCACAGCGCTTGAACAAGTTCATGATATGGACGCGCACGAACAAACAATTTTGATGTGAAAAATCCTGCAAGACTTTGCTCTTGTCGGTCTTCTGCTGAAAAGGCAGAACGCACAGCAAGAGCTGTCCGAAACGGTGGCACGTCGGTGAGCATCGCCATAAGCCAATCAGGGTTGGGCGCCACAACTCGCCCATGCTCAAGCCGAAGCACACGCTTGCGCAGCGCGGCTTGATAAAATTCATCGGTGATGATGACCCCTTTGGGAACAGGCAAGCCAGAGTGGCGCGCAAAATCAAGGAGTTTGGCTTTGTTGCCGATAGCAGTTTTTGCAGAAAGGTTATCACCAAGCCGAAGGATAAACATATCGCAAAAAGTCTTAGCGAGCTTTCTCGTTGAGCAGACGGCGTGATGTAGCGTCATCAGGATTTCGGTTCAGGAGCGAGCGGGCAAGTTCAACGATAAGTTGGGCATACTCGTCGGGTTGTTCAATCATCGGGAAGTGGTCCCAATTCGGCACAAGTTTGATGAAACTATTGGGCAGAAGTTTTTGGTAATCCGCGGCTTGGTCGGGCGTCAGCACGCGCTCTTTTTCGCCCCAGAGCAATACGGTTGGAACATCAGATGGGCGCAACGATTGAAACCACTCATCGGTGATGATGTCAAACATTTGCGCAAACACTGCACAGCGACGGTATTCATCAAAAAATTTTTGGATATAGTCTTCGGGGATAGTGCCAGCAGATTGCGAAAAGATAAGCCGCTTCATGATGGGGCGAGTGAGCGGCGCTGAAAATAGCCACTGCCCAAAATGCCGTATAAACATTGGCTTCATGAGCTTCGGGAACAAGCGCGTATCGAGCCGTGTGCCGACGGGTGCGTGTAAAATCAAGCCTTGTACTTCTTGCTCAAAGTGTTGCAAAAATTCCAGTGCAATCGAGCCGCCGATACCTGTGCCAAGCAAGACAAGTGGGCGCGCCGCAGTGGAAATCATCTCGTGCAGTTTGAAGGCATAGTCTCTAAGTGAGCGGAGTGCAGGGTTGCGTGGCACGTCAGCGAAGCCGGGCAAGGTGGGTGCTACGAAGTTGACCTCGCTGGGAATGAATGGCTTGATGCGCTCGAAGCGGAAACCACCGCCGCCATTGCCATGCAGGGCAATGAGTGAAAAGCTGGTCATAGTGCAGGCGCAGGTTGAAGTGAGGCGGCAAGTTTTTCAGGTAGCGTCTCAAAATCGGGGTGGTCGCCGGCGTGCCGAAAGTGATGCGACCAGTGCACACGATTGCCTTGCACATAGAACAGTCCGGGCATCGTCCACGGGTCGCCGACAGGCGCACCAATGAAGTGCCCTTTTGCGGCAGCGCGGATGCCGCATGCCCAAACTTCAGGACCGAACATTTGGCTAAGGCTACCATTTTCCAAGCCGAAGGCGTTGTAGAAATGTTTCGGAAGGTCGGCAATGGCGCGTGCCTCTTTCCAGAAGCGTGGGAAAAATTCTTTGCCTTGTTCAGCTGTCCCTTGAAAGAAAAACAGCACGCTGGGATAAGCCGGATTTTTTTGCGCGGCGTTGCCAATGTCGGCAATCATCTCGCGGCAGAAGATGCAGCCGAAGTGCCGAACGAACACAAGCAGGGTGGGCTCATTGCCGAGTTCTTGGCGTAGCGTTGTGCCACGAAGATTGACGCCATCAATTGGCAGGTCGAGAATCGAGTCGGGAATCTGTGTCATCATCGCAGTATGGTGAAATTTAGTTCAGCAAATAGAACGTGAAAATGCTATAGGAAATTCCTACGCAGGCGTAAAGGCTGGCAAGTCGCAGAAACAAAGCGTGTATGAAGAATTGCTCGCACTTTTGTAGGCATTTTTACCCATCTCTGCACACTTTTCATCAATTTTCAGAGACAAGGCGATGGCCTTGTTCAAGAAAGGTTGAATATTTTTCTCCAAACGGGGTGCGCATATTTTTCCAGTATGCGTCCAGGTGAAGAGTTTTCTTACAACTGGCGATTTATGAAGTGCCTCAAAGTGCGTGTGTTAGCGCACGACATGGCGGGTCTAAAAATGGCATAGCTTTTGATGAATCATAGTCTGAAAATTATCAAAACGAAGGAGAACGATAATGTCCATTTCGGGGTATTTCACGGATTTTTCATTTCCTGAACTTCTGCGCTTTATTCATGGGGCACGTAAAACGGGGCGTTTGCAAGTCAAGCCGTTAGATACTCACGAGCACCAGTCCTATCATTTTTGGTTTCGTGGGGGCAATGTGGTAACGGTGCAGCATCCGCGCCTATCTCTTCAAGTTTTGCTACCGCAATTTTGCCAGCGAGCGGTAGAGGCGCTCAAAGTGTATTTAGACCGTGCGCCGGCCTATCGTGAGCCGATGGGTACAGCGCTCAAACAACTGCAGTTGGTTCAGCCTGAGGAATTGCAAGCGATTTTTAGTCGTCAAGTCATTCAGCCCATGCTGTATCAATTTACTTTGGATAACGCATGGTTTAAGTTTGAGCCAAATTACGAACTGCCCTACGAAGAAATGACAGGGCTGAGCCTCTCCCCAATTGAAGCGGTGCTGAACGGCTTGCGACGACTGCGAAACTGGGAACCTCTGAAAACAAAACTGCCTGAAAGCACCTCCTCGCTCATGCGCACCAGCAAAAGTTTTGCGCCCTATCAACTGACTGATGATGAAATCCGTGTCTGGAGCCTTGCTGATGAAGAGCATTCGCTGGAAGAGATTGCTCAAAGACTGGAACTGTCGCTGCAAGAGGTTCAAAAAATTGCCTTCCGCTTGATGATTGCAGGCTTAGTGGATGAGTGTCCATGCGTGCAGGTGCAGACCGCCGAGAGTGTGCAAACGGTAGAGGAGAAAGATGTGATGAGCTCTTCATTTCTGAGCAATCTTTTGGGTTTTCTTAAACAACGCGCATAACTCACTCTAAACCTAAACTGATGAATAATTATGAAGCAATTTGAATGGACCCCGGCATTAAGCACAGGTGTGGCGTTTATCGATGTGCAGCACAAAGAGCTCATTCGTGCTATCAACGATTTGGGCAAGGATTTGGAGCATGGACAAGGGGCTTCGAGCATCAAGAAGACGGTCTCGTTCCTGAAATACTACACCGAGTGGCACTTTGGACATGAGGAAGACTGTGCCGCCAAGCACCAATGCCCGATTGCTGAAACCAACAAACAAGCGCATGCCAAGTTTCTGGCGATGGTGGATAAACTGGCTAATGATTTGCGTACCACCGACAATCCCGAAGCCGTTGCCAAAGAAGCACACGACTTACTATCTGACTGGTTTGAAAACCACATCATGAAAATTGATAAACAAGTGGGCGCATGCGTGTCAAGCGCACCGGCCGCATAACTGCAAACACTAAACAAAAAAGGAGAGCACCATGGCAATCAACTATTCAGCGATTCAAAACGCGTTGCAGGAATTTGTTACCTCTGTGGGTAACGTTCAAGGGGCGTCAATTATGTCGCCCGATGGGTTAGCATTAGCTTCATCCCTACCACCGGGGATGGAAGAAGACCGTGTGGCGGCAATGTCAGCGGCAATGCTGGCACTTGGCGAGCGCATGGGCAGAGAGCTGTCGCGTGGCAACATTGAGCGCATCTTGATTGAAGGTGATAAGGGCTTTGCAATGGTCAGCGGTTGCACAGATGATGCCGTTTTGATTGTGCTCACGGACGACAAAGTCAAACTCGGTGTCCTGAACTTGGAAGTCAAACAGCTGGTGAATCGTCTACGCCCCATGCTGACGTTTTCAAAGCCGCAAGTGGCTTAACACTGAATCACAAACGGAGCGGTTATGGAGCGCACGTTGTCAAAACAAATTATGCGCATCGTGGTCACAGGACCCGTAGGCGCAGGCAAAACCACACTGATAAAGACCATCAGCGAGATTGATGTGGTGGAGACAGACCGAGCGGCAACAGATGACTCTGCGCTCCTCAAACCCAATACAACTGTCGCAATGGACTTTGGTCGGATTACCTTCGGGGCAGATATGGCGGTGCATATTTACGGCACGCCGGGGCAAGAGCGGTTTGATTTTATGTGGGACATTTTGGTGCATCGCGCACACGCACTCATGCTCTTAGTGCCATTGCATCGTCCAAGTGACTTTTTCATGGCATCGAAGATGTTGCGGTATTTGCAGTTTCATGCGTCAGATGTGCCGCTGGTAGTGGTTGGCACACACCGCGACCTTCCTGACGCATGGCCTGCAGAGGAAGTCTTGCCGGCATTAGGGATTGAGCCTGATGCAGGAATACCGGTATTCTCAATAAATGCAACGCAGACCCCCGATGTTGTTCAAGTTTTGATTGCGCTCATTGAGCAGTATCAACGCTGGGTGCAGTCGCGTGTGCAGGCTGAGTCTGCGCGTCAGTAAGGCGAACTCGGGGATGTGGGCAGGATAGGATGACGGAGTGCTGTAAAAGCTGGCACGGTCGGTGTTAGGTCAAAAATAGAAGAAGGCAGACGAGCGTCTGCCCTTTGTGTTTGAGATAAGACCGAGCAAATTTAGGCAACGGATTGAGCGGGTATGTCAATAACAACAGGTTTGGCATTCCAGATGTCTCGCGCATATTCTTGAATGGTGCGGTCTGAAGAGAACTTGCCCATGTTTGCCACATTGAGGATGCTCATGCGTGTCCATTGGCGCGAGTTGAGATAGGTCTGGCTGGCGCGTTGTTGTGCACGCACGTAATCAGCAAAGTCAGCCATGAGCAAGTAATGGTCTCCTTGCAAGAGTGAATTCACAATAGGACGGAAGAGGTCAGGCTGCGAGGGGGAGAAGTAGCCATTTGCAATCATGTCAATGACTTGCTTGAGCTCGGGATTCTGGTTGTAGTATTCCCATGGCTGGTAGCCGCGTTGGCGCAGTTCAGCAACTTGGTCGACGGTAAGACCGAAGATGAAGATATTGTCATCGCCGACTTCTTCTTTGATTTCAATGTTTGCGCCGTCGAGTGTACCGATAGTGAGTGCGCCATTGAGTGCAAACTTCATGTTGCCGGTGCCACTGGCTTCAGTGCCAGCGGTGGAAATTTGTTCAGAGAGGTCAGCGGCAGGGATGATTTTTTCGGCAAGTGAGACGGAATAGTTCTCGAGAAAGAGAACTTTAAGTTTATCAGCAATATCGCGGTCATGATTGACCACCTCTGCAATAGAGTTAATGAGTTTGATAATCAGCTTGGCTTTGAAGTAGCCCGGTGCGGCTTTCCCGGCAAAGATGATGGTGCGCGGTGTAATGTCTTCATATGGATGAGACTTGATGTAATTATAAAGCCAGATAGCATGTAGCGCATTGAGCAATTGGCGTTTATACTCATGAATACGTTTGATTTGGCAATCAAACATAGAGTCTGGATTAACGCTGAGGTGATTGTGCGATTTGATATACTCTGCCAGGCGGAGCTTATTTTCGCGTTTGACTTTACGCCATGCGTCTTGAAAGTCAGGGTCATCGGCAAAGGGCGCCAATTTTTTGAGCTCATAGAGGTCAGTTACCCAGCCATCGCCAATTTTTTCCGTAATCAGCTTAGAAAGCCCGGGGTTGCATAGGCGCAACCAACGCCGCTGAGTAATACCATTGGTCTTGTTCTGGAATTTTTCAGGCGTGAGCTCATAAAAATCCCTAAACAAGGTTTTTTTAATCAATTCTGAATGAATGGCGGCGACACCGTTGACGGCGTAGCTGCCTACAATAGCAAGATGTGCCATTCTTACCATGCGAGTCGGACCTTCTTCAATCAAAGACAGGCGCGCAACCTTGTCGTAGTCGTTGGGATACTTTTGACGAACTTCCTCCAAGAATCGGCGATTGATTTCATAGATGATTTGTAAATGCCGTGGCAAAAGATTGGCTATCAAATCCACAGACCATTTTTCCAGGGCTTCGGGCAGAACAGTGTGATTAGTATATGCAAAAGAGCGTGTGGTAATACTCCATGCTTTCTCCCAACTAAGGTGCTCAATGTCAACCAGCAGGCGCATGAGTTCAGCGATAGCAATAGCAGGATGCGTGTCATTGAGTTGAATGGCAACTTTATCGGCGAATTGGTCAAAGGTCGTGTGCGTTTTCTTGTAGCGACGGATGATGTCTTGTAGTGTGGCAGAAACAAAGAAGTATTCCTGCTTGAGGCGCAATTCTTTGCCTTCTGGAGTGTTATCGTTCGGATAGAGAACCTTTGAAATGGTCTCCGTTTCAGCTTTTTCGGCAACGGCGCGTTCATAATCGCCCTCGTTGAAGCATTCAAAATTAAATTCGCGAGTGGCTTTTGCTGCCCAAAGGCGCATGTTATTGACGGTGTGATTGCCGTAGCCGGGCACGGGTGTATCGTATGCAAGTGCCATGACTTCTTGCGTGTTCACCCAATCGTGGCGCAAGTTGCCATGCTGGTCAAGATATTCATGGACACGCCCATAGAACTGAATTTTGTAGAGATATTCTGGGCGGACAATTTCCCATGGGTTGCCGTATCGGAGCCAGTTATCTGGGGTTTCAACTTGATAGCCGTTGCGGATTTTTTGTGCAAAGATGCCGAATTCATATCGGATACCATAGCCATAGCCCGGAATGCCGAGAGTCGCCATGGAGTCAAGGAAGCAGGCGGCGAGACGACCTAAGCCGCCATTGCCCAGACCGGCGTCAGGCTCAATTTCTTCAATTTCTTCCAACCGATAACCTAACTCAAGTATGAGCTGACGAACCTCATCGCTTAAGCCCAAATTCAATGCGGCATTGCCCAGCATGCGCCCCACCAGAAATTCCATAGACAGGTAGTAGACGCGTTTGACATCTTGGCGGTAGTAGGTTTGCTGCGTCTCAATCCAGCGGTCAATGAGGGCGTCGCGCACGGAAAGCGCAAGTGAGTTGTAGCTATCGCGCAAGGTAGCAGTGTATTCATCTTTGGCAAATGAGTATTTGAGGTGGTGAACAAACATGCTACGCAGCAGTTGCAGGTCATTTTCCTGAAGACCGTCTTTTGCTTCAAGATGTCGTTTGGGTAGTTCGAGTGCAAGTTTCTTGGCTAGCATAGTCATTACTCCTTTTAGGTTGGTGATGTTACTTCTTCCAGCGCGGGCAGCAAGAAGCATAGCGAAAAGAAAGATACGTCAATCGACTTGAAATATGAAGCGCTGCCCAATACACACCGTGCTGCCAAGAAAGACCAAAGAGAAGTGGAGTCAAAAAAAAGAGTTATTCACCAAACTTCTGTTTGAACTCCTCAAAGTTATTGATGATGATTTTATTCACATCACGCTCAATGAGCCCTTCACGTTCGAACATGGTTAAGACGCGTGAAATGGTTTCTCGGGAGGTAGCGGCATAATTTGCAATTTCCTGTTGGCTGGCAAAGTTTTCAATCTCCACGCGCCCTTTGCGCACTCGCCCCACATCATGGGCTAAGCGAACAATGACAGAAGCAACTTTCCCCACTGCATCAGCCAGAGAAATGCTCTTGATTTGACTATCGGTCTTGCGTAGGCGCGAGACTAACTCACGCAGCAAAGAGAGTGCAAGCTTGGGGTGCTTTTCAATGAACTCCACAAAGACTTTCCCATCAATGCGAAGCACACGCACTCGAGAGAGCGCCACGGCATCAGCAGAGCGTGTGGCACCATCAAGCGCAGACATTTCGCCGAAAAACTCCTTTTCACCCAGTATAGCTAAGATGACCTCTTTATACTCCTCATTCGTGCGGCATATTTTGACCATGCCTTCAAGAATCACATAAACGGAGTTGCCTTCCTGACTCTCGAAGATGATAACATCGTCCTTTTTGAAGGTCATAAGCTGGCTGCATGCAATCAATTCACTTAGTTCTTTTTCACTTAAGGACTCAAAGATGCTAACTTCTTCGAGCTGGCGAATAAGTTCGCGATGTTCCATCGTTACGAGAAAGGTTTAAGTTACAGTAATATAGCACCTTCTACGCTATGAAGGAATGTTGCTGCAAAACGTATGCAGGAAGCTCTACAAAAAACGTTGCCCCCTTACCTCTACCAGCCGATTCTGCCCAGACCTTACCTCCATGCAATTCTACCAGCTTTTTCACGATTGACAGTCCTAAACCTGTAGAATATTCTCCGCCTGTAGGTCTGGCAGAAAGACGCTGGAATTTACCAAAAAGCTGGCTCATATCAGCCTCGGTAAGCCCCTGACCTTCATCTTTGACGGCAATCAAAACAGAAGGGCGATGAGACTGAGCTGAACGCTCACTTTCACCCTGAAGATGTGGATAAGACTTCTGACAACTTACCGTAATCGACTTGCCAAAAGGCGAATACTTTATGGCGTTGCTAACGAGGTTGTCAATAAGTTCAGTGAGGCGGGCTACATCAGCATAGACAATACAGTCGGGCTCAGCGTTTAGGGTGAGGGATTGTTGTTTGCGGAGCGCAAGAGGTTGATTTTGCTCGACAACCAGCTTGGCTACTAAAGAAGCATCACAGAGCTGCTTGTTCAAATGCACTCTGCCTAAATCCACTTCAGTCGATTGCAAAAGTTCATTGATAAGCTGCACCATATTGCGTGCGGCACGCTCAATAATGGTGGCAGAGCGCACAACATCTGCATCTGAATGTTCTTTAAGGACCGAAGCAAAGCCGATGATAGATTGCAAGGGACTTTTCAGGTCGTGTGCGGCAATGCCTAAAAGTTCCGTTTTGAACTCATTGGCTTCTTCAGCAAGACGTTTTTGGTAGCGAGTCTCATTAAGCGCAGAGGCTAAGGCTTCTGTGCGGTTGATAACTTCAAGTTCAAGGTCACGATTGCGTTCGTTGATGCGTCGAATGCGTTGTGCGTAGGAGACGTATAAGATGCCGATGCTCAGCAGGGCTACACTGACAAAAAACCACCATGTTTTCCAAAATGGCGGATGAACAGTAACATCCAGCAAAGGCTGTGCTTCTCCCCAAGTGCCTTCGCTCGACATAGCTTTGACGTACAAGCGGTATGTGCCGCCATCTAAGTTAGTGTAAATCGCTACTGGTCTTGTGCCACTGTAAATCCAATCCTTATCAAATCCTTCTAAGCGGTATGCGTACCGATTTTTTGAAGGGTTGCGGTAACTCATTGCCGCAAACTCTACTGAAAAAAATATGTCAGTCGGGGAGAGTGCAATCTGAGTGACTGTTGTAGGCAGACTTTTTTTCCCGACTTTGATACTGGTAATTGCAATAGGCACTGACAACGGTGTGCAGCATAAGCTATCGGGCTGAAAACAAAGCACGCCATTTGTAGTGGGGAAATACATCAAGCCATTGGAATCACGGAAGTAAGTGCCCAGACCAAAAGTAGAAGGCGATAGCCCATCGAGAGAGTTATAAGTCCGAGCCTGATAAGTCTGCATATTGAAGCAGCATAATCCATTGCTGGTCGCAAGCCACAAATTACCGTAGGGGTCAGGAACAATACCAAAGACGCTGTTGCTTGGCAAGCCCTCTGCTGTCGTGAAGTGCTTAAGGCGCACCGCATCAGCTGAAGCATGTAAATCAAATCGCCAGAGTCCGCCATCGTAAGTGCCAATCCAGAGCACGCCCGAAGGAGTTTCATAGAGCGAGCGTATCACTTTAGCGGTAAAGCCGTCGGATTCCGAGATGCCTACATCGATAAACTGTCCTGTGTTTGGGTTGAAGCGTGCTAATCCATCTTCTTCAAAACCGACCCACAGATGCCCGTCTGCACTGGGTTTGACAAGCCGAACTTTTTTGTATGATGAACTTGCGTGAAGTGCTTTAGGATGAGGAAAAGAGGTGAAACGCTGTGTGTGGGGATCAAAACGCTTGAGCCCATTCCATGTAGCCAGCCAGAGTTGATGATGCTCGTCTTCGCAAATTGATGTGATGAAATTATCGTGCAGGCTGTCTTTGCCAGCCACCTCGCTGCGATAAGTGGTAAAGTGTTGCGTGGAAGTGTCATATTCAATCAGTCCGCCACCCCAAGTGCCAATCCAGAGTTTGCCTTTGTGGTCTTGATAGAGCGAAAGAATCATGTTGGAACTTGGTGCGCGTGAATGGGGCAGTGCCGCTTTTGAATAGTGTATCCAAGATGAACTCTTGGGCGGACGCCGATACAAGCCACCACCGACCGTCCCTACCCAGAGTGAGCCATCACTTGCCATGAAGGCAGATTCAATAACTTGTGGCTGACGAGTTGGCAACTCCAGCATGGTAAAGCGCGCAACCGTTGGATTAAACTTATTGAGCGCACCACTTTTCACACCAACCCACATGATGCCGCTTCTATCTTGGAAAATGCTTGTGACCGCTGCACTACTCAGCGAATGAGGATTGTCAGGTTCAGGCATGAAAAAGTCAGTCGTCTTGGCTTGCGGCGAAAACCGCACCAAGCCATGGCTCTCTGTGCCAAGCCAAATTGCCGCATCATGACTTTCATAGATAACATTAACAGCCAGCGGAAGGTGAAAGCCATAGACATTTTGGCACTTGAAATTGTAATGCGAGGCAAAGAGCGCACCATCTTTGGACGTGACAGCGTCAAAGCCGCGCTCATACCCAACCCATAGCACACCTGACCGACTGACAAAAAGGGTGCGGATGTTATTGCTGAGAATGGAATTAGTATCGTGGGGGCTATGCTGGTATCGTCGACACAAACCCGTCGTGATGTCAAAATGATTCAGCCCATTATCGGTAGCAATCCAGAGTGTATGGTCTGGTCCGAGCTGCATGGCTGAAATGGAATTGCTGGAAAGCGAAGTAGTATCGCTCGGGTTGTGGGTAAAGTGTGAAAAAGTCTGCGTTTGAGGATTAAAACGATTCAGCCCGCCAGTCGTGGCAATCCAGATTGTCCCGCTGGAATCTTGAAGAATAGCCTTCACTTCTCCCGAGGTAAGGCTTTCAGGGTTATTGGGCTGATGCTGATAGTGTATAAAGGTTTCAGTAGCACGCAGAAAGAGGGAAACTCCGACAGTTGCCCAAGTGCCCAGCCAGAGATTGCCCTGACGGTCTTCGAACATCGTGCTTATGCCTTTGCCTAAAGGCGATTGCGCCTGCCCGTGTGGATATGTCGTAAAAGTGTAGCCATCATATCTATTGAGCCCATTTTGAGTACCAAACCACAAAAAGCCCAAATGGTCTTGCAAAATCGCCGTTGTACTCTCGTGAGACAGCCCCTGCTCTGAACCGATGTGGGTAAACTGAATGTGGGTACGCTGTGCATACACTAAATCAGGGTTTACTGCAAGTAGAAAGGGTAGCACACAAAATAAAAACTTAAGTTGCTGTCCCGTCATAAATTCATAAAAAACGATTCTTAATATTTGAAGGAAACTAACAAAAACATGGCAAAATGTGTAACACTGTTTTAGTATCGCAACGAAATATGCCAGACACGTGCCCAAAGCCCGCACATGAGCTCAAAGCATGATGCCCAAAGTGATGGCTCTCTCCGAATGAGCCAAGCGGAGTAGTCGCTGTGATGGAGGGGCATGTAAGATAACCAGCAAGAAGTTAAAATTTTTTGGATGCTCCAAAAACTTCGCCTTCGACTTTTTCTTTGAGAGGCTCGTTGTAAGCAGAATTCAAGACTTCCTTGACATTGCGCGCAATATTCTGCGCAATGTCGTCGGTCGGCAAATCGTCTTTATCTTTCCCAAATGGATTTTCAATTGCTTCGGCAATCACTTCAATGCCGACCATCACATAAAACACAAACGGCACAATGATAACCGACGTCCATCCGAAGTCATGCACGAGTCCAAGCGGCAGAGAAAAAACATATGCGGCAATAAATCGCTTGATGAGCATAGCATACGAGAACGGAATAGGCGTTTTCTTAATGCGCTCCATGCCGCCCATGGCATCAATGAGTTCGTTGAGGTTCTGAGACAGTGTCAGGAATTGCTCGTGGCTGAGTTTGTTTTCAGCACGCAGCGCCTGAACTTTGGAAGAAAGCGAGCGCATGACGGCAAGCGGTTTGTGAAACGCACTTTTGACGAGTGCGCGCTCTTCTTCAACGACGACCTCCAAATCTTCATCGGTAAGTTCATCGCGCAAATGTTTCGGCAAGAGAATCGCAAATGCAGCAATCATTTCTGCAAAGAAGTAGCGTGCTTCAAATGCATTAGGCTCCAAATATGCATCAAGTTTGACAGCAAGATTGCGGCAAGAATTGACCAGTGCGCCGAACAGCTTGCGCCCCTCCCACCAGCGCTCGTAAGCCGTGTTCGTGCGGAAGACAAGGAAAAGACCAAGCACCACGCCCAGCAAGGTATGCACGGTCAGCGGGGTTTCAAGTCTGTAAATTTTGAGGTTCAAATCCAAATAGCAAATGATGGCGGTAAAAAGCCCCATGAGTGCCATGCTGGGTAAAAGGCGACGAAGTTGTCCGCTCTGAAAATTGAAAAGAAAGGCAAACCAAATTTTACTATCGTATTGAATCATCGCTCCAAAAAAACAGAAACCTGAATCAAGAAATAGTGCTGATGGTAAGATAAGAGTTTATGGGAGGCAATTGAAAGTCAGCAGAGCAGTGTATAAGAACTAAAAAACTAAAAAGAAGGCGGTTTGCAGACCCCTCTGTTGGACGCTATATTGCATGTGCAGTGCGTAAATCCACAGGTGTCAAAAAACTTGCCATGATACGTGTTACCCATTGTTTCCTCTTGATAGTGCTTTGTGGCGTATCAACTTTTTTTATAGCCTGCACAGGCAAAAAAGAATCAGAGCAAAAAACAGAGATTGGTACTCAAAAAGAAGCAAAGTCAGATGCGCCACTGGCACAGACTGATGCAAACACTGCCCATAAAGGGGTATCCTCAACAGAGCCGATGGCATCCCAGCACGCACTATTCGTCATCAAGGAAACAGGGCGATTTGGCTATATCGATAGGGCTGGCAATGTGGTAGCATCAGCCATCTATGAAGAAGCAGGAGAATTATCGCAAGGGCGAGCACGAGTGAAAATGGACGGTCGATATGGATACTTAGACCATACAGGCAAAATGGTCATCAATCCACAGTTTGATGCGGCGGGAGACTTTAAAGAAGGGCAGGCGCGCGTGCGACTTGGCTTTAAGTGGGGATACATCAATCTGGAAGGCAAATACGAAATCAACCCGCAGTTCGATGCGGCGGGAGATTTTTCTGAAGGGCTTGCCAAAGTGCGCCTCAACAATCTCTACGGTTTCATTGACAAAACAGGTAAGCTGGTGATTGCACCGCAATTTGAAAGTGCTGGAGATTTCAAGGAAGGGGTGGCAAGAGTAAAACTCGGCAAATGGCGCTTTATTGACAAAAATGGTCAGATGCTGGGCACACAGAGCTACGACCAAGCCTCAAATTTTTCTGAAGGTCGGGCATTAGTCAAAGTAGGTGCAAAATACGGCTACATTGACCGCACAGGACATGAAGTCATTCCGCCGACCTACAGTTCGGCTAAAAGTTTCTCCGACGGACTTGCCGCCGTGATGAGCCCAAAACCGCAGGATAAAAACAAATTTGGGTTTATTGACACGATGGGCAACATGGTGGTTGCGCCTGAGTTTTACAGAGTAGGCAATTTCGTCGAGGGCTTAGCCAAAGTGGGGTTTTATCGTCCAGAAGGCTATGTGTTTGGGTTTATTAACAAATCTGGCAAATATGAGATTAACCCACAGTTCGATGCCGCTTTTGATTTTTCTGAAGGGTATGCGCCGGTCAAGTTCGGTGGCAAATGGGGCGTTATCGACCGAAGAGGAAAATATGTCATTACGCCACAGTTTGATACACTCTACGCTTTCAAAAATGGACTCATGCAAGCCAAACGAGAGACTAAGTTTGGTTACATCAATGAAACAGGAAATTTTGTGTGGAGTACGGACTTGCCGCAGTTGGAAACCGTATTCAGTCGTCTCTTTTTCGGCAAGATAGACCGATTGGAAATTCAAATGCGTCTTGAGCGCAATGGCGAAGACCTCTTTGGCGTCTATTCTTACAAAAACATTGGCATGGAAATTCGCCTAAAGGGCAAGATTGATAAAGAAAACAACATCATACTCAATGAACTTGACGAGCAGGGCAATGTGAGTGCTACATTCAAGGGCGCATTTATTGCTCCAGACCTGATTCAAGGTAGGTGGACAAAAGGCAATAAAACACTCTCCTTTGAACTTCAGGAAATTGAAATAGAGATGAGCGAAGGCGATTAAGCGCATGGCAAACATCATTCTTGCACGATGGGCAATGCAACGAAAAATGTCGCACCTTGATCTTTACCCAGAGATTCTGCCCACACTTTACCGCCATGCATCTCTACAATTTCCTTCACAAGAGAAAGCCCCAAGCCTGAAGAACTCTCGCCGTGCGTAGGACGTGCAGAAAGACGTTGAAACCGACCAAAAAGTTTCTGCATATCTGCTTCAGTAAGCCCCTGCCCTTCATCACTGACGGAAATCAAAACAAATGGCTCGGAAAGAGCATGATGCGCCCGCAGTAAATCTGCGGTCTGATGAGACCCGTGCATTTGTGATGGTAGAAGCTTGTGGCAACACACGGTAATGCTGGTATTGGGAAAAGAATACTTGACGGCATTGCTGAGAAGATTTTCAAAAACGCCAGTCATGCGACCCACGTCGGCTAAGACGATTATCGGCATTTGAGAGAGTTGAAGGGTAATAGACTGCGATTTTTGTGTGGCAAGGGTTTCAACATTTTTAACGGCGGTTTCAAGCACAGTACGGATATCGATAGGCTGCTTGTTCAGGGAGACTTTGCCTAAATCAAAAGAGGCGGTCTCTAAAAGCTCTTCAATTAAGCCGAGCATGCGTGTGGCGGCATGAGAAATATACTGTGCGTAGAGCTTGATGGTCTCAAGGTGCAGCGTTTCCTCAATAAGGCGAGAAAATCCACTGATGGATTGCAGGGGATTTTTAAGGTCATGCGCCGCCATGCTGAAAAACTGCAGGCGCAAATCATTGAGTTTGACCAATTCTTTGGATTGGGCTTCAAGGAGCTGGTTTTTTTGAAGAATTTCTTGAGTGCGAGCGTGAACCAAGGCATCGAGTCGTAGATTTTCTTCTTGTAGCTGATGCGTGCGGTAGCGCACAAAAAGTAACACTGCACCAATGCCAAGCAGAAGGTATGCGCTATACGCCCACCAAGTGCGCCACGGCGCAGGATGCATGACAATCTGCAGGCTTGTTTTATCGTCGCTCCATGAATCATTTGCATACTTGACCTGAAGCTGGAAAACATACTCGCCAGCTGGCAAATTGCGGTAGATAGCCTCACGCCGCAATGCATCGGTCAGAATCCAATCTTTATCGTAGCCATCGAGTTTGTAACGATACACTTTTTGGTCGGGCGTATGAAAATCTGTGGTAGCAAATTCAAGTGAGAAAAAATTGTCGGTATGGTAGAGCTCGAGAGAATGGCGCTGGTAGATAGCAGTATCTAAGGCAACGACATCATTATACTTTTTGAAGGCAATGAGAATAGGGGAAGTCGTAAAAGACGTTTGTGAGAGCTGTTCAGGGAAAAAAGAGTTGAGCCCGCTAATCCCACCGAAGAAGAATTCTCCAGAAGCGCTCTTGAAATACGCTTGCCGATTGAACTCATTATCCTGCAAGCCATCATCAGTCGTGAAAATCCTGAACTGCTTGGTGCGAGGGTTATAGAGGCTAATGCCTCTGTCAGTACTAATCCAAAGCTGACCGAGACGATCCTCTAAAATCGCGTAGGTATGGTTATGTGATAGTCCGTCTGCAGTGGTCAGCGATTCAAACTCCCCAGTGAGTGTATCCTTGAGAATATACAAGCCACTGCCTTTCGTGCAGAGCCATAATTTGCCAGATGAATCACGATAGATGCAGGTTACATACATGTCAGTAGCGCTGGCGCTTGAGACCCATGGAGTGGGAAAGGCATAATGTCGTTCCACTTCAAAGCGAGAAGCATGAGCACGATACAAGCCAGAAAGCGTGCCAATCCATATCGTCTCGCCTTCCTTGTAGAGGGCCTCTACATGTCGAAACTTCTGTTCAGGTGAGAAGGGATTCTTAAGAACTTTGAACTGACCGGTCTGTGCATCTCTGAACAGGACACCTTCATCGGTGCCAAGCCATAAGTTGAGGTGCTCATCAGGGTAAATGACACTGACGTTACCAAATGGCAGTGGTTCAGAGCGAAAGGTTTCGGTTTTGGGGTTGAAGTGAATAAGTGCATTGTTGCCGCCAATCCAAAATTCACCATTAGGCATTTTGCGAATAGACCAAAGGAAGTCTGTGGGCAACCCTTTTGAATGAGAATCGTAGCGTGTCCATTTAAGTGTGTGATGATGGCGTTCTAACTTGAATAGCCCACTACCTTGCGTGCATACCCAAGCCGTGCCACTGGTGTCGGCATGAATGCCACGTATCATTGGATACGTAGAAGAGTGGGTAGTGATAGGCTTGTAGCTCTGAAATAGCTCACGTTTCCAGTCGTATTTGTAGAGCCCGCCAATATCTGTGCCAATCCAAATAATGCCAGATTTATCGTGAAACATGCAAAAAAGATAAGGGCTAAGGAGCCCTACCTGCGCAAATTCTTCAGCCGAAATGAAGCGAAGAATCTTTGCACTTTGACGCTCGACGATAAGAATACCAATGCTATGGATGCCAAACCACAATCGCTCATGATAATCTTCAAAAGCAGACATGATGCCAACTTGATCAACGAAGCGTGCAACAGACGAAGAGAAAAATACGGTCATGCTATCATTGCTGCGAGAAGAGGGACAGTATCGCCACAGGGCACCTTGAGGAGTAGATAGCCATATCGTGTGGTCGCAATCTTCATAAACGCTACTGAAGGTGTTTACTGATGCGTGAGAGAAAGCAGCAAAGGTGGCAGTCTTGGTGTTAAAGATTTGCATAGAGGCATAAGCATGGTGAATCCAAAGTACGCCGCGAGAGTCAAGATAGAGTTTGGAAATCGTGTTGCTATAAAGTTCACTGGTCTCTTTAAGCCATGCTTGCCACGTCTGCTGAGCAGGCTGAAAGTAGTAGAGTCCTCTGGTAGTCCCTATCCAAATGCCACCAGCACTATCAGCCACAATCGAGTTGATTCGGTATCCGACAGAATCTTGATATGCTGAAAGGTAGCAAGTGAAAGTCTCGGTGTTTAGAGAAAATTGAGCAAGCCCGCTGGCAGTCCCAATCCAGAGATTGCCACGATGATCTAAGCATAAGTCAAAAACAGTCGAGTGCGGAAGAGAGTTAGGGTTGTTTGCAAGATGAGTATAGGTCTTGAAGCTATATCCATCAAAGCGATTGAGTCCATCATGTGTGGCAACCCAAAGAAACCCGAAATCATCTTGCACAACATCTGTGACCGTGTTATGACTTAAGCCTTGTTTGCTATCAAAATGTTCTACAATAGGGTTTTGCAGTTGCGCAACAGCCGTTGAAAAAAGCAATGCCTGTAAAAACCCTACTCTCCAACCGAACTGGAAAAAAGTAGAGGGACATCGAAAGAGAGCTTCAGCAAGAGACAAGCAACGCATAAAAGTAGTCCATGATATAGCAGCAATCTACTAAAACCATGCAAATCGATAAACCGCTACTTTGTCAAGCGCGACTTCGAGCGTGAAGAAGCTATGTTATCGAGAATTTCAAAAAGCGGCGTGCCATCATAGTAGGCAGCCTCTGACGGCAGACGTAGCAAGCGATGCAAGGTCGGCGCAAGGTCCTCCACAAAAGCCATGCGACCAAATTTACCGCTACGAATCCCTTTGCCACAGAATAGGATGGGCACGTGGGTATCATATGCGTAAGCGGTGCCATGTGTGGTGCCAGTTTGTGCAAATGCAAAGAAAGAATAAGGCTTAAGCAGCAGTTTGACATCCCCACTGCGAGCGGGGTGAAAAGAGTGTTTCACCATTCTGCCTGTAGGGTCTAAGCTGCCGTGTTCAAGGTCGGTGCGTGTCACATAGCCAATGATGCCGTGTAGTGACCGCGCACATTCCCCTACGAAGCGTTCAACGTCGCAGGCAGAGTAGCCCATAGCCTTCATCACCGCATGGCTTAGCACAATCTCATCATTTTCCAGATTCTCAATGACGTTTGGATAGCGTGCGTCGACCAGTTTGCGCAGAGAGTCCAAGAAAGTTGCCTTGTAGAGCCGAATGCCACGCTGTCCATCCGGCTGAAGCAGTTCGGGCAACGGCGAGACACCATGGTCAGCCGAGACAATAAGCAGGCAATTCTCAAAGCCGAGTGTTCTATCCAGATATTGAAAGAAGTCGTCAAGTTGGCGGTCGAGGCGCACAATCATGTCCATTTGCTCTTGACTATCTGGACCGAAGGCATGACCGCAATAATCGGGCGAAGAAAACGACAGGGTGAGTATGTCTGTCACGCCGCGCTTGCCTAAAGATTCTGCTTCAATGGCGGCTTTAGCAAATTCTATGGTGAGCTCATTGCCGAAAGGAGTTGGGGCAATTGCGTCAAACCGCTTGGCGCGTCGCAGGCGTGGGTCATTTAGGGTTGAAATATCTACGATTTTGTGAGGGAAAACTGGCAGTGTTTCGCCTAACAAGTTGCTTTCGCCCTGAACGGTATCGGGCATGGGATAAGCGGTATCGGGCAAAAGACGTGTCCACACCTTGCCAAGGTAGCTTTCAGGCAAGCGCCTATCATTGAAGGCGTGTACCCACTTTGGCAGTTCGCCGTTTGGAAAATAGTATGAGCTTGAAATCCATTTGCCGCTGGCGGCATCAAACCAATATGCAGCCGTAGCAGTCTTGCCAGCGGGTAAAATCGCCCCGCGGTCTTTTAGGGCAATGCCAATTACTTTGCTATTTGGAGAAGCGGCTTTAAGACGGTCTGTCACCATGCCGGTCAAAGCATTGCGTGGCGACATGCGCCCAGCGCTGCTGCGTGGCTCGATTCCAACAGCAAAGACGGTGGTATCGGTAACACAGTAGACGGTCTGCCCAGTATTGCGGTCAATCCATTCGTTGCCAACAATGCCGCTCTTTGCAGGCAGAACACCTGTAAAAAGTGTGCTATGTCCCGGGGCTGTGTAGGTGTTGATATAGTGGTAGTGTGCGTTGGTAAATAGAGCACCGTGTTCAAGCAAACGCTTAAATCCACCAGAAGCCCGTGTCGCAGGAAGATAGTGTGCCTCAAATCGCTCAAGGTAATCATACCGAAACTGGTCTATAACAATAGCAATCACAAGCTTTGGCAAGTCCGAAGAAAACCGCTTGGGTTGTGGGTGCGCAAAGCATGGAGCAAGCAACAGAAAAGAACACACAAGCCAAATGTATAGTCTCATGATTAGAATACTCTGCAGGTTAGATGAATGGTTTGCGAAAATACACCTTTGTTGGCAAAGTTTGTAATCACCAAACCCAATCGTGCTAATACCAAAACAGAGTAAAAATGAGACGGTTTGTCATTCTTGATATTTGATTTTTTTTCATCACAGTGCATTGCGAGCGTTTTTTCTCTTATGCTGAACAAAGCGTAGCAGAGCGAGACATCCACACGCTGGATGCCTCACTCATGCTCGGAATGACAAAAAAGTGCTCAGAATAACAACAAAAGTGCGCAGAACATCTGTGTTCTGCGATATGATAACGGCGCAGTAAAACCACTCGTGCTGTGCTTTATTGACAGAATTCATTTTGGGATGGAAGAATAATTTTTTAGTTTGCTCCGCAATTCTTAAAGAAAGGAGAATAACTATGCAAAAAGCAATTTTAGAGGAGCAAATTGAGCCAATTGCGGTTCAACTCCCTGCCCTGCCTGATAACATAAAAGATATTTTTGTAAAAATCATGCCAATTTTGGCAATCATTGGGTTGGTGCTCAATGGTTTAGGCTTGATTGCGCTACTTGCGGTTGGGATTATTGCAATTTTCGCACTCACAGCAGGAGTGCAAGTGCTACTGGGCTTTGTGTTCACCGTTGCTACGGTGGTGCTACTTGCACTGGCTCTGCCAGGGCTCTTTGCCAGAAAGCGTGCAGGTTGGGTGTGGATTTATTATGCAGAGCTACTCTCGATAGTCAGTAGTATCATCTCTCTAAGTATTTTTGGGGTGCTCTTCTCACTGCTTTGGCTGTATGTGCTCTTCCAAATACGCGGCATGTACGCTGAATGATACGCCATCGCAACGTAGCACCTTCATTTTAACCTGTGCCCCTACCTAGCCGGAAAAGACATTGATAGCCGAAAATCATGCATAACCAAATAAATGCAGCACAGATACTGACTCAAGCGGTAGGAGTGGGATTGGCATCACGCGTGGCACGCTGAACATCAACGCGTAGCAAAATCACCAAGCCGATGAGGAACAGTGCGATAAGGGAAAGAATCCCAAAGCGCAACCCGCCAAAGAGTTGATTGGCTAAGCCGAAAACTAAAAAACCAATCCAAGATGTGCCGCGCTCGGAAATTTCATAAAACGAGAAAAACTCTGCTTCACGACCAGCAGGAATCATTTGCGAAAATAAACTGCGGCTAAGTGCTTGAGACCCACCTAACACCACCGCCACAACCGCCGCCATAAGCCAAAATTGCAACTCGGTTTGCAGAAAGCGATATGCGTAAATGGTGATGCCGCTCCACACAACCAGCGTGATAACGATACTCATTTTTGCACCTATCCAATTAGCAAGACGCCCGAATGCAAGTGCGCCGATGAAGGCTAAAAACTGCACCATCAAAATCACTTGAATGAGGGTTGAGGTTTCAAGGCGTAACTCTTCAGCACCAAAGACGGAAGCAAGGGCAATGACGGTTTGAACCCCATCGTTGTAGAAAAGGTAAGCCAGTAGAAATGTGAGAGTGTGAGGCAAGGCACGAATCTCGCGTAGCGTGTGCGTCAGTTGCTTGATAGCAATGCCAAAGTAAGTTTCGCCTTGCGGCAGAGCTCGGCGTGCATATCGAGAGCGCAGTCGCACAAAAGTAATTTGTGCAAAAAGTAGCCACCATGCGCCAGCCGATGCCAAAGACAAACGCACCGCCAAATCAGTGGAAAGCCCAAGTGCATCGCGAAAGGTAAAAATCACAAGGTTCAATAAGAGCAGAAGTCCACCGCCTAAGTAGCCCATGCCCCAGCCAAATGAGGAGACGCTGTCGCGCTGGTCTGGGCTGGCAATATCAGGCAAGTAGGCATTGTAAAAAACAATGCTGGCACCGAACGCAAGATTAGCCAAAATGTAAAGCAGCGCACCGAGCCAGTGTAGCCCTGTGGTCAAAAAGAAAAAAAGCATAGTTGCCAGCGCGCCCACTGTGCAGAAAAGTTGTAGAAAAAACTTGCGTAAATGTGAGTAATCTGCAATGGCGCCCAAAAGCGGTAAAAACAGCACCTGCAGAACAACAGAGAGCGACGTACAATAAGCAAAGAAAGAATCATACTTGATGGGAAGCACAAACAAGTAAATGAAGCCATCACGGTCGGCGACATCTTTGACAAGGTTAGTCAAATACGGTCCAAGAAAAACCGTGACTACGGTGGCACTAAATGCACTATTTGCCCAGTCGTACATCGCCCAGCCGAAAATTTCGCGCCGGTCATTTTGCAAGGGCGTCTGTGCAAGGTCGGTCTGCTGAATCATAGCAATTGCTTAGGTCAGGCACAAAGTTCTGCATTTCATGTTGCTAAACGAAATGTGTAGATTGAAATTTCAAACAAAGTATGTGGCAGAACGACCAAGATTTTAAGTATCGACCAAAGCGTGAGGCTATGGTCGAAGCACTTCGGCAGGCAGGCATTACAAACGAGCGGGTGTTGTTGGCGTTTCGCACCGTCAAGCGCCATCTGTGCGTGGATTCAGCGCTTTGGGATAGCGCCTACGACGATACACCACTGCCAATCGGACACCATCAGACTATTTCCCAGCCGTTCACGGTGGCGTATATGACGCAGCTCGTGGCACAATACTATCCTTCGGGCAAGAAAGTGCTGGAAATCGGCACAGGGTCGGGGTACCAAGCCGCTATACTCTATGAACTGGGTTACCGTGTCTATACCATTGAACGCATCCCAGAACTGTATGAAAAAGCCAAACGCATCTTTGAAGCCCTAAAGCTAAACATCATGACACGCTTAGGAGATGGCTCATTAGGATGGGCTTCAGCAGCCCCATTTGATGCCATTGTGGTTACCGCAGGCTCGCCCGATGTTCCGCCTTCGCTCTTGCAACAACTTGCTGAAGACGGACGGCTAATTATTCCTATCGGAAGTGCAAGCAAACAAAAGATGAGCCTATTTCACCGACAAGCAAACACCATCTATGAAACCCAGCTCTACGACTTTGCTTTTGTACCGCTCATTGGCAAAGAAGGGTGGAGTGAGACATGAGCAGAAGTTATCCTAACACCACACGCACCGTGTTGATGATATACTCAAGTGCCTGTTCAACTTTAGCGGTCTCTTCATGGCGCACGATGATAAAGCCATCGCCTTCGTATGTGCCGGTCGGCGCAGCATACAGTTTCGGCGGCTGAACATCGGTAATCAAAGCGCTGCACTCACGCATGACTTCGTCTAAGCCTGTAACATGTTTGATAACCCCATAGCCTTGAGCACGTAGAAAGGCAACGCCACTGGCATAACGCTGCGACGGCACAGAAAATTGGTCATAGACCATCAAGCGAATCCACTCTTCATAGAGATTGCAGTCGAAGGCACGAGAATGCAGGGTCAGAATTTGTGCGCCGGGCGGACGAGCCCCAACCTCGGAAATGGCAAACCGTGCATCAGGACGCCGAAACCACTCCAAGTGTGAAATGCCTGTCTCCAGACCTAAACAGCTCAAAGCCGCTTGAGCGGCACGACGAATATCGCTGTAAGCCGCTTGCTCTTCACGGTTCGGCACGATAATGCGCCACTGAATCCAAGCATTCTGCATCACATCAAGCGCATTCGGCAGATAGCGTGAGACTGATTGCCAGACCGCTTTGCCATGATGCATCACAGTTTCAAGGGAGTGTTCCGTGCCGCTGATAAATTCTTCAGCAAGTGCCACATTCCATTCGGAAGGATTAAGCTGTGCAAGAGCAGACTCGAGTTGAGCGTAGCTATCTACAAAGAATGTAGACACTGAGCCTGCGCCACACAGCGGTTTGAGAATGATTGGAAAGCCGACTTGCTCGACAAAGTCAAAGGCTTCTTTTCGGCTTGCAAGGCGCTGAAAACGCGCACAAGGAATCTGATGCTCAAAAAAACGCTGTTTCATGCGCGCCTTGTCGCGAAAGTTATGAGCAACTTCAGTGCTGACGCCAGAAATACCAAACTTTTCACGAATGAGAGCAAGGGCTTCCTGTATGTGCTCATTAGATGAAAAAATCACATCAATTTTGCCAAAGTATGTATGCATTTTCTCGGCAGCGTGGAGCAACTCGGCTGTATCTAATGCTGATGCAGTCTGCCAGTGTGCCGCAAGGCGAGAGCGAATGTGCTGTGGCAGTTGCTCTTGTGGAAAGTGACTAATTACGCCAAGTGAAATATCGGACTGCTTAGCTAAAGCCTCCAGCGAAGCCAGTGCCCCAGCATTGCATAAAGGCGCAACAAATACAACAACAGGCATAAGTTTGTGTTGATAGAGTTTCGAGAATATAGCAATAGAACGATTTACAACTCAGCAGGGACAAGACAGGCACAAAAGCCTGTGTAGGTTTCGTGCAAGCAAGTGTGCGCAGGGCAACGTCCGATGTCAGCGCGAAGACTTATCTTTGGCAACAAGGTGAGTATGACTTTCTACAAGTAAAAGGGCATGGCAAAAAGCCAGCAGATGTAACGCACAAAATTTATGGTCATTGGTTTTGATGCACGTGTAGTGCTGTTCTTTGGCGGAATTTCAACCTACTCACGCGAGCTGATTCGAGCGGTGGCACAAGCCTCACCAAAGGGGGGAGTAAAACTTTTTACCAGCGCTTCTCCACGAAAAGTAAAAGAACTCAAACACCTGTTCAGAGATGCGTCGCTCGAGTTTGAGCCCGTGCTCCCAAGTGCGGATATGCTGGTTCAAGGACTAAAGCCCGTGATGCGTCAAATTCAAGATTCAATTCTGCGTAGAAAAAGTCGCACTGTGGATATTCTGCACCTCACTGACCCTGACTATTTTTTTGAAGGATGTTCAAACTTAGCTGTAACGATTCACGACCTCTTTTGGACGTATGAGGATGAGTGGGTGTCTGCGGATTTGAGAGCAAGACTGGCACCACGCCTGCACACCATTCTGCAACAGGCTTGTACAATTTTTGTGCCAAGTCAGTTTGTGCGCAACGACGTCCAGCGACACATGTCTATTGATGCAGAAAAAATTTTTGTCACATATGAGGCGGCAGCCGCGCACTTTAAGCCACAGCCAATTGATTGGCATGCGCTGGCAAAATTTCAGCTCTCGCCGCAAACCCCTTTCGTATTTTGCTTTGGGCGCACAGACGCACGCAAAAACATTGCGCGTATGGTAAAAGCCTTTGCCGCCCTACCAACACAGTTAAAATCTCGCTACCGATTTCTGGTGTTTATCAACGCAAGACCAAATGAAATGAAGTCCGTGCGGCAACTGGCTGAAGAGCATCGTGGCGATAATGTGCATCTCTTTGAAACGCCAAGCGACCATGAGCTGGTGCAACTCTACAACGCCGCCACAGGCTTGATGTTCGTTTCGCTTGCAGAAGGTTTTGGCTTACCTGTTTTGGAAGCCATGCAATCTGGCTGCCCAGTGCTCACCACCCATACCAGCGCACTGCCTGAAGTTGCAGGCGATGCCGCCCTGTATGCAAATCCAAATGATGTTGAGTCCATCAGCGAAGCAATGGAGCGATTTTTACAAGACCACGCGCTGCGCGAAACGTTGCGAAAGAAAGGGCTCGAGCAAGCCAAAAAGTTTTCTTGGAAGCGCAGCGCGCAACTGACCATTGAAGGCTACAAAGCCGTTTTAAGCGGGCACAAAAAAACATGAGCACAAAGCCAAAAAAAATTTTAGTGCGCACGCCAAACTGGCTCGGTGACCTTGTCATGAGTCTGGGCTTTTTTCACAAGCTGCGCAAAGTCTTTCCTGATGCCTCTGTTGAAGCTATCGCCAAAGCAGAAATTTCAGACCTCTTGGAACTGGTGCCGGGCATCTCGAGCATTCATCCCTTTTCCAAGAGTGCATATCATGGTGTGCAAGGCGTCTATCGCTTTGCGGCGCGCTTCAGGGAAGTGGATATTTACTTTTCTCTGCCTGATTCATTTTCATCTGCCCTAATGGGCTTTTTCACAAGTGCTAAGCGCCGTGTGGGATTTAGAGCAAACTTTCGGAGCGCCTTGCTCACCGATGCCCTGCAAAAGCCTAAGCACAAGCACCGCAGTGAAGAGTACGCAACACTGCTTCAGCCATTTCTGGCTGAACCGCTTGGTACGCTTTCTGTTAGGCTGACCCCACCGCCCAATACGCTGCTTTCTGCAGAGCTGGCGCATCCGAGAATTGTCTTAAATCTCAATTCCGAAAGCCCGTCGAAAGTCGTTCCGCTGCAAAAAGGCATTGAGATTGCTGAAGCCTTGCTTGAACGAGTGCCAGACGCAGTGCTGGTCTTGACCGGCTCACCAAAAGAGCAAGCATACACCGAAACGTTTGTGAGTCTGCTGTCGACGCCGTCGAGGGCAGTCAATCTGGCAGGCAAAACTTCAGTCAAAATGCTGGCAAGTGTGTTGGCGGCAACAGAGTTGGTGATTTCAACAGATTCAGGCACGGCGCATTTGGCAAATGCGGTCGGTGTGCCTACGCTGGTGCTATATGGTGCAGGCGATGAACGCAACACTGCTCCATATCACCGAGAAAATACATTCGGATTTCGCGTGCCCGGCTTGGACTGTGCTCCGTGCATTTCTACAACCTGTAAGTTCGGCGTGCCAAAGTGTCTGGCAGAGATGCAAACAGCAGAAATTGTGCAGAAAGCCGTAGAAATTCTCTCCAAAAGCATGGCAAGTCGGCAAAAAGAATAGTAGGCAAAAAATCGTCCAAATCGTCTGCTATGCAGAGAAATTGTATGCGCTTGCCACAGGCTTGCACTGTAACTTCTTAGGAGAGTAACTCAAACAGAGGTAAGGAGTTTCAGTATGAAGTGCGACGTTGCCGTCATCGGAGGAGGACCAGCGGGAGCGACAGCCGCAAACGAGCTGGCTAAAGCAGGACTGTGTGTGGCGCTGGTAGAGCGCAACTTAAACAATGCTAAACCTTGTGGTGGCGCAATTCCATTGGGATTGATAGAAGAATTTGAAATTCCAGATGAGTTAATCGAGCGCAAGGTTACGAGAATGGCCGTGCGTGCGCCGAGTGGGCGTGTTATTGAAATGACCATGCCGAATGGTTATGTCGGCATGGTGCGCCGAGAGCGGTTTGATAAATTTCTGCGTGAGCGTGCCGCACAGTCAGGCGCACTCTTGGTGGAAGCCAAAGTGCAAGCCGTAAAAGCGCTCGCTAATGGCTACAAAATTTCTGCAGATGGCAATAATCAAGGCGTGGCGGAAATTGAAGCCCAGTACATCATTGGTGCAGATGGCGCAAATTCCAAAACTGCACACGAACTGGACTTCCCGCCCAACGAATTCAAAGCCGTTGCCATCCAACAGCGCTTTCACTATGCGCCAGAGCTTTCGCGCTACGAAAACCTCGTCGAAATTTGGTTTGATGGCGAAGTCTCGCCTGATTTTTACGCATGGGTGTTCCCGAAAGCTGACCACATTGCCGTAGGCACGGGCACAGAGGACACGCATGGCAATATCAAGCAGTTGCAAAAGCGCTTCCGTGAAAAATTAAACTGGAGCGTGGAGCCGTATTATGAGGAAGCGGCAAAAATTCCCATGCATCCGCGCAAGACGTTCGTCAAAGGCAATGCCATGCTGGTTGGAGATGCGGCAGGATTAGTCACGGCTTCGAACGGCGAAGGCATTTTCTTTGCTATGAAAAGTGGCAAAATGGCGGCGCATACGTTGCTCGACGTGCTGGCCGGTCGGGAAAAATCGCTGGCAAAATACGAGAAAACTTTCCGCCGAACCTACTTTCCAATTTACACAGGACTGGCGCTCTTGCAGTGGCTCTATTACCGCAACGACCGCCTGCGCGAGAGTTTCGTTGCTATCTGCGAGGACAAGCACGTGCAGCAAATCACTTTCGATTCCTATCTCTACAAAAAGATGGTGCCCGCGCCGCTTTGGGTGCAGGCTAAAATTGTCGCAAAGAATTTGTACCACTTAGCAATTGGGCACTAAGGCCGAGTGCAGTGCTTAGAGCAGCAGTCCAAGACCAATTGCCCAACGCAGGCGTGGCGGCTGATTGTGTAGAAATCCGACGGCGCCATCGAGCCGAATGAGCCCAAAGATACCGCCTATGCCTAAGCCAGCTTCACGGTAGAGCGCAAGTGATTCACCTTGCCAAATGCCAGCCAAGCCGCCACGCAAGATGAGCTGGATGTTTTCACGCTCAAGAAATGTGATACCCAAAAGTTCAAAAGGCACGGATTGAAAATTGTGTTCAACAATAAGTGAAATCAGGCTTGTGCCAATAAACTCCTTTTCAGAAGCGCCAATCATCACATTCGAGAAAGAGAGCCCACCAATCGGAGATTCCACAGAGAAATACCGCTGTGGCGGCAGGCTTGAACCGAAGAACGTGCCAGCTTCAAGTTGCAATGCAAAGTAAGGCGAAAGAAATCGCTCGGTGAAAAAACTGCGAATGCGCATCGAACCAATCGCCCAGAGACGAGTGAAATCAAAATTGCTGCCGATAAGTGATGAAGAATGCTCAAGCTGCACAAACAGCGTAGGCTGACCTAGGAAAGTGGAAAACGGCGTGCCATAATTGAACTCAAAGGCAAGGCTACGCATCACGCCGTCGGCGATTGGTGGATTGTCACGAAAACTCTGTGACTCAAGCCAACCAAACCAACGATGACCGGGCGGCACAATGGGCATGGAGCGTTGCGTTTCGCTAAGAAAACTCAAGGTGTAGCTAAAGCGAGCGCTGGGTGTGTAGCGTGTAAAAACCTTGAAGCCTTCGGCACGAAAATAGTTGTGGTAATCGCGTCGCTCAAAAAGACCAAGTAAGGCGTTGGCAAGAGGAATCATGCCGTTGCGTTCGGGCGTGAAAGTGGTCGTGCGATAAAGCTCGGCGCCAAGGCTGAACCGGCGGGCATCGTCAAACCATTGCTCCACACCGACATCCCACAGCCATTCTTGGCGTTCCGTGCCATATCCTAACGAGCCTTTGAGCGCCGTTGTAGCAGTTACAGAATCGAGCGCAAGGCGACCGCCGAGAAAAAACCCCTCGACACGATTGAAACGAATGTTCGGCAGGTTGAGCAAGTGTCCGACAACGCCGCTTGGTGGGCTATTGCCAAAGCGTGCCCCAAGCCCTCTGGGTTGAAATTGCGACAGTAGAGTCTTGGAGCTATCGAGCGTTTGGTAGGCACGCTGTTCCTCTTGTGTGAGCGCAACAAACTCGCGCTCCCTCCAGAATGCAGAGTCAAACTTTTCCGCACTTGGAGCTTTGATGACCAAGCGTTTTTCGAAGAGCGTATCTGGCACAGGTTCATTGATAAGGTAGCGCGAAATGACCGTCGTTTGTGTAAAGGAAATGCGTGGCAGCTCAACAAAGCCATTGGCAACTGAAACGGTTAAAGCACCTTCCAAAAACTGTGTAGAAGGTAGCCAGAATGCATTGCCGTGGCGGTCGTAGTGCAAGTCTTGCGTTTGTTTGTAAGAGAGTTTGACATCTTTGACATACGGCAGTTTGAAGCCAGAACGGTGTGGTACAAGGTCAGCGGCAATCAGCGCATATGTGTTTGAGGCAATTTTAATTGTGCCTGTAAAAAGTGGGATGAAGTTGTTCTTCGGAATGAGTTTAATCGTGAAAATTTCGCCGAAATCGCTCTGCACAGTTTCCAGTAGCTCGAAGCCATAGCATGAGAAAGCATCGTTGGCAATCGGGCTCACAAAGCGGTTGCCAAAGATGGGAATACGCTCTTCAGAAAAATCAAGCAGACCGCGAATGCCAGCTGAAATGGTGGCACTGGCAGGCAATTGTGCTTTGATATTTTCGGTGATGCGCTCTTGCACCACAACTTCGCGCAGCGTATCGCCTTTTCGCCAGTAGCCTTTGGCAAATGTTTCCGTGATGCCAGCAATGCTGCTATCGCGGCGCGTCAGGCGTTTGGTGTAGGCTTCCAGTTCATAGGACTGCAGCGAATCGCGCTGGCGCTTTTTTTCGCGGATAGCGCGTTTCATGATGGTGGTTACAAAGTCTTCGCCAGCATCGACCAAAATTTCTGGTGCACGCACCTCTCCTTCCGAGAGTGCAAAATTTTTCTCCAGCGGCAAGGCGATATAGACTTGTGCCGACTGCATCCTATAGCCCAAGTAGCTAACTTCCACCGTGTAGCGTCCAAGTGGCAAGGCGATGCGGTATCGCCCTTCAAGATTAGATTTTGCCCCACGAATCACATTGCCGTTTTCATCCTTGACCTTGATGGTTGCACCAGCAAGAGCTTCGCCGGTTCTTTTATCGGTGATAATGCCGTAGAGTGCAGGTTCAGTTTGAGCAAAAAGCGGCAGCGCAATGAGCGAGAAGAGAAATCCTACTGTAAAAAATCGCATCGGTGCAAGGTAATTATGGGATTTTGTCGAAGTCAATATCAAGAATAGAAAACTGTCTCCAATCAGGGTCATCAAAGTGCCACCACTCGCTAGGATTAGGAATAAAGCCTTCCGCCATCATAGCCTCGTGCAAAATTTTGCGATGGCGTAGTATATGTTCGGGCAGGTCCATGTAATCACTTCGGGCTTCTTTGACGAAACTGTCGTATTCGGTGGGCATTTCAAGTTCATTGCCATTTTTGTCGACTAATGTCAGGTCCACAGCGGAACCGCGATTGTGCTTAGAACCTTTGCGAGGGTCAGCCACGAATGTTGGGTTGGGCACCACTTTCCATAGCTCCCATTGCGCAGAAAGCGGTCGATAGGCGTCATAGATTTTCAGACCGTAGCCTTGTTTTTCCAAGCGAGCTTGGACGCGTGAGAGCCGTTCTGCCACGCTGCGGCGCAACAGACATCGGGCAGATTTATAGATAGCTTTCTTCATGAAGTTATTCGTTGTTGCATAGCGCATCTCCACCAAAATACGTGGGTTAATGCGCTGGACATCAACAAGGTCGTATGCGGATGTGCTATCTTGTGCAATAACCAATGCGCTGTAGAGTATGATATTTAACAGAAGTGCTAAGGAAGCCTTGAGCATAACAACAGTTTCAGGTTTCGGGTTTCAGGCATTTGTTTTATTTTCGCCCGCGTTTTAACAAGAATACAATCTTTTCAAAAAACAACAGTTGGCAAATACAATGGAAAGAACTTTAGCGATTATCAAGCCAGACAGTGTTCGCAAGAAAGTTGTCGGCGCTATCATCGATAAAATTGAGCGTGCAGGCTTTGAGATTGTTGCCATGAAGTATGCGCGTCTAACAAAGGCAGCGGCAGGGGAGTTCTATGCCGTGCACAAGGAACGGAGCTTTTACAACGAACTGGTAGAGTTTATGGCATCTGGTGTCTGCGTGCCAATGATTTTGCAAAAGGAAAATGCAGTTGCCGCATTTCGTGAGCTCATTGGTGCCACTGACCCTGCCAAAGCCGCCGAAGGCACTATCCGCAAGCTCTATGCCACGAACGTTGGCGAAAACGCCATTCACGGTTCAGACTCAGTCGAGAACGCCAAAATCGAAACGGCATTTTTCTTCTCAACGCAAGAGATAGTCGAACTGCACGCTTAAAGAAAGGCGCATAAACTGCTCTGCCCCATCGCACAAGCCAATTTGAATAGCCGAAGACGCTAAGAGACTTGAGCAAGCACTTCTGGCGTAATGGTATCTAAACCTTTCTTCTGTGCGTACAGCTCCGCTTTGGTCTTGAGTTCTCGGCTGAAGGAAATTTGCGAAATAAATGGTGCGCGGCGTGTAAGGTCTGCAAGCATCTCGCGTGCCTCTTTGGTCCAAACAAACTTCTTGTCAGGGTCGACGAACTCAAAGTTCTGCTTGTGCGATGGGAGAAATTGAAAGAGCACATCATAGAGGATATTGACGATTTCTTGCACCAGATACGTTGCGCCAGAAAAGCCCATGTATGGCGTGCCAGTTGCTCGGCGCACAAAAGGTCCGGGATAGGCAGACTGTATGAAATATGTTTTAGCACTGACTTCTGCCAGATACATCTTATCGACGATGCGCCCGAACATAATTTGCGGAGGCTTTTCCTGCAAGCGCCGACGAATCTCGCTGTTGTCGGCTTTAGCAGATTCTTCAGCAAAGTAGCAAGTCATGCCCAGTTCATCTGCCAATAAGGTTTTGAGCCCTTTGGCGTAAGTGCGTGAAGCACAGACGGCAAATGTGACGGTTGGAAACCACTCTGACTGCGGCCCTCGCCAGAGGTCCCAGATGAGCTTCAAAGTCGTTTGCTTTTCTTGCTTGATAAAAGCTTCGGCTTGCGCAGATGTGCCAAGCAGACGACCTAAGTCACGCAGAAATTGCTCGGTAGCGTAAAGACCAAAAGGTGCATAGAGCACTGGACGCTCCAAGCGCTCGGCAAGCGACTGACCAAACTCTTCATACATGACCACAATCACATCACTATGCTTGAGCGCGGAAATGTCGGCAAGTTTGGATTCCATTGGGAAGACTTTTTTGACCATGCCACCGGCACCTTGAATCAGACGCTTGACTTCAGCCAAATCCGAAGGTGAATTGAAACAGCCATAAGTGGGTCCAATAATGCTGACTGTGCCACGCTCAATGCGTGCAGGTTGGCGGTCATCATAATTGTCGAAGCACCACGCAAGCACACGGTCGCGCCCTTGCCATTCATCTTCCAGAAGTGAATGAGACGGGAAAAACTTAATGCTAGGATACTGTGCCATAAGCATCTGTGTATGGTCGGCACCAATCATTTCACTTTCGGCGGTCGACATCACAATAAGGGTTTTGCCTGTGCCAAGCAGTTTTTCGATGGTATCACGTGTAATCTGAGCCGTGCCACTTGTTGAGATAGCTTTTTCAGTGAGGTCAGTCGGGGTAAAGTTTCTTAGATATGGAATGGCATCGGTATAATCAATGACAGCTACGCCAACAAGGTTATAGCAGCCAATCGGCGCATCAGCAATCAAATGCACATCAGGCAAAGTGCCCAGCGTGTTGACAGCAGCCCAATATGAGCTGGTAGTAGATTCATCGCGAATGATTTTCGGCATACTTCAACGGCAAAAAGGTTTAAGCAGGTCAATGAACACGACCGCATGAAGATACACTGCATACGCAATTTTCACTAATAGAAAGTGTAGAAGGAGTCTTGCCCACATGCACGATGAAGGCTGGCGATAGAGGAACGTAAAGAGCATAAAAGTCGTAAAGGTGGCAAGAACAACTGACCGATGGCGTAACTTAGAGTTCAGTTGCGCGCACCAGCCGTGTGATTCCCATTTTCTATGAAAAAATGGCAAAAGTTTTAACCAATTGTTTGAATCGAAATGGCACGTGAATCAAATGTTGAGGTCAAGCCAGCAAAGCTAAATAAAGAGTCGTTGAAGGAGGCAGTAGCGCTATTTCGCTATGTCTTACCGTATCGTGCAAAGTTTTTTGCTGCATTGATTGCTCTACTCTTCTCGAGTATGTTGGGGTTGGTCTTCCCATATGTTACTGGACGACTGATTGATGGCGCGCTGGCAGGAACAGGGGAAGGACTCTTTGGCAACATTGATTACATCGCACTCACGCTACTGATAGTGCTTGGGGTGCAGGCGGTGTTTGGGTATTTCCAATCGCTGTGGTTTGTGGAAGTTGGAGAACGTAGCCTGAACGATTTGCGCCGAGAGACCTACACGAAAATCATTTCCCTGCCGATGAGCTTCTTTGCGCAGCGTCGTGTAGGCGAACTTACAAGCCGGCTCTCTGCCGATTTGGCACAACTGCAAGAGACACTGACCTTTACACTGGCGCAATTGCTGCGTCAAGCCACGATTTTGGTTGGCGGGCTTGGGCTCATTTTTTACACATCGGTCAAGCTCACACTGGTGATGCTACTCTCACTGCCGATATTGATTGCACTGGCAGTCTATTTTGGGCGCAAAATTCGTCAGCTCTCTCGCCAGGCGCAGGACAAACTTGCCGATAGCAGCACGGTGGTCGAAGAAACATTGCAAGGCATTGCCAATGTCAAGGCATTTGCAAATGAAACCTACGAAATCAATCGCTATCGTAAGGCTGTGGAAATTTATCTGGCAACGGTTCTGCGCAATGCGCGTTTTCGTGGTGCCTTTTTCTCACTGATTATTTTCGGGCTGTTTAGTGCAATTATTTTGGTGTTGTGGGTTGGTGCACGGTTTGTACAAGCGGGTGAATTGACGGTCGGCGAACTGACGGCGTTCATTCTTTACACGACCTTTGTTGGTGCGGCGATGGGCAGTTTTGCAGAGCTGTATAGTCAGGTGCAAAGAGCAGTCGGAGCCACAGAACGCATTCGTGAGATTCTGCGTGAGCCATCGGAAGAGATTGACCTCTCGCCTGATGTGAAGAAAAAAATGGCACTGATGCCGCGCTTGCGTGGCGATGTCGAGTTTGAGCAGGTCGAGTTTAGCTATCCCTCGCGTAGAGAGATTAAAGTCTTGAAAGGTGTATCCTTCTCTGCAAAGTCTGGTGAGCGTGTAGCATTTGTGGGACCGTCGGGCGCGGGCAAATCAACGATTGTCAGTCTCATTCTACGCTTTTATGTGCCAGATTCAGGACGAGTCAAGATTGATGGACGTGATAGCCGAGAGTATCCGCTTACGCAGTTGCGCAATCAAATGTCAATTGTCCCGCAGGATGTAATGCTCTTTGGTGGAACAATTGCCGAAAATATCGCCTACGGTAATCCGCAAGCCAGTGAAGCTGAAATCATTGAGGCAGCAAAACAAGCGCATGCCCATGAGTTTATTTCAACCTTCCCCGAAGGCTATAAGACTGTGGTGGGCGAGCGTGGAATTAAACTCTCTGGAGGACAACGCCAGCGCATCGCCATTGCACGAGCAATTCTAAAAAACCCGGCAATTCTTATCTTAGACGAAGCCACCAGCTCCCTCGACTCAGAATCAGAGCGGTTGGTACAAGAGGCGCTCAATACCTTGATGCAAGGACGAACAACATTCATCATTGCGCATCGGCTGTCAACGGTGCGCACGGCAGATAAAATTATCGTTGTCAAAGCTGGGCAAGTGGTAGAGCAGGGCACGCATCAAGAATTGATGGAGTACGAGAATGGAGTCTATCGTAATCTTTCAGAACTCCAACTCGACCTCAACTAAGACACCAGGGTAACCACGCATCCTGCCGTGTCTATGTCATAGTAAGTTGCTCAAATCACAGCCTGCACGGTGAAAATTGCCTAAACTTGGAAGGCATTGCAAAAAAGTTGCAAAACATAGAAAGGAAAGGACAATGTGTAAAATACTTGCTGCATCTGGGCTGATTTGGCTATTACTACATGCTTCACTTTCAGCTCAGACCCAACAAGCCGAATGGTATGCGGGATTTCTATACAGTGCTACCGATAGTGCACGTGTGCAGATTCTCAATGCACTGTGCATCAAGCATCGTCAGCAGGGCAATTATCGCTTAGCGGACAGTTTGGCGCAGGCTGCCCTGTCGCTGGCTGAAGCGATAGGCTACAAGCAGGGGATTGCACAATCGCTGGACAATATCGGTACGGTTGCCTTCGTACGCGGCAGATACCGCACGGCACTGGCGCACTATCAAAAAGCCCTAACGCTCAAACATGAGCTTGGTGACCAACGCGGCATCGCAAACACGCTTGCCAACATTGCGGTGGTATATCGGTCTGAAGGCAAATATGCCGATGCACTGGATTTTCACTTACAAGCGCTCAAACTCTTCGAGCAAACTGGCGACCAGCGCGGCATTGCAAACGCCTACGATAACTTGGCACAAATGTATCAATCACAAGGTGAGTACGACTATGCACTGATGTACTATCAGAGAGCAATGGATATCAAAGAAAAAGTCGGTGATAGATGGGCAGTAGCAGTAACGCAAGACCATATTGGGAATCTCTATCTTGCTCAACGCAAGTACGCTGAAGCCATTGATTACCACATTCGTGCCCTAAAATTGCGTGCGGAGTTGGGCGATAAATTAGGCACGACAGCATCCTTTAGCCACATTGCCGATATCTATGAACAGCAAGGAAAATACCTTGATGCCTTAGACTATCTTTTTACAGTGCTCAAACTCCGAAGCGATATGGGTGATATGCAAGGGCTACCATCTACGCTGCTCAATATCGGGCGCATTTACCGCTTGCAAAATCGTATGCAAGACGCACTCTCCTACACGCTCAAGAGTTTAGATGCCGCAAAAAGTATTAATGCAAAGCCTGACCTCAAAGAGGCCTACTATCAGCTCTACCTCATCCATATGCAGATGAAGAATACTACGGAAGCACTTGCGGCTTATACACAATATACGGCTTACAAAGACTCTATCTTTACAGCACAGTCTGCAAAACGCTTTGCTGAACTCAAAGAATACTACGAAGCCGAACAGCGTCAGAAAGAAATTGAACTCCTGCAACGCGATAAAGAGCTTCAACAAGCGGTGCTCAAGGAAAAAGAACAGTCTATTGCGCTGTTAGAAAAATCGCAGGAGATAAAAACGCTTCAGCTAAAGCAGCGCGATGTAAAAATCAAATTGATTGAGGAAAAACGCCAGAGCGAAATTGCACAGTTGGAAAAAGATAAGATAGAGCAAGAATTGAAAATTAAACAGCAGGAAGCTGAACGTGAAAGACAAAGCCGTGAAATTGAGCTACTGGCAAAGACCAATCAAGTCAAGGAACTGGAAGCCAAACAGCAACGCTTGCTGTTTATTGGCGGCATTAGTTTGGCACTGCTCATCATCATCGGTGGTGGTGTGGTCATGCGACAGCAGCAGCAAGCCGCCAAAGCCTTAGAGGAAAAAACACGGTTTATCGAAGAGCAGAACTTAGAACTGATGCGCCAGAAAGCTATCGTAGAGCGTCAGCGCGATGAACTGGCTGAAGCCAATAAACTCAAAAATGAATTCTTGGCAATCGCCGCACACGACCTCAAAAACCCACTGCAGACTGTGATGGGATTTGCCTCGCTCTTAGGTGAAGAGGAATCGCAAACCGATGAAGCTAAGGAAATGGCAAACATCATCATGCGCTCTTCACAGCGAATGTATAAGCTCATTACTGACCTGCTGGAAGTCGCCGCACAAGAAGCAGGCAAAACACAATTGGAAAAATCCTTCGTCAACCTCTCTGACCTGCTCAGCGCGGTTGTAGAAGAGAATCGACCAAATGCACAAGCCAAAGCACAAACTCTGCACTTGGTCACTGAACCACATCTTCTGGTAGAAGTCGATAGCGCAAAAATCCGACAGGTCTTCGACAATCTGATTAGCAATGCCATAAAGTATTCCCCATATGGGAAAAGCATAACAGTAAGTAGCCAAAGGCTTACAGCAAGCGACACGAACGCAAACGCATCCACTGCTTATGTACAGGTAGCCATCAAAGACGAAGGTCAAGGCTTGAGTGAAGACGACATGAAAAACCTCTTTGGCAAGTTCAAGCGGCTTTCGGCTAAACCAACGGGTGGCGAGAGCTCAACAGGATTAGGACTTTCTATTGCAAAGCAATTGGTCGAGCTACACGGAGGCAGAATTTGGGCGGAGTCTGAAGGTAAGGGCAAAGGGGCAACCTTCTTTGTGGAACTGCCTGTGTCTTCCCAAAAACAAGAGCGGTTCTTGCCAGGTGTACCAAGCGCCAATTAGCACGATTGAGCATAGAGGCAGTTGTCCCAACGACAGCCTTAGTGCAGATTGCCAGCTGTGTTGCCTTAACATGGTATGCGGTAGGTCTGTGCCGAAGAGATGCCTAAAAAGCAAGCGTGCCGCCAAAGTGATGCAAGAGATTTTCGGTAAGCATGTATCTTTGCGCTCAATTTTTAACTGAACTTGCCGAAAAACTTGACATGATAACCAAACTCCGTCTGGTTCAGCACGACTGCATACTGGCAAACTTGACTGAAAATCTCAACAAGCACCTTGCGCTCTGTGAACAGGCTATTCGCGATGGCATTGAATTTATTGCCTTCCCTGAACTCTCCCTTACAGGTTATCTGGTTCAAGATGCCGCGCAAGATACGGCAATGCACATTAGCGACAAACGCCTGCATCCACTCTGCGAACTTTCTAAGCACATCTCCATTCTGTGTGGTGGCATTGAACTCTCTGATGACTTTGCGGTCTATAACGCGGCTTTCTTTTTTGAAGACGGTGTAGCAAAAACAGTGCATCGCAAAATTTACTTGCCAACATATGGCATGTTTGAAGAACATCGTTACTTTCGTGCTGGTCAGCGCATTGAACCCTTTGAATCGCGGCGGCTGGGCAAGGTAGGCGTAGCAATTTGCGAAGATAATTGGCATGTCAGTGTGCCATTCCTACAAGCTGTGCAGGGCGCAAAAGTGTTGTTCGCAATGGTCAATAGCCCGTTGCGAATTGATTTTCAGAAAGGCAAAATCGGTGTAGCGGAAGTCTGGCAGCGCATCACGCGTATTTATGCAGAGCTCTTTTCGGTGTATGTGGTCTTTGTCAGTCGAGTTGGCAATGAAGACGGTCTATCGTATTGGGGCGGCTCGGAAGTCATTTCCCCAGAGGGTGTGCAAATTGCCGCACTCCCACAATTCGTGGAAAGCACATTAGACTGCACGATTGACATTTCGGCGGTAAAACGTGCTCGCTTGCGCTCGCCGCACTTCCTTGATGAAAACATCCGGCTCATTTCAGCCGAAATGCAACGAATTTTGAGCAACACTTAGCCAAAGAGAAGTGCCAGCCTACTCAAACTTTTTTATCATAGGTCTGCGCAACTCTCGACGCAAAGCTGGATTAGGATGAACAGAGGGGCGCTGCTGCTCAAGCCGCGACTTTCTATCGACCACATATATCGTAACCTCAATTTCATCTTCCGAGTACCCAGCCGCTTTAGCTGCCGCTAAAACAGCCTTACAGGTTGCCTCACTAAGGAGTACCTTGATAGTGCCAGTGGTTTGAAAGTAAAAGTAATCAGCGCGGTAGGTGGAATCGCCTGCCGAAAAAGATACTGAAGATGAAGACGAAGGGGCTAAAACCGTAAATGATGCGGCAAGCAATGCAAACAGGGTGAGAAAAGCCAGAGCCTTCTTCATAGCCATACAGATTTGTTGAAAAAGCTAAGCTGGGAATCGCAAAGACATGTAAAAATCTTAGTGAAAAAAATGCAAAGGAAAAAATGCAACGTGGAGCAAGACGGGATCAGAACCCTGCGGCACATAGCCGAGGGCGCGCCGGCAGTATCGTTCACGATTCAGAGCATGGTCTTCGAGACGATATGGTGCCCGTTATACTCATAGACGATTGGCACACCATTTGGAATGTTGAGTTCCAAGACTTCTTCTTTGCTTAAATGGTCGAGTTCCATAACAATAGCGCGAAGGCTATTGCCATGAGCGGAGATAACGACATTTTTCCCTGCATGAACTTTTGGAAGGATTTCTTGCTCAAAATAGGGTAGAGCTCGGGCGGCAGTATCTTTCAGACTTTCTGTATAGCCGTCAGGATTGAGTTCAGTGACATCGTTGGGGGGCGCAATATCATAGCTGCGACGCCAAATTTTAACTTGCTCTTCGCCGTATTTTTTAGCAGTTTCCGCTTTGTTCAAGCCTTGCAGAGCGCCATAGTGTCGTTCGTTTAGCGCCTTGTTAAAGTAGGTCGGGACATGCAATTGCTCGGCAGCCGTCAGCACAATGATGAGCGTTTCAATTGCACGATACAGCACGGAAGTATAGGCAACATCGAGCGGAATGTGCTTAATCTTCAAGCCCGCTTCACGAGCCTGGGCACGACCTAAGTCAGTGAGCCCAACATCAACCCAGCCTGTAAAACGATTTTCCAAATTCCATTGTGATTCGCCATGACGAATGAGAATCAATTTTGCCATTACGGTCTTTTTTTAAGGTTTTTCATCATCCCTTGCAAGCTCAAGGTTTGAACAGTTGCAATACACTAAACTTTTGGTGCGGCAGTGTGGTTATTCACAATACGTTAGAGTGTGCTGCAACTGTTGTTTAGGGGAAGTGCGCCTACGCATCCCGTGCGTAAAGTTAAGTAATTTTCCTCAATGAATGACACGAAAGAAAAACGACCTGAACGCAAATTTTGGTGAACCTAACGAAGATGAGTAACTTAGGCTTAGTTTTCTCGCAAAGTTTTAGCATAAGGAGAAGGGGGCTAAACAGTGCGTAAATGAAACGCTACACGATGCAAAAACACTTCACCCTGCTGGCAATCCTTACACTCTTATTATCCTTTGCCGTTGAGCCTTTTGCGCAGTCTGCGGGAGGCATCATCACAGGCACTGTAACCTTACCATCTGTGCAGACTGTGCGTGCAACGGCTCGTGGTAACCTGTACCGCAGTCGGCTTTCGCCAGGACTCTCAGGTACAACAGGAACTCAGACAACAGCCAGTTCAGCGTATGAGGATGTTATCGTGAGTGCACACCCTTTGACCTTCAAACCGAAAGTTGAGCCCATCCAAGGCGCTAAGATTATTCAAAAAGATGCAACCTTCATTCCGCGTGTTCTGCCTGTTACGCAAGGCACAGTAGTGGAAATTGTCAATGCAGACCCATTCTACCATAATGTTTTTACATTAGGGCAAGGTGAGCGCTTTAACATTGGCAGGCGACCCACAGGTGATGTACAAACACAAAAAATTTCAGGCTTGGGCGAAACAAAGCTGTTTTGCGACATCCATACACAAATGAATGCCGTTATCATGAGTTACGACACGCCATACTTTGTGCGACTGCAGGCTAATGGAACATATGAACTCAAAAATCTTCCCGATGGCACCTACGAGGTGCGTGTCTATCACCCAAACTTTCCAATGATTAAAGAACGAATTGAAATCAAATCAGGGCAGCCCGCACGAAAAGATTTTGCGCTGGGCAACTAAGCACTTCAGCTCATGCAATTGAATATCCAGACCAAACTGTTTCTCTTGCTGTTCGGTCTAACAGCAAGTGTGCTGTTTGGTGTTCTGCTGGTGATAAATCAAACGCTCTCGGAGACGATTCTCAAAAAAATTGTGGCGGATTTCAGGCAAGCGCAAAATGTATTGCAGCGTGAGCAACGCCTGCGTTACGAACGCCTTATCGACCTTGCGACGCTCATCGGTGAGAATCCAACCTTCAAAGCCAATGTAGAATTGGAATCAACAAGTGACAGCATTTCTGCATTGCGCCATGCGACCATCTTGCAGAGCGTAAGGGAGTTTGCGGCATTAGCACCTGTAGACCTCTTCATTGTAACAAACCGCCGAGCACAATTGCTGGCTCGGCTCGATAAGCCTGACCGATACGGTGATGACTGCGGAACACAACCCAGCATTGTGAATGCGCTTTCTGGTAACTTGCCAGAAGATAGTACAGCTCAACTGTGGGATTTAGATGGTGTGCTGTATCAAATTGCCAGTGCACCAATTGTGCTCAATCAGATAAACATCATTGGCGCGCTGACGCTTGGGCAACGCCTGACAGATGCAGAAGCTCAAGCCTTCAAAGGGTTTTCAAACATTGACATCACCTTTCTTAAAGGCACAACGCCAATAGCCTCGACCTTAGATTCAGCAAAGCAACAAGCGCTGAACGCAAGGGCAGAAGAGATAGCAGAGCATATCAAAACTGTGGAGCGGCAGCGAAGCAGTGAGCCATTTGAGATGGAGTTGGGTGAGGAAGAAGTTTTTGCGTTTCTGGCTTCGCTGGGTGAGGGCGAGTCTGCCTACTACCTTGCCACTGTGCCGAAGTCACAAGAGCTAAAGATTTTGGAGAACATTCGCCGAAGTTTGCTCATTGTGGCAAGTGTCAGTGTGCTGCTTACAGTGGTGCTTGCCGTAGCATTAGGGCGGCTATTTTCGCGCCCAGTGCTGGCACTGGCAGATGCAATGAGCAAAGTGCGTCAAGGAGATTTGAGTGTATCGGTAACGCCAGCCTCACAAGATGAGATTGGGCAACTGGCACAAGCCTTCAACGATATGATTGTCGGACTGCGTGAGCGATTTCAGCTGGCACGCTATGTGGGCAGTCATACGCTCGAGATGATTAAGCAAGCGGCAGGTGGAGCAACAGAGGTGAGCTTAGGTGGAAGTCGCCAAGAACTGGCAGTGCTCTTCTCGGACTTGCGCGGTTTTACGGCATACAGCGAAAGCCGACCGCCAGAAGTGGTGATTGAAATGCTGAATCGATATCTTGGCTTCCAAGCTGAATTGGTTACGAAGTATGGCGGGTCGGTCGATAAATTCGTCGGTGATGAAATGGTGGCACTCTTTAGCGGAAAAGATGCCCTGCGCCGTGCAGTAGAGTGTGCCATTGATATTCAGCGCACAGCACAAGAAGTTCAGCGTAAAGACCATGCACCTATCGGGGTTGGCATTGGAATTAACTACGGGGTCATGGTGCTGGGCAACATGGGTGCGCAAGACCGAATGGATTACACGGTGATTGGCTCATCGGTAAACTTATGTGCGCGTCTATGTTCTTCTGCAAAAGCTGGGCAGATTCTCCTTCGCCACGATTTGCTACAAAGCCTATCAAATCATGCCCAATTCAAAAGCGGTCAAATTCAACTTATGCAGTTCAAAGGCTTTTCAAAACCACTTGAAATTGCAGAAGTGCTCTATGACTAAATCAACCATGAACTATAAGCTACTACACATCCTTGCAACCGTGTTGGTGTTCTGTGCAGCGTCTGGAGTTGGACGAGCACAAATTCAGCTGACTGGCGAAACCGCGCTGGAACTTTCTATTGGCGGTACAAACTCGAACTTCATTTTCAACGAAATCCCGAATGAATTTCGGTTTGCACACCTGGCTATCAACCAATTCAACTTGTTCGTGCTGGCGCCGATAGGAGATGAATGGTCGTTCAATGCACGCGTGCAGTTTGACATTTGGGGTGGTGGGCGGTTAAATCCACCACGAATTACGCTGGCAACAATTCTCTGGCAAAAACCAGAGTCGCCAGTAAGCATTTCCATCGGTCGCTTCGTGATGCCATTTGGGCTTTATCCGCGCCGACAACTGCAAAGTGACAACCTATTTGCCAGCGCGCCGCTCAGTTACGGATACTTTGTCAATATCTCCGATAAGCGCGGGTTTTGGCCTGGAGCTGGCAATACGGGCGTGTATGGCACGGCGGATGATGTGGGCTTAACAACCGTGTATTTTGGCGGTTATACCACTGGCGCATCACTGAACTGGATTCTGATACCCAATGCCTTTAACATAGAGCTTGCCATCGTCAATGGTGGGCTCTCATCGCAAGCTGATTACACGAACCTAGCAAATCTTGCTGGTGTAGCAAGGATAGGGTTTCAGCCGGCAATCTTCTGGCAGCAAGGTATTTCCGTATCGTATGGCAGTTTTATGCAAGCTGACCCCGTCAATAATCTGGTGCGAACAAATAATCCGTTTGAGCAGTATCGCCAGTTGGTGCTGGGCACAGATGTGATTTTAGCCTACTCCTTTTTTGAACTCTCCGGCGAAGTGATTTACTCGCAATGGACGGTGCCGCGCTTTACAGCGGCAGGCGGTTTTACTACCGCAGCAGGCAATTCAAATGAGCTGGTGCGTTACACGGTTTCAAATCTGTCAGGATATGTGGATTTCAAGTTTGAGCCACCTTTTCTGACAGGCACTTACCTTGCCTTGCGTTATGAACGTTTGCTCTTTCTGCCTTACACCGATGCGCTCACCAATCAGGAAAATCTCTCGTGGGATAGAAGTGTAACACGGTTGTCGGCATCCATTGGCGTCAAGTTCTCTGAAAGAGTGCTGGCAAAGTTAGCCTTTGCCGACCAAGCGCTCGACGGACAAAGTTTTAACGCAAGAGACAACTACACGCTGCGTAGCATCTTTGTTGTGAATTTTTAGCCACACACCGATTGGAATTAGGCATAACGAATCTGACTAATCTAAAACCTATGGTGTCATGAAAAGACGAGAGTTTTTGAGGATACTGCCGCTGGCAACAGCTGCGCCGCTGGCGCTTCAAGCCTGTAACACATCCGTAGAACCCACAACCAATGTGCAGACGGCAGGTGATATTGCGCTGCTCAATGCTGCCGCTGCCGCAGAAGCACAAGCTATCAAGACCTACGATGCGGCGGCAGCATCGGGACTGGTAACCACGCCAGCCGTAATTGCAACTGTGCAACTCTATCGGGCGCATCATCTGGGGCATTTCAATGAGCTGAATCAGCTATTGCGGCGCTTCTCGCAAGCTGAAGTCTCACTTGAACGGGCGCAGCCTGCATCACAAGTCAGCAGGGTAACGAATGAAGCAGAAGCAGTGCGACTTGCGATGGAATTGGAATACGAAGCGGCGGCGGCCTACTTTCAATGGACCAGCGGGGCAGAGGAGGTAGCAACCCCAGAGGTGCGCCGATTTTTTGCAGACACCTTTCCCATAGAATTTGCACACTACATTGAGCTACGTGCTGCTTTGGGGCTTACGCCACCAATTAGTTCAGCTACCTTCAGCACTATGCCAAAGCCTTAGATAAAACAAGCCCTCTATTCATCGCTTGTATTTTTCGATGGGATGATGTATTTTAGCACTCGCTTAAGGTGAGTGCTAAAAATTTGAAACTCCGTTCAAAGAGTTTGCGTTACAGCACTCGGAAAAATTTTTCAGATTCGTCATTAACTCAACTCAATAACTCTACCAACACCAACCTAAAACTTGGAGGATTAAGACTATGAAATTGCAGCCTTTGGCAGATCGCGTGGTTGTTCGTCCAGCCCCAGCAGAGGAAAAAACAAAAGGCGGTCTCTACATCCCTGACACTGGCAAGGAAAAGCCACAGCATGGCGAAGTCGTGGCAGTCGGGGAAGGCAAGACTTCAGAGAACGGGACACTCATTAAGCCACAGGTCAAGGTAGGACAAAAGGTGCTGTATGGCAAGTATTCAGGCACAGAAGTAACCATTGATGGTGAAGAATTTCTCATCATGCGTGAGAGCGACATTTTCGCAATTTTGAACTAAAGGAACTTTAGGAACTTTTTTCTTAAAAATTAAACCACTTAACATACTATGGCAGCAAAATTGATTTATTTTGATGCAGAAGGACGTGCAGCACTCAAGCGTGGCGTCGATAAGCTCGCTGATGCTGTAAAAGTTACGCTCGGACCGAAAGGTCGCAATGTGGTCATCGAGAAGAAATTTGGAGCACCAACTGTTACAAAAGACGGTGTCACTGTAGCAAAAGAAATTGAGCTCGAAGATCCCCTCGAGAACATGGGGGCACAAATGGTGCGTGAAGTGGCCTCCAAGACCAGTGATGTCGCCGGCGATGGCACAACCACCGCAACCGTGCTGGCACAGGCTATCTATCGTGAAGGGCTGAAGAACGTGACAGCGGGCGCAAATCCAATGGACCTCAAGCGCGGCATTGATATGGCTGTGGCTGCCATCGTCGAAGAGCTCAAACGAATTAGCCGCCCAATTTCTGGAAAGAAGGAAATTGCACAAGTCGGCATGATTTCAGCCAACAACGATGAAGAAATCGGCAAGCTCATTGCTGAAGCGATGGACAAAGTTGGCAAAGATGGCGTCATCACGGTCGAAGAGGCAAAAGGCACTGAAACTGAGCTCAAGGTGGTTGAAGGCATGCAGTTCGACCGTGGCTATCTCTCGCCTTACTTTGTCACCAACACCGAGACAATGGAGGCTGAACTCGAAGATGCCTACATCTTGATTCACGACAAGAAAATTTCTTCAATGAAGGACCTGCTTCCAGTGCTTGAGAAGGTCGTGCAGACTGGCAAGCCAATTCTCATCATTGCAGAAGAAGTTGAAGGCGAAGCCTTAGCCACACTGGTCGTCAATAAGCTGCGTGGTACCCTGCGTGTCGTAGCTGTCAAGGCGCCCGGCTTTGGTGACCGCCGCAAAGCCATGCTTGAAGATATCGCTATTCTGACTGGCGGCACGGTCATCAGCGAAGAAAAGGGCTTCAAGCTGGAAAATGCGACCATTGCATACCTTGGTCAAGCCAAGCGCATCGTGGTCGACAAGGACAACACCACGATTGTTGAGGGCAAGGGCAAGCCGGACCAAATCAAGGCACGCATCAATGAAATCAAGAGCCAGATTGAAAAAGCCACGAGCGACTACGACAAGGAGAAGTTGCAAGAGCGTCTGGCTAAACTCTCGGGCGGCGTAGCAGTACTCAACATTGGCGCCAGCACCGAAGTTGAAATGAAGGAAAAGAAGGCACGCGTTGAAGATGCCTTGCATGCTACACGTGCAGCCGTTCAAGAAGGTATCGTGGCAGGGGGCGGTGTTGCGCTGATTCGTGCCGCCAAGGCACTGGATTCACTCAAGCCTGAGAACGAAGACCAAAAGACTGGAATTGAGATTATTCGCCGTGCTATTGAAGAGCCGCTGCGTCTGATTGTTGCCAACACAGGCACAACCGACGGTGCAGTGGTGCTGCAAAAAGTCAAAGAAGGCAAAGACGACTTTGGTTTCAATGCCCGCACGGAGCAGTATGAAAATCTCATTCAGTCTGGTGTCGTTGACCCAACAAAAGTAACACGCACCGCACTCGAGAATGCGGCATCCGTTGCAAGTCTTCTGCTCACGACCGAAGCCGTGATTGTCGAAAAGAAAGAAGAAGAAAAAGCGCCAGCAATGCCTCCAGGCGGTGGCATGGGCGGAATGTACTAATTGCATGTCAAAGGGTTGCTCATACGACCGTAAGAGTAGGGCTGATGTGCCACGGGCAGGTCAGCCCTCAATTTTTTAGTGTAATCAAATGTTTAACATATTCGTAACTACTTCTGTTTGATTAGAAAGCGTAATTTCGCTAACATTTAAACTCAAAATTTTGAAAACTTCTTCTTGCACGATAATTATGAAACGTCATACCTCTTTGACTTCCGCCCTTGCAATAGTGCTACTCGTAGCGCTGGTTTCTGGACTTTACACAGGATGCTCTGGCTGTAAAAAAGATGAAGGCTTAGGCTTGAGACGGCCAGATGACAGTGCATTGATTGCCCAACAAAAATTGATGGAGGAATATCAAAAGACACTGGCAGACCCACAGCAGAGAAGTAATGAGATTCAGATTGAAAAGAAAGTAACCTATACCAATGTCCCATCACCTGAAGCAGATAAGGCGGCAGGCACGCAAATTTCAAAGCCGAAATTTGACTATGCAATGCTCGACGATGTCATGGAGAATTTACAAGAATCGTTGATTCCCACTGTAAAAGCTAATGCTTCGCGCTTAGGAAAAACAGGCGGAGCGATAGCGTTCTCATTGGTGATTACACCAGATGGCAAGGTTAAGCAAATCAATATGTCGCAAAACGACTTAGACGAACAAACGGCTAATGCCGTGCGTGCAGTCATCAACCGCACGAAGTTCCCAACATGGAACGCAGCGGAACTTAAAGAGTATAAGAGTGAAAAAATCAAGATTCAATTCTGAATTTGATTTTAGGTTCATTCTCTTGAAAATCTTTGCAACAAATTTACTTCTATCAAGCAATGGCAAACATCAATTTTGGGTTAGACTACCATATCAGAAAGCTCTATCATCCCAGACTCGAGGAAAGCATCAATCAAACGCGTAGCATGCTGGTTCCCATGGTCATTGAAACTTCTGGACGTGGGGAAAGGGCGTTTGATATTTTCTCGCGCTTGCTGCGCGAGCGTATTGTCTTCTACGGCACAGTGGTCGATGACCACTCAGCGAGCTTGGTGATGGCACAGCTCATTTTTTTGGAGTCAGAAGATCCAGAACGAGACATTTACATGTATATCAATTCACCGGGCGGCAGCGTGTCGGCAGGACTAGGGGTCTATGACACGATGCAATTTATTCGCCCTGATGTCTCAACCGTATGCGTTGGGATGGCAGCCTCTATGGGCGCCTTTCTCTTGGCGGCTGGTGCAAAAGGTAAGCGTGGCTCGCTGCCTCATGCACGTATCATGATTCATCAGCCGTCGGGCGGCGCACAAGGGCAAGAAACCGACATTCTCATCATGGCAAAAGAAATCGAGCGAACGCGCCACATGCTCGAGGAAATTCTTGCAAAGCACACTGGACAGCCTGTCGAAAAAGTCCATCAGGATTCTGAGCGAGACCGATGGATGAGCGCGCAAGAAGCAAAAGAATACGGCATCATTGATGAGATTTTTGAAAAGCGCCCTATGCCTAACGATAAAAAGAACTAAGGCGAAAAGATAGAGGAAGTGCAAAGGTCACTGCTTGTCAGTGACCTTTTTGCATTTTGTAGCGCACTTTATGTGACTTTTTCAGGTGAATGTGTTTAACAGGGGGCATGATGCCTGATGGATTTGTAGCGTACCTTATGTGACTTTTTCAGGCTTAATCTGTGCAATTGCCCGCTCAAGTCGACGCAAAACGGTATCTTTGCCAAGCACCTCCAAAGTGTGATACAGACTTGCCCCAAAACTCATGCCGGTTACCGCTAAACGCACAGGGTGCACAATATCGGAGGTTTTAATGCCGTGCGCTTGTGTAAAATCTTTTAACGCCTGTTCAATGTGGCTGGCGGTAAAGTCAGGTAAAGCGCGCAAGCATTCGCAAAATGCGGCAAGATGCGCATTAGTCTCGGGCTGCCAGCGCTTTTTGATAGCCTCTTCTTCATAGCGCTCAGGGTCGAAGAAAAAGTAGCTGCTGAAGGTAACAAATTCATGGATGAAATCAACCCGCTCTTTCATTAGCTCGGCGACTTGCATCAAGTATACCTCGCTGGTGATTTGCTCAAGTGGCAATGAGGAAGGCTTGGTCTTCAGGTGTGCAAGCAAAATCGGCTTGATGCGCCGGGCTAATTCTTCGTTGGAAAGTCGGCGAATATGCTGTTTTTCAATCCAACTAAGTTTTTCCAAGTTGAAAATCGCTCCAGATTTACCGACATGCTCCAGTGAAAACTGCTCGAGCAGTTCCTGCATGGTAAAAATCTCTTGTTCAGAGCCACTGCCCGGATTCCAGCCTAAGAGTGCAACGAAATTGATAAGGGCTTCTTTGCTATAACCTTTCTTGATGTAATCTTCAACAGCCACATCGCCTTGCCGCTTAGAGAGCTTCGTGCGGTCAGGATTGAGCAACAGGGGCACATGCGCATAAACTGGTTTCTCCCAGCCGAAAAAGTCATAGAGCAAGACATGTTTCGGAGTAGAGGAAAGCCACTCTTCGCCACGAATGACATGAGAGATCTGCATCAAGTGGTCATCGACCACAACCGCAAGATGATAGGTTGGAAATCCATCCGCTTTAAGCAGGACTTGGTCATCGACCACAGAAGAATCAAACTCTACGATGCCGCGAATTTTATCTTCAACTTTGATGGTGATGTGGTCAGGGACCTTCATGCGTACAACCTTGGGACGTCCAGCCGCCAGTGCTTCTTTGATTTTGCTTTCAGGCATGGTGCCGCCCAGTGATTCGGGTAACCATTTGCGGTTGTATTTGGGCTGCAGACCTTGCTTGAGTTGCAACTTGCGCATTTCCTCGAGTTCTTCAGGGGTCTCGAAGGCGTAGTAGGCATGACCCTTAGCAATGAGTTCGTCGCAATACTGCTTGTAGAGATGCAGGCGCTGAGACTGAATGTAAGGACCGAAATTTCCGCCATGCTTCGGACTTTCATCAGGAATGATACCAGCCCATTCTAAGACCTCAATAATGCCTTCTGTGGCACCAGCAACGAGACGGGTTTGGTCTGTGTCTTCAATTCGCAGGACAAATGCGCCACCATGTTGCTTTGCAAAGAGGTAGTTGTAGAGCGCTGTTCTGAGTCCCCCGACATGCACATATCCTGTGGGCGAGGGCGCAAACCGAGTGCGAACCATATGCTTTTCTTGATGCTTTGAGAATTACAAACATACGAAAACATTAGCAAAACTTAGACGGTTGCAACGGCTTTCAGAGTCTGCAAGGCTTGCAAATGCATAGCAAGCCATGACACGAAAAAAGAGTTGTTTTTTTGTATCTTTGTGAGTAAATTTGTTACTCAAAAAGAAGTGAAAAACCTACTCACAAACGAAGGAGCGAGTTGTGTTAGAGTCATTGGTGACTTCGAAGACGCGTGTCAAGTTGCTCTTGAAGTTTTTTCTCAATCAGAATACACGTGCCTATTTGCGTGAGCTCGCCGAAGAATTTGGCGAGTCCACCAATGCTGTGCGCGTGGAGCTCAACCGTCTGACTGAAGCTGGGTTCTTGACTGTTACTGATGACGGGCGCACAAAGCTATATCAAGCCAACACTAAGCATTCGCTGTTTCCTGAACTGCATAGCCTTGTCAAAAAGTATCTTGGCATTGACCAACTCATTGAGCGTGTGCTCTCGAAGTTAGGACCGGTTCAATTGGCGCTCATCACAGGCGACTATGCTGAAGGTCGTGATTCAGGAATTATTGATTTAACCATCGTTGGGGACATTAATCGGAATTACCTTAACGAATTGATAGAGAAAACTGAATGCATGATTCATCGCAAAATTCGTGTGCTGGTGTTGAATGCAGAGGAATTTGAGCGGTTACAGCATCAGTTTATGAAAGGCAAATCGTTAGTTATTTGGAATGACGCACAATCTCAATCTCAATCCATGAAAGCTGCTGTATGAGTCAAATTGTCATTAGTGCTGATAAGAAATTTTCGTTCAATTTACGAGAAATATGGGAGTATCGTGAGCTCTTGTGGATGCTTGCCTATCGCGATATTAAAGTTCGCTATTCGCAGACTGCATTGGGGGTTGCTTGGGCATTGATTCAACCGCTCACGACGCTTATCATTTTTACATTAGTTTTTGGAAGAGTTGTAAAAGTCGATACAAGTGGGATTCCATACTCGTTATTTGCACTATCAGGAATGGCACTATGGGGATATTTTTCTGCGGTGATGTCACAAGCTGGGAGTTCTATCATTACGGGGCAAGACATGGTGAAGAAGGTATATTTTCCGCGTGTCATTATTCCACTTTCTAAATCTATTTCTGCATTTGTAGACTTTGGGATTACACTACTATTTCTTTTGGGAATGCTGCTTTACCACCAGTATAAGCCTAGCTTGAATACTCTTCTTACACTCGTTTTCATAGTTATGACAATTTTGTCTGGTTTAGGACTCGGGATTTGGCTAAATGCTCTGACAGTTCGTTACCGAGATTTTCAATATGTATTACCATTTGCGATGCAGTTAGGCATTTATGTTTCACCTGTGGCGTATCCCTCTTCTCTTGTGCCGAGCGAATACCAGTTTTTATATTACTTGAATCCGATGGCAGGGGCAATTGATGGGATGCGCTGGGCATTATTTGGTTCTCCTATCAACGAAGGGATCTATATTTCTCTTTTGAGTTCGCTGTTATTATTCATTAGTGGTTGGCTATATTTTCATAGACTCGAAGGCGAAATTGCGGATATTGTCTAAAGATGTTGGATTCGCATAAAATATACAACATCCTTAAAGCGAGTTTTTCCCCAGAGCAGGCGGAGGTTCTGACAAACGTTGTTAGCGAAGCATTTCTTGATTTTAGTAGGTTAGTAACGAAACAGGAATTTTCTGAGCTTGTTGAGTCGCAGCGAAGAATCAATGAGGCGCTAAATCAGCTGACAGTTCGCGTAAATGAGTTAGCGGAGGCACAGAAGCAGACTGAACAGCGTTTGAACGAGTTGGCGGAGGCACAGAGGCAGACTGAACAGCGTTTGAACGAGTTAGCGGAGGCACAGAGGCAGACTGAACAGCGTTTGAACGAGTTAGCGGAGGCACAGAGG